>Ga0335077_10010633_pt1 | contig 11478 bp, 6 predicted proteins | sample Lox_Sample_31_FD_207151 | JGI IMG/M metagenome (GOLD analysis project Ga0335077, IMG submission 207151) | Soil microbial communities from Loxahatchee National Wildlife Refuge, Florida, United States - Lox_Sample_3.1 | ecosystem: Environmental > Terrestrial > Soil > Wetlands | place: USA: Florida...
CCGCCCGCAGGGTGTATCCCACGCCACGCTGGGTGTGGATCAGCGGCGGGCCGAGCGGGTCGAGCTTGCGGCGCAGGTAGCTGACGTAGGTTTCGACGATCTGCGACTGCCCCGCGTAGTCCCAGCCCCACACGCTCTCCAGCAGCTGGGCGCGGGTGAGCACCCGTCCCTGGTGCCGCATGAGGTAGGCGAGCAGCCGGAACTCGGTGGGCGACAGCTCCACCGGCACGCCCGCCCGGTGCACCGCCCAGCGGGACTCGTCCAGCTCCAGGTCGCCCGCCCGGAGCGTGGTGTCGGCCCGGGCGTCCCCGGTGGCGCCGGGCCGGGACGCGCGGCGCAGCACCGCCCGGACCCGGGCCACCAGCGCCTCCACCGAGAACGGCTTGGTGACGTAGTCGTCGCCGCCGAGCGCCAGCCCGGTGACGGTATCGGACGAGGTGTCCCGGGCGGTCAGGAAGATGACCGGGACCTCGTTGCCCATGGCGCGCAGGCGACGGCACACCTCGAACCCGTCGAGGTCGGGCATCATCACGTCGAGCACGATCAGGTCGGGCCGCAGCGCTTCGGCCTGCCGGATCGCCTCCATCCCGCCGGCCGCCGTGCTCACCGCGCAGCCGTGGAACTTCAGCGCGACCTGGACCAGCTCACGGATGTTCGGCTCGTCGTCGACGACGAGCACCTGCGGGATCCGGTCGTTGTCTGTCATCACCGTGGCGCATTCTGTTGCGTGGCCCGGGCCGGGCGCCGCACCGCCGATCATGCCGAACGAAGGCTGCCCAGGCTACTGCGGCAGGCCGGTGCCTGGTTACCCACTGGGCGGCCGGACGAAGATGAGCCTGGCGTCCTTCACCCCGCTGACCACCGGCCCGCCGACCCAGACCGGCTGGCCGGCGGCGAGCGTGGACTGGCTGATCTTGCCGCTGCCGTCCCTGACGACCGTGGTGCTGACCAGCTGCCAGACCCAGCTGCTGCCGTCGGCCGCCTGGACCACGATGGAGCCGTTGTTCACCGACTGGATCACGCCCCGCACGTAGGCGAGCGTGCGGACGGTGCCGTCGGCGGCCTTGAAGGAGAACTGGCCGTCCACCCCGCGCAGGAGGAAGAACCGGACGATCCGGCGGCGGATGAAGCGGCAGCGCGCGGTGGCCGCCCGGGCGGCGCCCGACAGCCGTGGATGCCCGGCGAGCCTGGCCGCCCGGGCCGTCCTGGCCAGCTGGGCGCACCGCCGGACCGCCGGGGTGGTCGCCGCGGCGCCGGTTCCGGCGGCGGGGGGGCCGCCCCCGCTGGTGACACCGGCCGCGCTGGTGGTGACGGCGGCGTTCGGCGCACCGGCCGCGTTCAGGGTGGCGTCGAGCAGGGCCGCCTGGCTGCCGGTGATGCCAGCGGTGCCGCTCCCGCTCGTGCCGGTGCTGGCGGCGGGGGCGGCGGACAGGCTCGTGCTGGCCAGGGATACCCCGGCGATCACGCCACCGCCGGCGAGCAGGGCGGCGAGGGCGATCCCCACCGTCCAGCGCCAGGCCTTGCCGCGGTCGCCGGGCGGGTGTGCCTGCGGCCCCGGCGGGTATGCATGGCCGGGGCCCTGGCTGCCCGGCGGCACGCCAGGGCCGGGCCAGAACTGCTCGGTGGGCTGGTGGTCGGCGCGATCGCCACCAGCGGGCCGGTTGAAGTTATCCATGGCTGCCATGGTGGCGGCCGGGTCTGTGACATCGGGCCGCCGAAGCTGGGATTTCCCTGGGAGCACGCTGCGTGTTCCCCCGGGCCCGGTCCGCCCCCGGGCGCGCCGTGCGGGGTCACCGGCCCGGGCGCGCCGCAGGTCACCGGGCCGGGCGCGGTCCCGGCTACATCCGCTCGGGCACCGGGATCCCGAGCATGCCGAGCCCGGCCGTCAGGATCCGCAGCGCCAGGGCGCACAGCGCGAGCCTGCTGTCGCGCAGCTCGGGCGTGGGGGCGCCCAGCACCGGGCACAGCTCGTAGAACGTGGTGAACGTGCTGGCCACGTCGAACAGGAAGCCCGCCAGCACGTGTGGCTCGGCGGTCCGGCCGGCCTGGGCTACGGCCGAGCCGAACTTGAGCGCGGCGAGCGCGAGCGCCCGTTCCGGGTCCTCGGCCAGCTGCAGCGCGTGGTCCACCTGGGCCGGATCGAGCCCGGCCTTGCGGAAGATCGAGCGGATCCGCGCGGTGGCGTACTGGAGATATGGCCCGGTGTTGCCGGTCAGGGCGAGCATCCGGTCGAAGTCGAGGACGTAGCTGGACTCCCTGCCCACGGACAGGTCGGCGTACTTGAGCGCGCCGACGCCGACCGCCTCGGCGATCTGGTCCCGCTCCGCCGGGTCGTCGTAGCGGTCGGCGATGACCCGCCCGGCCCGTTCGACGGCCTCGTCGATCAGTTCCGACAGCTTGACCTGCTCGCCGGTGCGGGTCTTGAGCCGCTTGCCGCCCGGGCCGGTCATCAGGCCGATGACCGCGTGCTCGGCGCTGGCGCCGTCGGTCAGCCACCCCGCCTCCCGGGCGACGGCGAAGACCATCTGCAGGTGCAGCGACTGCTCCGAGCCGACGACGTAGATAATCCGCCGTGCGTGCAAGTCGACCAGCCGGTACCGGATAGCGGCCACGTCGGTGGTGTCGTAGCCGTAGCCGCCGTCGCTCTTGCGCAATATCAGCGGGATCGGTGCGCCGTCCCGGCCGGTGAAGCCGGGCGGGAAGGCGCAGAGCGCGCCCTCGCTGATCACCGCGATGCCGTCCCGCTCCAGCTCGGCGTTGACGTCGGCCAGCATCGAGTTGTAGAAGCTCTCCGGCGCCATGGTCGCCTCGGTGAGCTTGATATCGAGGCGGCGGTAGAGCGCCATGAGGTAGTCCATCGACCCGGCGACCAGCACCTGCCACAGCCGCCGCGACTCCGGGTCGCCCGACTGGAGCAGCGGGACCCGGCGCCGGGCCCGGTCCGCGAACTCCGGGTCGGAGTCGAACTCGGCCCGGGCCGCCTGGTAGAAGGGGGTGAACTCGCCCGCCGCCAGCTGCTTGCGGGCCGTCTCCTCGCCGACGTCCAGCGTGTGCTCGATCAGCATGCCGAACTGGGTGCCCCAGTCCCCCAGGTGCGCCGCCCGGACCACGACGTAGCCGAGCTGCTCCAGGATCCGTGCTATCGCGTCACCCTGCACGGTGGCGCGCAGGTGGCCGGCGTGCAGCTCCTTGGCCACGTTCGGCCCGGAGTAGTCCACCACGACCGTGTCGGGCGGGTCGGCCGCCGGCACGCCCAGCCGCGGGTCGCCCAGCAGCGCGGTGGCCTCGGCGGCGATCCAGTCCCGGCGCAGGCTGAAGTTGATGAACCCCGGCCCGCTCACCTCGGCGGTGTCGCAGACGTCGGCCACCTCGAGGTGCCCGGCGATCTCGGCGGCCACCTCACGGGGCGGCCGCCCGAGCTGCTTGGCGAGCGGCAGGGCCACGTTGGCCTGGTAGTCCGCGAACGCGGATGGCCGGATGACCGGGTCGGCGTCCGCGTACTCCGCGCCGAACGCGGCGGCGAGCGCCGCGCGCACCCGCGCCGCGAGAACTTCCTGGGGATCGGCCATGTGTCTCAGCTTAGTAGTCGGCCGGAGAGGTCCCTTCCGGCTGCGCCGCCAGCAGCGGCTTCGTGTGGGTGACCGAGGTGAGCATCACCGTGAACCCGGCCCGCTGGTAGAGCCCGAGGGCGCCGGTGGGCGAATCGGCATCGACCCCCAGCGAGGCCGAAGCGAATCCCGCGGCCCGCGCCTCTGTGAGCGCCCGCACCAGCAGGGCGGAGGCGATGCCGCGGTTCCTCCCCGCCCGGCAGGTGCCGACCAGCGCGATATAGAGGTCACGCCTGCCGAAGGCCTGGTTGTATGCCTCGTACTCGTGGCTGATGACCAGGCCGAGCGGGTCGCCACCGCCATAGGCCAGGAAGCTGAGTGCGGGCCGGGCCGCGCTGGCCGCCATGAAGTGCGCCCAGGCGTCAGCGGGATCCTCAGTCGAGCCCCAGTGGTCGCGGAAGGCATCGTTGCGTATGAGCCGGGCGTCCTCCCATCGGTCCGGCGTGAGGCCGACGACATCCACGCCTGCCAGTGCCGGGGACTCGGGGAGTGCCGCCGACAGGTCCCGCGTCATCCCGTGAAACCAGCGGGACGGCCGATAGCCGTGCGCACCGTACAGGGCGACCGCGGCGGCGTTATCTGACAGGCAAGGGCCCGACAGCGACACCGGCCGGCCCGGGTAACGCTCCTGGTGCAGCGGGCCGGCCGCCGTCTCGGCCCAGTCCAGCAGCCGGCCGCCGAGCCCGCGTCCCCGGTATGCAGGATGAACGCCGCCGTGGTAGTGCATTTCGTGAACCGGTTCGGCCGAGGTCCGGCAGGCCAGCACGCCGTAACCGGCCATGGTGCCCTCGTGGTAGACGGCCATGGAGCCGCGCGCGAAGTCCAGGTACGGGTCGCTGAAGTCATCCAGCAGGTCCTGCTCGCTGAAGTACTCCCAGTCCCGGTCCGCCGCCGAGATGGCGTTCAGCAGCCCAGCCCACTCCGCCGCGTCCCCCGGCCCGATCGGCCGCCAGGCGAAGGTCCCATCGCCGCCCATGGGCCGGATCCTGCCCCGGATGGGCGTGGGACACAACGGGTTATCCGTCACCGCCGCCCGGCCGGATCGCGGCACCTGAGCCCGGGGACCGGCCGTCCTCAGGCCCGCTACGGGAGGCATCTCCGCCCGGCAGCCGGTGCGTGAGCGCGAGGAAGACCGTCAGCACGGCCCCGGCGCCGGCCGCGATGGCCAGGGCGATGAGGTCGGTGGCCAGGTCGAGGTCGCTCAGGTCGAAGAACGTGCGGGACACCGGGATCGTCAGGGCGAGCACCATCCCGGCGGCCATCGCGGCCACCAGCGCGATCCGCCACCAGGTGTAGGGGCGGGCGACCAGGGCGAGCACCCAGAGCGCGGTGGCGGACAAGGCGATCACCGCGGTGGTGCGGTCGGTGACCAAGGTGCCACCCGGGGTCAGCCGGGCGAAGAGGTAGGCGGAGAACGCGGCCGCGGCACAGGCGATGCCGGCCGGAATGGCAAAACGCAGCACACGCGAAACGAATCCAGGTGCGACCCGCTGTGCGCTCGGCGCGAGCGCGAGCACGAACGCGGGCACGCCGATGGTCAGCGTGGAGATGAGCGTCAGGTGCCGGGGGAGGAACGGGAAGCGCAGCCCCTGCAGGCCCTCCTCGGCCGTCAGCGCCACCACCGCGGTCGCGATGGACAGCAGCACGGCGTAGGCGGTCTTGGTGAGGAACAGGCTCGCCACCCGCTCGATGTTGCCGAGCACCCGCCGGCCCTCGGCCACCACGTGCGGGAGCGTGGCGAAGCTGTCGTCCAGCAGCACGATCTTGGCGGCGGCACGGGTGGCCCCGCTGCCCGATCCCATCGCCACACCCAGGTCCGCGCGGGTGAGCGCGAGCACGTCGTTGATGCCGTCGCCGGTCATCGCCACCGTGTGGCCGCGGGACTGGAGCGCGGTCACAAAGATCTGTTTCTGGCGCGGGCTGACCCGCCCGAAGACCGAATTGCCCTCGAGCGCGTCGGCCACCGCTGCCAGTTCCGGCTCCGGCAGCTCGGCCCGGGGCAGCGGCCCGCGCCCGGGCCCACCCCGGTCCCCGGCCACTGCGGGTCCGTCTCCGGCGGCGCCTGCTCCGTTCCCGTCCGGCGCGGTGGCTCCGTTCCCGTCTGGTGCCGCAGGGCGGCCCGCTTCCTCGCTCTCACTCCCGCTGGGCAGGGTGCGGGCATCGATGGGGTGATCGGCGCCGCCGATCCCCAGCTGCCTGGCGATGGCGCCCACCGACACCGCGCTGTCCCCGGATATCACCTTGACGGCGACGTCCTGCTCGGCGAAGTAGGCCAGGGTGCGGCTCGCTTCGGCGCGCAACCGCTGCCGCAGCACCAGCAGCGCGGCCGCTTCCACCTGTGGCTGGTCCGCGCCGGGATGGCCGGTCTCACTGACGTCGGCCGCGTCGGCCCGGCCGAGCACCAGCACGCGCAGGCCGTCGGCGGCCTTCGTCTCGGCCTGCTGGCGGGCGGGATCGCCGGCTGGTAGCAGCACGTCGGGGGCGCCCAGGATCCAGCCGCCGCTGGCCGGGCCGGCGTCCGCGAAGACCGCCCCGCTCCACTTGCGCGCCGAGGAGAACGGCACGGCGTGGACCGGCCGCCACCGCGTCTCACCGTCCAGGGCCCCGGCCGGCGCGGAAGCCTGCTCAGCGGACGCCCCTTCCGCATCAGCGGAATCCCCCTCCGCGGATGCCCTGCCCACCGGCACCCTTTCCGCGGGCCCCCTCTCCCCAGGAATCCTGCCCGCCGGGACCCCATCCGCCCGGACCCCATCCGCCGGGACCTCATCCGCCGGGACCTCATCCGCCCGGATCCCGTCCGCGGGGCGCTCGTCCTGTGGGGTCGCGCACGGTGCGCGCCCGTCGTGTGGGAGCCCGTCCGGTGGGACCCCGTCCGGTGGGAGCCCGTCCGCGGGAACTCGTCCCGCGGACTCGCCTGCCGTCGGCAGGCCGGCCAGGCCGCCGGCGATCGCCTGCAAGGTCGGGTTCGGCCGCTCCTCGGCCCCGGCCAGGCTGGCGAGCACCTTCCGCACGGGCACATCCGGCGCCACCTCGATGACCTGGTCGAGTTCCATCCCCGGCTCGGTCAGGGTCCCGGTCTTGTCCAGGCACAGCACGTCGACGCGGGCGAGGACCTCGATGGCGGGCAGCTCCTGGACCAGGCACCGGCGCCTGCCCAGCCTGATCACTCCCACCGCGAAGGCCACGCTGGTCAGCAGCACCAGCCCCTCGGGGATCATCGTGATGATGCCGGCCACCGCCCCGGCCACCGCATCGGAGAAGGCCCCGCTGGCGTACGCGAGCTGGCTGGCGGTGAGCAGGATCGCGACGGGCACGATCACCCAGGTGATGAGGCGCAGGAACCGGTTGATGCCGGCCATGAGCTCGGAATGGGCGAGGCTGAACACGCTGGCCTCGCCCTCCAGCTGCGCCGCGTAGGAGCGCCGGCCCACCCGGGTCGCCGTGAACGCCCCCGAGCCGCTGACCACGAAACTGCCCGAGAGCAGCTGGTCGCCCGGCTTCTTGGTGACCGGGTCGGTCTCGCCGGTGAGCAGCGACTCGTCGACCTCCATGCCGGGCCCGTCGGTGACCTCGCCGTCCACCATGACACGGTCGCCCGGCCCGATGAGGATCCGGTCACCCAGGACGATGTCCGGCGGCCGCAGCGCGGTTTCCACCCCGTCCCTCACCACCCGGACCGGCTCCTCGCCGAGCACGGCGAGTCGGTCGAGCGTTCGTCTGGCTCGCAACTCCTGGATCACGCCGATGCCGGTGTTCGCGACAATGACCAGGCCAAACAGGGCGTCCTGCGGGTGCCCGGTGACCAGTACCACCGCGGCTAGGGCGCCGACGATGGCGTTGAACCTGGTCAGCACGTTCGCGCGGACAATCTCCGACACCGGCCTGCTCGTCCGCCTGCCGGTGTCGTTCGTCTCTCCGGCCGCGGCGCGCTCGGCCACCTGCGCGCTGGTCAGCCCGCTGTGCTGCGGGTGGGTCTCCACACATCCCCCGATCGGCAGGCCGTCCACGTCCATCCTCGCATTCACCCCAACGGGCGGGACGAAGTGGCAGCCTGCCGACGAACGAAAGCGACGAAGCGGACGAAGCGGACGGAACGATGCCCCGTGATCTCACCTCCCACGGAGCGCAAGGAGGCGCTGGTGGCCCGGGCGCGCAGGGCGGCTGGGTGGGGCGGCGGGCTCACTGGCGGCGCAGGAAGTGGCCGGCCCGGTGGCTGGGGCCGAGCCGTTCGCGGATCCGCTCGGTGATGCGGCCGCGCGCCAGATCCGCGGCGAGCCTGCAGGCCGAGGTGATCCCCTTGGCCTTGGAGCCCCCGTGGGCGATGACGACCGTGCCTTCCAGGCCGAGCAGCGCGGCCCCGCCGTAGGTCTCCGCGTCCATCCGCCCGGCCAGCTCGCGCAGCGCCCGCCGCTGGAAGAGGGTCCCGAACCGGGCCGACTGGGAGCCCTGGAGCGCGTTCCGCATCAGCTCGGTGGCGAAGCCGCCCGCGCCCTCGATGGTCTTGAGTGCCACGTTGCCGGTGAAGCCGTCGGTCACCACCACGTCGACCTGGCCGGTCAGCAGGTCGCTGCCCTCGATGTTGCCGGTGAAGCAGATGGGCAGGCCTCCGTGCGGCGGCGCGGCGAGCAGCTCGTGTGCCCGCCGGGCGAGCTTGTTGCCCTTCTGCGGCTCGGCGCCGATCGTGAGCAGGCCCACCCGCGGATCCTCCACGCCGTAGGCCACCTGCGCATAGGCCACGCCGAGCTGGGCGAACTGGACCATCATCTCCGGCCTGGGGTCGGCGATGGCGCCGGCATCCACCAGCAGCGTTGGCTTCGGCCCGATGGGCAGCGCGACGGCGAGGCCGGGCCGCAGCAGCCCGGGCAGCGACCGCAGCCGCAGCCGGGCGGTCGCCACGATCCCCGCGGTGGATCCCGCGGAGACCACCGCTGCCGCCTGGCCGCGCCTGACCAGCTGGCAGGCGACGGCCACGCTTGACCGGGGCCGCCGCCAGCTCGCCAGCGCCCCCTCGTCCATGGCGACCAGCTCGTCGGCGGGCGCGACCCTGATGTCGCCGCCCCCCTCGTGCGTGCCGAGCAGGGGGCGCAGCTGGCTCGGCCGGCCGGTGAGGACAACGGACATCTCGTGGCCGGCCGCGGCGGCGATCGCACCCGCGACGATCTCGGCCGGGGCGTGATCGCCTCCCATCGCGTCCACGGCGATGGTGGGTGGCTGAGGGCTACCGGGTGGCGGGGAGTCCTCGGACACGGGCGCGATCCTGTGCCAGTCAGGTTTCGCTCAGCTGGGCCAGGGCGTCGCGCATGGTCTCAAGCTACTCACTCCCGTGCGGGCCTCGCTGACCGGTATCCCGCTCCGGCTCCCGGCTGCTGACCAGGCGTGGTGCAGCGGGCTCAGACCTGGGTGGGCGCCTTCTCCGCCTCCTGGGGAGCTGCCTCCCGGACAGGCTTGCCGTTCTTGAGAGCCAGGCAGCTGAGCGCGCCGATGGCCAGCAGGATGATCGGCATGATCAGCGTCTGCCGCATGGCGGTCACGTAGGCGGAGGTGAATATCTCGTGCGCGATGCGGGCGATCTCGGCGACCAGGCCCGGCGGGGCGCCCGGGATCTGGTGGGTGCTGCCGCCGTTCTGCCCCGCGCCCACCTGGATGCCGTTGCTCGCGGAGTTGTGGATCTGGGTCACGAACCGGCTGCGCACCTGGGGCGGCAGCGCACCCGTGCGCGCGTTGGCCTGGCTGGTCATGGCGGAGACCAGCCGGTTCTGCAGCAGCGCACCCACCGCGGCGGTGCCGATCACCAGGCCGACCTGCCTGACGGTGTTCAGCACACCGGACGCCGCCCCGGCCAGCTGTGGCTTGACGTTCCGCATGGCGGTGGTGACCAGCGGGGCGAAGATGCAGCCCATGCCGAGGCCGGCCACGAGCAGCGGGGCCACGAAGACCGGCCAGTTGGAGTCGGGCTTGGCGATCAGGCCGATCCAGCCGATGCCGACGGCGAACAGGACCAGCCCGGACATCAGGATGTACTTCCCGCCGATCTTGTCGGTCAGCCGGCCCGCCACCGGCGCGACGAACAGCGAGATGAGCGAGGCCGGCGCCATCGCCAGCCCGGCCTTCAGCGCCGAGAACCCGAGAACGGACTGCAGGTAGATGGTCAGCGGCAGGAAGATTCCCATCATGCCGATGGCGAGCACGCCCGACACCCAGTTCGTGACCGCGTAGTTCCGGTCGCGGAACAGGGCAAAGGGAACCAGCGGCTCCTTGCCCTGCGTCATCCGCTGGACCAGCAGGAATGCTATGAGCAGGAGCACCCCGAGGCCGAGGATCAGCGGGATGCTGATGAACCCGGTGATCGTGCCCCAGCTGTACTTCTGGCCCTCCACCAGGCCGTAGCAGATGGCGAGCAGCGCCGCGCTGGCCAGCAGCACGCCGGGGATGTCGAGCCGGTGCCTGCGGCCCGGCACCACGTTCGGGATGATGATCGGCGTCAGCACCAGGACGAGGATGCCGATCGGCAGGTTGACGAAGAAGATCCACCGCCAGTCGAACGCGGTCACGAGCAGCCCGCCCAGGGTCGGCCCGGCGATGGTGGCCACCCCGGCCACGGCGCCCCAGACACCGAAGGCCGCGCCGCGGCGTTCCGGCGGGAAGGTGTTCGTGATGATCGTCAGGGTCTGGGGCATCAGCATGGCCGCGCCCAGGCCCTGGACCGCGCGGAACCCGATCAGCCAGCCGGGGCTGGGCGCGAAGCCGCAGGCGGCCGACGCGGCGGTGAACACCGTGATGCCGGCCGTGAACATCGGCCGCGGCCCGATCAGGTCGCCCAGCCTGCCCGCCGTGATGACCAGCACCGCCAGCACGAGGGCGTAGGCGTTGAGAACCCACAGGATGTCATCGAGCGACGCGTGCAGCTTCGCGATCATGTCGGGGATCGCGATGTTGACGATCGTCAGGTCGAGCAGGGTCATGAAGAACCCGAGCGAGACGACGATCAGCACGGCCCACGGGTTGGCGCTGTACTTCTTCACAATTTCTCCCTGGCGTTTCCCCCGCCGGAGCGGCCCGCCTGAGGTTACAGGCTAACCAGAAGACGGGGGACACTTCAAGATATATCTTGATGGCGCCACCACCGGGTCACTGGCTGTGGTGGGCAGCCGTCCTGCTCTGATCGTAGAGGGAGGTACCGACAACGGGATGGGGTAAACAGCGGCCGTCGCGGTGCTCCCTCCCGGCGGCCGCCCCGGGCGGTGGCCGGGCCAGTATGCTCCCGGCCATGGAACTGAGCGGAACAGCAGCGATCATCTCCGGTGGCGCGAGTGGTCTGGGTGAGGCGACCGCGCGCGAGCTCGCCGCGGCGGGGAGCACCGTTGTCCTTGCCGACCTGAACGAGGAGCGGGGCAAGAAGGTCGCCGACGAGATAGGCGGGGAGTTCGTCAAGACCGATGTGTCCGACGAGGCATCGGTCACGGCGGCGGTGGCCGTCGCCGCCGGCCAGGGGGCCCCGCTGCGCACGGTCGTGAACTGCGCGGGCATCGGCTGGGCCGAGCGCACCGTCAACCGGGAGGGCGCCCCGCACAGCCTGGCGACGTTCCGCAAGGTGCTCGACATCAACCTGATCGGCACGTTCAACCTGATGCGGATCGCGGCGGCGGCGATCGCCAAGACCGATCCGGTCGACACCGACGGGCAGCGGGGGGTGGTCATCAACACCGCGTCCGTCGCCGGAATCGAGGGCCAGACCGGCCAGCTCGCCTATTCCGCGTCGAAGGGCGGGATCATCGGGATGACCGTCCCGGCGGCCAGGGACCTTTCGGTGATCGGCGTGCGGGTCAACACGATCTGCCCCGGGATCATCGACACCCCGATCTACGGGACC
>Ga0335077_10010635_pt1 | contig 11478 bp, 9 predicted proteins | sample Lox_Sample_31_FD_207151 | JGI IMG/M metagenome (GOLD analysis project Ga0335077, IMG submission 207151) | Soil microbial communities from Loxahatchee National Wildlife Refuge, Florida, United States - Lox_Sample_3.1 | ecosystem: Environmental > Terrestrial > Soil > Wetlands | place: USA: Florida...
GAGGACGCTGCCCGCTTCCGCTTCTGGTGCGCGCGCGCCGGCGGCCTCGGGTCGAACCTGTCCGCGATGAAGGACCGGGAGCGGGCCGTCTTCGAGGGGCACCTCGCCCAGTGCGAGCTCCGCACCCGAGGGATCCCGCCCCGCCTCCTCCAGGACGCGGTGGCGCGGATCATCACCTCGGCCGGCGCCCCCCGCGATCGCTTCCCCGGCGCCGGCACCCGCCCGACGCTTTCCATGGACGCCGGCAGCAAGTCCTTCGCCGGCGTATCCTTCGACCCGGCGACGCGGAGGCTCTTCGTCCCGGGGGCCGTGGCTCCGCCCGTCGGCGACGACCTCGACGTCACCCTTCGCGTCCCTCGTGTGGAGAGCGCGCTGCCGGCGAGGGCGAGGGTGGTGGAGGTGCGGCCCCAGGAGGCGGCCCGGCCCGGGGAGCCGGCCGGGTTCACCCTGCTCCTCGACGCGTCCGCCACCGACCTCGCCGAGGAGCTCGGCCGCTGCGCCCCGCGCCCGGTCGATCCGGCCGCGGCCGGCAAGCGGGCCGCGCCTCGCTACGCCGTCATCGCCCCAGTGAAGGTGCAACCCGACGGCCCCACCGCCCGGCTCGAATACTCGAGCGACGACGAGCTCGCGAAGGACTACCTGGAGAACCTCTCGCAGGGCGGGGCCTACGTGAGGACCCAGACCGCGCTCGAATCCGGCGCCCACATCACCCTGGAGATGCGGCTGCCCGGCGGGGTGGAGCTCCGCACGCCGGCGACCGTCATGTTCCGGGACTCGCGGGGCATGGGGGTGCGCTTCGAGCTCGACGCCGAGGGGCAAGAGCGGCTCGCTGGCGTCATCGCCCGCATCTCGGCGAGGCCGCGGCGCGCTCTCCTCGTGGACGACGACGCCCTCATCCTGCAGACGCTCGGCGACGCCTTGAAGTCCCGCGGCTTCGACGTGCTCACCGCGCGCGACGGGGCCTCCGGGCTCCACCTCGTCGCCGAGGAGCTCCTCACCCTCGACCTCCTCGTCACCGACGTCCGCATGCCGGAGATGGACGGCGAGACCTTCGTGCGCACCATCCGCGGGGCCGGCGGGGAGTCGGAGCTCGCCATCGTCGTCATCGCCGGGACGCTCGACTCGGCCCTCGAAAAGCGTCTCGAGGCGAGCGGGGCCGACGCCGTTCTCGACAAGGCGCTCGGCCCGGAGAATCTCGCGGCCGCCGCCGAGGCGACCCTCGAACGACGCCGTTTCGGGCCGGTCGGGTGAAGGCCTCCCTGTCCGGGTCGAGCAAGACGAAAATTCTCATACACCCGAAGTGAGTGCAGAGCCCCGGGCCGGGGCTTTCCTAATCCTCCAGGGTGTGCCCTGGCGCACCCCCCACGAGGTGCCAAGAGCCTCAGGCTATGACCCACCCGGGTCATATGGCACCCGATATCGGGTCTATATAACCCGCGGAAATAACAGTTTTTTCTAGCCACTTCTGGAGACACTGTGGGACTTCGGGCGACCTGTGTGCGAGAGTTCGCACCTCATGCGCCAGCGTTTGTCCATTGTCCTAGGGACAGCGGCACTTTTCGGTCTCGCCGTCTTCGTCCTCCCGCTGGCGGGATGGGTGAGCGCCTTCGCGAGCTGGGCGCGAGGCGCCGGACCCCTAGGGGTCGTCGCCTTCGTCCTCGCCTACCTGGTCTGCGCCCTCCTCCTCGTCCCGGGCTGGCCACTTCGGGTGGGGGCCGGCCTCGTCTACGGCCCGGCTGTCGGCTTTCTCGTGGCTGCGCCCTCCACCTTCCTCGCCGCCACCGTCGCCTTCCTCGTCGGACGCCGCCTCCTGCGGAGACGCATCGCGGCGCGCATCGCGGTGGATCCCAGGCTCGCCGCCGTCGACGACGCGGTGGCCGAGAACGGCCTGTGGATCGTCGTCCTCCTTCGGCTCTCCCCGCTCTTCCCGAACGAGCTTGTGAACTACGGGCTCGGGGCCACCCGGGTGCGCCTGCGGGACTACGCCGTCGCCTCCTTCGTCGGCCTCGTCCCCCTCACGGCGAGCTACACGTGGCTCGGGTCGCTCCTCACCGCGGTGAGCGACCTCGACCACGGGAGGCCCCGTTTCGCAGGGCCGCTCGGGCAGCTCCTCTGGTGGGTGGGGCTCGCCGCCACCGTGGCCACCGCCGTCGGGGTGACGCGCCTCGCCGGGCGCGCGCTCGACCGGAAGCTCCGTCCGAGCCTCGCCGCACGCGGCGCGCTCTCGGCTTCCCCCGAGGCGGGCACGCCCGGCGCCGCCGCGAGCCTGGGGTAGGCGAGGAGCGCGTGCGAACGGGCGAGAGAGCGGCGCCGGGCCACGGGCTCCGCCGCCCGACCGCTCTCGTCTCCTGGGCGGTCGCCTGGGCCGCCCTTCTCGGGCCCGCCGTCGCCAAGTCGGCAAACGGCGACCTCCCCATCGTGAGGGCCTTCCCGTCCTTTGCGCGCGTGCCCCGGGTGGACCTCGTTCCCAAGCCGGCGCCGCTCGTGCCCCTGGCGGAGGTCGAGAGAGAGCTCCGGAGCGAGCTCGGGGTGCCGACCGAGGGCGGCCCCTGGCTCCTCATCAAGCACGACGACGTCTCCCGCGAGCTCGTGGGCGGGAACAAGGGGCGGAAGCTCGAGTACCTCCTCGGCGAGGCGAGAGCGCGCCACGCCCGGGCGGTGGTAACCTCCGGTCGGCTCGGCACGAACCACGGGCTCGCCTCGGTGGCGGCCGCGAGCCGCTTCGGCATCCCGGTCACCCTGGTGCTGGGACCGCAGCCCATCACGGAGGCCATCCGCCGCAAGCTCCTCGCCATGCGCGCGGCCGGCGCGGAGATTCGCTTCCACTCGACCCTCGTCGGCTGGGCGCTCGACGTGGCCCTCTACAAGCTCACCGCGCTCGTGTTCCCCGGCGAGCTCTACTACATCCCCCCGAGCGGGACCTCTGACGTGGGCTCCATTGGGTACGCGAACGCCTTCTTCGAGCTCCTCGAGCAGACCGGCGACGAGGGCCTGCCGGACGAGATCGTGGTGGCCGCCTCCACCGGGGGAACGGCCGCGGGCCTCCTCGCCGGCATCTGCCTCGCCGGGCGCTGGGACCAGGTCCGGGTACGCGCGGTGGGCGTGACCGAGGAGTGGCTCCAGAGCGAGTGGCTGCTCCGCAGCGAGGCGCGGGAGGCCTTCCGCGCCATCCGAGACGCCCTCGGCCCCGAGGACCGCGCCCGCGTGGAGGAGTGCGACTTCATGGGGAGCCGCACCGCCCTCACCTACGAGCACGGCTACCTCGCCCCGGGCTACGGGCATACCGACGCGAGGCTCGACGGGGTGATGCGGCGGCTGCGCGACGCGGAGGGAGTGGAGCTCGACCCGACCTTCACGGCGAAGGCGATGCGCCACTTCCTCGATCGGGCCCGCGAGAGGCTCCTCGCCGGGGACACGCACCGGCGGCTCCTCTTCTGGAACACCTACGCGCCCGTCGACGTCGAGGCCGCCATCCGCGCCCACCGCTGGAAGGATCCGGACGCGCCCTGGCGGGACCTCCCCGCCAACATGCAGGCCCTCTTCGACCGGGGCGGCGAGCGGAGGCCGGCGGACGCCGCCGTTCCGGCGGTCATCGGCCGGTAGCGGCACGGCCTCCGGCGGGCCTCGTCGCTACTCGCAGACCGAGGACACGGCGATGCTCCCCTCGGCGAAGTCGAGGCCGTCGCTCGCCGAGACCGAGAGCGTGCCCCCGGGGACCACCGAGAGGCACTGGGAGGGGAGCGAGCACAGGGAGAGCGAGGCCGCGCAGCCGGACGAGGGGCAGGGCCCCGCGGGGGCCGAGGCGGAGAGGCAGGTCCCGGAGGTGGAGACGGAGAGGGCGAGCGGATCGCCGTCGGGGTCGGTGGCGATCGGCACCGAGCCCTCGGCCGCCCCCCAGGTCACGTCGTAGACGGAGCACTGCCCCGCCTGCACCGCGCAGCAGGCGCTGGTGGCGGTGCAGGACGCCGCGAGCGACACCGGCGAGGAGGCGATCACGGGCGGCCGGTCCAGGATGGAGAGCGCCGTCGACTGGGACGGTCCGGACGCGAACGGGTCGGACATGGTGACGGAGAGGTTGTGAGTCCCGGCGAAGGAGCCCACCGCCGGCACGCCGGAGAAGGGGAGGGAGCAGGTCACCCAGGCCGTGCCCTGGCTCACCATCGCCGTCGGGCAGAGGGGGTCGCCGCTCACCGACGGCAGTAGCGGGTCTCCGTCGTCGTCCACCCAGGTCGAGAGGGGCGCGAGCGCGTAGTAGCTCTGCCCGACCGGGTCGAAAGAGTGGTTCACGCTCGAGGTCGTCACGGCCGAGGTGAGGCGAGGGGCGCGGTTCGTGACCACCACCGCGAAGCCGCCGGTGGCGCTCGCCCCGTTCGCGTCGACCACGGTGAGGTCCGCGCGCCGCACGACCGAAGGGCCGATGAGCAGGGCTCCGTCCGACGGGCTCCCGTAGGGGACGGTCACGGTGACGGTGGCCGAGGTGCCCTGGCCCTGCCCCGCGAAGGAGCTCCCCCCGTCCCCGGCGTGCGTGAAGGCGAAGCCGAGCGAGGTCACCGGATCCCCGTCCGGATCGGTCACGGTGAGCGCCGGGGTCGTCCCGGTGGCGACGAAGGCCTTCGGGGACGACTGGAACGAGTGGGGGATCTCGAAGGTCCCGCCCCCCGTGACCACCGGCGGGCGGTTCCCCACGGTGACGTTCGTGCGCCCCACCGCCACCAGGCCCCGGGAGTCCGTGGCCTCGACGGTGAAAGCGTAGGTGCCGGCGATGGCGGTGCCCTGGGTGGAGATGAGGACGCTCGGGCTCGCCGCATCCGGGCCGGGCAGGAAGGCGATCTGGGGGGCGGTGGTGCTCGCGAACGCCTGGGGCAGGACCGAGGACCAGTGGTACGAGAAGGTGACGCCCACCGGGCCGCTCCCGGCGGCGGAGAGCGCCACCGCGGAGTTCGTCCCGTCCCAGGGCGTGCACAGCGGCGGAGTCCCCGTGCACCGATGGTCGAGGGTGAGGTCGCTCCCCACCGCGACCTCCGGAGGGTCGGTCGACTGGACGACGTGCAGGAGCGCGGTGGCGGGTGTGCTCGCCATGCCGACGGAGTCCGCGACCACCAGGGAGACCTCGAAGTCCCCGGCGCAAGGGAAGACCACCGACGGCTTCTCGCCGCTCGCCGACCCCGGCTCCGGATCGCAGGCGCCGTTCGTCGCCCGGAGGGTCCACTGCCAGGACGAGACCGAGTCGCCCGGGTCCGGATCGTAGCTTCCCCCGCCGTCGAGGGTGAGCGGCAGGTTCGAGACGAGCGGCGAGGGCTCGGCGAGGACCGCCACCGGCGGCCGGTCCGCGACGCAGGTCCCGCCCTCGCACAGGGCGAGGGCGGGACAGTCGGACTGGGACGAGCAGGTCCGAGGCGACGGCAGCGCTCCGCACCCCGCACCGAGGGCGGCCGCGGCCGCGAGCGCCCCGAGGAGCGAGGCCCGATCGACGAAAATGGTGTACCTCCTTATGCCTAATACATTATAGTCCCACTTTACGGCTCGGAGTGGGCCCAAGTGCGAGTGACGTTCCGGCGGAGCGTGCCCGTGCGGTCGGCGATTCGGGGCGGCCCGGAGGCCGTTTCGCGCCGGGTGGGGCCGTGGCGCGGACCGGCCCCGTTCCCGAGACGCGCCCGGGGCCCGCCGCCGGCCCGAGCCGGGGAGGGAAGGCGCTCGTGAGAAAGATCGCCGGGAACGCGCTCGCCCTCGCCGTGCTCCTCTGCGCCCGCGGAGGCCTCGCCGCCGACTCGGACCCTGGGGACCTCGCCGCCCTCGACGCCGAGTTCGGGCGAGCGCTCGAGACCTACCAGTCCGGCGACTACGAGGCGGCGGTGTCCGGGTTCGAGGCCCTGGTCGCGAGCCTGGAGAGCCTCCCCCCGAGCGCCGGGGCCGAGGCGCAGTGGTCCCGCGCGCTCCTGCGCCTCGCCCACGCCCGGGCGACCCTGGGCCGGAAGGAGGCCTCCGGGGAGGCGATGGAGACGCTCCTCGCCCTCGAGCCGGACGCGAGGCCAGACCCCGAGCTCTACTCTCCGTCCTTTCGCCGGGAGTTCGAGCGGGCCCGGACCCGCGTCTCGGAGCGGCCGCACTGGAAGCTCACGGTGGCGGCTCCGGGCCCTGGTCCGGCGGCCGCCTTCGTCGGGAACCGCCCCATCGGCGACGCGCCCGCAGCGGTGGAGCTCCCCCAGGGCCGCTACCGGGTCTCGGTGAGCTTTGGCGGCGCGGTGGCGACGGAGTCCGTCCTCCTCGAGGCCGACCGGACGGTGACGCCCGGGTCCGTGGGCCGGGTGCTCGCCGCGGAGGGGAGAAGCCCGGAGGCCGGGACGGGGCCCGCGCCCCCTCCGGAGGAGGTGTCGAGGGTCGACGCCGTCCTCCCGCCGCTCGCCGCGACCCCCGAGGAAGGGGCCCCGCCGCCCTCGCGCTGGATGCGCCCGGCCGGCCTCGCGGCCGGGGCGCTCGCGCTCGTCTCCGCCGGGGTGGCGGCCTGGCAGGGGATCGAGGCCGCCCACGCCGCGAGCCTGGCCCGGTCCCTCCTCCTCCCCGGCGGGAGCCTCGCGCCCGGGTCCGCGCCCTCCGCCTACGCCGCGGCGGCGGCGAGCTTCGGCTCGGACCGCCGCAACGCCTGGATCGCCGGCGGGACGTCCCTCGCCCTGTCGGCGGGCGCGGCACTCCTCCTCGCCTGGCCGGACGGGCCCGTGGCCGTCTCCCCAGGCGGGGCCGCCATTCACTTTTAGCGAATGGCGTGGGCGGCGGCGGCGAGGCCATCGCCGAGCACCGCAAAGAGCCCCGGCCCGAGGTAGGTCCGCTTGGCCTCGCCGGCACCCTGGGCCACCCGCTCCGGGGTCTCCACGTACCCGAGGTAGTCCCCGGCCAGGGAGACCACCTCCGCGTCCCCGCCGACTGCCTGGCGCCACCGCCGACCGACCTCGGCGGTGGGCTCGGCCGGCACCGCGAGCAGGAGGGCGGGCCCGAGCCGGAGCGCCGTCACCGTGGTTCGATCGGGCATGAACCCCCAGAGCAGGTTCGAGAAGAGCCGGTCGAGGATCCGGGGGACGGCCGCGAAGGAGGGATCGGGGAGCGCTACCTCCTCGGTCGCCTGTCCCAGGGCGGGCCGCGCATCGCCCTCGGGGAAGGACAGGGCGTCGACCGCGGCGGCGAGGCGGCCGGCGTAGCTCTCCGGGCCAGGGGCGCTCCCCGGCGCGAGCGTCCAGGTCTGGTCCCCCACCGCTCCCTGCAGGACCACGGTGACCCCCGGGAGGCTTCGGGCGAGCGCCGCCGGCCAGTCCCCGGAGACGAGGCGGCTCCTCGAGTCCACGACGGTGGCGTGCGCTGGAAAGACCACCACCTCCGAGATCGGCCCTCCGTCGAGCCCGGACAGGCGGGCGACGAGGAGGCGCCCGTCCACCTCGGCGCCGTCGCGGTTCATGGAGAGGCCGGAGAGCCGGGCCCGCGCCACCGCGAGCCGCGCCGGCCTCCGCGCCGCCTGGGCGCTCCGGACCGCCTCGGCGATCCGGGAGGCGAGCGAGGCGAGCGTCCGCTCCTCGTAGGGCCCGGTCCCGAACCACTGGCCGAGCCGGTTCTCCCAGTAGCCGCCCGGGCCGGAGTGAGTGTGGGTGGCGGCCACCACGAGCGCATCGAGCTTCAGGTCCGCGAGGCGCGCCTCCACCTCCCGGCGGAGCGCGGGGGGCACGAGGAGGATGTCCACCGAGACCACCGCCGCGGAGAACCCAGGCTCGGCGACGGCGACGGCGCGGGCGAGCGGGGCGTCCCGGACGCCGAGGCTCGCCCAGCGGAGCCGGGGAAAGCCCGCCAGCGGAGATCCGGGCGGGACGTCGAGGGCCACCGCCGCCGCGCCGGCTTCTAGCGGCCCCTCGGCCCGCGAGGCGGCGACGAGCCGCGGCGGCGCTTTGGGCCGCGACCGGTGGAGCGGGACGGTGGCGGCGACGGCGGCCGCCAGGAGCGCCACGGCCGGAGCCCAAAGATTTTTAGCCACCGCGACGTTATACTGCGCCCTGCCATGGGTTACGAAGCCGCCTGGGACAAGCTCGCCGACGAGTGCGGAGTCTTCGGGATCTGGGCCCCCTCGGGCACGGACCTCGACGCGGCGAACTTCACCTACCTCGGCCTCCACGCGCTCCAGCACCGAGGCCAGGAGTCGGCCGGCATCGTCTCGAGCGACGGCAAGACCCTGCACGTCCACCGGGGCATGGGGCTCGTGGCCGACATCTTCACGGCCGAAGTCCTGGAGGGCCTGAAGGGGTCGACCGCCATCGGCCACGTCCGCTACTCGACGAGCGGCGACTCCCACCTGAAGAACGCCCAGCCCATCGCCGTCCAGTACTCGGGCGGGGCGCTCGCCGTCGCCCACAACGGGAACCTGGTGAACGCGGAGCTGCTGCGCGGGGACCTCGAGGCGGCCGGCTCCATCTTCCAGACCACGAGCGACACCGAGGTGGTGGTGCACCTCATGGCCCGGGCCCGCACCGAGCACCGGCCCGGGACTCGCGAGCACCTCGTCGCCGCCCTCCGCCAGGCTCTCGCCAAGGTGGCCGGGGCCTACAGCCTGGTGATGCTCACCGAGAGGGCGCTCCTCGGGGTGCGGGACCCCCTCGGCTTCCGGCCGCTCGTGCTCGGCCGCCTGAAGGGCAGCTACGTGCTCGCCAGCGAGACCACCGCCCTCGACCTCATCGAGGCCGAATACCTCCGCGAGGTGGAGCCCGGCGAGCTGGTGGTCGTCGACGAGGGCGGCTTCCGCTCCGAGCGGCTCTTCCCGGACGAGCGGCCCCCCGGGCGCGCCGGCCGCTGCCTCTTCGAGCACATCTACTTCGCCCGGCCGGACTCGGTCCTGTTCGGGAAATCCGTGTACGGGGTGCGCACCGCCTTCGGCGCCCGCCTGGCGCGGGAGCAGCCGGCGTCCGCCGACCTCGTCATCCCGGTCCCGGACTCGGGCGTGCCCGCCGCCATCGGCTACGCGGAGGAGAGCGGCATTCCCTTCACCATGGGGCTCGTCCGCTCCCACTACGTCGGCCGGACGTTCATCGAGCCGGCCCAGTCCATCCGCCACTTCGGCGTGAAGCTGAAGCTGAACGCAGTGAAGGACATCCTCAAGGGTCGGCGGCTGGTGGTGGTGGACGACTCCGTGGTCCGGGGCACCACCAGCCGGAAGATCGTGAAGATGCTCCGCGCCGCGGGGGCGAGCGAGATCCACATGCGCATCAGCTCGCCGCCCACCTCCTGGCCCTGCTACTACGGGATCGACACCCCCACCCGGCAGGAGCTCATCGCCAGCTCGCACTCCGTCGAGGAGATCGCGCGCTACATCACCGCCGACTCTCTCGGCTACCTCTCGCTCCCCGGGATGTACGAGGCCCTGGGCGAGGAGCGATCCCGCTACTGCGACGCCTGCTTCTCCGGCGAGTACCTCGTCAAGTTCCCGCACCAGCACCCGCCCCTGCCGCTCCGCCTCGTCGGGGCCTAGAGGGGAGCGCGCCCCGCCCGCCCCCGAGGCGGCCGCCCCGGCGTCGGCGGAGCGCGGTAGGCTCGGGGGCGATGGACGCCACCCCCCTCCGGATCCAGGACGGATCGGTCCGCATCTACCGCCTCTTCGACGTGGCGGACGAGATCGACCTCGGCCAGGCCGAGTCGCTCGCCGCGGCATCCGGCTCGCGCCGCCTGCGGCTGGAAAGCCCGCACACCCATTCCGCCATCGAGATCCCGCACCCGCCGGTCCACCTGCGGCTCGGGGTGCGCGCGCTCGAGCTCCGCTCGGGCCCGAGGAGCGTCGAGGTGCGGGCGAGCGTCGCGAACACCGGGGTGGTGGGCGTCCTCTTCGAGCTCCCCATCGCGCCCGGAACCGCCCTCGAGGACCTGTTGCCGCTCGCCGAGGAGCTCCTCGACGGGCCGACGCCGGAGCTGGACGCGCTCGCCCGGCGCGAGTCGGAGGAGCTCGCCCGCGCGCTCGTGCCGGCGCTCTCGAAGCCCCACTCCTGGGAGGGGCTCGAGACCTACACCGTCTTCCTGGTGAAGGCCTTCGACCGACCGGTCACCGGCGCGGAGCTCCTGGCGCGGGCGCCGCTCGCCCGGCTGCTCCTCGGCGAGCGGGACCCGACCCCGCTCTCGGCGGCGGAGCGCGAGGACGTCCTGAAGCACCACTACAGCTACCTGGAGACCGACCTCGCGGTCATCGACTGGAACAGCGCCTTCGTCCACGACCCGGCGGGCCGGACCGACGTGGCGGACTTGCTCGAGTTCGCGACCGCCCACCTCCTCGAGCTCCGCTACTACGACCAGCTCCTCGACCGGGAGCTCCGCCGCATCTACGACGAGATCGCCGCCCTGGGCGGACCCCGGCTGCTCACCCGCCGCTACGAGCGGCTGCTCCGCCAGACCGCCTCGCTCCTCCTCGAGCTCTCCGAGACGGTGGAGCGGCTCGAGAACGCCGTGAAGATCGTGGGCGACTTCTACCTCGCCCGCCTCTACCAGGCGGCGGTGGGCCGCTTCCGGCTGCCGGCCTGGCAGCAGTCGGTGCTCCGCAAGCAACGCCTCCTCGCCGACGTGAACCGGCTCCTCTCCGACACCGCGGCGAGCAGCCGCGGCGAGCTCCTGGAGATCACGGTGGTCCTCCTCATCGCCTGGGAGGTCCTCTACGCCCTCCTCCGCCGCTAGGCGGGCGGGCCCTGGCCGCCTTCCCGCCGGCGCTCGCCGGAGCGTTATCTTGCAGGCCCGCTTGCGTTTTTTGGATCTTCGCCGGCCGTGGATCCCCTTCCCGTGCCCATTTGACGGGCAAAAGAACGCGATCGGGTGTTGACTCGGAGATCCGATCGCGATATCGGAATCGCCAATTCGCCGGCCAGCTGCGCCTTTTGTGGGCGCTTTTCCCGGCGGTGGCCCAAGGAGGGTCGCACATGAGCATGACGCAGGCTCAGTTCTTTGCCGCCGTTGCCGACAAGGCGGGCATCTCCAAGGCCCAGTCCAAGGCCGTCTTTGGCGCGGTCGAGGAAGTGGTGATGAAGAACCTCAAGTCCGCCGGCAAGATCCCGCTGGGCGGCCTCGGGGCGGTGAAGCTCCAGCAGCGCAAGGCCCGCATGGGCCGCAACCCCGCCACCGGCGAGGCCATCAAGATCGCCGCCAAGACGGTGGTCAAGATCACCCCGTCCAAGGCGATGAAGGACGCCTTCAACAAGAAGAGCAAGTAGCCTCGCGGACGGCGAACAGCGACGAGGGCCCGCCGGGCGGTTCCGGCGGGCCTTTCGCGCTTCCTCGGGGGCTACTCGATCCGCAAGAGCGCCCGCACCGTGTTCATGACGTCGCCGATCTGCACCGGCTTGTAGAGGAAGATGTCGAATATGAAGTGGCTGGCTCCGCAAGTGTAGTTCACTCCATCCGCCCGACTGCGCGGCGGTGATTCGAGCAGCAAAGGCCAAGACGACGAGCTGTCTCAATCGAATATTCGCGCTCGGG
>Ga0335077_10010637_pt1 | contig 11477 bp, 7 predicted proteins | sample Lox_Sample_31_FD_207151 | JGI IMG/M metagenome (GOLD analysis project Ga0335077, IMG submission 207151) | Soil microbial communities from Loxahatchee National Wildlife Refuge, Florida, United States - Lox_Sample_3.1 | ecosystem: Environmental > Terrestrial > Soil > Wetlands | place: USA: Florida...
CGTCTTTGGAACAATAAGAATTACAAGTATGTTGTGCGACTCTTTGTTGCAACTCTTCTCGTCTGGCAACTCGTGGCTTCCGTCCGCACCCACCCGGATTATCTGGCCTATTTTAACGAGTTCGCGGCCGCACATCCGGAGAAAGTACTTATCGACAGCGACCTGGATTGGGGCCAGGATCTGCTCCGGCTGTCGACAGCGCTGCACGACCGCCATATCGATCGAGTTTCGATAGCGTACGCAGGCAGCAAGAATCTTGACCTGAACAATTTCGGCCTGCCCGAGTTCCACGTGCTGCCGCCCCACCAGCCCGCGACTGGATGGATCGCCATAAGCTTCCTGTGTCTTAAGGTGGGAGAACTGGGTGAGCCAATCGATAGCTATTCGTGGCTGAAAAGATATAAGCCGGTGGCGCGAATCGGGCACTCCATGCTGCTCTACTACATTCCCGGAAAGCAGATTGACTCGGTTGCTGCACCATGATTCCGCAAGCGCTTGAGTTCCGACGGAGATAGCCCTTTGCTACATACTCTAGTGAAGAAATCCATATTAGTGCTTATGTCGCTGTTCATGGCGGCACTCCTGCTGGAGGCTGCGCTGCGCGTGGCCTATCATCGCAGCCTCGACTTCTCCATGGAAATGTGGAAATACGCGGTTCACCTCAAGCGGCCCATGGCTAATCCGAACTTAAGTTTCACGAACCTGCCCAATGGACATGCCTTCCTGATGGGCCATGACGTTCAGATTAGCAGCCAGGGCCTGCGCGACCGTGAGTACTCGCTCGAAAAGCCCGCCGGCACATATCGCATTATGCTACTCGGGGACTCGACGACCTTTGGGTGGGGAGTAGCCGAAGATGATACGTCGGCCAAAGTTCTGGAAAAGCAGCTAAACGCCCTGCATTTTCCCGGATATGATCGGTTTGAAGTTATGAACACCGGAGTGGGGAACTACGATACAGTCCAGGAAGTCACCTACTACAAAACGCAAGGCCGCGACTTCCATCCCGACTTGGTGATATTGATGTACTTCATCAACGACCCGGAGCCGGTGCCGGCGCAGAGAAAGATTCCGCTCATCGATCGCTCGTATCTTATTGCATACCTGACGAACCGGTGGGACGGCGTGCTGCGCCGGCTAGGCACGCGACCTGACTGGAAGACGTATTATGCGTCGTTATACGACGACAATAGGCCGGGATTTCAGGCATGCAAAGCTGCGCTACGCGATCTAGCAAAGTCCACAAAGCGTGACAATGCCAGGCTGCTAGTTGCACTGCTCCCAGAGCTACACGAAATCAACAACAGCTATCCTTTCACTGCCGCTCATGAAAAGATCAAAGGTATTCTCGCCGAGCAACAAGTTCCTGTGCTCGAGCTTAGAGACGGTCTAAAAAATCATGGTCCAGAGGTAACACTGTGGGTTACACCGCTGGACGACCATCCAAACGGTAAAGCGAATCATCTAATTGCGGCTCAATTACGCGACACTATACTGTCGGGGCTGCACGCACCAAGCTCCAGCTTGGCGAAAGTAACAAGATAATGCATATATTCAGTCTGACGGAATTAAGCGTTCCAACTTGATGTCTGGTCGGGAACAACAGTGGCATCTTCGATAGCAACTCGGATCAGTGCTTCAATGCCGCGGGTCAGCGGGCGAGAAGACCGCTGGGCGAAGGTCTTGCCGGTCGCGAGTCTCACAGCAGTGGCGATTCTCGCCATTTTCTATCTTTGCACTAGCTTGTATGTAGCTTCACATCGTCTCTACTGGTTCGATGAACTATTTGTCGTTCGGATCGCGAAACTCCCCACCGTTAGCGCGATGTGGCGATGCCTCGCTCAGGCCAGCGACACGATGCCGCCGGGATATCACCTTCTTATGAGGATTGTAGGTCATACACTTGGCTACGGCGAACTGGCGATGCGATTGCCATCCGCTATAGGCCTGGTCATCGGCCTGTTGCTCACGTTCGATTGCACCCGCCGAATCACAGACAATTTGCACGGGCTGCTTGCTCTCTCATTGCTAACCTGCTCTTTGCTCCCCTACTATGGATATGAGGCACGGCCTTATGCGCTTTATTTCATGTTGTCCGCACTCGGTTTATGGTTGTGGCTCTGCACACCGCGGACAAGCATACGGCACGCACTAGTTTTCGGAACTGTGCTGTTCGTCGCTGTCACGATTCACTATTATGCAGCATTATCGGTAGTACCGTACGTGCTCTGGGATCTGTTGCAACACAACTCAGACAAGCACTTTTCCCAGAAGACCCTCGCTGGGGTTTCAGGAACCTTGCTATCGGCTGCCCTTGTAGCCCCGCTTGCTCTAGCTTACTCTCGGCAGTTTGGAGCCCACTTCTGGGCGAGCCCTTCGCTCTTCCGGCTTCGCGAAGCCTTTCTGGAGCTATTCCCTGCCGGTATGTTTCTGCTTGCCCTGACCACAATCTGGATTGTCCTTTGGGGCGGCCGGAATGGTGGCGCCATTGTGCCGGCGAGGAGCTCCGCCGAATCCCTAGGCTGGCTCTTTTTCTCTATTCCGATCCTCGGTTTTCTGCTGGCTGAACTGAAGACGAACGCATTCCTAATCCGATACTTTGTCGGAGCGCTGCCCGGAATCGCTCTCGCGTTTGCCTGCCTCGTATCCCGTCACTTGTCCAGAAGCTACCATATTTCGGCGGGAATAGTAGCACTTGTGATGCTATTCGGAGTGGCAGAACAGTGGTCCACAGTGTTGCATCCGGAGCGTGTCGATCCTTTCGGACAGCAGACGGCAATCCGACAGTACCTCGAATTGGAGAATTCTTTTTCTTCCGACGGTAAGCAGTTCATCTTATTCGATGACCCCATGCTTTATTTGGAAGCGGCCCATTACTCCCGCCGGCCAGCGCAGTGCAGGCTCCTGCTGGGAATCAATGATACGGACGAACGTCCTACAGTCCGGGTACAAGCGAACTTGGCGCAGTTTTCCTCGTTACACATTTGGAAGCTTGATAATCTGCGACAACACGTCGCAAAAACCGCGCTGGTGGATCCCCGGCCGGAGCTCTTGGATGCGCTTAACCAAGCCGGCTTCAAGGTCTCGGTGCGAGTCTCAAGGCCCTTGGAAGTCGTTTATCTTCACGAATAAACAGTCGCAGCGAATACTGTAGCAGACCTGTTGCAGTGTTCCTGGCAGCTATGCTGAACGGCAGGAGAGGAGATTACAGTGCGGCTCTCAATCCTGGGTTGCGGTTATGTAGGTTTGGTTACGGGTGCCTGTTTGGCCGAAATCGGCCACGAAGTTCTGTGCACGGACAATGATGGCGCCAAGGTCCGGTTGCTGGATGGAGGTACGCTACCCATCTACGAGCCCAATTTGGACGATATCATCCTGCGCAACCGTAAGGCGCAGAGACTCGCGTTCACGGCGAACATCGGAGACGGCGTACGGTTTGGAGACGCCATTTTCATCTGTGTGGGCACCCCACCCATGCAGGACGGTGATGCCGATCTGAGTTCGATGGATAGCGCGGCGCGAATCATTGCGGCTGAGGCTCGCAGTTCCAAGCTGGTCATCGAGAAAAGTACCGTACCCATGCAAACCGGCCAGAAGCTGAAGCGCGCGTTGACGATCTATGCACGCAATTCAGGCTGCCATTTCTCTGTTGCTTCTAATCCTGAGTTCCTGTGTGAAGGAAGTGCAGTATCCGACTTCTTGCACCCCGACCGCATCGTGGTCGGAGTCGGTGACCAGAAAAGTGAAATGCAGCTACGGGAGATCTATCGTCCTCTTGTTGAGCAAACAATATCCTGCCCGATCCATGATGGCAATTGTCCCGCGAAGCCCGCACCCCCGCTACTCGTCACAAGCATCAGCAGCGCTGAATTGATCAAGCACGCCTCGAATTCTTTCTTGGCCTTGAAGATTTCCTACGCTAATCTGCTTGCCGATATATGCGAGAACATGGATACGGATGTGGCCGAGGTTATTCAGGCTATGGGATTGGATAGTCGCATAGGGCCCCATTTTCTCCGACCGGGTTTGGGATTTGGCGGCTTTTGCCTGCCCAAGGACATCCAGGCATTTATCCACCTCGGAGAGAAAGCGGGAGCTGATGTCTCGCTGTTGCAGGCTGCAGAATGCATCAATAGGAGGCGGGTCGACAGGTTTCTTTCCAGAGCAAGGCGCGCGCTGTGGACACTTAAGGACAAGCATATAGGTATCCTGGGCCTTGCCTTCAAGCCTGGTACCGATGACATCCGGTTCGCACCGTCGATCGAACTGATTCGCCGCCTCATCCATGAAGGTGCCGAGATCCGCGCCTATGATCCGGAAGCAATGGAGAAAACGAAGCCGCTGCTTCCGGCAATTCATTACTGCAAGACGGCTTATCAGGTGGCCGACGATGCAGATGCTGTGATGATCGTTACCGAGTGGGCACAGTTCAGAGACTTGGATTGGCGGGGGATTGAGAAGGCTATGGCGCGCCCACTCATCCTGGATGGCCGCAATCTTCTCGATGGCGAGCAGATGAGGGCCTTGGGATTTGAATACCAGGGTACCGGAAAGCCGTTCGAAGAACTTCAATTGCGAGTTTCTGCATCCAGCTAAATCGATGACAACGACTTATTCCTTAAAGGCCAGTCCTGCTTGATTCCTGTTGATTCTTCATCAACGCTGAACACGGAACTGCCGGGACCGGCCTCCGCGCCAATTTCGAAACCAAAGCCGGCAAAGGACAGCTTGCTCCATGCAGTCGCCTGGACCGGAGCGGGTCGTTGGGCGGTTCAGTTGCTGACCTGGGTTTCTACGATTGAAACCGCCCGAATTCTCGCGCCTTCTGATTATGGTCTGATTGGAATGGCGACGGTATACCTGGGATTGGTCGCACTCGTCAACGAAATGGGACTGGGCCAGGCCGCCGTAACACTTCGTGAGCTGTCGTCGAAACACATCGCTCAACTGAATTCCGTTTGCATCATAGCAGGCGGTTTGTTATTCGCGGTATCGTGTAGCGCCTCGGTCGCGCTAGGAAGATTCTTCCATAGTCCAAAGCTGCCAGCGGTTGTTGCCGTGATGAGCGTCACTTTCCTGGTTTCAGGAGCTCAAGTAATCCCCGATGCCCTCCTGCAAGGTGACTTGCGCTTCAAACTGCTCGCCTCGTTCGATACAACGCGTGCCATCATTCAGGCAATTACAACGGTGGGGCTAGCAGTACTCGGATTCGGTTATTGGAGCCTTGCCTTTGGTCCGGTCGCTGCCGCGGTCGCGGGAGCGGCAATGGCGGTCATCGCACGACCGCACTCACTGGCTCGGCCGAAATGGCAAGAGATTAAGCATGCCTTGCAATTTGGTGGAGATGTGCTTGGTTCTCGAGTCGCATGGTACACCTACTCCAACTCCGACTTTCTTGTAGCAGGCCGTGTGTTGGGACAAGCACCCTTAGGCGCCTACACCATCGCCTGGACGATTGCAGCCACGCCAGTAGAAAAGATCACCAACATGATGACACGCGTGACGCCTGCGTTCTTTTCTGCCGCACAGAAGGACAAGATGCGCTTGCGCGGCTACTTACTCGGGATCACCCACGCTTTATCCTTGCTGACCTTCCCGGCATGCATCGGCTTGGCATTGGTCGCCGATGAGTTTGTTTTGCTGGTACTCGGGCCAAAGTGGAGCCCGGCGATCGTTCCCCTGCAACTTCTGGCAATCTGTGCTGCTTTCCGATCGATTACAACCGTCTTACCAAACATGCTCTTCGCGATACGCGATTCCCGCTTCGTGATGTGGAACACCGTGCTTGCCGCAGTCGTCTTTCCCCCTGCATTCTACGCCGGCAGCCGCTGGGGGACCTCCGGGATTGCCTGGGCTTGGATCGCGGTGTATCCCATCATCACAATCCCTTATGTGTGGCGCACGCTCTCTGCGCTTGACCTGCGCAGTCGGAGCTATCTGGGAGCCTTGCTACCCGCGTTACGGACCTCTGCAATCATGACGTTGGCTGTCGTCGCCGTCAGACTCGCTACGCCCCACACCTTTCCCCTCGCGATCCGGTTCACAACCGCAGTTGCTGCCGGGATCGCCGCTTATGCGGCAGTATTGTTCTTCCAGGAGCGCGATCGCTTGCGAGACCTTTTGACGCTAATGCGTGGCGACGCGGTATAGAATAGACCAACTCCCCAGATATTCGAAGTTAAGACCTCATCCACACGATGAGGTTTTTTGTTGCACGAAAAGCAACAAACTGCCGGAACGACGACCTCGGCAGGAATGTCTCTATTGCGATCTACAGAACGAGGGCACGCCTTCCCTTTCTAACTGCTAATTGCTGTTTTATTCCGCCAGCCGCGCGTCTGCACCAGGATGCAAAGGCTGATCAATAGCACCCAGAGCGGGAACACCGCCGCCACCCATTGAATGCTTCCGATACTCACCAACAATGTAACTGCCAGCAGATAGCCGAGGAAAGCCACCCAGCGTGGGACCACCTGAGTGCGCACGAAGATTGTGGACGTTGAAATCATGAACACACCGGCCATCCTTGTGCCATAGATGGTGGTGATGCGATAGATTTCGCCGCGACCAAACAGGTAGGCGGCGGAGGTGGCCCGCGTGTCCGGTACGTTGGAAAACAGGCTGATGAGCGCCCCGGCGGTTGCCGCCGCGGTGAACAGCATCGCAAGATACAGCAAGCCGCTGCCCAGGAAAACGGTCGCGAAGAAACGGTCCTCCAGTACTCCGATGTGATCGCGCACCACCGCGATGAACCACAGGAACGAAATGCCGGCGAACGGCACCAGGTTAAGGGCGATGGCCAGGGCTTTGGAATGGCGAAACACTTCCATCGACGGCGCCCAGGGATTGGTGGGAATCGACATCCAGATCAGCGCCTGGCAAGTCATCAGCAACACCGCAAACAATACCCCGGCCACCGCCGCCGCACGCGGCGTGCGCAGGCGCTGGCGAAGGGATTCGGCCTCAGCGCCCACGGATTCCACAATCTGCGCCAAACGATTGCATCGCTTTCCTGCTGAAATGCACGACGCGAAATTCACACCCAGCCATGAATTGGCAAGAAGCTGACAGGATAAGTTGAGAATTCAACAGGGGCAACTGGGGAAATCCCTAATTGACACCAAAGCGTTAGTCCGGATCAAAGACAAGAAATTCATCGACACGATTACTTAGCAGGCAGACAATTTGTGACGAAGCTCACAAACAAAATCTCCCGTCCCTCGGGCCTGATGGTCGTACCGGAGACGCTTGGTACGCGCGTCACCACTCACTCAAACCACCAAGAGCCCGTTAAGAGTGATGTGAGCAAACAGACTGTCGGCCAAACATCAGCAGGCTGAACCAATTGGTTCCTACCGATGACGTAGGAGTTATGCCTACGATTTCCATGAGCGGCCGCTCGACCACAGGTTGCGCTCAAGTCCGATGATAAAGCGGCGGTCGAGGGGATCCTCGGCCGCCATCGACCAAGATGGTCTCCTCGACGAAGGCGCGCATCGTCATCGTTGTTGAGGGACGCGATGCGGCGGCAAGGGCGGAATCATCAAGCGCATTCTGGAGCAGGTGAGCCCGCGCGTCTTCCGGTTGGTCGCCTTGCCGGCGCCCACCGAACGCGAGAAGACGCAACTCTACGGGCAACGCTACCTGAGGCACCTTCCGGCCGGCGGCGAAATCGTCATCTTCGACGGTAGCTGGTACAACCGCGCCGGTGTTGAGCACGTCGTGGGATTCTGTACCGAAGAGCAGTACAAGAACTTCCTCAAGAATTGTCCCGCGTTTGAAAACTTCATCGTAAACAGCGGCATTATCCTGTTGAAATACGGGCTTGATGTTTCCGAAAAAGAGCAGCCCAAGCGCTTCCTCGCCTGCATTGAAGATCCGTCGAAACGTTGGAAGCTCAGTCCCATGAATCTGGCATCGCACCGCCGCTGGTATGACTATTCGCGTGCACGCGACGCCATGCGGAACGCCACCGACACCCCCGGCGCTCCCTGGTACGTCGTGCCGTCGGACGACAAAAAACGCGCGCGCCTCAACTGTATTGCGGATATACTGAGCCGTATTCCGTACGAGGAAACCCGTACACGCCGCCCAAGCTGCCTCCACGTCAGAAAGCAAGAGGGTATAAGGAGCCCGCACAGAGACATCAGCTCGTCGCGCAGCGTTGGTGAGGCAAGGAATCTGTACAAGGAGCGCCCATGCCCACTTCCAGCCAGACGAAGAAGTCCCCACTGTCCTACCACGAAGTCACCGAACAAAAGCGACTGAATGCCGCCCGCGAGCAGGGCATTCCCTGGAAAAAATGGGGCCCGTACCTGAGTGAACGCCAGTGGGGCACGGTCCGCGAAGACTACAGCAACGACGGCAACGCCTGGAATTATTTCTCGCACGACCAGTCGCGCTCGCGCACCTACCGCTGGGGTGAGGACGGCCTGGGCGGCATCTCGGACGACAAGCAGCACCTCTGCTTCGCCCTCGCATTGTGGAATGGTCGCGACCCCATCCTGAAAGAGCGTCTCTTCGGCCTGACCAACAGCGAAGGCAACCATGGCGAGGACGTGAAGGAATATTACTTCTATCTCGACAGCACTCCCACGCACTCGTACATGAAGTACCTGTATAAGTATCCGCAGCGCGAATTCCCTTATGGCGCACTGGTGGAAGCCAACCGGCGCCGCTCGCGTGAGGAGTTCGAGTACGAGTTGCTCGACACCGGCATCTTCGACGACGACCGCTACTTCGATGTGTTCGTGGAGTATGCCAAGGGCGATCCGGAAGATTTGCTGATACGCATCTCGGTGAACAATCGCGGCCCCGAGGCGGCGCAGGTCCATGTGCTGCCGACGCTATGGTTCCGCAACACGTGGTCGTGGGGCGAGGGCGGATCGAAGCCGGTGTTAAGCCAGGTAGGCGAGGGCACGATTCGCGCTTCGCATCCCCAGCTGGGCCAGTACAGCTTGCAGTGCGAGGGCGCGCAGGAGATGCTCTTCACCGAGAATGAGACGAATGTTGCGCGCCTGTGGGGCCAGCCCAACGCTACGCCGTATGTGAAGGACGCTTTTCACGAATACGTGATCGCGGGCAGAAAAGAAGCCGTGAGTCCGTCGAAGACGGGCACGAAGGCGGCCGCACACTATGTTCTGGATGTTCCTGCCGGCGGATTCAAAGTGGTGCGCTTGCGGCTCTCGGCTAAGCCGGCAAGCGATGCCTTCGCCGGCTTCGGCGAGACCTTCGCCGCACGGCTGGCGGATGCGCATGAGTTCTACGACCGCATCACACCCGAGAGCCTTAGCGAAGACGAGCGCCGCGTTCACCGCCAGGCACTCGCCGGAATGCTGTGGAGCAAGCAGTATTACTATTTCGATCTCGACAAATGGCTGATTGAGCATGAGGCGCATCCCCTGGTGGGCGGCAAGGGTAGAGCGCGTAACAGCGAGTGGTTCCACATGCTCAACAGCGATGTCATCTCCATGCCCGACAAGTGGGAATATCCCTGGTATGCGGCGTGGGACCTCGCGTTTCATACCATTGCGCTTTCGCTGGTGGACTTCGACTTCGCCAAAGAGCAGCTCCTGCTGATGCTGCGCGTCCTCTACGCCCATCCCAATGGGCAGATTCCCGCCTACGAGTGGAACTTCAGCGACGTCAATCCGCCGGTGCATGCCTGGGCGACGCTGTTCCTATACCGCATAGAGACGGAACTGGGCCGCGCCGACCTGCGCTTCCTGGAGCGCTCGTTCCAGGGCCTGATGCTGAACTTCAACTGGTGGGTAAATCGCAAAGACCCCGAGGGGCGCAATGTCTTCGCCGGCGGATTCCTGGGACTGGACAATATCGGCGTCTTCGATCGCAGCGCGCCGCTGCCCACCGGCGGCCATCTCGATCAGGCTGACGGCACCGCCTGGATGGCGTTTTATTGTCTGTGCATGCTGGAAATTGCGCTCATCCTGACCGAATACGATCCCATGTACGAGGAGATCGCCTTCCGCTTCCTCGAGCATTTCGTCTGGATCACCTATGCCATGGACCGCATTGGCGTGAACCATGACGAGATGTGGGACACAGCCGACGGCTTCTTCTACGATCTGCTGCATTTTCCCAATGGCGACGTTGCGCGGCTCAAGATTCGTTCCATGGTGGGGTTGCTGCCGCTGTGCGCGGCGACCGTGTTCGAGCCGGGTGCGGCCGCGCACCATGACCGTATCACCCAGCTGATTAAATTGTTCCTCAAGCGCCATCCCGACGTGGCGAAAAAGGTCGCTACCGCCGATGACCGGGAAAAGGGCGGTTATCTGGGCCGCAGGCTCGCGTCGGTGTGCAACAAGGAGAAGCTACAACGGATCCTGGCTTACATGCTCGACGAGAATGAGTTCTTCAGCCCCTATGGCATACGCTCACTCTCGAAGTATCACCGCGATCATCCCTTCGAGTTTTACCTTGGTGGACAGGAATACAAGGTGCAATATCTGCCGGCGGAGTCGAACACCGGCATGTTCGGCGGCAACTCCAACTGGCGCGGGCCCATCTGGATGCCGGTCAATGCGCTGATCATTCGCGGCCTGCTGAATATGCACCCGTTCTACGGCCCCGACTTCAAGGTCGAATGTCCGACTGGTTCCGGAAAGTACCTGACGCTGTTTGAAGTGGCCAAGGAGATCGCGAATCGTCTGAGTAAAATCTTCTTGCGCGACGAGAACGGGAGACGCCCGGTCTATGGCGGGTCGAAGAAGTTTCAGGACGATCCGCACTGGCGCGATTACATCCTGTTCTATGAGTACTTTCACGGCGACAACGGCGCAGGCTTGGGAGCGAGCCATCAGACCGGCTGGACAGGACTGATCGCCCGCTCGCTCGATCTGTTTGCACGGCTGACTCCCGAAGCGGCGCTGGTTACTCCCCAACGCGCCATTGCCGAGATGACTCGCGAGCAGGTTTCGGGAGCCTGAGTTCGCTCGCGGTGCTAGAGTGGTGTAGTTCTTAATGTGAACCGGTAGAGCGGCTTCCAGGCCCCCGCGTCCGAACTGCTCTTTCTGACCCAGGCCAGCTTTAGCTGGCGGCAGAGGTACCGCATATCTGCAGCTTGAATCCAGTGACTTCTTCTATTTGCTCTTGTTCGCATCGATCTGAAGATTGATGTTCGGCTTCTCGCGATCATCAAACTGGCTCAACGTCTTGGTGCTGCTCTTTTGCCCTTGTTTTTCCGCATAAACGTTGTAGTCCGCATTCAGCGAGAGTTCAGGGAAGCGGTAGGTGCCGTCGTTTTGCGCGATGTAGGTCTTGATGGCCAGCGTCTTTGTGTTCTTGAGATAGACAATGGCCTCAGGAACAGGCTTGTCGCTCTTATCCAGCACGGTTCCGGTCAGGGTGCGGGAGGTGAAGTGTGTGTTCTTATGAGGGCCATTATCCGAGGACCCCGATCCGCCTAGCGGAATATTCAACTGAGCGCTGCAACTGAGCGCAACGAAAATCAAAAGCGC
>Ga0335077_10010638_pt1 | contig 11477 bp, 12 predicted proteins | sample Lox_Sample_31_FD_207151 | JGI IMG/M metagenome (GOLD analysis project Ga0335077, IMG submission 207151) | Soil microbial communities from Loxahatchee National Wildlife Refuge, Florida, United States - Lox_Sample_3.1 | ecosystem: Environmental > Terrestrial > Soil > Wetlands | place: USA...
GATGGCTCGCTGAATCTTCACAGAAACCTCGCTTAGTAATAGTCGGTCGGATGAAGGGAACCTGCTACCCTGCCAGAAAACCGCAGGGAGAAGCAAGGGCGCAGGTCACTAAAATTTTATCGGGGATGGTGAGGAATGTGGACCGCTACGGGGAAATCTCGATGTGGGCACTCGGTACTCGGTACTAGTTTTTCCCCCGCGCCTTGAGTCTGACCTGGCCGCTTTCCATTTCGATGGAGTATTCGACGCGGGAGCAGCCAAACTGAGTGCGGATCTCGGTGGTCTTTTTTGTCAGGAAATCACGGAAGGAGTCGAAGTCGGGGCCCGGCCCAGCACCGGCGCGGAGGCGAGCTTCGGCTACCGCCTTATACAGGACCTGGGCTTTGTCCAGCTCGGCGTGCGGTTCAGCGAATTCGAACTGTGGCTGGTTCGACGGCTGCCCTGTTCCCTTGTCCACAATCCCCAGCGCCGCCGCGGCCGCTTGCTCCTCCTCGGGCCGCAATCCCTGGATGGCAAGCAAGGCGTCCTGGGGCCGCCGGTATCCCTCCTCTTTGATCTTCAGCTTGCGCCGCCACAGATCGCTGAAGACAGCGAACTTCTGGGCCAGTGTGTTGTAACGGAACATCTGCTGCATGTTGAGCTTGCGGCCTTCGCTGTATTTCTTGATGGTGGCGCGGACCCGCCACTCGACGTCCTCCGGCGGTTTCTTGACCCCGCCGGCGAAGTACACGTCGTACTCGACCTTCAGCTTGCGGATGTTGTCATCCAGCAGAGTCAGTTCTTCGTCGACGGTCAAGCGCAGTCCTTCCGCGTGCAGGCTACCAGCAGCCCCAGGAGCTCGCTACGGCACCGAAGTCGGTGGACGAACGGGAAGAGGTTCTAAACGTCAGAGCGGTTGGCCCTGATACGCTAAGTGATTGAATACAGGATTGTTACTTCGCGCTGGCGGCCATCTTCTTGACCATTGCCAGCACCAGCTTGCGGTCGCTTTCATTCAGGTTGGAGGAATAGCGCCGAACCTGCGAGAGGAAGCGGACATCCTCATCGCTCAACTGCGGAACCTTCCCGGGATGGCCGTTCGGGTGGGCGTTATCGGCAAAGAATTGGGCCAGCGGCAGTTCCATGGCGCCGGCGATCTTGGCCAGGGTGTCCAGCGAGGGGATGGTGTGTCCATTTTCAACGCGCGACAGGTAGCAGCGAAGCAGCCCGGTGCGCTTCTCGATGTCGCCTTGCGACATCCCCTTTTGCAGGCGGTAACTCCGTATGGTTTCGCCGATGTTCATGCGGGAAGAAAACTCTCAACCGTGGCCTGGGGAGGTGCACGCATAGTAACCAGAGTCCAAGAAGGTTGGCAAGCGAATTTTTTGAAAGATTCGGGCAGGCCGCGCGCAGATCAGGCGGCGCGTTCCGGGCCGCCGGCCAGCCCGCCTTCGGCTGGCTTAGGCCCCTCGAAGCTGGCTAGGACGGCATTACGGTCGTGGTAAACCTCGAACAGGTCAAGCAGGTGGACGACGCGCAGCACCTCGGCGGGAGTGGGCGTCAGATTCAGCAGCTTACACTGGCCGCCGCGGTTGTGCAGGGAGGTGTAGGCATGCATCAGAACCCCGATCCCGCTGGAATCGATGGCCGGCACATGTTCCAGGTCCAGCACCAGCCGCTCGATCGGGCGCGTAGCCAGCTCGCAGCAACGTCCCCGCAGCTCATCCAGGGCCGATTCTCCCAGCTTAAGCGCGCCCTTCACCTTGAAGATGGTCACCCCTGATACTGTCTCGATCGTTACACCGTGAATACTGTCGCTCATCGTATTCAGCTTATACGTTCTTGCTGTGGAAATTCTCGGCGGTCAGACCACGTGGTTGAGCAAGTAAGAGTTCCAAGTATAGCGTTCCCTGCATGGGATTGGGACGGTAAGCGGCGATCTCATAAAACCCGAGCTCACGATAAAGCTGAACCGCTTCGCCCATGACGGGTGCGACCGTGTCCAGCCGCATACGCTCGTAGCCTGCGGTCCGCGCTTCCGCGATCACCGCTTCGGCCAGCCGGCGCCCGATTTTGTACCCGCGGAATTCCGGACGCACATACAGCCGCTTCATCTCGCAGATGCCATCGGCGAGCCGGTGCAGAGCGACGCATCCCGCCCGCCGCCCACAGAACTCAGCCAGCAGCAGCCTGCCCGCCGGCGGCGCGTAATCCCCAGGCAGTGAAGCCAGCTCCTGATCGAATCCCTGGAAGCAGAGGCTGAAGTTGAGCGAACGGGCATACTCCAGAAACAGTTCGCGTGTGGCGATCAGATCGGCAGGAGTCTGTACCTGCGTGATCTTCAGCGTGAACTCGGCAGCCATACCTTGGCCTATCCCATCAGCATGCCGCCGTTCACGTTGAGCACGTGGCCGGTGATATAGGAAGCGTCTTCAGAAGCCAGGAAGCACACCGCCGCTGCCACTTCGCGGTCGGTGCCCAGGCGGCCCAGCGGCACCAGGCTCAGAAGTTTCTGTTTGTGTTCTACGGGAAGCCCGGCGATCATCGCGGTTTCAATGAAGCCGGGTGCTACCGCGTTCACGGTGACGTTGCGCGAACCGAACTCGCGCGCCAGCGCCATGGTCAGGCCGATCAAGCCGGCTTTGGAAGCGGAGTAGTTGGCCTGCCCGACCTGACCCATCTGTCCCACCACGCTGGTGATGTTGATGATCCTGCCCCAGCGCTGGCGCATCATGACGCCCACCACCTGCTGGATGGTGAGATACGCCGCGGTGAGGTTAGTCGCCAGCACCGCGTCCCAGTCGGCGCGCTTCATGCGCAGCAGGAGCTGGTCGCGCGCAATGCCGGCGTTGTTTACCAGGATGTCCACCTTGCCGAACGCGTCCAACACCGATTTAGACGCAGCTTTGATCTGTTCGTCATTGGCCACATCCATGGAAAACGCCTGGGCCGTGCCGCCGGTCCGTGCGATCTCCTCTACCACTCCGGCAAGCTTCTCCTGGTTGCGCGCCGCCACCGCCACGGCCGCGCCGGCTTCGGCCAGCGCCAGCGCACACGCCCGCCCGATCCCCTGGGACGCTCCCGTCACCAGCGCTACGCGGCCTTTCAGGTCTGGCATTGCGAATCTCTCCGCTGTGGGTTGCGGGATGAGTGTAGCACCGGGCAGGTCAGTGGTAAGGGGGCTGGTAACCCACGTTTCTGCTCGAAGGGACGGGCCCCACATCTGCCCGACTTTGGCAGATGTGGGTGTTCCCGCCGACGAGTGATACTCTCTCCGGCATGCCTTACGGGCTGAAGCGCTACCAAAAATCAAAGCAGTGTCACTTCGTCACATCTAGCTGCTATCGGCGGCTGCCGCGCCTGCGAGACGGGCGGCTTTGCGACGTGTTTCTCAAATGTCTAGAGAGGGTGCGGCGCAAGTATGGTTTTCGGGTGTACGGATATGTCGTCATGCCGGAGCACGTGCACTTGCTGGTATCTGAACTTGAGGCGTTTCCCGCGGCGTCCGAGCCGCGGGCCGAAAATCCCGGGCGAGGCGGCGGACCTGGCGAGGTGCTGGCGAAGGCGATCCAATCTCTGAAGATCTCGGTCGCGCGCCTGGCTTGGGGCTATGGGGCGGAACGCGGCGCCCCTTTTTGGCAGAAACGTTACTGCGACCACAACGTACGCAACTACGAAAGCTTCGTCGGGAAGCTGCGCTACATTCATCGCAATCCGGTGAAGCGCGGACCCGTGGAAAAACCCGAGGACTGGAAGTGGAGCAGTTTCCGGCACTACGCTACGGGCGAGATCGGGCCGGTGGAGATCGAGTCGCGATGGACCGCTGACCGGCGGAGTGGAAGAACCCCGAAACTGCTGCGGATTCGCGCAAGGTGAATCGAGACCCACATCTGCCAAAATCGGGCAGATGTGGGGCACCGTCGGGAACAAATCCCAGATGTGGGCCACCAGCCCGCACAATGTGAATACATATCAAAGCTGCGGCTGAGCCTGCGCCAGCAATCAGCACTTATCAGTTTGGCGCCCGGTCAGCTAAATGCCAACTGCCAATTGCTAACTGCTTCCTTCGGCCGCCGCATCCCGCTTGAACAGATACCGCAGCACCGGCGGCGCAATCAGCGTTGTCGCCGCCGTCATAAACACCACGATTCCGTACGCCGCCTGCGAGATCATTCTCGTCTGCAGCCCGACCAACGCTACGATGAGCGCGACTTCTCCGCGCGGCGTCATGCCCACCCCGACTTTGAGCGCGCTCAGCCAGCCTTCCCGCAGCACCGGCAGGCCGCAGGCAACCACTTTCCCGATCAGCGCCAGCAGGGTGACAACCACGCAAGCCACGATCACGTCCGGCTGAAAGACGCTCAGGTCAAGCCGCGAACCCATGGTGAAGAAAAAGAACGGAGCAAGAAACTCGTTGATGGCGCTCACCCGCGGCGCCAGGCGCCACTCCGCGGAGTACTCGGCAAAGGCGAGGCCAGCGAAAAACGCGCCAATGATGGCGGCCATGCCGATCCTCTCGGCGGCGACGGAAAGTCCCAGGCAAAGAGCGAGCGCCAGGATCAACGGTGCGTTGTGTGTGGAGAGCCGTTCCACTCCCGGCCGCATCTTGTGGATCACCTTGGAACCGAAGAACACCATGAAGACGGTAAACGCCACGGCTTCCAGAGACAGCACGCCGAGCTGCAGCCACTGCGCCCCGGCGCTGGCGCCCAGTCCAGCCACCACGGCCAGCACGATCATGCCGAGGATGTCGTCGGCCACGGCAGCGGCCAGGATGAGGTTCGCCACCCGCGTATGCAGCACGCGCAGGTCCGCCATCACACGAGCGGCAATGCCCACACTGGTTGCGACCATGGCTGCCGCTACAAAAATGGCCTGGTGTGCAGGGTCGCCGCGCAGCAGGCGCAGGTAGGCGAATCCCAGCAGGAACGGAGCCATCACTCCGGCCAGGCTGATGCCCAGCGAAGTGCGGCCGACGCGAATCAATTCTCTGGGGCTGGTCTCGAGACCAACGGTAAACAGCAGGAAGATGGCGCCCAGACCGGCGACCGAAAGCGTAGTCGAGCTCGGATTGACCAGCTTAAGAGCGTAGGGCCCGAGGACGACTCCCGCCAGGATCTCTCCCACCACCGCCGGCAGCCCGAGTTGCTCGAAGATTTCTCCAAACACTTTTGCCCACACAAAAATGGCAAAGAGTTCGAGCAGAAGTGGTTCGGCTTGCGGCATGGGAATTGAGCCACTGCCCCAGGGAGTCACTTAGTCATTGAAAACCGGTAAGGCAAGGGCTCAAATGAACAGGGGGAAAATGGCTCAATCGTTAGATTACCCAATTTGACGGTTGCTGCATCCAAAGAAATTTGGTTCTGTGTGCTGAGTTTTCCCCGGGAAGGAGAGATTTAGATGGCCACGGCAGAGATGCCTGCGGTGGCAGGCCGGTGGGCGCGTGCGCCCTTCTATTTCAACTCGGCGGCCCATCTGATGCGTATCGGCAGGGAAAAGGCCTGCAACCTGGCCGAACTGCTGGAGGCTTTGCGGGTCTGCCCCGATGAATCCATCTTTCAGCACACCTTCCAGACTCTGCGCGAGCACCATTTCATTCGCGAGGGCTTCTCCAACGACTTCGCCCACTGGGCCTTCGCGGCCTGCAACGAGGTGGGACTGGCGGAGCGGCTGGCCGGCATCGACGTGCGCGAGTTCACCTCCATCGCCAGCCTGCGCCAGCGCCTGGTGGACATCGTGGACTCCTATGGCAAGCAGAACCCGCGGGCCCGCGAGCGGACAGCCTTTGAGCCGTTTTACTTTGCAGCTTCGGAGCTGATTGTCATCCCAACGCCCTTCGTGGGCCGCAATCTGGCGGAATTTGCCGATGGCATCCGCCAGGTCAGCCTGTACAGCATCCACTACCATTTCATCGAGGCACGCCTGCGCCTGAAGCTGAACAGCAATGATTTCTCCCTTTGGCTGGAGCACGAGCTCGACCTCGCCCGCCTGGCCGACCGCATCAACCAGATCGATATCTATACGGCCACGCTGCACGATGTCCGCCGGACGATCCTGCGGGTCGTCCAGAGCGCGTTATGACGAGGTGAGGACGCAATAACGATGAGCGACGGAAAACTCCCCAAAAGCAAAGCCACCCTGACCAGCGAGCCTCCCCCGGAAGGCAACTCGGTGCAAGCGCCGGGGGTGCCGGAGGTCGAGCGCCGCCAGCGTCCGCGCCCGAAGATCTCCACCACCCCGCCGGCGCCACCTCCGCCGCCGCGGCTTGACGACTACGAGCCCATCATCGGCAAGCCGGAACTTGATGACCTGCGCTTCCTCGCCCGCCAGCTTCGCGGCAAGACGGTAAAGATGGTGAACTCCACCGCCGTGGGCGGCGGGGTAGCCGAGATGCTGAACCGCCTGATCCCCCTTCTGAATGAACTGGAAGTCGAGACCAAATGGGAGGTCATCACCGGCGGTAACGATTTCTTTGAGGTGACCAAGGGCTTCCATAACGCGCTGCACGGCGGCGAGTACGCCGTCACTCAGGCGGTCAAAGACATCTTCATGATGTACACCGAGCAGAACCGCCAGCGCATGCAGTTCGTCGAGGACTTGTTCGTCATGCACGATCCCCAGCCGGCGGCGCTGATCACTTCCAGGGAACGCAATCGCGGCTGCTGGGTGTGGCGCTGCCACATCGATCTCTCCAATCCCAACCCCGAAGTATGGGGATTCCTGCGCCCGTTCATCGACCAGTACGATGCCGCCATTTTTTCTTCTCCGGCGTTCAGCCGGCAGCTCGCCTGCCCCCAGTATCTGTTCTATCCCTGTATCGATCCGCTTTCCGAGAAGAACAAGGATCTGGAGGAGAGCGTAGTCGCGAAGGTGTGCGACGATTTCGGCCTCGACCGCAGCCGCCCGATCATCACCCAGATTTCGCGCTTTGACCGCCTGAAGGACCCGGTAGGCGTAATCCAGGCTTATAAGCTCGCCAAGAAGTACGTGGACTGCCAGCTCGTGCTGGCCGGTGGCGGCGCCACCGACGATCCCGAAGGCGCAGCCGTGCTCCAGGAGGTGATGGAGGAAGCGGACGACGATCCCGACATCATCATCCTGAACCTGCCGCCCTGGTCGGCGATCGAGATCAACGCGCTCCAGTGCGCTTCCACGCTGGTCATCCAAAAATCACTGAAAGAAGGGTTCGGGTTGACGGTCACCGAAGGACTGTGGAAGGGGAAGCCGGTGATCGCCGGCGCGGTGGGCGGCATTCCCACCCAGGTGATCCATAAATTGACCGGCGTGCTGGTGCACTCGGTGGAGGGTTGTGCCTACCAGATCCGCTACCTGCTCACCCACCCGGAGTATGCGGCCCAGCTCGGCAAGAACGGGCGTGAACACGTAAAAGAAAACTTTCTGATGACCACCAACGTCAAGCGCTGGCTGCTGTTGTTCCAGATTTTGCTCGGAATGACCAGGCTGCATTCGCCGGAAGAGCGCTAGGGCGAACCATCCTCAGCAGATTGGATCGTGGTTACTCGCTGCCGCCGGGCTCGCGCGTTTGCGCGCTGGCAGAGGTGTTGAGGTCGTAAGCGTCGGTAGCGATCTCGACTACGGCGCGTCCCACCAGGCGCGTCTTGGCCAGCGAGCGCGTGTGGACCGGGAGAGTGTAGCCGTCGATGTCGGCATAATCCTGCACGAAGTCGATCTTCTTGACGAAGAAGGATTGCGTCTTCACCAGTGAGCCCTCGGCGCGGCGTAGGCTGCCGGTGCTGGCATCCAGATAGATGCGTCCCTTGAACAGGCCTGCCCGCCGGGCGCGCGGCTTCACGTGGAAGACGTGGACCGAAACACCGTCAATCGTATCCGCGCCCTTGTAGTTGAATTTGTAGTTGGCGTCGTTGATGGCCGTTCGCGCGCCCTCGCCCTTGTTGACGTGATCCACTTCCGTCTGCAATAGCCGGGCGATGATGTTGCTCTTCACAAAATTGTCACCCACAAAGCGTACCGGGGTGAACAACAGGGTCTTGGGCGCGATGAAGCGGCGGCGCAACTGGTACTCGCCGCGTTGCGAGGTATCTGGCAGTTCGGCCTGCACTACGGTATTGGCTGAGTAACTGACCGGCTCGCTCAACTGCCGAGCGGCGCGTTGCTGGAAGGTCTGGAGCGCTAGCTCAGGCGCCATGCCGGGCCGGCTCGCCGGGGGCGCAACCAAGCTCTCGCTCGTCTGACCGGCCGGTGCCCATACCTGCGGCAAAGAGGATTCGGTTTTACTGTTCGTGTCGGGAGACGTCGCCGCCCACACGCACAGCGAAGAGTTGATCGCCAACAGCAAAATCAAAGATTTAAGAAGGCTACGCATCCATGAATTCATGAATACAAGATCTACGATTCTAGTCCGAAACTTGATGTCCGTCTGTGCAAAAGTGGGGGATAATCGTAACTCCCCGAGCGCCCCCTCGCGCTTGCATACAGATGCGTCAGCTGCCCTGAAAGTACCAAACGGATTTTTTCGATTGGTCCGATCACCATCTCGCTTGCCCGCGGCCGCGCTTCCGGAATAGCATCCCTTGCCATGGCCAATCCGAACGGATCGCGTGACCCGAAGCCTGCGCCGCCTGCTGCCACGTCCGTCTATGCGATCTATGGCGTAGAACCCGAGGTGCAGGCTTACGCCATGGCCAAATATTCGCGCTCCTCGCTCTCCATGAAGGAGTCGCTGCGCGAGATCAGTGAACAGAAGGCCGAGAAATTCCTCAACACCTACTACTTCCAGTATGGCCACCGCTCGATCGCGGATTTGGCGCACATTGCCATGGCCATCGAGCGGCTTTCGATCTTGGCCGCCATCGCCGTGGTCGACGAGCAGCGCTGGGATGGCCAGGAGCGCTCCACGCGCTACCAGGATTTTTCTCATCCCGACTACTTTGTGCCCGAGTTCGGCGGGAATTCCGCGGCGCGCACGCGCTTCAGCGACACTATAGATTTTCTCTTTCGTGAGTATCGGGCGATCTCGGAGCGGATGTTCCACCACCTCGCGCAGCGTACGCTGCGTCCGATCGAGATGAAGCAGGAGGCGTACGAGCGCACCCTGCGCGCCCGCGCTTTCGACGTCGCGCGCTACCTCCTGCCCCTGGCCACCAACACTTCCCTCGGCCAGATCGTGAACGCCCGAACCCTCGAGAGCCAGATTTCGCGTCTGCTCTCCGACCGATTTCCCGAAGTGCGCGCGCTGGGAGAAAGTCTGAAGGAAGCGGCGCGTAATCCCGCGTATAACCTCAATCCCCAATCGAAGGAGGTCCGCCCGGCGCCGACGCTGGTTAAGTACGCCGAGGCCAGTCCCTATTTGATGCGCAGCCGCGAAGAGCTGGCGACGGCAGCCTCGGAGCTTTTGGCTGGCGCCGCCGTTGCGCCCGCGCCGGCGGTCGATCTGCTGGACGATGAGTCCCTCGAAATCGAAATCGCGAGCACGCTGCTCTACGAGCATTGCGCCTATCCTTACCGGCAGATCCGGGAGCGTGTCGCCGGGCTCAGCGCCACCGAGCGCCGCGAGATCGTCGACCTCGGCGTCAAGCATCGCGGCCCGCATGACGAGCTGCTGCGCGCTTTCCATGCCGGGCAGGCGTTGCGCTTCGACATCCTGATGGATATCGGCGGCTTTCGCGACCTACACCGTCATCGGCGCTGCGTGCAGATCCACCAGGCGTTTACCGACGCGCACGGTTACGAAGCGCCCGAGGAAGTCGCTGCCGCCGGCCTGCGCGAGCACTATGACGCCGTGATGGAGCGCGTGCAGGAAGCGTTCACGCAGCTAAAGCGCACGGCCGCCGAAGACGCGGGCACCGACGCCATTTACCTGCTGCCGCTCGCCTTCCGCAAGCGCACGCTGTTCAAGATGGATTTGGCCGAGGCGGCCTACATTTCCGAGCTGCGCACCACCGCTGCCGGACACTTTTCCTATCGCCGGATCGCTTACCTGATGTACGAGGCCGTGGCACAGCGCTATCCTGCGCTGGCACGCCATTTCCGGGTTACCGACGTGCGCGAGCCGGTGGATTTGCTGAAGCGGTGAACGATTGAGTTAGACTGAGCCTATGCACAACCACGCCCAGCAGCGGACCTCCAAGGTCCTGCGCCTCTCACTGCTGGCGACCCTGATCTACATCGTCCTGCTGGTCGGGGCAGGATTGCGCGCGCACAGCCTGGCGCTGCTTTCCGAGGCCGGACACAACCTTTCGGACTTCCTGGCGTTGTTGCTCTCCTGGTTCGCGGTGTACATGCAGAGCTTGCCGCCCAACTCAACCAAGACGTATGGCTATCAGCGCGCCGGAGTGCTCGCGGCGTTTGTAAATGCGCTGGCGCTGGTGGTGGTCGCGTTCTTCATCTTCTGGGAAGCCGGGCACCGGCTGTACGCGCCGGCGCAGGTCGCGCCGCGGCTGATGATCGGGGTGGCGGCGGCGGGCGTGGTAATGAACGGCGTGATTGCAGCCATGCTCTGGGCTTCCAGCCGCGACGTCAATATCCGCAGCGCCTTTCTTCACATGCTGGGCGATACGCTCTCCACCGCCGCCGTAATCGCAGGCGGCGTGGCCATCGTGCTGACCGGCCGGAACTGGATCGACCCGGCGCTCTCGCTGGCTATCGGCGCGCTTATCCTGTGGTCATCGTGGCAGATCATTCACGAAACCCTGAACATACTGCTCGAAGGCACGCCGCGCGGCATGGAACTGGAGCGCATCACCGCGGTGATCGCCGCGATCCAGGGCGTGAACGGCGTCCACGACTTGCACGTCTGGAGCCTGGGTTCGGAGAGCCACGCGCTTTCCTGCCACATCTCCATTCCGGACATACCGCTCTCGGAAAGCGAACAGATCCTGCGCGAGGTAAAAGAGCGCCTGCGCTCAAGCTTCAGGATCGACCACACCACCATCCAGTTCGAGCACGTGGTTTGCGAGGTGGCGCACGGCTGCGTGGCCGTGGTCGAGGACAGCCACTCGCACCCCCACTAGCCCTATTCATGATTCAACCAAAATTGAAATTGTCATCCCGAGCGAGGTCCAGCCGCATGACGCATCAAGCCCGCTTTTGGCTTGATGCGCTGGCTGGACCGAATCGAGGGACCTGCTTTTCACCGTGTCGAACGCAAGCCCGCTTCATTGCTTGCCTGCTCACCTTCGCGCTCCTGTTCGCCGCCGGGTGCAAGAAGAAAGAACCCGCACCGCCGACGACGCGCGAGAAGAGCGCCATCATCAGCACGCAGGCCGCGCCCGGCTCGGCGTTCACCATGTTGCTGGCCATGGATCCCGCCCAGCCCAAGTTCGGCAGAAAGACGAATTTCCGCGTTACCGTGAAGCAGACGCTCGGCGGCCCGGTGGACGGCGCTCAGTTGGAGGTCTCTCTGGTCATGCCGCTGATGGACATGGGCAAGAACCAATTCGCGCTCAAACCCGCGGGCGACGGTGCGTACGAAGGCGCCGGCGAGTTCAGCATGGCCGGGGAGTGGGAGGTGGTCGTCA
>Ga0335077_10010639_pt1 | contig 11477 bp, 9 predicted proteins | sample Lox_Sample_31_FD_207151 | JGI IMG/M metagenome (GOLD analysis project Ga0335077, IMG submission 207151) | Soil microbial communities from Loxahatchee National Wildlife Refuge, Florida, United States - Lox_Sample_3.1 | ecosystem: Environmental > Terrestrial > Soil > Wetlands | place: USA: Florida...
CTGGGCTCGGTTCTCCAGCTCTCGAAGGAGAGCACCGCGCGGCTCGAGGTCACCTACGGACGAGGCATCGCAACTTACATGCGGGACGCGCCGACGGACGTCGGGGCGGAGCCCAACGCCGATCCGCACCGGCCGGTCGTCGGGAAGACGCTTCCAATCTTCGGGATGGTGGCGTTCTACGAGCACCAGTGGAACGAGCGCTTCCGCAGCGCCATCGGCTATTCGCGGCTCGACGTCGAGAACAGCCGGGCTCAGCTGCCGAGCGCCTTCAAGGCCGGCCAATACGCGCTCGCCGACCTGCTCTACTATCCGGTGAAAGACGTGATGACGGGACTGGAGCTCCAGTGGGGGCACCGCCGAAACTTCTCCGACGGTTTCGCCGTGGACGACTACCGCATCCAATTCTCCGCGCGGTACAACTTCTCCTTCGACCTCGGCGCAAAGAAGAAGTGAGCGCGAGCGAGTCTCGGGAGACACCGTGAAGGAGCTCATTCGGCGCCGGCCCGTCCTCGTCGTCGCCGGCGCGATCGCGGTCTCCGTGGTCAGCCTCGTCGCGCTCGTTTTCGTCGTTGGCCGCGGGCTGCCGCCGAGGACCGTCGTCATGACGACCGGCCCGGAGGGGAGCGCCTATCAGGAGTTCGGTGAAAAGTACCGCGCCGCGCTTGCCCGCGACGGGATTCGGCTGGAGCTCAGGCCGTCCCTCGGCAACCTCGAGAACCTGGCGCGCTTGAACGATGCCTCGTCCGGCGTCTCCGTCGGCTTCGTCGCGAGCGGCCTGACGACGGAAAAGGCCTCGCCGGGGATCGAGTCGCTCGGCACGATCTCGTACGAGCCGATCTGGATCTTTTGTCGCGGCCTCTCGGATCAGGCGCAGTTCGGAGAACTGCGGGGCAAGCGCCTCTCCATCGATCCGCAAGGCGCCATCATGCTCGAGCTGCTGCGTGCGATGGGGCTCGAGAAGGAGGTCACGGTCGTCCCGTTGGGACCCGCCGGAGGAGGGGAGGCGCTCCTGCGGGGCGATGTCGACTGCGCGTGCATGCTCACCGTCGCCGACGACCCCATCGTGAAAAGGCTCCTCGCCGACGACCGCGTAAACCCCATGACCGCCCAGCGCGCCGATGCGCTCGTCGCCCTTTACCCGTATTTGTCGAAGGTCACGATCCCTCGGGGCGCCGGCAGCCTCGCGAAGGACCTGCCGGCTCAGGATGTGACGCTCGTCGCGCCGACGGCGAGCCTCCTGGTGCGGCGCGACCTGCACCCCGCGGTGCAGTATCTGCTGCTCCAGGCGGCGCAGGACATCCACTCGGGCCCCGGGATCCTCCGGAGGCCCGGGCAGTTCCCGGCCGCCGAGCCGGAGGACGTCCCCTTATCGAGAGAAGCGCGCACGTACTACAAATCGGGCGGGAGTTTTTTTCAGCGGCATCTTCCGTTCTGGCTCGCCGTCATCGCCTCGCGTCTCGTCGTCGTGCTCGTGCCGCTTCTGGGGCTTCTGTACCCCCTCCTCCGCGTTCTCCCGCTGGTGCTCGCTTTCGCTTTCGAGCGCCGGGTCAACGCGCTGTACGCCGATCTGCGCCGGATCGACGCGCGAATCGTCGCCGGGGACCCGGCGGGGGAGATCGCGGCGGATCTCGCGCGTCTGGATGACCGGATCGTACGGACCCGCGTTTCGGCGTCTCGCGCCCGCGAGCTCTATGCGCTCAAGCACCATGCGAGCCTCGTCGCCGACCGTCTGCGAGAGAGAACCGCCGCCGCCAGGCCGCAGCGGATTTAACCCGGGAGTCGCCGGCTCCCGGGCGCCCCGGGCGCCATGAGAAGGGACGCCGGCTCTATCGGCTCGTCGTCGGCGAGTCCGGCGACTCCGATGGCTCTTCGACTCTGCTCCACGTCTTGTCGGGGTTGTAGCGCTCCATCGTCTTGAACGTCTCGATCGTCTTCGGCCCGAGGTCCTTTTCGTAGACGACGCCGTCGTGGCTCACGATGAACGTCTTGACGCCGGTCACCCGGTAGTCGGCCGGCGCCGCCACGAGGGCGAAGCCGCCGATCATGACCCCCTTCACGACGAAATCGAGCTTCCCGAGCGGCGCCGCGGGACCCTGGCCCTTCAGGACCTTGAAGTAGTAGCCGTGGTAAGGCTCGGCCTTCTTCGAGTAGCCCTCGGCGATCACGCGGGCGAGCTCTTCTCCCAGCGGCCCTCCAAAGGTGCCGTCGGAATTGCGCCACACGAGACCGTCCTGCTTCCCTTCGGTGCTGATGATCTTCTGCGCGTACTGGCTCAGGTTCGACCCGTCGTGCTTCGCGAGGGCGTATTCGTGCTGGGCGTCGACGAAGTTATGACAGGCCTCGATGGCGTCGAGCTCGTTGCTGCCGATGCGGCGGTAGAGGATTTCCTGCCGCCCGGCCTTCGAGTCGAAGAGCCACCTGCCCCCTTTGTTGCGGACGATCGGGATCGGCATCGGCCAGTCCTGATCTCCGATCTGGAAGATCGCGAGATTCGGGTTTTTCTCGTCGGGGACGATCTCGCTCTTCTCGTGCGCCTTGGCCGCGAACGCCGCGAGCTGATTCTTGTCCTGAACGGGGTCTTTGGTGACGACGAGGGCCTCGCCGTCCTTCCCGAGAATCTCCTTGAGGGTCGGCAAGTCGTACTTTTCGGCCGCCGCGACCAGTGCGTCGGCGGCCGCCTTCGGGGTATCGAACGTCTTCTGCGCCGCGGCGGCCGGGGCCGCGGACGCAGACTTCGGCTTCTCCTGAGCCCGAGCCTCGACGGCGGGGGCGAGCAGGAGAACGCAAAGTGTTCCAGAGCCTATCCAGTTCTTCATGGCGCTCACCTCCGCCTTCCGCCGCCGCCGCCCCTCGAGCCTCCGCCTCCCCCTCGGGAGCCCATGCTCGATGAGCCTCGGGAGCTGCTCGCCCGGGCGCTGCTGCCGGAAAAGCCGCCCGAGCCGCCACCGACGGCCGAGGAGCCTCTCGATCCGCCGCCCCCGCCGCGACTCGCCGAGCTCGCGCTTGGGCCCGCGCCGCCTCCGCGGCTCGACGCACTCGCCCCCCCTCCGCCACGGCTCGCCGAGCTCGCGCTCGGGCCCGCCCCGCCTCCGCGGCTCGACGCGCTGGCCCCCGTTCCGCCGCGGCCGCCGGCGCTGCTCTGGCGGGAGCTGGCCTGACGGCTGCCGCCACGCGAGGAGTCGCCGCGTGCCGACCCGCCGTACTTGTTCGCCGTCGCCTTGTTGGAGTAGGGAGCGCCGCCGCGATGCTGCGAGTTGTGCTGCCAGTTGCCGCCCTGGCCGCGGTTTCCTCCGCCCTGCCCCCGATTCCCGCCGTTGACGTTGGTGTTTCTGTTGAAGTTGTTGTTGTTGTTGATGTTGATCGTGTTGTTCCCGCCCCATCCGCAGCCGCAGCAGGAACCGCCCCAGATGGCCGCCCCCATCGCCATGCCGACCCCGAAGGAGACGAGCGCCGCGCCCGGGTAATAGGGAGGGTAATAGACCGGCGGGTACGGATACACCGGCGGCGGGTAGACGACCGTCGGATTGTACGAAGGGACGTAGATGACTTCGGGATTCGTCGGCTGCACGACGATGACCGTCTTGTTTTCGATGACCTTCGTCTCGACCGTCTGCTGCTCGTTGGACTTCAGTGAGCCTTTGTCGTCGGCCTTCTTCCGCATTCGCTGGACGGCGTCCATGACCTCGCTTTCCTGGTCGAGGAAGGCGTCCCCGAGCTGTGTCGTCCACTGGATGTCGTCCGCGAGCCGCTTGACCACCTCGGGGACTGCCGCCATCGACTGGATGGACGGGTCCCACGGCTGCTTGGCGACCGCGTCGGCGAGCGCCTTGTCCTTGAGGGTGCTGTTCTTCGCCATCCACTGCTGGAGCTGGATGAGCTCGAGCGGGTACGTGGACGCCGCGAGCGTCTGGGCGAGGAGCGGATCGGGATAGAGCGCGATCGGAGCCACCAGCGAATCGAGCTGATCCGCGGAGAGTTTCTCGGCCGCCGGTTCGGCCGGCGCCGCTTGTGCTGCCGGGGAAGCCTCCTGCGCGAGGAGCGCCGTTTCGCCGTGCGCGAGAAGCGCGACGCAAAGGAGCGTCAGAATCTTCCGAAACGGGAAGGCCGAGCCTCGCCGTCGAGACGAAATGTCTTCCATGGGATCTCCTTCCGCGGTCCCTGAGAGGCAACAGAGGTCATGCGCCATCGTCAATGCTATGTGATTCACCAGTGAGGCTCGGCCGCCTTCGGCACGTCACCCGGTGAAGCGACCACTGCCGACGGCGGCGCCCAGGCGTCCGTGACGCCAGGAACGCCTTGATAGATCCAGTTGTACGGCGTCTGGGAGGCGGGCATCGACGCCGAGCCGTGGGCCGCGTCGGCGGGGGCGCTGCCTCCGACGACCGTTGCCGATCCGCCGCCCTGCATCGCCAGGTTGCCGATCTGCTTGGCGCCCAGCTGCTGCATGTGGATCTTGAACGCGTCGAGCCCCGTGAGGCGCGTGATCTTCTTCACGTCCCCCGGCCGCAGGCTCATGAGCGTTCCCTCGCGCCAGGTATGGAACTGATAGGTCCCACCCTTCGAGACGGGCTCGTCCCGGGAGAACATCTGTCCGGTCGGAGCGAGGTCGATCTGGTACAGGAACTCGCCGCTGACGTCCTTCGTGCGCGCGACCATGCTCTTGACCTTCGCCTTCGGCAGACGCACCGTCGCGCGGTCCGGCCAGACCTGGAACACGTAGACGTCGCCCTGGAGGACGGGTTTGGTGAGCGCGAACCCGGTTCCCGACGGGACGAGGTCGATCTGATAGATCTCCAGAGGAGGCTCTGTCGTCGGCGCCGGAGCCTTGGGTTGCTGGCTCCACGCGGGAACGGCGAGGGCCAATCCGATGGCGGCGAGGATCCTGGCGTGTCTCATGTTCGGCCTCCTCCTGCTTTGTCTCCCGGCGGGGACGACCCGGCCTCGTGGAATCGGTCCACGGCGAGCTCGAGATTGAACAGCATACGCTCGCGCCCGAGGGCCTTTCCGAGCGGCGAGCGCTGAATCACGGTCAGGACGTCCGGGTTCAGGCCCACGAGCCAGAGCACGACGCCCTGGTCGTGCCCGCGCTTTTCGCCTTCGGTGAGCATTTTCAGGGCGGTGTACTCGAGATCGAACACGGCGCTCATGTCGACGGCGAGCACCTTCGGTTTGAACTCCGCGAGGAAGGCTTGGATCTTCTGCCCGATCCGCTCCGCGTTGGCGAAGAAGATGCGCCCCTCCGGCCGCACGATGAGCAGTCCCGGGAACGACTCGTCTTCCGGATGCTCGTCCGATGCCGGTCGAAAGACGTTGGTTCCGGGTTTGCGCCGGAGGACGTAGACCGGCGGATTCGCGACCTGTTGGGCGAGGGCCACGAGCGACAGGATGATGGCGACGAGAATTCCCTTGAGCGTTCCGAAGAGCATGACGCCCGCGAATGCCGCCAGGGCCCAGACGAACTCCGTCCGCCGGATGCGGAGGATCGAGCGGAACTCGGCCGGCTTGATGAGGCCGATGGAGTAGACGACGACGACCGCTGCCAGCGTCGCCTGCGGCATCAGGCCGATCAGCGGCGCCAGAAAAAACATCGTCGCGAGCGTGGCGCCCGCCGTGACGATTTCCGCGAGCTGTGTCCGGGCGCCCGCGTGGCGGTTGACCGCGGTCTGGCTCGTGCCGCCCCCGGACGGCATGGACCCCAGGAAGGCTCCGGCCGCGTTGCCGAGCCCGGTCGCGAGCAGCTCCCGGTTGGCCCGTGGCGCGGGCTCGTCGGTCCGAGCGAAAGCGCGGCCGGCCGCGGCCGTCTCGGTGAAGGACATGAGCGCGATGCCGATCGCTCCCGACCAGAGAGCCGGAGCCAGGGAGAGGTCGGGCTTCGTCAGCGGGGGAAAGCCCGTCGGGATGTGGCCGACGAGCTCGATGCCGCGAGCCTTGAGCCCGAGCCAGGCCGCGCCCGCGATTCCGGCCGCGACGGCGACGAGCGGCGCCGGCACCCGCGGGAAGAACCGTTCGAATCCGACGAGGATCGCGATCATCGCGGCCGCGACCGCGAGCGTCGGCAGCGAGGTTTCCGGGAGATGCGCCACGGTCGCGCGGAACTTCGCGAGGAAATTGGGCCCGGACACGTGGAATCCGAGAAGCTTCGGCACCTGATCGAGCACGATGACGACCCCGATGCCCGCCTTGAATCCGACGAGGACCGGCTCGGAGATGAAGTTCGCGACGAAGCCGAGGCGCAGGATCCAGGCGGCCACGAGAATCGCCCCCACGAGAAGCGTCAGCGTGGCTCCGGCCCGCAGCAGCGCGACCGGGTCACTCCCCGGCACGGCCTCGGTGAGTTCTGCCCCCATCAGGATGGCGAGCGTCGTGGTCGTGCTCACGCTCAAAACGCCCGACGTGCCGAGTACCGCGTAGACGAGCATCGGCAGAAACGCCGTATAGAGGCCGACCTGGACGGGCAACCCGGCGACGGTGGCATAGGCCATCGCCTTGGGGATGACGACGGCGGCGGCAGTCAATCCGGCGACCACGTCTGGCCGCAGCCATGCCTTCGAATAGCTGCGGAGCCAGCCGAGGGGCGCGTTCGACGGACCGGAGGAGCTCACGCCGAGACCTTCGGGACGGCCGCCCCCGGAGGCGCCTCCCGATTCATCCAGTCCTGGAAGAGATTGTGCGCGACGACGAGAAGCGTCGGGCCGATGAAGAGGCCCAGGAAGCCGAAGCTGAGAAGCCCTCCGATCACCCCGAGGAAGATCAGAGCCATCGGCGCCTCGACGCCGCGGCCGATCAGAATCGGCCGGACCACGTTGTCGGCGCCGCCGACGATGACGAGCCCCCAGACCGCCATGAAAATCGCCCAGCCGGTCGAGCCGTTCGCGTTCAGCCAGAGGGCCGCGGGAAGCCAGAGGACCGTGGGGCCGCCCGGTACGAAGGAGAGGAAGAACGTGCCCATCCCCAGCAGGAAAGGCTGCGGGACGCCGGCGATCCAGAAGCCGATCAGCGCGAGAATCGCCTGGACCGCGCAGGTCCCGAGAAGTCCGTTGAAGACGCTCTTCACCGTCGAGCGCACGACCATGACCTGACGGTGGCCGGTCTCGCCGCCGAGGCGGCGCGCGATCCGGTCGACGGTCGCGGCGAATCGATCTCCGCGAACGTAGAGCAGGCCCGCGATCAGAAGAGAGAGCGCGAACTCGAGGACTCCCACGCCGACGCCTCCGACGGCCATCACGAGGAAGTCCTTGACGGGTTTGACGAAGGGCCGCAGCTCCTGGCGAAATGATTCCGGATCCGCGGCCCAGCTCTGCCATCGCGCGCTTGCGGCCTTGCCCACGAGTGGCATTCCGGCGAGCCACGACGGCGGCTGATGGAACCCGCCCTCGAACATCTGCTGGAAGCGGGCGGTGAGGTCGGGCATTTCGGCTGCGAGGTTGACGGCGAGGGCGGCGATCGGAATGAGAAGAACAAGCACGAGGGCGAGCGAGCAAAGGGTCGCCGCGAGGCGGCGCCGTCCGTGCACCCAACCCAGGATCCGGCGGTACATCCCCCGCGTCGAAAGGGAGATGATGCTGCCCCAGATGAAGGCCGTGAGGAACGGCCGGATCACGAAGTAGCAGCCGATCACGAGCAGGAGGAGCGCGCCGGCGACGGCGTAGCGCTCGTATCGACGGGAGCCGTCGCGCTCTGCGCTCAACGGATTCTCCTTCCGGTCCTCACTTCTTCTTTTCTCCGAGGAGCAGCTGCTTCGCGGCCGCGAGATCCTTGAGACGCGCCTTGTCGAGCTTCGGATATTCGAGGTCGAGCGAGTCGAGCGTCTCGACGATTGCGGCGGCCACGACGACGCGCGTGAACCACTTGTTGTCGGCGGGCACGACGTACCAGGGGGAGTCCTCGGTCGCCGTGTTGCGGATCGTGTCCTCATAGGCCTTCTGATAGTCGTTCCAGAAGCCGCGCTCCCGGATGTCGTTGCCGGAGAACTTCCAGTTCTTTTCCGGGTTCTCGAGTCTCTCGAGGAAGCGCCTCTTCTGTTCGCCCTTGGAGACGTGGAGGAAGAACTTCCGAACGATGACGCCGTTGCGCGTCAGATACCGCTCGAAGGAGCGGATGTCCTGGAAACGGTCTTCCCAGATGTCCTTCGTGATCGCGCCGGGCGGAAGCTTCTGGGCACTCAGGAATTCGGGGTGCACGCGGACGGCCGTCGTCTCCTCGTAATAGCTCCGGTTGAAGATGCCGATGCGTCCGCGTTCCGGAACGTGCTTGATGCATCTCCAGAGGTAGTCGTGGTCGAGGTCCTCGGCGGAGGGGGCCTTGAAGGACGTGACCTCGCATCCCTGCGGATTGATGCCCGACATGACGTGCTTGATCGTCCCGTCCTTGCCCGCCGCGTCGAGGGCCTGGAAGATGACGAGCAGCGCCCAGCGGTCCTGCGCGTAGAGCTTGTCCTGGAGCTCGGCGAGCGCGGCGACGCCGTTCGCGAGGGCTTCCTTGGCGCGCGGCTTGTCGGCGGTGCCGAGTTTGAGCGTGCTCGCCGGGTCGACGTCCTTGAGGCGAAAGCCGCGGCCGTCGGCGACGCGGAAAGGCTTCGCGAAACCTCGCGCTCTCTTGATCAGATCCTTCTTCACGTCTCTGTCTCCTCTTCTTCGCGCGGATGAGTTCAGTCGGATTCCGAGGTGGATGCTCAGGATCTCACCGGTGTCGAACGGTTTCGCGCGCCAGGCAATCGTGGGCGCTTCGACGAGGATATCCACAATGCCGGTGTTGAGGGCGATTCCGGCGCGCGTCCTGGCCTGAAAATAGTACTGGCTGCCCGGGGCGCCATGGATGTCGGACGAGGGGTCGAGCTCGTCCTTGCCTCGGATCTTGGGCCCGCCCTCGATTCGCACCGGAGTCAGGGAGAGACCGAGAACCCTCAGGCGGTACCAGCGCAGCCCGAGGCCGAACGCGCCGGTCAGGTAGCTCGATTCGCCGGAGGTCGACGGCGCCGATCGAGAGCGAGGCGCCCGGCGCCCAGAGAAAGCGCCCTCCCCAGCGGTCGCGGTCCCACATCACCGCGCCGCCGAGCGATCCGGCCCCGTAGGGGTGGTCCGGGATCGCCGCCGAAGACGACGCGCCAGGCCATGGGGGTGAGGCCGAGCGCCGACGTCTCCCGATCGGAAGGATCAGGTCGAGCTCGAGTCCGGCCAGTCCGGCGCTCGTTCCGTCGTTCCCGTGGCGAGAGCCGGCCTCGGCGGCGAGCGCGTAGACGGAGGGATTCAAAGTCGCGCTGTACTTGAGCAGCATCCCCTTGGCTGCGACGTCGAGGAATTCGCGCGTCGTCTTGTATCGGGTGTTCAAGCCGGCGAATCCGTAGGCGCCGGGCGCGGGGTCCGCCGGCTGGCGCTCCGAGCACTCGGCGCCACGGCAGGGCTCGGCCGCCGTGAATCACCGCTCCTTGAAATCGAGCCACGCGGCCGCCTGCTCGGGAGAAGCGGATTCCGCCGGCGATGAAAGCCAGTCGCGACGAACGCAGATCGTGGACGACGACGAGCAGCTCGACCAGCGCCCGCCGCGCGAGATCGCCTTCCTCCGAGAGGCACTGTCCTCGCGAACGCGACGGCGAGCGCGGCCGCCGCCACGCGGACCACGGCCCTCCGGGGCGGACCTGTAGCCGGTTCCATCGCGGAAAAAACTATAGGTCCGGCACGGACCCCCGCCATGGGACCAAGGTCCATCGCCGCGAGGTCGCTTCGCGGCCCGCGCGGGATAGAGTTTTCGCCGCGCACCCCGCTCCGGCAACGAAAGGAGCCCTCGTGAGAAATCGGTCCTCGATGATTCTGGGAGTGATGGCGCTCTCGGCGGTCGTTTCCTGCTCGAGCCTCAAGATGGATGTCGGCTGGGACAAGCAGGCGGACTTCAGGAAATACCGGACGTGGACGTGGAAGGACGACGGCTCGATCAAGGATCCCGTCTGGAACCGGCGCGTCCAGAGCGTCCTCGAGGACGAGCTCGGCAGGCACGGCCTCCGGCGGTCGGACGACAAGCCGGATCTGTGGCTCGCCGTTCACTGGCGGCTCTCCGTGGACACGCGCGTCGTCTCGTACAGCCCGGCCTGGGGCTACGGCTGGGGTCCCTACTGGGGAGCGCCCTACATGACGGAGGTGTACGACGTTCCGGCGGGCACGATGCTGATCGACCTCGTCGACATCGCAAAGAAAGAGGCGATCTGGCGCGGGACGGCGAGCGGCGAGATCCGGGCGAACAAGGAGAACGAGGAACGCGAGCAGCGGCTTCGCGAGATCCTCCAGAAGATGTTCGCGGGGTATCCGCCGGCGCATTCGTGAAGCGTCCGGCGCCGCTCGCGCGCCTGTGGCAGTCGGACAAGGGACTGTCCGCGTTGCTCGTGTTCCTGTGCCTGGCGCTCTTCGTCGGCGCGCCGCTGTCCGACGCCGGGAGCGCCGGGGAGCTCGTCTTCGACGTTCTGTTTTCGCTGCTCCTCGTTTCGGGCGTCGTGACCGTCGGTAAACGCCCGCTCGTGGCGGGATTCGTCGCGGCCCTGACGGTCGCGACCCTCGTCCTGCGGTGGGCGGCCTTCCGGTCGCCCGACTCGGCATCGAAGCTCGCGGGCTTCGCGCTTTCGATCGTGCTGCTCGCGATTCTCGCGGCGCTCGTCCTCGTCCAGGTCTTTCGGGAAGGGCCGATCACGGCCTATCGAATTCAGGGAGCGATCGTCGTGTACCTTCTCGTGGGCTTCGCCTGGGCCGCGGCCTACGAGGTCGTCTATCGCGCGTGGCCCGGAGCCTTTCAGCTCGCGGAGCGCAGCCCGAGCGATCTCCGCATAACGCACGCTCTGCTCTATTACAGCTTCGTGACGCTCACGACGCTCGGGTACGGAGACATCACCCCGGTCCATCCCGCGGCGCGAAGTCTCGCGATCAGCGAGGCCCTGATCGGCCAGCTCTATCCGGCGATCCTGATCGCGCGGCTCGTCTCCATGCGGATCTCCTCCCGGCGCGACGCCTGAGTCGCGGCGTCAGCGGCCCGCGGTCTCGCCCAGCGTGTCGAGGAGCTTGGCGATGAGGCCGGTCCAGCCCGTCTGATGCGAGGCGCCGAGACCGGCGCCCGAGTCTCCGTGGAAGTACTCGTGGAAGGGGATCAGATCCTTCCAATGCGGATCGCCGTGGAAGACCTCGTAGCCGCCGGAGACGGGCCGTCGCCCCGAGGCATCGCGCAGGAAGATCTTCGCGAGGCGGCGCGCGAGCTCCTCCGCGACCTGCCGCAGCGTCATCAGTCGCCCGGAGCCCGTCGGGCACTCCACGCGAAAGTCATCGCCGAAGTAACGGTGAAAACGCTGAAGCGACTCGATCATGAGGTAGTTGATGGGGAACCAGATCGGGCCGCGCCAGTTGGAGTTTCCGCCGAAGAGCGGCGTGCGCGACTCGCCGGGCTCATAGTCGAGCCGGTAGTCGACGCCGCCGGCGTGGACCTCGTACGGATGGTCGCGGTGG
>Ga0335077_10010642_pt1 | contig 11476 bp, 8 predicted proteins | sample Lox_Sample_31_FD_207151 | JGI IMG/M metagenome (GOLD analysis project Ga0335077, IMG submission 207151) | Soil microbial communities from Loxahatchee National Wildlife Refuge, Florida, United States - Lox_Sample_3.1 | ecosystem: Environmental > Terrestrial > Soil > Wetlands | place: USA: Florida...
TGCGCACGGTGACGGCATCGCCGCGGAGCGCCGAACCGCTATCGGGAGTGGCGCCGCTGGCTGGTTCGGCATGCACCCACCCCGCTCCGTTGGCACTAACCGCATAAGGCAGGCCGGGCCAAGTGCCGATCACGAGCACCGCTCCGGGCCAAGGCAGCGGGCCATCCAAATGATATTCGAATACCAGTTCGCCGGGTGAGACGTCGAGCACCGGTTTGCCGGTCACAAACAGCTCGATTGTTCTTTCGATGGCGATGCATTGATTTGCGGCGCGGATCGTGAACTGGAACCGTCCCACCTCTCGCGGTGTGCCTCCCAGGCCGAAAACGTCCAGCTTGAGACCTCGCGGCAGGCTGCCGTCCGTCAGCGTGAAGCGCACGTCCGCCGCCATGCAGCGGTCATCCAACTCCGTATTAATTTCCGCGCGATAGGGCAGGCCGACGATAGCCCTTGGCAGTTGTTCCGTGCGGATCTGGAGACTGTGCGCAGGAAGGCAGCAAAATGCAAGCAGCACCGGGAAAAGCAGCGAACGGCACATAGTAATCACCGCGCCACGGCGTATTGGACGGTCTGGGTTGGAGCGGGCGGGCCGCCAACAGGCAGATACTTCTGCTGGACCATCGCCCCTGAATACAAACTCCCCAGGTGGGAGGATCTGGATTCTTTGGGCGGCGGCGCCGCGCCGACACCGACCTTTTTCTTCCACGCACCGAAGAAGACGGACTTCGACTCGTAGTAGGGCGCATTTTCCATGATGGCCAATCGTGCCGGGGACACTTTTGAAGCTCGTATGGGCTTAGCGGCCACCGCCACGGCTGGAGCCGGCGCTGCTGCCGGGGGCGTCGCTACTTCCGGGTTCATCATCACCTCGATGATCCGTTGCGTGACGCCCTGTTCGGCCAACGCGGCCAGCCCGTCGGCACTGGTGTCGAAGTGGGTGCGGCTGCTCACTATGACGCTGACGAGGAATTCCTCGTCGAACCCGGCTTTCGCCAACGTGACGACATCGCGGTTGCTCAGGACGTTGCGGTGCAAGTTGCTCTCCGCGCTGCACACCCCGGCGACGGCAAGGAACAGAATCAGTGCGGTACCGCAACCCCGGCCTTTTCGAGCGAACATGGTGGTCTCAACCTCTCCACTTTCTTATCGGCACGGGGAATCCTGGTTTGAGCGTATGATCGAAGAACCGCAATGACTTCGAACATCCGGGCGGAAGTTCGCGACGCTTACTCCGCTGCCGCGGCGAGACCGTCCGATTCCCATCCATTTCCCGTGGGGCGAGCGTTCGCCGAAAGCGTCGGGTATTCCGCTGAGTGGTTACGCAGCTTGCCCGGTGATTGTGTAGACCGGTTCGCCGGTGTATCGAATATTTCGCTCAGGGCCGATATGCGCCGGGGAGCCACGGTCCTCGATCTGGGATGCGGCGCGGGGCTGGATTCCCTGATCGCCAGCCGGCGCGTTGGCGCTGCGGGGAGGGTCGCGGGCGTGGATTTCAGCCAGGCGATGCTCGAACCTGCTCGACGGGGAGCGCGCGAAGCTGGGATGGAGAATGTCGTTTTCTGCCGGGCGGATGCAGAGCGCCTGCCACTCCCCGATGCCTCGATCGACGTTGCGCTCGTGAACGGCATTTTCAATCTGAATCCGGGCCGAGAATGCATCTTTCACGAGCTGGCGCGCGTGGTGCGTAAAGGTGGGACGGTGTATTCTGCCGAACTGATTCTCTCGGCTCCCCTGCCCCCAGAACAGCTGGACGCGACCAATTGGTTTGCCTGAGTTGCCGGCGCCAAGGAGGGAGGTGCCCTCCTGGATGAGTTCCGCGGCGCGGGTTTCCGCAAGGCCGAAATCCTCCGCACTCTGCGAAATGCGAGAACCGTGAACCCGCTGGTCTTGGTTGCCGAAGTGAGGGCGGTGAGATAGCCCGGCCCCTCAGTGGCATTCCGCGCTGGAGTGCAGCAAAATGAAGTGATGATTGCTCAGCGGCGGATTCCTCTGCTCGACCTCGGGTCCCTGCACGCGCCCATTCGGGACGAACTGCTGGCAGCGCTCACGCGCGTGCTCGATTCCCAGAGGTTCATCCTGGGCGAAGATGTCGAGCGGCTGGAACAGGAGATCGCGTCGCACATCGGGACGCCTCACGCCGTGGCCTGCGCCTCGGGCTCAGACGCGCTTTCGCTGGCGCTTTGGGCGCTCGACGTCCATCCGGGTGATCAGGTCTTGACCACACCGTTCAGCTTCTTCGCTACGGCGGGTTCCATCTCACGGGTGGGAGCTACGCCGGTATTCGTCGACATCGATCCCGCGACCTTTAATATGGACATGGACCGCTTGGAGGATGCACTCCGGGCGAATCCGCGGATTCGCGCCATTATTCCCGTGCACCTGTTCGGCGGATGTGCGGATATGGATACGCTGCTCACGATAACGCGCCCGCGAGGCCTCGCGGTAATAGAAGATGCCGCCCAGGCCATTGGAAGTGAGTGCCGTGGGAAGCGGGCTGGGTCCATAGGAGCAATGGGTTGCTTCAGTTTCTATCCGAGCAAGAACCTGGGTGGACTGGGTGACGGCGGAATGCTGACGACCCATGATGGTGCGTTGGCCACGCGGCTCAAGGCTTTGCGCAACCACGGCGAGACGGGCACTTATCTGCACGAGTGGATCGGAATCAATTCACGGCTGGACACTTTGCAGGCCGCGGCCCTGCGAGTGAAATTGAAATACCTGGACGCTTGGACCGAGCGGCGGCAGGAGAATGCCGCCTGCTATCGCAGGATGCTGGCGAGTACAGGCGCTCCCATCTCGGCGCCCGCGCCGGCGCAGCACCAGACGAGGCACATCTACAACCAGTTTGTGATTCGTTGCGCCCGCCGGGACCAGTTGCGGGAATTTCTGAAGGAGCAAGGTGTAGGAACCGAGGTATATTATCCTGTTCCACTCCACTTGCAGCACTGCTTTGCGGATCTTGGTTATAAAGCCGGTGATTTCCCCACTAGCGAGAAGGCCGCAAGTGAAGTGCTGGCGCTGCCGGTGAATCCCGAAGTCTCCTTCGACGATATCGAATGCGTCTGCGAGACAATCGCGGGTTTTTACCGGCAGTAGCGCCACCGTTCCTTCCAGTCGCGGCAGGCTTTATTCGACGGGATTTTCGTGAGGGACGGTTCAGTAGCGCGACAGCAAATACGAGACTCCCAGCATCATTACCTTCTCCCAAGCCTCCTGGACCGCGGGGCCATTCACGGGATCGAATTCCTTCACTGTGGCGAGCAGGCTGTCGAGCCAGAGATCGTAGAGTTCCGCGCCGATGTTGAGCTGGCGGCTGCTATGCCGTTCCGCGAGATTGCGCAGGTACTGCTCGGGGCCCTTGGGATCCTTCGCGGCCAGCAGCATGGCGTCCAGTGAAGCGCGAAGGGCGCCCTTCTGCCGAACGAAATCCGTCTGAGCAAACTTCTCCTGGACCTTCGGCGACGAGGCCAGGAAGATCTGATAGAAACGGTCCACAAAGGCGGGAGTGCCGTTGCAGCGTCCAAGGCTCGCGCTGAACGTCTGGAGGGTTTCCTCATCGATCTGCATAGCCCTCTATTGTAGGCTGTTCAGCAGCCCGCTTCCTTGTGCCAGTAGACATTCCAGCCCAGGTACCGGGTGGCGGCTTCGTGCACCGCGGCAGCCACCGTCGAGAAATTGGCAGCCACGTGATGCTCGAAGCCGCCCGCGCAGATGTAGCGCAGCAGGTCCTGCATGCGCGGGATCTGAACTACGCCGGCGCCGCCGAAAGTCTCGAGCGGATCGTTGGTGAAGACGCCCTCGCCCACGTAGCCGCGGATGGCGCCCTCGCGATCGCTGGTGGAAAACCGCGCGTAGCTCATCGGCCCCGCCTTCACGCGGCCCACGCAGGTGCCGAACGTGTTCTCCTTCCCCACCGTTCCCGCGATGATCTCCTGAAAGTCCATGCGCACATCCTGGAAGAAGTGTTTCGGCAGATTGCTGCAATGGAAGCAGACCGCCTTGTCGGGATCGTCGCCGTAATTATTGTTCCAGTCAAGCAGCGCGCTGGGCGTGCCCGAAGCCAGTTGCAGCGCATGCATCCCGATGACCCCGCAGATGTCGACTTCGCAGGCGCTGGACATCAGGTTGTTGCTCATCATGCTCATCACCGTGCACGGCACCACCCCGAAGTACTCTTCCATCGACGTCCAGCACTGCACCGCGCTGATGGCTACGTCCGTCTGTTGCATCCAGCCGTCCACCACTGCACCCAGCTTGGCCATTTTCATCAGCGCCGAATCGGGAATGCCGCTGGTGGAAACGTAGCGCCGGATCTCCGCCAGTTTCTGCTGCGCGGGGTCGTCGGCGTCTTTCATGCGCTCGATGCGGCCCAGAATTTCCGACAGATCGATGGGCTCGATCGAGATGCCGTTGGCTTCCAGAATCTTTTCGCTGTAGCGGACCGTGTTGAAAGCGGCCGGGCGCGCGCCGATCGCTCCCACGCGCAGGCGGCGCAGGCCTCGCACTACGCGGCAGACTCCCGCGAACCAGTCCAGATCCCGCTTGAAGAAATCCGAATCCGGGGTTTCGGTGTGGCGCGTGGTAAGCGAGTACGGAATTCCGTACTGTGCGAGATTATTGCAGGCCGACATCTTGCCGCAGAAGCTGTCCCGACGGTCGCGGATGGACATCTTCGATGGCGTGTCGGGCGTGGCCTGCACCAGAACGGGGACCGGCAAATCCGCCGCGCGCAACGCGTCGGCGATGGCGCGCTCGTCGCCGAAATTCGGTAGCGACACGATGACGCCGGCGATGGCATCGCGATTCTCGCGGAATAGCGCCGCGCATTTCCTCGCTTCCTCGCGGCTTTCCACGGCTCCGAACTTGGATTGCGTGGGATCGAGCGCCACCACCCCAACCCCGGCGTTGCGGATGGCCGCGATCATTTCCTGGCGGCCGCTCGAGGCGAGATGATCGGGGAAAAAGCCGCGGTTGCCGATAATCAGACCAAACGTAAGAGGCGGCGGTGTCGTGCTTGTCATGACCTGTGTCTCCACGGCGCGAAGCGCCAGCAAGCCGGTATGATATGCCTCAACGCCGGAGTTGGCAACTGGCGGTCCAGGCGGCGGCTACAACACGACCGGCTCTTCGAGCAGCCGCCCGTCGGCGAATCGCTCGAGGCCGATGGCCGTGGTATCCACCACCTTCGAGGCGCCCTTGAGAATCAGGTCCGCCGTGATGCGCCCGGTTGCCGGAGAATGCATCACACCGTGACCGCTGAATCCATTGGCGAGGTAAAAACCGGGGACGCCGGGAGCCGGGCCGATGATGCAGTGATGGTCGGGCGTCATTTCGTAAAGTCCGGCCCAGGCGCGGCGGGGATCCACCTGCACTTCTTCGAGGCAGGGAAACCGGCTCACTCCGCGGGTCAGAATCTTCTCGACAAACGCAGGATCGAAATTCGTCTTGTAGCCGGGCGTTTCGTCGGGATCGTTCCACGCCATCAGCAGCCCGAGACCCTCGGGCCGGAAATGAAACCCCGTGGCCATATCGATGGTCATCGGCGATGTGTGCGAGATTTTGTCGAACGGTTCGGTGGGCACGAGCATGCGCCGCATGGGCTCGACAGGCAGTTCGACACCAGCGAACTTCGCAATCCCGGCGGCCCACGCGCCGGCCGCATTCACCACCGCGCGGGTAGCCACGGTTCCGCTAGCGGTCCTGACGCCCGAGATACCCGTGCGATCCACATCGATGCCTGTCACTTCGACACCGCGCCACAAGCGCGCGCCGCCGTCGGAAGCCCGCAGCATGAAGCCCTTCATGACACTGTAGGGATCCACGAACCCGTCGGTGGAACAGAAGCTGCCGCCGACGATGTCGTCCGGACGAATCTGAGGCGCCATGCGGATGACGTGCGCGGCGTCCAGCAGTTGGACGCCGGTGAGGCCCAGCGCGGTCTGGCGATCGAAATTGGCGCGCAGATAATCCATGTGCCGTGGGGATGTTGCGACGAAGAGATAACCCTGGGGGCGATACCCCGAAGGATAATCCATGCGCTCGTCAAAGCGGCGAAAGAAGGGAATGGAATAGAGCGACATCCGGATGTTGACTTCGGTGGCGAACTGCGCGCGCACTCCGCCCATGCTCTTGCCGGTGGAGCCTTTGCCCTGCTGCGTTTCGCGCTCGATCACCAGCACGTTGCGGCAACCGGCATCGGTGAGATGCCAGGCGATGCTGGAGCCTACAATGCCGCCACCGATGATCACTACGTCGGCCGATTCGCTCATCCTGTCTGAAACCTTGCCTTTCGCGTGCCTGTGGTGTCAATTTGTCACTGGCACCGGGTGCCTAGTTTGTCCCGGCTCCAGGTGCGTTCGTTAACTGCAGTTTACGTCAGGATATATCCACCCTCATTGAATTACATAGGCAAACCGGTCCGCAATCAGCCCGATCCCCATCGGGCTGCTTTGGATAGCGAATTGCCTAATTCGATCCGCAGGCTAACTTGCGGGCATAGGCGGCTGCGAACTTGGGAACCAACGTCGTTTGGGATAGTTCGGTGGAGATGGCAGGGGCGGACGCGGATGTCCGTTCAGACCTTGTCCAGTCTGCCCAAGCGAAGATCTTCATCAGCCTGGTGGTTGTTCTGGGTTGGATGGAGCTGGTCTATGGCCTGTTGCAGTGGAGGTGGGAACCCGCCGGGTTTCTGGTGTACCTCGTGGTGGTCTGCCTGCTGTCCGGTTGGAAGCTGCAGTTGCCGGGAGTGACGGCGACCCTTCCGGTGAACTTCGTTTTCGCGCTGATCGGCATCGTCTCCTTGCACCTGCCGGAAGTGCTGGCCGCTATTTGCGCGGCGGTTCTGGTCCAACATCTCCGGCAATCCGTGAAGAAGCCGCAGGTGGTGCAAGTGTTTTTCGACATTGCCAGCGCCGCCATCGCCATCACGGCCTCTTATCAGATTTTCCATTCCACCAGGCTGCGCAGCTTGCCGCTGGAGACGCCGGTGCTGCTGGCGGTGCTGGGGTGCACCTACTTCGCGATCACGACGCTGCTGGCCGCATCGTACGTCGCGGTCACCGAGGACAACTCGATTCGCCAGGTCTGGCGCAAATTTTATCTGTGGGCATTCCCATTCAGCTTGCTGGCGGCGGCGACGGCCGGTCTTTTCGAGGTAGCAAAACAGCATTTAGGTTTGCAGACCTCGCTGCTGGTTGTTCCCGTGGCGGCCCTGGTGTACGGCTCATACCGGAAGTATCTGGGGCGCCTGGAGGAGGAAAAGAGACACGCAAACGAGACGGCGGCGATCCATCTTCGGACCATTGAATCGCTGGCGCTGGCCATCGAGGCGAAGGATCACACCACGCACGACCATCTGCAGCGTGTTCAGACCTACGCCGTGGAGATTGCCAAAGAGCTGAACCTGACGGGCAGCGAACTCGAAGCCCTGCGCGCCGCTTCTCTGCTGCACGACATCGGAAAGCTGGCCGTGCCCGAGCACATCGTGTGCAAGCCCGGAAAGCTCACGCCGGAAGAGTTCGAAAAAATGAAAATTCACCCGGTGGTGGGAGCGGAGATTCTGGCGCGCGCCCACTTCCCGTACCCCGTGGTTCCGATTGTGCGCAGCCATCATGAGAAATGGGATGGCTCCGGATATCCGGATGGCTTGAAGGGCACGGAAATTCCCATTGGGGCGCGCATCCTCGCCGTGGTGGATTGCCTGGACGCGTTGGCCAGCGACCGTCAATACCGGCGCGCCCTGCCGCTGGGCAAAGCCATGGAGATGGTGGCGGAGCAGGCCGGGGTTTCATTCGATCCTGACGTCGTGCGCATTTTGCAGAAGCGCTACATCGAACTGGAGCAGAAGGCGCGCGGCATTCAAGCCGAATCGTTGCGCCTGTCCATGGACGTGAAGATTCAACGGGGCGCCGCTCCCGCCGCGGGCTTCGAACAGGCGGCCGATTCCGCTTCGCTCTCGGCGGTGCCCACCGCGGACTGGGGCGCCTTGCTCGAAGTGTTGCAGACGCTGCCGGGTCTGCTGGCGCCGCGAGAGGTCTTCGCGCTGTTCACCAACCGCTTGCAAGAGCTGATTCCATCGGATGGCCTCGCCGTTTACATGCGATGCGACGATACGCTCATCCCTCAACTGGCCTGCGGGGCGCACGCGGAGTCGCTGGCGTCGTTGAAAATCGCTCTCGGCGAGGGCTTGCCCGGCTGGGTGGCGGCCAACGGCAGGCCGATTCTCAATGGCCATCCTTCTGTGAATGCGGGCGAGAATACTGGTTTGAGATCGGCGTTGGCGGTTCCGCTCGAGGGCGAACAGGAAATCGCTGGAGTTCTGGCGCTGTACCGGACCCAGGCGGACGCTTTTTCACCAGCTGATTTGCAGCGTCTCATGTCGCTGGGCCCGCTGCTGGGCCAGGTGGTCGAAAGCTCCAGAAACCATAGCCAGCGAGGACGCAACAACGTAGTTCCCATCGCATCCCAAGCCGCGCCGCGCACGCGCGGACTTCGTCAAGAGATGGTAACGGTGTAAGATTGGTCTTCCTTGACGCACTGATAGTGCGTCAGACGTCGGCGCCACCGTGCCAGGTTGGTATGCCGCGCGGACCAGGGGGTCCGCCCCACAAGATTTACTCGTATCTTAACGCGTGCATCGGATCGGTGCGGCTGGCACGGAGGGCCGGGATGTAGCCGGCCAGGCAGCCGACGGCTGCGAGCGCAACTGCGGCCAGCGCTATCGTCGCCGGATCGTTTTGGCCTACGCCGAAGAGCTGGCTTTGCACGTATCGGGTGAGCGCGAACGAAGCCGCCAGCCCCGCGGCCATGCCGATCGCGACCAGCCATACCACCTCGCGCATCACCAGCCAGATCACGTCGCCGTGAATGGCGCCGAGCGCCATGCGGATGCCGATCTCGCGGGTGCGGCGCTCCACGGTGTACGCCATCACGCCGTAGAGTCCCACCATGGCGAGCAGCGTGGCCAGGCACCCGAAGATCGTCGACAATCCGGCGATCAGCCGTTCAATGAGCAGCGAGTTCTCGATTTGCGCGTCCATGGTGCGCATGGCGTAGAGCGGCAGATTCGCATCAAGCTGCCTGACTTGCGATCGCACCGCGGCGAAAGCTTGAGCGGGATCGAGCGATGTGCGAACGTAAACCGTCATGTCGCCGACGTAGCGACTGGCGAGATAGGGAACGAACATCTGCACCGGGATGTCGTCGCGCAAACTCGTGTACTTGATGTCCTTAACAACCCCGATAATCTCCATGTCGGCCTTGGTGCCGGGATCAGAGCCGAATCCGACGTGACGGCCCAGAGGATTCGTTTTCCCGAAAAACTTCTGGGCGAATTTCTGGTTGATGATGACCACACGGGGCGAGAAGTCATCTTTGTCCTGCCCGTGCTGGACCTCGTCGACATCCTTGATGGTGAAGTCGCGGCCTGCGGCCAACGGGACACCGAGCGTGTTGAAGTAGCCGGGGCCGATGGAATTCATGTAGGGCTCGGGACCGTCACCGGGCTTCGGGACAAAACCTTCGACCGTCACCGAGCTATCCCACTCGTTGCCCTCCAGGATGCGCATCGACGCTAAGCCCGTCGATTGCACCCCGGGAATCGCGCTGACGGCGTCGGTGAGCTGGCGGTAGAACAATTTCGCCCGATCCGAGGTATATCCGTTCAGTGAGGGATCGATGTTGAAGGCGAGGAGATGATCCTGCGGGAATCCCGGTCCCAGGTTGTGCAGGTTCTGCAAGCTGCGTATGAATAGACCGGCGCCGATCAGTAGCAGGAGAGACAGTGTGACTTGCGCGGTCACCAGACCCTTTCGTAGGCGAACCTGCCCGCTGCCTCCCAGCACCGCGCCGGCTTGATCCTTCAGCGTCGGCGCGAGATCGGGGCGAGTGGACTGCCAGGCCGGCACAAGGCCGAAGATCAGTCCGGTGAGACACGAAACGGAAATCGTGAACAGCAGAATTCGCAGATCCGGCGCTGTTGAGAGCTGCAAGAACGCCGAATCCGGCGGCAAGAGCGCGAGGACGCCGCGGTTGGTCCACGTGGCGAGCGCGATCCCGAGAATGCCGCCGGCGCCGGCGAGCAGCAGGCTCTCTACCAGAAGCTGGCGCACGATGCGCATGCGCCCGGCTCCAAGAGCCAGCCGGATGGCGACTTCCCGTTGCCGTGTGGCCGCGCGCGCGATCAGCAAACCGGCCACGTTGGCGCAGGCAATCAGCAACACGCCGCCAGTGACGGCCATCAGCAGCCAAAGCGGGGTCTGCAGGGATTGCCGGGAATACGATCTGCCTTGCGAGCCCGGCAGCACGTCAATAATGTTCTTCAGAAACTCGCGAGTATAAGCCGAGGCATTCCGAAAAGCCGCCTCCTTCACTTCCATTTCGAGCATGCTGTGGAAAAAGGGCTGCAGCGAAGCCTTGGCTTGTTGCGCTGTAATGCCCGGCTTCAAGCGGCCGAAGGCGTTTACCCATCGCCAGCGCCGGTCCTTCATCCCGTCCCAAAGCGGCGTCATCTGGGCCTTCATCATCACCGGCACGAAGACTTGCGTGACGAAACCGAGCTCGACACCGTCGAATCCGGGCTGAGCCACGCCGATCACGGTCATGTTGTGGCCGTTGACGACGACCGTTTTTCCGATGATCGTGCGATCCGACGCGAAGCGCGCCTTCCAATAGGAATAGCTCAGCATCACCAGCGGATGACCGTTCGGAACCTTGTCCTCCTCGGACGTGAACGTCCGGCCGAGAGCCGCTCCAACTCCGAGCACCGGGAAATAGGAGCCGGAGACCAGTTCAGCGGAGACGCGCTCGGTTTGTCCGCCGAACGACAAGCTCAGGTAATTGGGAAATCGGCAGAACATCCCGCTGAAGACCTGGTTGTTGTCGCGAAAGTCGGAATACATAGGATAAGAGATCGCATTGCCGCCCCAATTGCTGCCGTAGTGCATGCCTTTCATGGTCAGCAGGACGAGTTGTTGCGGCTCCTTGACGGGCAGCAAGCGGATGAGAATCTGGTCCACCAGGGAGAAAATGGCGGTGTTCGCGCCGATGCCCACGGCCAGCGAGAGCACGGCTATGGCTGTGAAAACGGGCGACTTGCGCAGCATTCGGAGGGCATAACGAAGATCGTTCCAAAGAGTGCTCATGGTCTCTCCTTAGACAACGCAGCCGGGTTCCGGTTAGTTCTGTTAGAGAAAACTAAGGAATGGATGGAAGGTTACAGACAATATCCTTCCCGCGATCGCGAAGAGAGTAGAGTACCGGGTCCCTGGCTGTCGATGGGCGACGATCCGCTAGGTCAGCAAACTTGCGATTCGGCCGGATGAGCCGCGCCTGAAAGATTTCAGCCTTAAACCGGCGGAGCTCGTCTTCGGTTTCAGCCATATAAAGATTAAAATCGAGTAACTGCCCGTGCATTTCAACGTGAGTTATAATCAAAACCAATTTAGTTTCTGTTGAATGAGAAGGCGAAGGGGGAAAT
>Ga0335077_10010643_pt1 | contig 11476 bp, 10 predicted proteins | sample Lox_Sample_31_FD_207151 | JGI IMG/M metagenome (GOLD analysis project Ga0335077, IMG submission 207151) | Soil microbial communities from Loxahatchee National Wildlife Refuge, Florida, United States - Lox_Sample_3.1 | ecosystem: Environmental > Terrestrial > Soil > Wetlands | place: USA...
TCCTCGGGCAGATGCGCCGGTTTCTCGTACAAGCCCTGCGGCAGAAACGACGGCAGGAAGGTGTTGGGGTCCGCAGCGGTCTTCCCGTCGGACGTAAAGAACCCGGCCACCTGCTGTTGCGCCGCCAGCCCGATCAGCGCCGCCGTGGGGCTCGGGAGATTCACGGTGCTCCCTGAAATCCCAATAAACAACGCCAGGAAAGGATGGGGGTCCTGCGGCACCGGCAGGCCATCAGCCAGCGCCAGGTCGTGCCGGTACATCCACGTCGTAGGATGATTCGCCGCCTTGACCAGCCGCGTGGTGGCCAGGTTCGGCATGGTCTGATCGGCGCGCGCCAGCTGGAAAAGGATGTGCTTGGCCCGCACTCCCGGCAGCGAAGAAGCCACTAAGTGAGGCGCGTAGTACACCGGATCGCCCGGCGCGTCCAGCCATTCGAACAGTTCAAACGCATTCTGAATTTCGATGGCGCCTGGCACATCGTTCACCTTCACCGGCTGATAAGGGAACACATAATTGTCGTTGAAATTCGTCCCCACGTTCAACAGGGATGGCGTGCGCGCCCCCAGCAGTGCCGCCGCCAGCGGGTGATACGAGTTGCTCCATCGCACGATGTCTGCCACCGTACCCCCCCCAACGTTCAGCACCGATGCCCGCACCATCGGTTCCAGCGCCGAGAAAATGGTGCCGTACATGCCCCCCAGCGATTCGCCGGCATAGTAGATGCGGTTGGGGTCCAGGTCCGGCTTGCCGTCTCCGTTCAGGTCTAGGCCGCCGGCAATCATGCGCGCCAGTTGCGACAGGTCCAAGGCGGTCTGTTGCAAACACGAGCTCAAGCCCATTTGCGCCGGGTTCATCGCCAGGCAGCCTTCGAACGGATCGAACAGTCCGTCTCCGTTCAGATCCACGCTGCGCCCGCCGGCCGTCAGCGTGGTGACGCTCCCCGCGCTGTCCGTAACGATCACCTGGCTCAGCGGTCCAAAGCCGTGCCCCACCGCGTTGATCGCGATCGTAGCGAAGCCGGCCTGCGCCAGCGTGGGCGCAACCGTTGTCGGTCCCCCCCACTGACTGTCGCCGAATCCATGGCCGTAGATCACCACCGGATACCCCGTGGCCGGCTCGGCCGAAGCCGGCAGATAGGCGTGGTAATAGATCTGATTCACGCTGGTGACCGCCGGCTCTTGTCCGGTGGGAGCCGGCAGCAATACGTTCTGCGCGTTCAGATAATTCGGCGAACCGAAAGACCCAAAGGCAAATCCCGCGATACCCTGAAACAGCGGATTATTGATCGGCAGCGTGACATCCACGAACCCGGCCGGGCTGGCCGACACCTGCTCGTGCAATACCAGCGATTGAATCTTCGCATACGGAAGGTAAACCGGCGGCTGGATCGGCGTGGGCGGCGGAGCGATCGTCGCAAGCTGCGCGTGCGCCTTCTCCAGCCATGTCGTCACATTCATGGTGGTGTACACCGACGCGCCCACCACGTGGTTCGGCGCGAACTCGCCCGCCACACTGCTCACCGCCTGCGCCAGCAGGCCACAGTACCAGTTTCCCTGCGCCCACTCGTTGGCCAGGCTCGCGCACGTCGCGTAAGCGGAATCGGGCTGCACCGGGTCGCCCGCGGTATCGTGAATCTTGTCCGTCACGATCAGCGCCATGTGCCGGTGTTGATCGAGCGTGGCGTCCGGCTTGGCGTACACCGTGTTGCTCGTGGGATCGTAAATGATCTGGTTGATCGGGATCGTCTGCCCGTAGACATTCACGCCCGGCTCTTCCTTCGTCAGGTTATCGAGCGGCACATAGTAAATCGCGTTGTACAGCGTGTTGACATCGATCGGCGCTGAGAAGCTCACGCGAATGCGCGGCGCGGTCTGAAAGCCGTCCAGTTGATTGATCAGTTGCACGTCCTGGCAATCGCTGGGAGCGGCCGCGCAGTCCGGCACGGGCAGATTCACCCGCCGCCCCGACTTTTGGGCGCTGTCCGGGATAGTCAGAAAATCGGTGGGAAACGGACCGACGGTTGGATCTCGCGGATCCCACCGCACCGTAACTCCGCCGGCCACTAACCGCGGAGCGGCGGCGCAGAGCAAAAGAAAGACGGCGAGCGGGCGCATCCAGATCAGGATATAACGTGGCGCGCCGCTATTCACTCAGTATCGGGAAAGCTTCCGGAGTCTCCTTCTCGAGCAGGCGCGGGTCGAGCAGGCGCCGTGTATCCACGTTGCCCATGGCGGATAGTATGTTCTCTTTCAGGTGCGGATACTCTTTCTCCAGTTCCTCGAAGATACCCCGCAGCGATCGGCGCACGGTCCCTGTTCGCTGCGAGCATCCGCAGGGAACCACCGGCACGCCCCGCGATTCCGCGTATGCACGTGTAATATCTTCAGTGACGAACACCAGCGGGCGGATCAACCGGAATTGCCGGTCGCGCGAGTGCGTCACTGGTGGCAGGGCGCTCAGCCGCCCGGTGAACAGCGTGTTGCGCAGCAACGCCTCGCAGAAATCGTCCGCCGTGTGCCCGAACGCGATCACGTTAGCGCCCAGTTCCGAGCAGATCTCATACACCGCGCGCCGCCGGTAGCGGCTGCATAAGTCGCAGCCGTGATCCGGCTGATCTTCCAGCAGCCGCAGGGACGGCTTGTCACGGTAGTAAGTCCAGGCCACGCCGCGTTGCTTCAGATACTCGCCCAACGGATCGATCGGCCGTAAAAACTTACCTTGCTCCACAGTGAATGCGCACACGGAGAACTCGACCGGCGCCCGCCGTGACAACAACAGCAGCGCCTCAAGCAGCGTCGCTGAATCCTTGCCGCCCGACAGCGCCACCGCTACGCGGTCGCCATCGCGAATCATTTTGAAGCGTTGGATAGCCTCCCCGACCTTCCGTAGGAGCGCCTTCTCGAGGTCCACTTCACTGATTATAGCCGTCGGGGCCGGAAAAGCTGGTGGAGAGGATCGGGGCAGTCGTAATCGCTCCAGGATCGTCGATTTCGAAATTAGCGAACATCACGTGGAGGTTGGCGGACCACCGGCACCGGCCGCCATCTCTCGGCCACGCTTTCCATGCGCCGTACCGCCTCCATCAAATTCTCCAGCGAATTGGCGTAGCTGAACCGGATGTACCCTTCGCCATACTCGCCGAACGAGGCGCCGCTCAAGCACGCCACTCCCGCCTCATCCAGCAGCAAATCCGCCAGCTCTTTCGATCGCATGCCCGTGCCTTCAATATTGGCGAAGGCGTAAAACGCGCCGCCGGGCATCGGGCAGCGGAAGCCGGGAATACGGTCGAGCCCCTGGCAGAAGGCCGTGCGGCGCCGCGCAAACTCGGCGACCATGGCGTCCACCGCGTTCTGCGGACCGCGCAGTGCCGCCACGCCCGCCCGCTGTGTGAAACTCGCGGTGCACGAATTGGAATTCACCATCAGCTTGCTCACGGCCGCTGCCAGCCATTCCGGCATCACGCCGTAGCCCAGCCGCCACCCGGTCATGGCGTAAGTCTTCGAAAAGCCGTCCAGGATAATCGTCTTCTCCAACATGCCGTCGCACTGTGCGATGGAAACCGGCGCATCGCCGTAATAGATGCGCGAATAGATCTCGTCGGACAAGACCATCAGGTCGCGGTCACGCACCATTTCCGCGATGGCGCGCATGTCCTGCTCCGGGATCACGCCGCCGGTGGGGTTCTCCGGCGAATTGAGTATCAGCATGCGCGTGCGGTCGCTCAACTTGTCACGCAGCAGGTCGAGATCGAATGAGAAGCCGCGCTTCTCGCGCAGCGGAATGGGCACCGGCGTAGCGCCCAGGTACCCGATCATCGATTCGTAGATCGGGAATCCCGGGCTCGGATAAATCACCTCGTCTCCGGATTCCAGCAGCGCCAGCATGGGAAAAAAGATGACCGGCTTGCCGCCCGGCACGATGCAAACCTGCTCCGGACCCACCGGGAGGCCGCGCCGCCGCGATACGTCTTCGGCCACCGACTCGCGCAGTTCCGGGTAGCCTTGCGGCGGGCCGTAATGCGTCCAGCCCTCATCGAGCGCCCGCTTGCCTGCGTCTACAATGTGCGCGGGGGTGGGAAAGTCCGGCTCCCCGATTTCCAGATGAATGACACTGCGCCCCTTGGCCTCCAGCGCGCGCGCGCGCACCAAGACGTCGAAGGCGGACTCGGCCAGCAGGCGCTTCATGCGCCCTGCCAGCTTCATGCGATTTTCCTGAAAAAGGGCACGCCGCCGCGGATTTCCACGCGCCCCACGCGATCGTCGATCGATACCCGCTCGCCCAGGATCCTTCCGGTCAAACGCGTGCCGGAATCCAGAACTATGATGGCCGTCTGGTAGGGCACGTCCTTCATGAACGCCTCCGAAGCGGAATGAACGGTTGTTTCGGTATAGACGGTTCCAGTATCTTGGCTCATACCACCCCCAGGATCGTCACCACGCAGGACGCACCCGAGCCTCCCAGGTTCTGCGCCAGCCCTAACGAATGCCGTGGAATCTGACGTTGCCCCGCTTCGCACCGCATCTGCAGCACCAAGTCGCAGATCTGCGCCGCGCCGGTGGCGCCCACGGGGTGGCCCTTGGACTTCAGCCCGCCGCTGGTGTTGACCGGCCGGCTGCCGCTCCGCGACGTGTGGCCGTCCGCGGTGTACGGACCGCCTTCGCCGCGTCCCGCGAATCCGAGGTCCTCCAAGGCGATGATCTCGGCAATCGTGAAACAGTCGTGCAATTCGGCGAACTGCACATCCGCCGGCCCGATACCCGCCATCGCGTACGCCTTTTGCGCCGCGCGCCGGACGGCCGGGAATGTAGTGATGTCCGGCTTCTGATCGAGCGCCACAAAATCCGACGCCTGCGCGATGCCCAGCACCCTCACCGGCTTGCTGGTGAATTCCGCCGCTCGCTCGGCGCTCACCAGCAGCACCGCCGCCGCGCCGTCAGTGATTAGTGAGCAGTCGTACAGGTTCAGCGGATCCGCGATAGGCTTGCCTGCCAGGGCCTGCTCCAGCGTGATCACCTTGCGCATCTGCGCGTCCGGATTCAACGCGCCGTTAGCGTGATTCTTCACCGCCACCGCCGCAAGGTGTTCGCGCCTGGTGCCGAACTCGTGCATGTGCCGCCGCGCGATCATGGCGAACAACGATGCGAACGTGGACCCCGCTTTGATCTCTCCCGCGCAATCTCCCGCTGCCGCCAGGATCTCCGTCACCTTGGGCGTCGGCTGCGAGGTCATCTTCTCCACCCCGGCAACCAGTACGACGTCGTACACCCCGCTGGCGACTCCCGTGTAGGCGTGGTACAAGGCCGAGCCGCTCGATGCGCACGCCGCTTCCACTCGCGTGGACGGTACGCCCTCGAGTCCGATCGCGGTCGAGATATAAGGCGCCAGGTGGTTCTGGCCCACAAAAGAAGGTCCCGCGAAATTACCCAGGAAAAACGCGTCTACCTGCGCCGGCGAAGCGTTGGCGCTCTTCAAGCACTTCTCGCAAGCCTCCACCGCCAGCGAACGCAGATCGCGGTCCGGAAATGCGCCGAAGGCGGTCTTGCCGATGCCGGCTACGGCCACGGGTCTCATGCTTGGAATTCCCTCATGCTTGCCTTCCTTCACTATACCCGGAAGCACCGCGCGCGCCGGACGGGCTAAAATCAGAATATCGCGGTGGCGGAGAGCCAAACACGCTTCGTCTCCACGTTTTACGGGTTTCCGCGTCATCGTTGATAGGAACAGTGGAAGCCGTTATTAGCGCGCTGATGAACGACGCCGTCGATCCTGGCCTGGACCTGTTGGAGCGGCAGAACCGGTTTGTTTCCGAGCACTTACGCCGTATCTTCGTGCAGATCTACCGGATCGTCGGCAATGTGGCGGACGCCCAGGACCTGACTCAGGAGGCGCTTATCAAGGCCTTGCAACGTCAGGAGCAGCTCAAAGACGAGAGGAAGGCTGCTCACTGGCTGTCGCGTATCGCCACCAATACGGCCATCGATTTTCTGCGGCGGAGCGGGCGGGTAGCTTATTGCGAGCTGGAAGCGGCACCGGAGAGCCACGACGAGAGCCCGGAAGAGATTTTGCTGCGTTCCGAGCAGCACGACTATCTGGAAGACGGCTTGCGCCTGCTGACCGCGCGCGAGCGGGCCGCGCTCATGATGCGCGATGTGGAAGGCCTGCCGGCCGAGGAAGTGGCGCTCAGGCTGGGTTGCTCCAAGGCGACTGTCCGCTCGCACATTGCCAACGCGCGGATCAAATTCCGCAGGTACATTGAGAAGAGGAAGGCATGACGCACCCAGGGCAAACGATTCTGGCTCTTTACGCAGGTGAGGACCTCGGCTGGTTCCGCCGCCTGCGCACCGAGCGTCACCTGGCCAGTTGCAGCGCCTGCCGTGCCGAGGTAGCCACCTTCTCCGCGGCGCGCGAAGAACTGGCTGGCATGTCGGATTTGCCCGCCATCCCCTGGAGCCGCCTCGCGGCCGAGATGAAGGCCAATATCCGGCTGGGGCTGGCCGCCGGAGAGTGTGTACGCCCTCCGCAAAGCCTGGCGGCGTTTGCGTGGCTGTCAGGCGGGCGCGGTTTTGCGGCTTTCGCCAGTGTGGCGGCGCTCCTGGTGGCGGGCCTCTATCTGCAGCGGCCAGCGCCCCCCCCGGCGCCGCTCGCGGCGCGCCAGGACGCCGTACTGCGCGCCACCGCCAACGGCATCGAATTGAATCAGGGCGGGCAGACCTTGAGTCTCCTGCATGTGCGCGCCGGCGATGTCACTTACTCGGCGGGCGCACAGGGTTCCATCAGGGCTCGTTACGTAGATTCCGACACCGGAAACGTAACGATCAATAACGTATATGTGCAGTAAACTGGCAATTCTAATCGCAGCGGTGGCAGCGGCGCTCAGCGCCCAGGAAACACCGCTGGATCCCCACAACTCGGTGCAGATCAATCTGCCGCCGGACGCACCGCTCACCTTGGTTTCGGAGAATCTCGGCGAGTCGCATGTCAGCCCGCGCGGCAGCGCAGTCGTGCTCGACCTCGATGTGGCTCTCACCCTGCACAACTCCAGCCCGAACCGCGTACGCGGTGTGACTCTATTAGTCACAGCGCAGGAGGTCACCCCCGGCGGCAAAGCCTCCGTTGCCGTGCCCAGCCTGGACGTGGCGCCCGGCCTGAATTTCCCCGTGCGCATTAACCTGCGCCTTTTGCGTCCATCCCAGATGGGCGCAGGCCCGCTGGTGCGCGTGAACCTGGATGGCGTCCTGTTCCAGGACCTCTCGTTCTACGGACCCAACCGCCTGGACTCGCGCCGCTCCATGACAGCCTGGGAACTGGAAGCCCAGCGCGACCGCAAGTATTTCAAGTCGATCCTCGCCTCTCGCGGCATCGAAGGTCTGAAGCAGGCCGTGCTGGAAAGCCTGAACCGCCAGGCCGAGCGCCCCCGGCTGGATGTGCAGGTGATCCGCGGCCACGCCGTCGCCTCGTCCGCTCTGCCTGAGCACAGCGCCCAGTTCGCTTTCCTGCGATTCCCGGATTCGCCGGTCGATCCCTTGGAAGGCTACGCGCAAATCTCCGGCAACGAAGCCCGCGAGCCCCGCATCGAGGTCCAGAACCGCTCGCCGAAACCCGTGCGTTACGTCGAAATCGGCTGGATCGTGAAAGACAGCCAGGGCAGGCAATACATGGCCGCCTCGGTACCCAACGCCGACGCCGAGCTCTTCCTGCCTCCCGGCCGCACGGGCAAAGTCTTGCAGGACACTTCCTTGCGTTTCTCCAGGGGCAGCGACAAAATCTCCATCGCCGGCATCACCGGCTTCGTCAGCCAGGTGGAGTTCGCTGACGGCAAGGTCTGGATCCCCAACCGCGAGTCGCTGGCCAACGCCCAATTGCTGGGCATCCTGGCACCCTCGCCCGAGGAGCAACGCCTTACCGACGTCTATCGCAAGAAGGGGCCGAAGGCCTTGGTCGATGAGCTGGCCAAGTTTTAAGACAACCCGCCCGTCATTTATCGAACGTGATCGTCGATTCGCCCGAGTACTTGTGGTAGTTCCGGAAGTCGATCGTGTTGCGGCTGCACAGGTCGCTGTCGCGCTGGCAGCTTAGCGTCTCGGCGTGTACCGGCAGCAGGAACTGCCGCTCGCCGATGCGCACGAATTCGTAATCCGTGGCGGACTCTACCTTGTCCGAAGGAAAAGCCTCCGGCATGTGCGTGGTCTGCATCTCGATGCGCAGCACCCGGCTGGTTTCCTTGTCGATCCAGACCGAGCCTTTATAAGACGGCGTGACGAGCTGCGACGCCACCATGATCCGCCAGTGCGAATGCTCCCGCTCCACTTTGAAATCGTAGAGCAGCGCGGTGCGCCCGCCGATCCGCGATTCCCGCCGGTACTCGAAATCGGCAGCGGTGGCGGGTGAGAAGACATCCGCCAGGACCGTGCCGAATTCACCGGTCGACCACGACCCTTGCAGGTCCTCGATGTTCTTCTTGACCGGCTTGCCGTTAATGGCGAGGTCGCGGTAACTCTCGCGCCCGTCCTCGTACACCAGCGCCATCGAGACCACGTCCAGCGGCCGCCAGTTCGGCGTATGCGTCTCGCTCTGGTAGCGCGTCATCAACTCCTTGCAGACGTAGCTAGGCAGGGACTCGAGGAAGGAGCCCGCAGCGTCGCGGGCCTGTTCGAGTTTAACCTCTTCCGGGCGCTGCGCGGCTGGCGCGGCGCGAACCTCCCTTGCCTCCGGCGTTGATTCTTCCGCAGGCTCGGGCGCCCGATTTGCCGCGGATAGCTGAGGCGCCCGTGGCGCTGCCGCCGGCAGGGGCTCTGTCGGCTTTCGCTCCACCGCCCGGCCGCCATGCTTCAGCACCGGCGGTCCTTCATCGTCCGCGTCGATTCGCACGGCCGGCACTTCAACGTTAGTCGGCTTGTTGAGATCCGCCACACTGGGCTCGTCGTCGCTGGCTTTATCCACCGCCGCGGGCCTAGTCTCTGGGCTGTCCGCTGCCGTGGCAGGCTTCGCATGCCCGCTATCCGTCGCCGCTGGAGTGTCCGCGCGATGCTGCATCGGCCGGTCTTCGTCGCCTCCTTTGTCTTTGGAGCTCTTGGCCAGCGAAACGTCCACCGGTTCGGCCGCCCGGTCGCGGTCCTTGGCGCTGGCGTCCTGCTGCCAGATCACGTTGACCGCCGTCATGAACCCTTCGTCGTCCTGACTGGACTCCACTTCCACCAAGTCGCCCGCGCGTAATTCCGCGGCTTTGATGGGCGTGCCTTCCTTGATGAACTTGGTGTTGTCGTTGCGCTTGAAGTTCACAATCCGGTGATCGTCCGCCTCGACGATCACCTGGTCCTTTTCGATCCGTCGCAGCATGCCATCTGTGCTTTGCAGCTCTACCTTGGCATTTTTGTCCTTCTTCTGCCGGCGCGGAATTGGCAGCCCCACGCCCCCCGTACCCGGATATCCCGGGTACTGCCCGGGATAGCCCCCGGGAACCTGCGCCGGAAGCGGCGCCTCCAGCACCGCCAGAAACAGCCCAAGCCAGTAAAGACGCGGCATACGATGTCCTTCCAGGATATCCGGTTGCGAGGATGGACGCACCCGCCACGCCCGCGGTTACGGCTTACGCTGCCGAACGGCGGTGTAATTGGCGCCGCATCCCCGAGACCAAGTGCCGGACTCCGCGCTCCCAGTCCGGAAACAGGTCGATGTACTGAAACTCCCGCTGTATCCGGGCTGGTACCGGGGATGCATCCAGCCGCACCGGTATGAGGAAGACTTCATCAAGAGGCACGCGCTGCATGCAATCCAGCGCATAACGGATCTCGGCCTGAAATCCCCCCTTTTTCCTGACTGAATTGCGGGAAAAACAGGCCACCACGAAGTCGGAAGTGTCGATGGCGTTTTCGATGGCGCGCGGCCAATTCTGGCCAGGCAGCAGTTTGCGGCGATCCATCCACGGATCAAATCCATGGCCTTCCAGTGCCTCGAAGAGCCTCTCTGCAGCATGCGCATCTTCCTGGACATACGCCACGAAGACCTTGGGCCGGTTACGCGGCACGAAGCGAAAGCCACAGCGGGCATCGGGCAGGAACGTGCCCAATCCATCGATTTCCACACTGGTGCCTTCGGCCAGACAGCGCCGCACCAAACGGGCAACCTGCGCGCTCGACTGCCGGTTATTTCCCGCGGCGTCCACCCAGCACCTCCGGCTTAAATCTAAATGAGCCCTTCGGTCCCGGTGTAAACTGGCCGAGGCCTGGCAGCGGCGCTACCTTACCCTTGCGCAACTTCGCGAGGATCTGATGGACCACCGTGTCCAATTGATCGGCCGCCTCGGCGTTGGAAACACCCGCCTGCCGGGCCAGCCGTTTGGCGATTTCCGGTTTCTTCATCCAACCTCATGCTAACAACCGGGCGCTTTGGATCTTCCCTTCAAAAATGTCCCTGGCTTTGCAACGTGTTGAAACTGAATGAGATTTTGGAATGGTGGTGCGCGAAAATAGTTGTGAACGACTTAAACGGTCTGGACACCGTCGCGAACTTATCGCAGCGAATCCTCTACTTCCCTTAGCCAGTCCGGCCGCTTGAGCACCTCCCGCGGCTTGCTGCCATCGGGCGGACCGATGATGCCGTCGCGCTGCATCATGTCGAGTATGCGGGCGGCGCGGCCGTAGCCCAGGCGCAAGCGGCGCTGCAGGGTGGAGGTGGATGCCTTGCCCATCTCCAGAACGATGCGCACCGCCTCTTCGTACATGGGGTCCTGCGCACCCACGGGCGCGTCTTCATCCTGAGGCTCTTCTTCATCCGCCGGCGGAGCTAGCAGGAACGACGAATCGTATTCCGGCGTAGCCTGATTCTTCCAGAAATCCACCACCCGGTTGATTTCGGTCTCGGTGACAAACGCGCCGTGGACGCGGATCAGGCGCGAAGTTCCAGGCGGGAGGAACAACATGTCGCCTTTTCCCAGCAGGTGCTCGGCGCCCATGCCGTCCAGCACGGTGCGCGAGTCCACGCGGGTGGCCACGCGGAAGCTGATGCGCGAGGGAAAGTTGGCCTTGATCAAACCCGTGATTACGTCGACGCTGGGCCGCTGCGTGGCCAGCACCAGGTGCATGCCGACGGCGCGCGCCATCTGCGCCAGGCGAGTGACGGATTCCTCCACGTTGCGCCCTTCGAGCATCATCAGGTCGGCCAGTTCGTCGATCAGGATCAGGATGTACGGCAGAGGGCGCAGTTCGTCCGCCGTCGCGCTGTCGTCCTCGAAGAGGTTGCGGGGCTCCTCCTGCAATTTGCGGATCTTCTTATTGAACTGGTCGATGTTGCGGACGCCGAATTCGGCCAGCAGGCGCAAGCGGCGATCCATCTCCAGCACCGCGTTGCGCAACGCGTTAGTGGCCTTCTTGGGATCGGTGATGACCGGCGTGAGCAAGTGCGGGATGCCTTCGTAAATACCCAACTCCACACGCTTGGGGTCGACCATGATCATGCGCACCTCCTCCGGCGTGGACTT
>Ga0335077_10010644_pt1 | contig 11476 bp, 12 predicted proteins | sample Lox_Sample_31_FD_207151 | JGI IMG/M metagenome (GOLD analysis project Ga0335077, IMG submission 207151) | Soil microbial communities from Loxahatchee National Wildlife Refuge, Florida, United States - Lox_Sample_3.1 | ecosystem: Environmental > Terrestrial > Soil > Wetlands | place: USA...
GTCCAGGAGTTCTCCGGGGCGTGGGCCGCGCCGCCGCGGTGGGCGAAGGCGATGGGCCGCGGATGATCGAGGAACGGTACTCGCACGCTCGTAAGTATGCACGCAGCCAGCACCGATCCGGTGAACTGCGGATGTCGGTCACACATCCGACGAGGGGCCTGGGAGGAGCCAAGCCCGGCGGCGCGCCTCGGCCATCGCCACGGCGGCCGCCACGGCGACGTTCAGCGACCCGACCCGGCCCGGCTGCGGGATGTATGCGACCGCGTCGGCCGCCGCGAGCAGAGCCGCCGAACAGCCGTGGTCCTCGTTGCCGATCGCCAGGCGCCTGGTGCAGGGGAAGGGCGCCCGTGGCCAGTTCGATGGCCACCACCCGCAGGCCCGCGGCCGCGGCCGCCTTGGCCGCGGCGACCGCGCTCGCCTCGACGGTCGCCGGCATGAGCCGCTGGGTGCCGAGCGCCGTCTTTCCCACGCCCGGGTGAGACAGCGGCGCGGTGCTGCCGCACAGCCACAGGTGCTCGGCGCCGAAAGCCGCGGCCGAGCGCACGATGGAGCCGACGTTGAACGGCTGGCCGACCGAATCCAGCAGCAGTGCCAGCCGGGCGTCGCTGACACGGCGCCACTCCCGGTTCAGCCGCTTGACCTCGACCGGGCGGAGCTGGCGACGGCCCTGCGCGTCCCCCACGGGCGACACGGGCGGGGTCACGAGGGAGCCACCACGGCCCGTTCGGCCGAGAATTCCACCTGGAGCAGGCGGTAACCGCTGCGTGCGGCCCGTCGCGTCACCGGCCAGCCCTGCTCGGCCAGCCAGCGGTGCAGCGAATCGGCGCCGAGGTTGCGCCCGGCCACCAGATACGCCCGGCCGCCGGGCGCCAGACGGACCAGCCAGGCGGACAGCAGCTCGTGCAGGGCCCGCTTGCCGATGCGGACCGGCGGGTTGGACCAGATCCCGGCCAGCCGCGGCGGAACCGAGGGGTCCCCAGCCAGCACGCAGCGCACGTTGGGCAGCCCGGCCGCGGCGGCGTTCCGCGCGCACAGCTCGAGGGCCCGCTGGTTGACGTCCACCGCCCAGACGGTAGCGCCGGGTGACCGCTTGGCCAGCACGCAGGCGATCGGGCCGTAGCCGCAGCCGAGGTCGAGCAGGTCGCCCGTGGGCGGCGGCGCGGGAACCTCGTCGAGCAGCAGGCGGGTCCCGGGGTCGAGCCGGCCGGGGGAGAAGACCCCGGTGTCGGTGGCCAGCTCCAGGTAGACATCGGGCAGGACGACGCGGACCTGGCCGGGCCGGTGCGGGACGCGCGGCCGCGGCGAAAAGTAATGGTCGGTCACGGTACTGGATGACGCTCACGGGCTCACGGGCTGGGCGGCCTGAGCCTGCACAGCCAGCGCGGGGTCGATGAACCGGTGCGTGATCCACCGCTCGACGATGAACGTCATCACCGGGACGGTCCCGGCCAGCAGCATGATCACCGTCGGCTTGGTGGCCAGCTGCAGCTTCCGGGACAGGATCCAGGCGCACACCAGGTAGATGATGTACAGGATGCCGTGCACCACGCCGACGTCGTTGGCCACCACCGGGTGGCCCGCCACCTGCAGCGGGATACCGACGAAACACAGCACGACCAGCACCACGCCGGTCACGTAGGCCATCACCCGGTACCGGAACACCGCTGCCCTCACGGCTTCATCCTCTCTAGCTTCGCCACCCGTGCCATCTGCCGTGGTTCTTGACCTCGGCGTTGAGCCGGGCCAGGTAGGCGTTGTAGGCACTGAGCTCCTCGTCCTCGTCGTCCTCATGGCCGGGCGAGGCGACGCTGACCTGGACGGCCCGCACGCGCACCGGGAGGCCGTCCTCGTCGGCGCCAGGGTCGGCCGATCCGGCCGCCTGACCGCCCTTGATCCGGAACTCGTCCTTGATCGTCTTGGCCCAGAACACTACCGCGAACGCGGCGAACAGCGGCCATTCGAACGTGTAGGCCCAGCTCAGCCCGTTACCGTCGAGCGCGCGGTGCAGCTGCCAGTCACCGAGCCAGAGCATGCCCCAGAACGAAACCATCATGAGCAGGTGCCAGCCCAGCCAGCGGGGCTGGACGAGGAACCGCCACGCCGGCCCGGATTGCGCCGGCCCGGCGGTTTCGCCCGGCGTGGCTGGGACAGCGTTCTCCATGTCATGAGCGTAGCGCCGCCCGGAAAGTGCTGCCGGCGGCGTGCCGATCGTTCGCGCCGGCCAGCTGGTCACCGATAATTCTCCCATGAGTCTGTTCGCCGGTTGGTCGCCGGAGGCCGCGCGGCTGCCTGACCGGCTCGATGACCTGCATGGACCCTGGCAGGGGATCGTCGTGCTGCCGGTCCACCTGACCTGGCACGGACTGCGCGAGTTCGACGTCGCCCTGGAGAGACCCAGGCTGCTGCTGTATAGCATCGTGCTCAGCCAGGGCAGGCCAAACGACCTGGCCCGCTTCGTCAACCCGCGGCGGCTGCGCGACGACTGGCCGCAGCTGCGCCCGCTGCTCAGCCGCCCGATGCGGCGGGCCTGCGAGCGCAAGCTCGGCCTGCGTGCCGCGGGCCACCGGGCGACGTGAGTGTCTTGGCGCGGCCCGATATGCCAGGCTTGTTGACATGCGCAAATACGTGATCATGGGCGTGCAGGGTAGCGGTAAGGGCACGCAGAGCCAGCTGCTGGCCGCTGACCTGGACATCACGCACATCAGCGTGGGGGATATCTTCCGCTGGAATGTGCAGAACCACACCAAGATGGGGGCCCAGGTCCGGCGGGTCATGGCGGCGGGCGAGCTGGTCGGGGACGACCTGGTCGAGTCGGTGGTCAGGACCAGGCTGACCGAGCATGACTGGAACTTCGGGTTCATCATCGACGGGTTCCCCCGGAACCGGCCCCAGACCGAGTTCTTCCTGGAGAGTTACGACATCGACGCGGTCATCGTGCTCGACCTGCCTGACAGCGAGATCCGGCACCGGGTGCTCAACCGCAGGGTGTGCCCGGACTGCGGCATCAACTACAACCTGATCGACAGCAGCCCGAAGGTCGCCGGGCAGTGCGACTCGTGCGGGACAGAGCTGGTGACCAGGGAAGATGATACCGAGGAGGCGCTGGCTGTCCGGCTGAGGACCTACCACGAGAAGACCAATCCGGTGCTCGAGCTGTTCCGCCGCAAGGAATACGTCATCGCCGTGGACGCGCGGCCCGCCCCGGAGGTCGTCCAGGCCGAGATCAGGCAGAAGCTCGGGCTCCCGCCGGCCAAGCCCCAGGATCCGCAGCCGCCGGAGGGCCCGGGGAGCGGGAGTGCATGAGATCGTGGTGTTCGGCGGCAGCGCCCACCCCGCGCTGACCGCCGAGATCTGCGCGTTCCTGGGCGTGCCGCAGCAGCCCGTCCGGCTGCAGCGGTTCGCGAACGACTGCCTGGAGGTCCAGCTCCAGGCCAATTGCCGGGAACGGGACGTGTTCCTCATCCAGCCGCTGGTGTATCCGGTCCAGGAGCATCTGGTCGAGCTGCTGCTGATGGCCGACGCGGCCCGCGGCGCGTCCGCCGCCCGGGTGACCGCGGTGATACCGCACTACGCCTACGCCCGGTCGGACAAGAAGGACCAGCCGAGGATCTCCATCGGCGCGCGCCTGGTCGCCGATCTGCTGGTCACCGCGGGCATCGACCGGGTGCTCACGCTCACCCTGCACTCGCCGCAGGTGCACGGCTTCTTCTCCGTCCCGGTGGACCACCTGCACGCGCTGCGCGAGCTGGCCACCCACTTCCGCGGGCGGGATCTGAGCCATGGCGTGGTCGTCGCGCCGGACCTCGGCTACGCCAAGAGCGCCGCGCAGTTCGCCCGCCGGCTTGGCCTGCCGGTCGCCGCGGGCGCGAAGGAGCGCATCAGCGACACCGAGGTCCGGACCACCGCCATCATCGGCGACGTGGCCGACCGGGACGTCATCGTCATCGACGACGAGATCTCCCGCGGCACCACCGTGTTCGAGCTGCTCGACCGGCTACACGAGCAGAGAGCGCGTTCGGTGGCCGTGGCCTGCACGCACGGCCTGTTCGCCGACAACGCGCTGGACAGGCTGACCGCCGCCGACGTGACCGAGGTGGTGTGCACCAACTCCGCGCCCGTCCCGCCCGATCATCCGAAGCTGCACGTACTGTCGGTCGCGCCCGCACTGGCCGAGGCCATCAGCCGCATCCACAACGGCGAGTCGGTCAGCGCGCTGTTCGACGTCTAGGGTGGGCTTGGGGAGAAGATAGAGCCGCCGCCGTCTCCACGATCCAGGCCAGGATCAAAGCCTCCTCTCGCCAGGCGTCGTAGCGGCCGCTGCGGCCGCCATGGCCCGCCGCCATCTCGGTCTTGAGCAGGAACGGGCCGCCGCGGCCCACCGCGCGCAGCCGGGCGATCCACTTGGCGGGCTCGTGGTAGGTCACCCGGGTGTCATTGAGGCCGCCGAGCGCGAAGACCGGCGGGTAGACCTGCCCGGTCACGTTCTCGTATGGCGTGTAGGACTTCATGTAGGCGTAGACCGCCGGGTCGTGCATTGGGTCGCCCCACTCCTCCCATTCGGTGACCGTCAGCGGGAGCGACGGGTCCAGGATCGTGTTCAGCGCGTCGACGAACGGCACCTGGGCCACGATCCCGGCGAAGTCCCGCGGCGCCAGGTTGGCCACCGCGCCCATCAGCAGGCCGCCCGCCGAGCCGCCCCGGGCCACCAGCCGCGACGCGGACGTCCAGCGTGAGCGCTCCAGGTGCTCGGCGCACGCGATGAAGTCGGTGAAGGTGTTCTTCTTGTGCAGCAGCTTGCCGTTGGTGTACCAGGCCCGGCCCATCTCCCCGCCGCCCCTGACGTGCGCGACCGCGTACACGAAACCGCGGTCGAGCAGCGAGAGCACCGGGATCGAGAAGGCCGGGTCCCGGGAGATCTCGTAACTGCCGTAGCCGTACAGCAGGCACGGCGCGCCGCCGTCCCGCGGCGTGCCCTTGCGGCAGACCAGCGAGATCGGGATCCGGGTCCCGTCGGTCGCGACCGCCCACTCCCGGTGCTGCTCGTAGTCCTCGGGCCGGTAGGGCTCACCCGACGGCGACGGCAGGACCGGCTGGCGCTTGAGCAGGGTCAGCTCGCCGGTCGCCATGTCGCAGTCGTAGACCGAGCCCGGCGTGACCAGCGAGGTGTAGGACAGGCGGAACCGGCCGGAGTCGTACTCGGGGTTCGGCCCTGGCGCGACCAGGTAGATGGGCTCGGGCCAGCGGAGGTCACGCTCGCCTGAGCCACCTTCGCCAAGGATCCGCAGCCCGGTCAGCCCGTCCCGGCGGAGGTAGACCACGATGAAGTCCGCGAAGGCGGCCATGTCCAGCAGCCGGGTGTCGGCCCGGTGCGCCACCAGCGGGGTCCAGCTCGCCGGGTCGGACACCAGCGCGGTGGCGATCTCGAAGTTCTCCGCGTGGTCGTTGTGCAGGATGAGCAGCCGGTCCCCCTGGTGGTCGACGTCGTAGTCCACGCCCTGCGTGCGCGGCTTCACGACGGCGGGTTCGCCGTCCGGCCGGGCCGCGTCGAGCAGCCACACCTCGCTGGTCAGCACGCTCGCGCTCCGGATCGCGACGAAGCGTTCGCTGCGGGTGGTGCTGACGCTGACGTGGAAGCGCCGGTCGGTCTCCTCGAACACGATGTCGTCCCGGGCGGCCGACGTCCCGACCCGGTGCCGCCAGACCCGGTAGGGCCGCCAGGCGTCGTCGACCGTCACGTAGAACAGGACCGAACCATCTAGCGACCACGAGCAGCCGTAGAAGGCGCCGGAGATCTCGTCGGGCAGCAGCGCCCCGGTGGCCAGGTCCTTGATCCGGATAGTGAACCGCTCGTCGCCGCTGAAGTCGGTGGAGTAGGCGAGCCAGCGCCAGTCCGGGCTCGGCTGGTACGCGCCGAGGGCGAAGAAGCCCGCCCCGGCGGCCATCTCGTTGCCGTCCAGCAGTACTTCCTCCCCGTCGAGCGGCTGGCCGTCCCTGGCCAGGGGCGGGAGGACCTCGCCCGGCCGGACCGCGCGCCGACAGCGCACCGCGTACTGCTGGCCCTCCACCGTCCTGGCGTACAGCCACCAGCCGCCCTTGCGTACCGGGACCGACAGGTCGCTTTCCTGTGTGCGGGCCTTGATCTCGGCGAAGATCTGCTCCTGGAGCCTGCCGAGCCTGGCCGTGGCCGCCTCGCTGTAGGCGTTTTCGGCATCCAGGTAGGCGATCGTGTCCGGGTCGTCCTTGTCGGCGAGCCAGGCGTACTCATCGATAACGATGTCGCCGTGATAGGCGCGCTCGAGAGGGACTTTCTTGGCCGACGGTGCCGCCGATGGGGGCTCGGTGCTCATGGGGGCACAGTCTAACGACGTGCCGCAATGGGTATTGGCACGATAGAGCCGTATCGATGACCTCCATCATCGCCACCGTGTTCCCGGCCCGTCCCAGATCGTGCGGCCGGAAGTGGTACCGCTAACCTGTTGTCCCGTGGCAGAAGCGTCCGTTGTTCCCCCTGAGCCGCAGCCGGTGCTGACCCCGCTTACCGCGAATGCTATCTTCCTGGTCCTGACCATCGACCCCGGCGCTGAGGCGGTCTGCCGGGACCTCCTGGCCGACTGGGCGGGCCTGCTGCGGGCGGTCGGCTTCCGCGCCCCGGACGCCCCGATCGCCGGCGTGGCCGGGATCGGCTCGGACGCGTGGGGCCGCTTGTTCTCCGGCCCGCGCCCGGCCGAACTGCATCCGTTCCGCGCGCTCGCCGGGACCAGGCATCGCGCCCCTTCCACACCCGGTGACCTGCTGTTCCACGTCCGGCACGAGCGGATGGACGTGTGCTGGGAGTTCGTGTCCCAGGCCGTGAGCCGGCTGGCCGGCGCGGCCAGCATCGTGGACGAGGTGCACGGGTTCCGGTACTTCGACGAGCGTGACCTGCTCGGCTTCGTCGACGGCACCGAGAACCCGGTCGGCCCCGCGGCCGGGGCGGCGGCCCTGGTCGGCGACGCCGATCCCGCGTTCGCCGGCGGCAGCTACGTCATCGTGCAGAAGTACCTGCACGACATGGACAAGTGGAACGCGCTGACCACGGAGGACCAGGAGAAGGTGATCGGCCGCTACAAACTGTCCGACATCGAGATGCCGGACGACGTCAAGCCGGCCAACTCGCACGTCGCCCTGAACACCATCGAGGATCCCGACGGCACCGAGCGGCAGATCCTGCGGGCCAACATGCCGTTCGGCGACCTCGGGCGCGGGGAGTACGGCACGTACTACATCGCCTACGCGGCCACGCCGAGCGTGACCGAGCTGATGCTGACCCACATGTTCATCGGCGACCCGCCGGGCAACACCGACCGCATCCTCGATTTCTCCACGGCCGTCACCGGCAGCCTGTTCTTCGTGCCGCCAGCCGGTTTCCTCGACGACCTTCCCGATCCGCCCGCCCCTGCTGACCCGCCCGCCCCTCCCGATGGTTCACTCGGCATTGGCAGCTTGAAGAGGAGCATCCCATGAACAACCTGCACCGTGAGCTCGCCCCGGTTTCCGGTGCCGCCTGGGCGAACCTCGAGGCCGAGGCGCGCCGGACGTTCGAGCAGAACGTGGCCGGCCGCCGGGTGGTAGACGTCACCGGGCCCGACGGTCCTACGCTGGCCAGCGTCGGCACCGGCCACCTGGCCGAGATCGAACCGCCCGGCGGGGACGCCGCCGGGATCGTGGCCTGGCTGCGCAGCGCGCAGCAGCTCGTCGAGCTGCGGGTGCCGTTCACGGTGAGCAGGCTGGACGTTGACAGCGTCGAGCGCGGCGCCCAGGACCCGGACTGGGAGCCGGTCAAGGACGCGGCCCGGCAGATCGCCTTCGCCGAGGACCGGGCGATCTTCGCCGGCTACCCGGCCGCCGGGATCGGCGGGGTCAGGCGGAGCACGTCCAACCCGGTCCTCACGCTGCCCACCGAGGCCCGCGACTACCCGGCCGTGATCAGCCAGTCGGTCAGCGCGCTCCGGCTGGCCGGTGTCGGAGGCCCCTACTCGCTGCTGCTGTCCGCTCCCGCCTACACCGCGGTGAGCGAGACCTCCGATCACGGCTACCCGATCCGCGACCACCTAGCCCACGTGGTGGACGGCGAGATCATCTGGGCGCCGGCCATCGACGGGGCGTTCCTGCTGTCCGGCCGGGGCGGCGACTACGAGCTGCGCCTCGGCCAGGACCTGTCGATCGGCTACCTGTCCCACGACTCCGAGTACGTGCAACTGTACTTCCAGGAATCGCTGACCTTCCTGGCCTACACCGCAGAAGCCAGCGTGGCCCTGAACGCGCCCTGATCAGCCCTCAGTCGTCGTAGCGGGTCGGCGGGAACGGGTGCTCCTCGTCGATGGGATGCAGCTCGCCCTTGTCGTACTCCCGGATGAACTCGGCCCGTTCCTCCTGGTACTGCCCGGTCTGCCGGACGTCCTGGGTGAGCGGCGGCGTGTCCGTGGCGGGCGGCGCCTCGTCCGGGTCGTAGTCGGCGACCCCGGCCGCGACGCGCTCTTCCTCGGTGAGCCCGGCGAGCTGGTCCTCGTCGAGACGGTCGATCTCGCCGCGGTGCTCGCGGCGGTTCCGGTGAAACCGCTCGGCGAACTGCTCGGCGAACTCGTCTGGCTCGTCCAGATTCTGCTCCGACATCGCGCCTCCTTCGGTTTGTCCGGACCTACCCAAGCATGCCACCCGCGTTGTTCCAGAACTCGGCGGGGGACTTCTCGCCCGTGATGCCCCACACCAGCCGCAACCTTATCGCGCCTCACCTCGGCGCGGGTTCCAGCACACGTGAAGCCCGAGTGGCTTGCGGAACACCAGGCCTCGCGGTGCGTCGGGGGAGCAGCGTGGGTCCAGGCGCAGTCTGGGGAGCCGGTCCAGCAGGGTCTCGACGGCGGTCCGGGCCTCCAGGCGGGCCAGGTGGGCGCCCAGGCAGAAGTGCGGGCCGTGCGCGAAGGTCAGGTGTTTTGCTGCGTTGGGGCGGCGGACGTCGAAGCGGTCCGGGCCGGCGAACATCGCGGGATCCCGGTTCGCCCCGGCTATGGACACCGTCACCTGGTCACCGGCGCTTATCCGGGCGCCGCCGAGCTGCGCGTCGCGGGTCGCGTAGCGGTCGGCGACGGCCGCGGCGGGTTCCAGCCGCAGCGATTCCTCGATAGCGGCCGCGATCAGCCCACGGTCCGTTAGGACCATATCGAGGCTGCCTGGATCGGACAGAAGATGCAGCATGGCGTTCGTGATCATGCCTTCGGTGGTCTCGATCCCGCCGAACAGCAGGACCGCCGCGTTCGAGATGACCTCGTCCGCGGTGAGCGGCCCGGTGACGTCGGCCAGCAGGCAGGACGCTGGGGGCGCGGCGATTACCCGGCGGAGGCTGGCGGCGAGTTCGGCGAACGCGGTGCTGCCCGCGGCGGATACTCCGGCTTCTGGATCCGCATCGGCCCGCGCGGCCTCGGCCTGGACCGCGGCCACGATCCCGTCGTACCAGGCCAGGATCTGCGCGGGGTCGGTCCACCCGAGGCCGAGCGCCTCGGCCATGACCGCGGCGGCCAGCGGGCCGGCTACCGCCCGGCGGAGTTCAGCCTCACCGCGCGGCACGATGGCGGACACCAGCCGGCTGGCTTCGGCCCGGGTGAGCGAGCCGAGCCTGGCGTGGACCTCATCGGACCGGAACGGACGGGTGAAGGGGGCGCGGTGGCGGGCGTGCCGCGCGCCGTCCAGCGAGAGCATGCTCGCGCCGACCACTTTGGCCGTGGAGAACCGAGGGTCGTCGACCGTGAACGTCCGCGGGTCGCGGAGCACCTCGACGGCCAGGTCATACCCGGTGACCAGCCAGGCGCCGAGGACCGGCACCCAGCAGGCCGGGGCGGTGGCGCGGAGCCGGGCCAGCGCGGGATGCGGATCGGACTCCAGCTCGGCCAGCGTGACCGATGGGGCCGGTGTGGTCGGCGGGCTCACCTAAACCGTCCCTGCTGGGCGAGTCCGGGGTGACCTCGCCCGGGGCGATCCGCTGGTGGGCGAGCACGGCCATCAGGATCCATCCGCCGATGAGGATCAGCCAGAAGTTGACCAGGCGGTAGGCCAGCACCGCGGCGAGCGCCGTCGACCGGTACAGCCCCGCGGCGGTCAGCGCGGCGGTCAGCGCCAGCTCCACGAGGGCGAATCCTCCCGGAGTGATCCCCGTGCTGCCGACCGCGGCGCCCGCCCCGTAGACCAGCAGCAGGCTGTGCCAGGGAACGGGCTGGCCCGTGGCCTTGATCGCGCAGGCCAGCGCGCCGCAGTCCGCGACCCAGTTCAGCACGGCCAGGCCGAACACCTCCGCATACCGCGGCCAGGACAGCCGCAGGCTCGCCACCCGGTCCAGGAACTCATCCAGGCCGTCGACCCCCTGCGCGGGGACGCCGAGGACGCTCCTGGACAGCCCGACCAGCCAGGCAATGATCTGGTGCAGGAGCTTGCGGACGTTGTCGAAACGCAGCGCGAGCAGCACCGCGGCGGCCGGCACGATGAACACGAGGGCACCGAGGAGGCCCGCCGCGCTGGCCAGCGACGCCGAGCCCGCCAGCGCCCCGATCACCAGCAGCAGGGCGAGCGCGGAGGTGGAGAAGATCGCCGAGACGGCGAGCATCCAGCCCGTGGTAGCGGCGTCCACGCCGTGCCTGCGGAACTGGCGGTACGAGAAGACCATGGCCAGTTCGGCGCCGGCGAACGGCACCGCGATGGACAGCGCGTTCGCGGCGTAGGTGATCGCCATCACCGTGCCGAAACTGGGCGGCCGCCCGCCGACCCGCAGGAGCATCTTCCTGCTGAGCCCGAAGCTCGACAGGGAGATCGCCTCCGACGCCAGGGCGAGCAGGAACCAGGCCCAGTTCAGATGGGCCAGTACGTGCAGCGACTCGGCTAGCGTATGACGCTCGACGACGATGACACTGACCAGGACGACGATGGCCAGGGCGGCGAGCAAGGTGCGCCGCATCCCATACCGGCGGGGAGCGCGTGCTGACGCCAGGTGCTGACCTGACGGCGCTGTTACGTCGGCTCCCGTACCGGTCTCGGCCAGGCCGCCTGCCCCGTCGGTCAAGGCCGCCGCTCCGCACACGTCGGCCTCAGGACTGAGGAGGTAAACGGCATCATTGTCAAAGTACCTTGAAATCGCCGCAAAACAGAAGGTCCGGGCCCGGCCCCGCTGGCTCGGGCCGAGTAGCAGGCGGCGGGCGGCGTCGATGCTGCGCTGCGGGCGGCTGGGGCTGAGTTCGAGGATGTGGAGGCCAAACGGGCGGCAGGAGGTGTGCCGGAGAGCCTAGCTTCCACGATGGCGGCGTTCGCGAACGCTCGCGGGGGACTCATCATCCTCGGACTCGACGAGCGGCAGGGGTTCGCGGCCACGGGCGTACCGGATGCGGCGGCGACGCGGAATGCCGTCGTGAGCACCGCGCGGGAGAAGCTGACACCGCCGCCGACGCTGAGCGTCGAG
>Ga0335077_10010646_pt1 | contig 11475 bp, 9 predicted proteins | sample Lox_Sample_31_FD_207151 | JGI IMG/M metagenome (GOLD analysis project Ga0335077, IMG submission 207151) | Soil microbial communities from Loxahatchee National Wildlife Refuge, Florida, United States - Lox_Sample_3.1 | ecosystem: Environmental > Terrestrial > Soil > Wetlands | place: USA: Florida...
CGGCTTTCCCCATATCCTCCATGTACTTGCCCATGGCGGCGAAGAGTTTTTCGCTGGGCATGACGCCCCCTTCCGTATCCTTGTCAGCTCGGCGCAGGATCAGGAATCGCATTGTCGTTACGCCTTGTAGTTTGAAGTTTATTCGCTTCTACTGGTAGATCGAATGGCGCAGGGGCAAAATCGACACCCCAATTCGAAGAATCTACAATCAGAATATGACCTTAGATGCCAGCGCGGCAGTCGAAGCCGTCTATCGTACTGATTGGGGTCGGATTGTAGCAGCCCTCATCAGCGTGATTGGCGACTTCGACCTGGCGGAAGAGTGTGCCCAAGAGGCTTTCGCGGTGGCCGTCGACCAGTGGCGGGAGTGCGGAATTCCGGAGTTCCCGCGCGCCTGGATCATCCAGACCGCCCGTCACAAGGCGATTGACCGCATCCGCCGGAAGGTGCGTTTCGAGGAAAAGCTGGAAGAATACGTCGCCGATGGCTCGGTTCCAACCATGGAGGTGCCGGATTACGATTCCAGTGAAATTCCCGACGACCGGCTTCGCCTGATCTTCACCTGCTGCCATCCCGCGCTGGCGCCTGAAGCTCAGGTGGCGTTGACCCTGAGGACGCTTTGTGGCCTGGAGACCGATGAGATTGCACGGGCATTTCTGGTGCCTGTTCCGACAATGGCGCAACGCCTGGTGCGTGCCAAGCGCAAGATTCGAGACGCAGGCATTCCTTACGTGGTGCCAGAGACTCATGACATGGCCGAGCGTCTCGACGCCGTGTTGACGGTCATTTACCTGGTCTTCAACGAGGGCTATGCCGCTACGCGAGGCGAAGGATTGGTGAGAACCGACCTGTGCGCGGAAGCTATCCGCCTGGCCCGCTTGCTAAGGTCTTTGATGGGCGCCGCCGTTCCAGGGGAGACCACAGCTCTGCTTGCTCTCATGCTGCTTCACGATGCCCGCCGCAAAGCACGCATCGACGATGCCGGCGATCTGATTGTCCTTGAGGAGCAAGACCGCAGCCGCTGGGACCAGGCGCAGATCGCGGAAGCCCTGCCCCTTGTGGCGGCGGCATTCAAGGGTGTGCCGGGGGCGTTCGCGGCACAGGCGGCGATTGCGGCGGCCCACTGTCAGGCCGCGCGGCCAGAAGATACTGACTGGCGCCGGATCGTTCAGCTTTACGATCTTCTGGAACGTCTGCAGCCTTCTCCGGTGGTTTCGTTGAACCGGGCGGTTGCCGTGGCAATGGTGGAGGGCCCTGCCGCGGCGCTGGGCATTATTAATGGCTTGGCTGCGGGCAGCGATCTTGAGAATTATCACCTTCTACATGCTGCCCGAGCCGACTTGTTGCGGCGAAGCGGATCTTCGGCGGAGGCTGTCAAGAGCTACGAGCGGGCTCTGGCGCTGGCGACCAATGACAGTGAACGCCGGTTTCTGACGAGGCGCCTGCGCGAGGTGCAATCTGCGGCGATGACGCAACAGGCCCTGTAGCTTACGAGACGTGGCCGTCCTGTTGCTGACGGGGTTATAGCAAAAACTGGGGCGTCCAGACAACCAAGAGCCGAATGGAACGCTCTTTCTGATTAACTTCCCCAACGATCAATATCTGATTCTCCAAAGGGCGAGGCGCACTTGGAGCGGCCCATAGAGGGTTGCGGCCACCACCCGCCGCGCCCTTGGTGCCAAGAATGTAGGCATCAATGGCCGGCAAAGTCATGAGGGTGGCATGAGTTTTGGGCGAGGTTTGCGTGAGGGCGGACCTCTCGAAACGGCGTCCTGAATCGCGACGGTGCAGTTATGCTGTGCCTAACGAGGGTGGGGAGGCGGCCGTGGGGGGCAACTTCCGAATCGGGCTGGTTTCTGGCCTTGATCTATTGCGAACTGGGGGAGAAGGACCGGGCGCTGGCTCGGCTCGACGAGGCCTACAAAGAACGCGACGGCGTGGATGCCTTGAAGGCCGATCCGGCCTGGGACCCGCTTCGTTCTGATCCACGATTTATTGGCGCTGGTGAAGCGCCTTGGTTACCCGCAGTAGACAGCACAACCCGTTGCAGCTTTCACGGAGCCGAGTTACGTGGAAGATGCACGTTCCGGCAACATTTCGATCAACTCCTGCGGTCCGTTGAGCAGGTAGTAGGCGATAAAGCGGAGGGGCGCCTGAGAAGATGCGTTGTCGAAGCGAAGAATGACCTTGTCCGCGGGTTCATAGAATGCTGATCCCGCCGACAGTTCTTGCGGGGGCTGCCCTTCGACCTGGAGTAAGGCGGTTCCTTCCGCAATTTATCCCACCACCGGGCAGGGGTGCCGGTGCCTGCCGGTCTGCTGATCGGGAGCAAAAGTAATTTCCCGCACATCCACCGACGTAAGCGTTCGGGAAATCTCTGCCTTCAGAAGCGGCCTGCGGATGATTGTTCTTATACTCATCAGTTCTTGGATGTGAGGTGATGGGTTCGGTTGCAGTTTTTCCGGCGCCAGTGTCATCCCCGTCGCCGCGCAAAATTCAGGACGACCTTGCCGAAATGTCTGCCCTGCGAATTCAACCGTGGAGTTCAGCGAGCCTTTGCCTGAGGAAGCGCTGCTCGGGCTCTTGGCGGGCGAGGCTGAGGGCGCGTTCGTAGGCGGCGCGGGCTTCGTCGGTTCGTCCCAGTTGGCGGCAGAGGTCCGCGCGAGCGGAATATACGAAGTGGTAGTTTTGCAGGTCGCCCCGCGCCAGGATCTCGTCAATCAGATCGAGGCCGGGCTGTGGACCGTCGCGCATGGCGACTGCCACGGCGCGGTTCAGTTCCACCACAGGAGACGGATCCGCTCGCATAAGCACGTCATAAAGAGCGGCGATTTCGGCCCAATCTGTCGCCGAACTGGTAGGCGCCTCTGCGTGTAGTGCAGCAATCGCCGCTTGAAGCGCATAGGGGCCGTAGCCGCGTGACGACAGCGCCCGTTTTACCAGTGCCGCACCTTCTGTGATCTGCTCCCGATTCCAGAGCGAACGGTCCTGGTCGGCCAACAGGACCAATTCACCGGCCGCTGATGTGCGTGCGGCCCGCCGCGACTCGTGCAGCAGCATGAGCGCGAGAAGTCCCTCTGCCTCAGGCTCCGGTTGTGGGAACAACTCGATCAGCAACCGTGCTAGCCGGATCGCTTCCTGGGACAGGTCATGCCGGGTCACGGAGGCACCGGAGGATGCGGAATAGCCTTCGTTGAACACCAGATAGATCACGTGAAGGACCGTGTCGAGCCGGCTGGGCAGGTCAGCCCGGGAGGGTACCTCGTAGGGGATGTGCGCATCGCGGATCTTTGCCTTGGCGCGTACGATACGCTGGGCGACTGTGGGAGCGAAAGTCAGAAACGCGTGCGCGATCTCCTCCGTGGTGAGGCCGCAGACTTCGCGAAGCGTGAGTGCCACCTGTGCATCGGGCGGCAGCGCGGGGTGGCAACAGACAAAGATGAGACGGAGCCGGTCATCTTCGACCTCCGGCTGATCAATGGCGGCAGGATCGGGGCCCGTATCAAGTTGCCGGGTGAGTTCGGTGAGGGACGCATCGAAGCGAGCGCGGCGGCGCAACCCGTCGATGGCCCGGAAACGGCCGGCGGAGACGAGCCAGGCACGGGGGTTGGCGGGCAATCCGTCGCGCGGCCACTGCTGCAGTGCGGCGGTGAATGCATTGTGCAGGGCCTCCTCGGCGAGATCGAAGTCGCCGAGCAGCCGGATCAGCGTCGCCAGAATGCGGCGCGAGTCTGTGCGGTAGAGGGTGTCGACCACCTCAGAGATCGCGTTGGCCGTTTCTTCGCTCACTTACGGCCCGCCCATGGCTCATGTTGCTGAAGGTCCCGAACGGGACGCACCTCGATGCTCCCTAGCCGTGCCGAGGGAAGCCCCGAGGCGATGCGGATGGCATCATTCAAGTCTTTGGCTTCGATAAGGACGAACCCTCCGAGCTGCTCCTTGGTTTCGGCGAAAGGCCCGTCGGTAGTGGACAGCTTGCCTCTACGAACCCGCAAAGTCGTTGCTGCCTGCACGGGTTGAAGAGCGTGCGCGGCAAGCAACTGGCCGCTTTTTCGGATTTCGTCGTCGTAGGCCAGGGACTCGGCATCCAGGGCAGCGAACTCCGCGCTGGGCAGGGCCTCCAAATTCTTCTCTTCGACATAGACCAGGCACAAGTACTTCATGGTTATCTCCTTTCTCGGTGCAAAACCTCATGCCGGGTAGTCGCCGGGCGAGGTCCGGAATCGACAATCTCCCCCGGTGCCAGAATGCCAGAATGAGGATACCCGCGCTAGAATGTCAGGCACCCGTGTTGGGTGGCCCTCGTTCGGCTAAGCGATCGTTCGGTGGATTGGAGAGGGGGCGAGGCCGAGATCTCCGAAATCGTGAATCGTGACCAAGACGGTCAACATCTGAAGCTGAAAGGTAGGGTGTCATGATCCTGGGCATGTCAACCGCGACCTACACCTTGTTGCACGTGCTGATCAGCCTGGTTGGGATTGTAACGGGACTGATTGTCATGTATGGGCTGCTGACGGGGAAGCGCCTCAACGGCATGACGGCGGTTTTCCTCATCACAACGGTTTTGACGAGTGTTACCGGATTCGGTTTTCCGTTCGATCACCTTCTGCCGTCACACAAGCTTGGAATTCTCTCCCTGGTGGTGCTGGCGCTCGCGATTCCAGCCCGCTACGTTTTCCATCTCGCAGGCGCGTGGCGTTGGATCTACGTGATTGCCGCTACGATCGCTCTCTATTTCAACGTCTTTGTGCTGGTAGTGCAGTCCTTCGAGAAGGTCCCGGCCCTCAAGGTGCTGGCACCGACGCAGAAAGAACCGCCATTCCTTGTTGCCCAGCTTGTGGTCTTGCTGGCGTTTACCGCGCTCACCATCTTCGCAGCCGTCCGGTTCCATCCTGAGCGAGCCCAGGCGGCTTGATCGGGAGAAGGTTCCCCCAACTTTCCACGAACTTCTTACCCGGATCCGAAAAGGACATTGAGGAGAGACTTATGCCCACCTTTACGACAAAAGACGGGACGCAAATCTACTACAAAGATTGGGGCACGGGCCAGCCGGTCGTCTTCAGTCACGGTTGGCCGCTCAGTGCGGACGCGTGGGAAGACCAGATGATATTTCTGGCTGCTCACGGATATCGCTGTATAGCCCACGACCGGCGCGGACACGGAAGGTCGGACCAGCCATGGGGCGGCAACGAAATGAACACCTATGCTGACGACCTCGCGGCACTGGTAGAGAAGCTGGATGTGAAGAATGCGATCCACGTCGGGCACTCGACCGGCGGAGGAGAGGTGGCGCGCTATATCGGCCGTCACGGTACCAAGCGTGTTGCCAAGGCTGTGCTCATCGGTGCCGTGCCGCCCTTGATGCTGAAGACCGCGGCCAATCCGGGCGGCCTGCCGATGGAGGCTTTCGACCAGATTCGTGCAGGTGTGCTGGCGGACCGCTCGCAGTTCTTCAAGGACCTCAGCGTGCCCTTCTACGGAGCTAACCGGCCTGGCGCCAAAGTCTCGCAAGGTTTGCGCGATTCGTTCTGGCTGCAGGGAATGCTGGCGGGACATAAGGCGGTCTACGACTGCATCAAAGCATTCTCCGAGACCGACTTTACCGAAGATCTTAAGAAATTCGACGTTCCGACGCTGATTCTTCATGGGGATGACGACCAGATTGTGCCGATTGGCGCTGCGGCCCATCTCTCCTCCAAGCTGGTGAAGGGGGCTGTCCTGAAGGTGTATGCCGGTGCTCCGCACGGCATGTGCTCGACGCTGAAAGACCAGGTCAATGCCGAACTACTGGCATTTTTCAGGCCGAGCAAACAAGCCGCGGCGTAACTTGGGCGGCGAGACAGTGAGCAGACTTGTGACCGCGGGCCCGCGACGATTGTGGGCCCGCGATCACAACTGCGCCGGATGTTGGCGCGCATCGTGGACGGGCGCCGTACTCGCGCACCCGTTCAATGGCATCTATCCTGACTCCAAGGGGAGGGCAGACATGTCCATTCGCCCGGTCAAACATCTCATCAAATCCAAACCGACCTTGGAGGGCGCTGGGGTCCACCTTCGGCGCGCCTTTGGATTTGGAAACACGAAGGACTTTGACCCGTTCCTCCTTCTCGATGATTTCCGCAATGACGTTCCAGCCGATTACCTCGCCGGCTTCCCTTGGCACCCTCATCGTGGCATCGAGACTATTACGTACGTTCTCGCCGGTACCGTAGAGCATGGCGACAGCATGGGGAACAGCGGCGCCATCGCTGCGGGGGACGTGCAATGGATGACAGCGGGCAGCGGCATCATCCATCAGGAGATGCCGAAAGGCGACCAGAGCGGCCGTATGCACGGTTTCCAGCTCTGGGCGAATCTTCCGTCGTCACTCAAGATGACTGCGCCGAGATATCAGGAGGTGACATCGCCAGAGATTCCCGAGGTCAAAGACGATGACGGCACCGAGGTCCGCATTGTGTGCGGCAGCTTCTGGGGCAAGAAGGGACCGGTGGACGGCATTGCTGCTGACCCGATCTACCTCGACGTATCGGTTCCACCCGGGCGCAGGAAGAATCTTCCGGTAGAGACGACGCGCCACGCTTTTGCGTATGTTTTTTCGGGGGCAGGGAAGTTCTGTAACGCATCCGGTCCGTTGGAGGTGCCCACGGAACCGGTGGGATGGTTGGACACCGCTCCTCCCTCGGAAGCAGACAACCGTTCGCTGGTGCTATTCGACCGAGGCGACGAAGTTATGGTGCAGGCAGGCGACGAGGGAATTCGTTTCCTGCTGGTTTCAGGGAAACCGCTGGAAGAACCTGTGGCCTGGTACGGTCCGATTGTGATGAACACGCAGGAACAACTCCGACAAGCGTTCACCGAGTTGCGCGAGGGAACATTCCTGAGAGAAAAGGGGCAACAGTGAAGCTTGGAAGTGCGGGGAGGCTATCGCTACTTGCGCCATGAGCACACTGAATTCGCCATCCCCTAACTCCCTTTCCTACTTCGACCTCCACGCAAGGGCACCCCGACGTCCGTGACTTCCATCTGTCCTAATGTCTGATCGCAATTGTCGATAGGGCAAACGCAATAAACGGATGCGATCATCTACGCTTTCATTTTTCCAGGTGAATTCCTCAACGCATTTGCTTCGCCGATTGATGACCCTGTTGTACACTACCGCAACTCCGAACCGATTCACGGCCGGGAGTTGCCGATGGCGGATGCGCAGGCGCAGCAAACACGTAGTTATGGTTTGCGGAAGGAAGTTTGTCTCCTATGGAGACGCTGGCGCAGTCGGTCTCCACAATGGCACCGACTACCACGCCGGCGGCCACCATCCCGCTGGTGTGCGCTATCGCCGGCAACGGCACGTGGCTGGCCTACGTCCTGGCAACATGCGCTGTCTTGCTGGTCGCCCTCAGAGTCTGGTTAATTCTGGAGAGACCTCTAGTTGCCAAGGTCAGCGGGATCCCCGTGTTCGTATTAGCCGGCAGATGGGGGCGAGTCAGTGAGTCAACCGTCTGAAAGCGCTTTCGCCCGCGAGGTGATTATTCCGTTGCGTACGCACCATGCGAGCAGGATACCCGCTTGGTGTGGTCTTATGTCCTTCGCAAGAGTCTGTGCCAGTGCCGAAGTGAGCACGGGCGTTTTCGCAAGATCACGCAGTTTCAACAGGTCTACTCCTCCCACCCACCTCACACGAGCGCCATCGGATAGTTCGACGGCCTCGTCAGTCACAATACGGGATCCGATGCGGAGTTCGGCACAAACAGTGTTTCCAGTGAAAACGACAATCGGGGGTAGTGTAACGTGCGCGGCAGAATGCGCCTCGGATCGGGTAAGTGTGTCGAGAGCCCGCAAATGCCTTTGCCGGGCCTGCGCTAGGAAGTCGCTGTAAAAGCGCAGTGCCGCGGGTCTCTCGCCCGGCGAGTTCCGCGCAGTATTAATGACGGTGGCCGCTGCCAACGCACTGGCTAGAGCAAACCGGATTCCCTGCCCAGCTATGGGATCGTATGCCAGGGCCGCATCTCCTATGGCCAAACATCGGCCATGAATCGGATTCTCTGACCATTGGGGAAACGCAGGCCTCCTGCCCAGGTACTTATAGGTGCTGGACTTCAGTCCCAAGAGACGCCGCGAGTGTGCGTCCGGCTTCGTTCGGTGTTTTCCGTCGCCGGTCATGATGGCCACAGTCGTCCCCTCCCGCAGGCCGATGCGGTACGCCCACGAATCCTGCAGGCGTACTACGCGACTCCGGGGAGAATCGCCTGCCGGGAACGAGTAGAGATCGGCAACTTGTCGGCCATGGCACTGTACCGGGCGCGACCAGACAGCCGATCGCCCGGTTGCATCAATCGCCGCTTCGAATCGCAGATGCCTGCCGTCGTGAAGGATGCTGACGGCGCCGGGTTCGTGGATCAGCTTCGGAAGTGAACGGCAGGTTTTCGCCGTCGCACCCCGTCGCACCGCTTCCTGCATGGCGGCCGTCGCCAGCCGAGTGCGTTCCACGTGAATCCAGCGGCCCTCGCGGACTACCTGTTCGGCGGCGTGCCAGTGATTCTCGAATCCCTCGACCTCCTCCGATCTAGATTCTTCGAGTGCGAGCTTCAAATGCAGCTCGGCAAAGAGCGGCACCGCGACAGCAGGAATCGCCTCAATACCCGGCATGAGCTGTTGCGAAGCAGAGAGCACAAGAGGCCGGAATCCCAATGCACAGAGTTTAATGCACGCCGCCGCGGCAGCGATGCCCGCCCCACCCACCAGCACATCCCAGGAGCTGCCCTCTGCGTCGCTCATGGCCTGCGTCGATTGCCTCTCGGTTTGCTTACAGCGGGCTCGATTGCGGGGAAGAATGGAACGCCGAGCCGTCTCGCGGCGAGCACTTTTGCTTGTTCGTCGAGACGGAACATCAGGGCACGTGCCGTGGCGATGTGTGACGCGTCTTCCATATCGCCGCTCACGTAGGCCGCTTGCAGTTCCGCGAGGATCTCGCCATACGTTTTCACTGCCGCGGTCCCATCTACATCATTGTCCGCGGCGGGTGGAAATGTGGAGGATCGCAGATAATCTGCCGCCTTGCGATTCTGCAGAACAACCTGCACCTGCCGGAAGCGGCTGAAGTGCTCCATGCCGTCGGCGATGATCCGCGCTGCCAGTTGCTCCAAGGATTCAGGGTATTGTTTCTGGCGAAGGGTCGCCAAGACTTGCGCATACTGGCCATCGAGAAATCCGCTCGGCTGTTCCACCGCAATGAAATCCTGGAGCACTTCCGGCAGCAGTGGGCGAAGTTGCGGCGGCCGCGTCAGTTGTGCTCCCCTCAGCGGAGGCAATTGGGTGGGACGGTCCTTGTCGGCAGCGACGGGAATCTGGTCCGCGATTCCGAGCGAGGGACCCAACGCTTTGCTCAACAGACCCGCGTGTTCCAGGCTCCAGATAAGTTGGTTGGCCCAGCGCAGATGCCGCATTTCGCTGACCGCAACGAGAAAGACCTCATGCTGGACGAAGGTCAAGTCGCCTTTGAGGCTTCCGCTGACATCGTCCGGGTTTTTCAGGGAATAACGCGCATAGAGATATTCCAGAGCGACGGCGTGCTCCAATCTGGCCAAATCCACCAGCCTGGCAGCAAGTGCATCCGGCGACTCGAGCGGGTTTGCATTCTCCGGTTCGCGCGGCTGGTAAATGCTGGAGATCTCGCGACCCTGCAGGACGATCGCCAAATCCTGCCATCGCTGGTTGATCTCGTAATGGTCCATCTGTCCGAGCCGATTGTCATCCTCATTTCCAGCAGCGGCGGCCGTACTCGCACGGTCTCTACGCAACCAATCGATCGGCGTCAACGCAAGGAAAGGATCTTCCGGCGCCCCGGAGGGCAGGGTGGGTTCCCCCGGGGGGTCTTCTGCCAGCACAATGTCGGGATGGTTCGATGCCCAGTAAAAGCACGCGCAATCACGGAAATCATGCATCCAGGGCGAGCAGAGGCTCTGGGTGAGTTCACCGGGGGAATACGCACCGTCGATCACTCCCGTCTGGGGATTCACGTATTTACGACGATTCGCTGACAAGGTGACGGCCAGTGGCGGCACGCTCTCGCCAGCTATCAGCGGACGGCGTCGCAGGTGAATGGTCACCTTCCCCGGTTCGAGGGAGCGCACCAGGCGCCATGATGTCATCGCGTCCAGATCATCGCCGTCCTGCGACATGGTGAGGGTGGTCCCACCCTGCGTGATCTGCTCGATGAACCACCCACCTTGCCCTAACTCCGCGCCCTTGGCTCCTGTAAGGTCCGTCTTCAAACCAGGTTCGTCATCCAGTGCTGGATCCTGCAAGTCTATGGCGACCAAGCGCGCTCCGTTGGTCGTGAACTCGAAGATCATTCCCGGGAAGAAGCGACGGTCGAGATTGCGATGATCAAATTCCAGGCCCGGGAAACAGTTGCCAACGCCGCTTTCCAGGCGGGTGGTTACCGGATTTCCGGCCACCTGTGCAGCGGCACGCGCAGTCAGGTTACGTGGAAAGATTTTCAGAATCATGATGCCGGCTCTCCTCCCTGAAACAATGAAGGATGTTCCTGCAGGACCCAATCGTAGAAGCGCAAACAGTACTCCAACCAACCGCGGATATAGTCACAGCCGCTGCGGCCGGAACTCAGTACTTCGGCGTGGCAGCCTCCGCCGCAAAGATAGCGGGCCCAGCAGGAACGGCAGGGCTCCTGTCGATCCACGTGGCGCGCTCGGAGGAAACTCTCGCGATTTTCAATGGACAAGCCGTGGGCTGTGTCGCCGAGGATGAACTGCGGGTTATCCACCGTGCGGTGACATGTGAAGTATTCACCGCGAGCGCTCACCGACACATAGCTGGCAGCCGCGCCACACGGAAGCGGCTTGCAGTAACCGTTGTGTAGTTGCTTCAGGGCAACGGCGAGGTTTGAGAACCTCAGCTCTTTTCGGTCGTTAAGCCGCTGCCTCTCTGCCTCTCCCGCCCGCGTCATTTCCCGGAGGAGGATCGGCCAGTCTTGTTCCTGCAGGGCGAGGTCCGGCAGGGGGCTAGTGCGAAGCGGGCTTACGCCCACCTCCGCAAATCCGGCGCCGGCGAGCGCGTCGATGTGTTCCAGCACGCGCATGTCGTGGCGCGTGATTGTGGCACGGGCGGTAATGCGTGCCTTGCCCGGGTTCCGCAGCAAGGGTTGCAGCGATTGCAGGGCCAGCTCAAATCCTCCAGAACCGTGGCGGGTGCGACGGTACTGGTCATTGACTTCAGCTGATCCGTCCAAGCTCACCGAGACTGCGAACGCGTGCCGGCGCAACACATCGAGGTCGTCGTGAGTTAATAACGTACCGTTGGTTGTGACCGAGAAACCCACTCTCGTGCCGGTTTCCCGTGCGCGCAAACACGCATGCTCCACGCTGGAGTAAAGCACCTCGCGGTTGAGGAAGGGTTCGCCGCCGATAAAACCTACTGTGACCCGCGAATCCCGCGTATCCTTGAAAAGGCGATCGT
>Ga0335077_10010648_pt1 | contig 11474 bp, 12 predicted proteins | sample Lox_Sample_31_FD_207151 | JGI IMG/M metagenome (GOLD analysis project Ga0335077, IMG submission 207151) | Soil microbial communities from Loxahatchee National Wildlife Refuge, Florida, United States - Lox_Sample_3.1 | ecosystem: Environmental > Terrestrial > Soil > Wetlands | place: USA...
GATCTGCGTGCTGGGCGACGCCCACCTGGACGTGGTGGTGTGCCCCGGCGGGCCGATCGCGGAAGAGACCGACACGCCGTCCCGCACCTGGGTCGGGGCGGGCGGGCAGGCGGCCAACGTGGCCGCGTGGATCTGCGCGCTGGGCGGCCAGGCCCGGCTGATCGCGGCCCGGGGCACCGACCTGGCCGCAGACCTGGTGGCCGGCGACCTGGCCCGGCGCGGGGTCCGCATCGCCGGGCCGGTGATCGAGGGGCGGACCGGCGTGGTCGTCTCGCTCTCCGAGCGGGGCACGTCCCGGTCCATGCTGACCGATCGCGGGGTGGGGCCGCTGCTGGCCGCCAGCGCCCTGGACGGCGGCTGGCTCACCGGCTGCGACCTGCTCCACCTGCCCGCCTACAGCCTGGCGGGCGGGCCCATCCGGGGCGCCGCGCTGGCGGCGGCCGCCCAGGTGCCGCGGCTGAGCGTGGACCTGTCGTCCACGGCCGTGCTCCGCGACCATGGCGTGGACCGGTTCCGGGACCTGCTCGCCGAGCTGCGGCCGGAGACCGTGTTCGGCACCGAGGAGGAGGCGGAGCTCATCGGGGATCTGCCAGGATCCGACCTGGTGGTGAAGCTGGGCGCGCGCGGCGTGCGGGCCGCTGACGTGCTGCACCCGGCGCGGCCGGCCCGGGCCGTGGACTCCACCGGCGCGGGGGACGCGTTCGCCGCGGGCTACCTGCTCGGCGGGGTCAGCCTGGGCCTGGCGGCGGCGGCCCGGGCGGTGGCGACGATGGGAGCGATGCCATGACGATCACGCCGCGGCTCAGCGAGGAGGTCGAGGCGGCGCTGCGCCGCGGCGGGCCCGTGGTGGCGCTGGAGACCACGCTTGTGTCACACGGCTTCCCCGGCGAGCAGGGGATGCAGGTGGCGCTGGCGGCCGAGGCGCGGGTCCGGCAGGCGGGCGCCGTCCCGGCCACGGTCGGGATCGTGGACGGCGCCCTGCGGGCCGGGCTGACCGAGGCGGAGCTGGAGCGATTCGCCAGCGCGGGCCCGTCCGCGCGCAAGGCCGGGCCGCGTGACCTCGCCGCCTGCGTGGTCCAGGGCGCGCTGGGCGCCACCACCGTCGGCGGCACGCTGGCGGTCTGCGGGCTGGCCGGGATCGGCTTCATGGCCACCGGCGGCACCGGCGGGGTGCACCGCCGTTTTGCTGACAGCCTGGACATCTCCGCCGACCTGCCGCAGATCGCCCGGACCCGCGCGCTGGTGGTGTCCTCCGGGGTGAAGTCCATCCTGGACGTGGCGGCCACCGCCGAGCTGCTGGAGACGCTCGGCGTGCCGGTGCTCGGCTGGCGGACCGGCACGCTGCCGCTGTTCTACAGCGCCGCGGGCGGCCCGCCGGTGTCCGCGGTGGTGACCTCCGCGGCGGAGGCGGCGCTGATCGCCGCGGCCCACTGGCAGCTGAACGGCGCCACCGGCGTGCTGCTCACCAGGCCCCCCGAGCCGTCCCTGGAGATCGAGCCGGTCATCGCGGACGCGGTCGCCCGGGTGCACGGCCAGGGCGTGCGCGGGCAGGCGGTGACCCCGGCCGTGCTGGCGCTGGTCCACGAGCTGACCGGCGGCCGCAGCGCGGAGGTGAACCGGCAGCTCATCGCCGACAACGCGGCGCTGGCAGCCGAGGTCGCCGTCGCCCACGCGACCGCGGCCGCCGCCAGCGGCTGACCGGTGCCTGCCCGCGGCTACTCGCCGGTCTGGTCGTCCACCTCCGCGCCGGGGGCGTTCTCCTTCACCGACTCGATTCCGTGCAGGGCGGACTGCTTGCGCTCATAGCTCTCGCTCGTCGCGATCACCTGCCCGTTGGCGGCGAGGAGATTGAAGTGGTACTTGCCGCTCGCGCCCTTCTTCACCACGAACTTGCCAGCCATAGTTTCCTCCCTGGTCCGGCCCGCTCCAGCGCCCGGCCGCGAGACAGCCGCCCCGGGTCCGCGGTGCCTGGCCCGCACGCCCGTTCGCGCCACAACGGATGCTTAACGACAGCCCGGGGTAACCCCCAGGCAAGCATAGCCAGGCGCTGCCGACTGGCCGGTTCTCAGGCGCCGGCTCGAGCGGGGCCAGCGGTTCGAGGCCGCGCGTGACTGGCTGCTGGCCTACAACCGCAACGATGTCGAGGCCACACTGGCCCTGCGGGAATGGCTTGACCGGGCCGGGTCCAGCTTCCCCTCGGCCGCTGATCTCGGGCCCTAACCGCTGCCCCGGTGGAGCCAGCTGAGCAGTCCCGGTGGCGCCATCTGCGCCGCGCGGGCGTGATAGCGGGCGCGCTCGGCACCGGTGAGCAGCTCGCGCCCGGAGCCGGAGGTCCCGCGCCGGAAGAAGGCCGCGTTGTCCACCAGGATGCCTGGCGGGGCGGGCACCAGATCGTCGGCGCGCGCCCGCATGCGGTCGAAGGTGGCGGCGGCCACCAGGGCAGGCCAGGCCGGTGCGGGCACGGTGATGCCGAGCAGGCCCGCCAGGCGCCGCATCTCATCTGCCAGGTCGGCGGACAGGTCGTCGTAGTGCACGAGCACCACGTTCCGTTGCGCCCGGCGGGCCCACGCGTCGGACAGGTGCAGCATCACGCCCGGCAGGGAATCGAGCTGGTCGCGCGGGGACACGGTGGCGCCGATCCACTGGAGAACCCATTCGCGCAGGGCGGGCCGGGGCGATGCCGTCGCGAGGCTGCCGGGGTGCCCGGTGAGCTGGCGCAGCCGGTCCCGGTCGATGTTGGCGCTGTGGTGATACAGCGACACCGCCATGTCGAGCGGGTGCCGGGCAACCACGATGTAGGTGGCGCGGGGGTCGAGGGGGATCCCGTCGAGCGGGGTGTGGGTCTTGATGAACCGCCGGTGCTGCTGCGCGCCGAGCAGCGCGTGCACCTCGTCCCGCGGGGTGATCAGCCAGTCCAGCCACGGTGACAGCTCCGTCAGCGGCGCGGGCAGGTCCGGCGTCTGGAAGATCAGCAGGGCGCAGATCATCTGCAGCCACGTCGTGCCGCTCTTGGACCGGGTGCTGATGACGATGTCTGACTCGCGGAACGGGAAACCGGCCCATCGCGCGCTGTCCTCGTCCGCCGACCGGTAGCGGACCGGCACCTCGGTCACCCGTCGACGGTAACCGGCACCAGGCCGCCGGAGCGGCCCGCGCCCGGGCCCGGCGTGGGCGATGATGAGGGCATGCGCGTGGTAGTCGTGAACGAGACCGGCGGGCCCGGCGTCCTGACCGTCGCCGACCGGGAGCAGCCGCAGCCCGGGCCCGGCCAGCTGCTGGTGGACGTGGCCGCCGCCGGGGTCAACTACATGGACATCTACCAGCGGGAAGGCCGCCCCCCGTACGGCCGTGACGTGCCGTTCGTGCCCGGCTCCGAAGGGGCGGGGACGGTGGCCGCGCTCGGGCCGGGCGCCAGCGGGTTCGCGGTGGGTGACCGGGTGGCGTGGGCGGGTGCGCCGGGATGTTACGCCGAGCAGGCGGTGGTCCCCGCCATGGCCGCCGTCGCCGTTCCGGACGGGGTGGAGACCGCCACCGCGGCCGCCGTCATGCTCCAGGGCATCACCGCCCACTATCTGTGCCACAGCACCTACCCGGTTGCCCCCGGCGACACGGTGGTGGTGCACGCGGCGGCCGGCGGGGTCGGGCTGCTGCTCACCCAGATGGTCAAGATGCGCGGCGGCATCGTCATCGCGACCACGTCCGGACCCGCCAAGGCCGACCTGGCCCGGCAGGCGGGGGCCGATCACCTCACCAGCTACGAGGAGTTCGGCGCGGTGGTGGCGCGGGTCACCGGCGGCAGCGGCGCGGCCGTGGTCTACGACGGGGTCGGCCTGGCCACCTTCGACGCCAGCCTGGCGGCGGTCCGCCCGCGCGGCATGATGGTCCTGTACGGCGGGTCCAGCGGGCCGGTGCCCCCGTTCGAGCTGCAGCGCCTCGCCGGATCCGGCTCCCTGTTCATCACCCGCCCCACCATGATCCATTACATCGCCAGCCGGGATGAGCTGCTGTGGCGGACCGGTGACCTGTTCACCTGGGTCAGGGAGGGCCGGCTCTCGGTCCGGATCGGCGGCACCTACCCGCTCACCGACGCCGCCCGTGCCCACGGCGACCTCGCCGCCCGGCGCACCACCGGGAAACTGCTCCTGCTGCCCCGCTGACCGTGCCCCGCCGCCCCGGGATCACCGGCCAGCCGCCGCCGGCTGATGGCGGGGGTGGCGACCGGGCCGTGAGCGCCGGCCCGCCCAGCGGCGTGGCCGCCTTCGAGTCGGTCTCGACGTGGCGGCAGCCTACGCCTCCGGCCGCCTCCGCCACCCGGTCCGCCCTGATCGCGGGGGTGGCCGGCCAGATCTGCCGGATCGGCCCCGGGCGGCTGCGGGTGGCCGTCGACGGGTTCACCGCCGCGGGAAAGACCAGCTTCGGGCATGAGCTCGCGGCCGCCGTCCGCCGGCTGGGCCGCCCTACCTTGCGGGCGTCCTTTGACGACTTCAAGAACCCATGGCGGGAGGCCCGGGAGCTTGGCTATGACCGCCTCACCGGCGAGGGGTACTACCGCAACGCGTATGACTTCCGTTCCGCCACCGAACTGCTGCTCGGCCCGGCGGGGCCGGACGGATCGGGAGAGGTGGTGCTGTGCGCCCATGACCCGCTGACGGGTGAGGACCACCGGGACAAGACGGTCACCGCCCCGCCCGGCGCCGTGCTGATCGTCGACTCGGTCTTCGCGTTCCGGCCCGAGTACAACGACTTCTGGGACTTCCGCATCTGGCTCGACGTCGCTGCCGCGGCCGCGCTGAGCCGGGGCATCGCCCGTGACGCAGGCACCGAGGGCCTGGCGGAAGCGACGCTGGTCCACCGGGACCGGTACCACGCCGCCGTGCTGATCTACCTGGCGGAGGTCAACCCGGTGCCGCTGGCGGACATCGTGATCGACAACACCGACTTCGCGAACCCGCGGATCCGTCCCTGAGGCCGCGGCGCGCCCGGCCGGCCGGAATCTGGGCGGTCAAGGGGGATGCCCGGCCGGGCCCGGCGGGTAAGGATGGCTGTGGGCACGGGAACGGGCACGGGGAGCCGGCTCCTGGCCGGCTGCCAGGGGGGACGATGTGGAACTTATCGAGCAGACGCCCTACCGGTTCCTGATCCCGCGGCGGGGGACGATGCGGGTGCCGGGGATCATCTGCTCCACCCGCGCCTTACTGCCCGGCCCGGACGGGGACCGGTCCCTGGAGCAGGTGGCGAACGTGGCGGCGCTGCCGGGCATCGTCGAGGCGTCCTACGCCATGCCCGACATGCACGGGGGCTACGGCTTCCCGACCGGCGGGGTCGCCGCCACGGACCCGGCGCGGGGCGGGGTGATCACCGGCGCGATTCCGAAGGCCGCCACCCTGTCCGGCCTGCGCTGCGGCAGGGACGAGACCGGCCGCTGGTCGTGCGCGGTGACCATCGACGTCTGAGCGCCCGCCCCGCTTGCCTGCCCAGCCGGCGCCGGGGAGAATCGGCTCGTTATGGCACCCGAGGCTCAGCGGGCGACGCTCTTCCGGTCCGGGATCAGCACGCTCAGCAGCCATGTCACCACGCTGATGATGATCGCCCCCAGGAACGCGGGGATGAACCCGGTGATGTGGAACGGCAGCGACAGCCAGCCGGCCACGACGCTGGCCAGCCACAGCAGCAGCGCGTTCACGACCAGCGCCACCAGCCCGAGCGTCAGCACATAGAACAGGCAGCCGATCGTCTTGATGATCGGCTTGAGGAAGGCGTTGATCAGCCCGATGATCAGGGCCACCGCGATCAGGGTCAGCACCTTCGATGTGGTCGACCCGGTGGTCAGCTGGATACCGGGCAGTATCGCCGTCGCCACGGCAAGCGCGGCAGCCGAGATGGCGAGGCGCAGCAGGAAAAGCATGGGGCAATCTTGGCATCTCGGACAGCGGTCGCACCATCGGCGGCCCTGTTGCGTCGTGGCGGGATCCGGCCCGGTGTTACCGCCACCGGAAATGGACGAAGAGCCGGCCGAAGTTCTTGGAGTCTTTCTCGACGCGGTGATAGAGCGCCTTGATCTCCTTTTGCTCCAGGAACCTGAGCACCCGCTTCTTGAGCTGCCCCGAGCCCTTGCCCGGGATGATCTCAACGACGGGGGCCTTCTTCGCGACCGCCTCGTCGATGATCGCCCGCAGGGCCCGGTCGATGTCCTGCCCACGGTTGTAGATGTCGTGCAGGTCGAGCTTCAGCTTCATGGCACCGTCTCCGCTCCCGGGCTGCCTCCACGGTACGCGGCCGGGACATGACCGGGAGGACCTATGCGCCGGCCGCCGGGCCGGGAAGCTACCCGGGGCGCGCCAGCCCGAGCCGCCGGATGATCTCGCGCACGACGTCCGGAGGCGGGTCATCGTCATCCACCACCATGACCCGTTCGGCCGGGCTGGGCGGTTCCACGGCCGCGAGCTGGCTGTCGAGCAGTTCCGGGCGGAAGAAGTGGCCGTGCCGGCCCGTCAGCCGGGCGACCAGGGTCTCGCGGTCAATGACTTCCAGGAAGATCATCCGCAGCTCCGGCCGCCCACCGAGGAGCCGGTCGCGGTAGGAGCGCTTGAGCGCCGAGCACACGATGACGCCCGGGTGGCCCGCCGCATTGTGCTGGTCGATCCAGCTGGCCACAGCATCCAGCCAGGGCCGGCGGTCGGCGTCGGTGAGTGGCTCACCGGCCCTCATCTTGGCGATGTTGGCGGCCGGGTGCAGATCGTCGCCGTCCTCGAATTCCCAGCCCAGCTGCCTGGCCAGCAGGGCGCCGATCGTCGACTTGCCGCTGCCGGCCACCCCGGCCACCAATACGATCACGCTGCCGAAGCCTACCGCTCGCCGTCCGGGCTGGGCCGTCGCCGGGTCCTGGGTGTGGATATCCCGGCGGCACCTCTACGGTAGTGCCATGACATCACCGGCCCGCCCGGGCCACGCCGCGCCGGCTGGCGCGGCTGGCACCAGCGTGCTGGTCGTGGAGGATGACCCGGGGATCGCCACCCAGCTGGTGCGGGGCCTGAGCCGCGGGGGCTACGCCGTCGATCACGTCACGACCGGCCGCGACGCCCTGGACCGGGCCGATCCCGATGTGGTCCTGCTGGACCTGGGCCTGCCCGACGGCGACGGCGTGGATGTCTGCCGCCAGCTGCGCCGGCGGTCCAAGGTGGCGATCATCGTGGTGACCGCCCGGGGTGAGGAGCCGGAGCGGGTGCTCGCCCTGGACGCCGGGGCGGACGACTACCTGGTCAAGCCGTTCGGCCTGGCCGAGCTGCTGGCGAGGATCCGGGCGGTGCTGCGGCGGGTCCACCCCGGCGACGGGGTGCTCAGGCACGGCCCGCTGGTGGTGGACGTGCGCGCCCGGAAGGTGACCGTGGACGGGCGCGAGGTGGCGCTGACCCCCAAGGAGTTCGACATCCTGGAATGCCTGGCCGCTGACCCGGGCCGGGTGGTGAGCAGGCAGGAGATCCTGGAGAGCGCCTGGGACGCCCATTGGTACGGGCCGACCAAGGTGCTGGACGTGCACATGGCCGCCCTCCGCCGCAAGCTCGGCGTGCCAGGGCTGATCGAGGCCGCCTACGGCCGCGGCTTCCGCCTTGGTGGCCGCTGATGGCCCGCCGGATCGTCCTCACCATGCTGGCGCTGGTCAGCGCCCTGCTGATCACCGCGGTGGCCCCGCTCGGGCTGATCACCAGCACGCGCGAGCAGGATTCCTTCCGCATGGATGCGGTCATGTCCGCGCGGACGATGGCGTCGGTGGCGGAGAAACAGCTCAGCGACCACACGGCCAGCCCGGCCCTGGCGGCGAGCCTGCTGCGCGCGCGGCGGGCCGGTGACGAGGTCTGGATCTATGACGCGGCCGCCCGGCTGGTCGCCCGGACCGTGGGCGTGACCCGGGTTGACCTGCCCGTCCCCTGGGACACCGTCGCGACCGTGCTGGGCAAGGGCGGTCCGGCCACCTCCGAGCTGAACGGCCGGCTCCGGGTCGTCGTCAGCGTGGGAAGCCCGGTGGACGGGCCGAACGGGGCGGTGGTGCTGTCCCGCTCGATGGCCGGGCTCGACAGTCACCTGCACATGCTCTGGGGATGGCTGATCGCGGTGGCGGCGGCCGGCCTGCTGGCGGCGGCCATCGCCGCGGTCATGCTCGCGCGCTGGGTAGGGCGGTCCCTGTCCGACCTGGACGTGGCGGCGCAGCAGCTCGGTAGCGGTGCGCTGGGTACTCGCTCCGCGACCGGGCACGGGCCGCCCGAGGTGCGCCGCCTCGCCGTCACGTTCAACACCATGGCCGGGCGGCTGGAGGCACTGGTCCATGGCAACCGGGCCATGATGGCCGACGTCTCTCATCAGCTACGGACCCCGCTCGCCGCGCTCAGGCTGCGGCTGGACCTGCTCAGCCAGGACGCAGACCAGGCCACCTCCTCCGAGCTCGCCGCCGCGCAAGGGGAGATCGCCCGGCTGTCCCGCCTGGTGGACGGCCTGCTGGCGGTCGCGCGGGCGGAGAACGTGGTGGTCAAGCCGGTCGTGGTCGCCGTGGACACGGTGATCCAGGATCGCGCCGCGGCCTGGCGGCCGGTCGCCGAGGAACGTGGCGTCGGGCTCACGACCGAATGCCCCGGCTCGGTGCGGGCCAGTCTCGGGGACGGCCATCTGGAGCAGATCGTCGACAATCTGCTGGCCAACGCGCTGGACGCGGCTCCTGTTGGCGGCCACGTCAGTGTCAGCGCCACCACCACCGGCCAGAGGGCCAGGGTCACCGTCACCGACGACGGGCCGGGCATGAGCCCACAGCAGCAGGAGACCGCGTTCCGCCGGTTCGCGAGCACCAGCCCGGCAGGGGCCGGGCTGGGCCTGGCGATCGTGCACCGGCTGGTGACCGCCAACGGCGGGGCGGCCACCTTGTCGGACACCACCGGCGGCGGCCTGACCGTCACCGTGGACCTCCCCGGGGGCCAGCCGGACCGGGCGCGCCGGATCGGTGCGGCGGTTGCCGGGCGGGATTTACCACTCGCGGACGCTCCCTGAACCGGATCCGGGCAGGCAGCCAGGTGTCCCGCCACGCCCGGTGCCCGGTGCCCGGTGGCCATCATCCGGCAAAGCCAGCCGTGGCCTCGCTCACTCGTGGGTGATCGTCACGCAGCACCGGCCGTCGGCCGGGTCGAGCCGGGCCCGGGCGGCTGCCGGCGGGGCCAGCCGCCGATGGGCCAGCTACAGGTACGGGCCGAGCAGCGTCAGGTCGGCGGGGGAGAGCCGGTCACTGGCGGTCTTGGCCTGATGCCAGTAGGGGTAGATGAGCGGCGGGGCGCTGGCCTTGTCCAGCTGCTCCCGCTCTTGCGCGGTGAGGGTAAGCCCGGCGGCGGCCAGGTTGTCCGCCAGCTGGTCAGCGGTCCGCGCGCCGATCACCACCGAGGTGACCGCTGGCTTGCCCAGGGTGTAGGCGAGCGCGACCTGGGCCGCCGGTACCCCCCGTTCTTCCGCGATCCCGGCCAGCACCTCGATGGTGTCGTACAGCGCGTCGCTGTCGTACACCGGCGGCTCGCCCCAGTCGGTGAGCTGCCGCGAGCCCGCGGGGGCCTGCTGGCCGCGGCGGTACTTGCCTGACAGCAGCCCGCCGGCCAGCGGGCTCCAGACCAGCACCCCCAGGCCCTGGTCGATGGCGAGCGGGATCAGCTCGTACTCGGCCTCGCGGGCCTGCAGGGAGTAGTAGATCTGCTGGCTGACGAACCGGTGCAGGCCGGCCCGGCTGGCGGTGCCCAGCGCCTTCATCAGCTGCCACGCGGCGTAGTTGGAGGCCCCGGTATAGCGGACCTTGCCGGAGCGGACCAGCAGGTCGAGCGCCTCGAGCGTCTCCTCGAGCGGGGTGTGGCCGTCCCATTCGTGCACCTGGTACAGGTCGATGTGGCCGGTGCCGAGGCGGCGCAGGCTGGCCTCGCAGCCGGACACGATGTGGTGCCGGGACAGGCCCGCGTCGTTCGGCCCCGTCCCCATCGGCATCCGCACCTTGGTGGCGATCAGGACCTGGTCCCGGCGGCCCCGCAGCACCTCGCCGACGATCTCCTCGGACTTGCCATCCGAGTACACGTCGGCGGTGTCGATCAGGTTGACGCCCGCCTCCAGGCACATGTCCACCTGGCGGCGGGCCTCCTGCACGTCGGTCGAGCCGACCTTCGCGAACGGCCCGGTCCCGCCGAACGTCATCGTGCCCATGGTGAGCACGGAGACTCGCAGGCCCGAACGTCCCAGCGCGCGGTACTCCACGGCGCCAGCCTAGCTGCGGGCCACCCGCGCCGCGCGCCAGGTGCGACCGGATCGCCCGGGCGGCCGCCTCGGCGGCAGCGCCGGTGCACTCGAAACCGTGATCCAGGAAGGCCGTTCCCCGCCGTGGCTCGTCCGCGGCGCGCGGGTACAGCCAGGCGTGAAAGCGCCCGGCAGGGCCTGCGCACCCTGATCACGCCGGGGCTCGCGGCCGCGCCGGGCCCGGAGGCACGGCCCGCTGGCCCGGGAACACTCCGGCGACCATGGAAGTGGCCAGGGCAGTGCCCGGCTTCCGGGTGGCCGACGGCGGCGGCGGTGCGTTTCAATCACATGGTGAGCGCTGTGCGGCCACCGGGCGGGGACGCTGACGTGCCGGGGTTCTGCCAGGCGCTGGGCCTGCCCGGGCTGGCGGACGTGCATGTGCACTTCCTGCCGCCCCGGCTGCAGCGCCGGGTCTGGCAGTACTTCGACGACGCCGGGCCGCTGGTGGGGACCACCTGGCCGATCCGGTACCGCTGGCCGGACGGGCAGCGGGTCGCCCACCTGCGCGCGCTCGGCGTCCTGGCGTTCAGCGCCCTGGCCTACGCCCACCGGCCCGGGATGGCCGCCGGCCTCAACTCGTGGACCCTGGAGTTCGCGCGCACCACACCGGGCTGCCTGGCGTCGGCGACGTTCTACCCCGAGCCGGGCGTGCTGGACTACGTCCGGGCGGCACTCGACGGCTGCGCCCGCGTCTTCAAGGTCCATCTGCAGGTGGGCGGCTTCCCGGCGGGGGACCCCTTGCTGCGGCCGGTGTGGGGGCTGCTGGCGGAGGCGGGCGTGCCGGTGGTGGTGCACGCCGGGCACGCGCCGGTGGCCACGGCGCACACCGGCCCGGAGCCGTTCGCGACGCTGCTTGCCGAGCACCCGCGGCTCACCGCGATCGTGGCGCACCTCGGCGCGCCCGACTATGAGCCGTTCCTCCACCTCGCCGAGACCCGCGAGCGGGTGGCGCTGGATACCACGATGGCGTTCACGCCGTTCTTCGAGCGGCTCACCCCGTTCCCTGCCCGGGCGCTGCCCCGCCTGCAGGCGCTCGGCCTGGCCGGGAAGGTGCTGCTGGGCAGCGACTTCCCGAACATCCCCTACGCCTATGCCGAGCAGATCGCCGGCCTGGTGCGGCTGGGCCTGGGCGAGCCGTGGCTGCGCGCGGTCTGCTGGGAGAACACGGC
>Ga0335077_10010649_pt1 | contig 11474 bp, 8 predicted proteins | sample Lox_Sample_31_FD_207151 | JGI IMG/M metagenome (GOLD analysis project Ga0335077, IMG submission 207151) | Soil microbial communities from Loxahatchee National Wildlife Refuge, Florida, United States - Lox_Sample_3.1 | ecosystem: Environmental > Terrestrial > Soil > Wetlands | place: USA: Florida...
GTCCTTGCAGTTCGGAGAGTTTTCGCCGCTTTGCGGTGTGGTCGGAAAGCTCGTAATCGGGAAAAACAGCGCCTGGCACAATATCGGCTCGCATAGGAAGTTCCGAACTATTTGGATGCGGCTAGCCTGCTCCAGTCTGCACCGTCAGTATTCCGGTGGAAGCTGCGACGTGCGATCTCGAACAACGGCAGGCGGTCAGGCGGCCACTTCGAAGATCGTTTCCAGTTCGACCGGCACGCCGAATGGGAGGCTCTTCATACCGAGCACCAGGCGCGACGACATCTTGTCTTCCCCGAAAACCTCGCGCAGTACCTCCGAAGCCGCATCCGCAACCGTCACCTCGTCTCGGAACTCCCCATCCGTGGCGATCGAGACACCCAGCCTCACGACTCTGGAGATTCGATCCAACGACCCGAGGTGCTGGCGCGCCACGGCCAGCACGTTCAGAGCGGCGGCAATCGCGGCGCATCGGCCCTGCTCGACGTTCAACTCCTTGCCAAGGCGGCCCACGAACTTCGGTTTGTGTCCTACGGTGGGAAGCATTCCGCTCAGGAACAACAGATTTCCGGTTCGAACGGCAGGCACGTAAGCGCCAAAAGGAGTAACCGCGGGAGGCAATTCGTGGCCCGAGGCCGCGAGGCGTTCTTCGGCGCTCTTGGCTATGGGCTGTGGGCGCCCGCCGGCGGGACCATAGCGCGGCGCCGGGGAACGGAGCGATAGCTGCGGGCGCATCTTCTGACGCGCCGCCTCGTACGCCTCCCAATCGCCGATGTCCGGCAGCGAGGGGATGGTCACCACCTCACCCTGGTCGAGGCCGGCGATTGCCGCATCGACGACATCTTCCGCCTGCATGACGATTTCACCAGTGGCAGTCGCACCGGGCAATACCGCTTGCACGCGTACCTTGCTCTTCGACAGCTCGTTGTGGAGCGATTGGGTGAAGGCTACGACAAACGCCCCTGTGCCTCCATAGACTCCGTTCAGCAGTTCCGGCGCAATGCCGGCCGTGGATGCGATGTTGATGATCGTGCCGCCGCCTCGTTTCAGGAAAGCGGGTACGGCCGCATGGGTCAAATGTACGACCACCGTTACATTGAGGTCCACCATCCGGTCCATCTTTTGGAGATCGGAATCCACCAGCGGTGCGATATCTCCGATTCCGGCGCTGTTGACCAGCACGGTGATGCCCGCGTCGGTGCGCAGAACCTGTTCCACCCGTGAGAGGTCGGCCTTGTCGTTCAGGTCGGCCGCCATCACCCTTACGGAGCGGCCGGTGGCGCCGCTGATCTGCGCCGCCAGCGTCTCGAGCCGCTCCCGATCGGGTGCCACCAGGATCAGATCATGTCCGAGCCGCGACAGCCGCTCGGCATACACCGCCCCAATTCCCAGCGAAGCGCCAGTGATCAGAGCTGTCCCCTTGGAGTTGTGGTTCATGTTCGTCTTTACCACTTGCCGTTGTGCGCCCCTGCGTCCACGTGCAGGATTTCCCCAGTCACGTGACGCGCTTCGGTCAGATACAGGATTGCTTCTACCACGTCCTCCACGTCCGAGATCTCTCCCATCGGCGTCAGCTTCTTCAGAAGATCCTTCGGATCCTTGGCGTGCATCGGGGTGTCCACGACCCCGGGAGCGACGGCGTTGAAGCGGATGCCGTCCTGGGCATACTCCATCGCGAGATTGCGGGTAACCGCATCGAGTCCGCCTTTGGTGATCATCGGCAGAGAGCCGTTGACCCCCGCAATCGGGTTATCGGCCAGCGCCGCGGTGATGGTGGTGACGCTGCCGCCGGTCTTCTGAGCGAGCATCTGCTTCACGGCAAGTTGCGTGATGTAGATGAAACCGCACAGATTGGTTTCGGTGAGCAATTCGAAGTCGTGCGCCGTGTAGTCCGTGAAGGGCTTGGTGAAGAAGATGCCGGCATTGTTCACGACGCCGTCGATCGAGCCGAATTTGCTCATGGCGGTGGCGGCGACCTTGGCGGCGGTTGAAGCTTCCCCGATGTTTCCTTCTACGAGTGCCAGCCGTTCCGAGGGAGCAAACCCGGAATCCGAAATCCTGCGCGAAGTGGCGACCACATTGTAACCCCGCTCGATAAACGCTTTCGTGGCGCCCGCGCCGATTCCCTTGGACGCGCCTGTGACGATCATGGTTTTGCGCGTGGCTCGCGTTTCTGGCATCAAACCCTCCGGCCTCCGGAGGGCAATGCACGCACCATCCCTGAATATTGGAATGAGTGGAGTTATAGAGGCCGCGACTGCCGGGTGTCGGTGGACCGACAGTAAGTTGTCGATGTCTCACCGCCCGCGGGCCAGGGCGAGCTTCGAACGAGCGGTATCGAGCGATGGCTGATTACCCTCCGGCTCGCGGGAGAGATACATGCGGAAATAACGCACCGCGCGAGCAGGGTCCCGGCCGTCGGCGAGGAGCCGTTCGCCCGCGGAGTAATACGGCGCCAGGTCGTCGGGTACGGATTGTTCGGCCTTCGACAACAGCTCGTCCAGGGCCGCCCAGTCCGCCCTGCCGGCATAAATCACGGCCAGCACACAATACGCACCGACGCGGGTGGGATCGATTGCCAGGGCATTCTGCGCCACCGTTTCGGCGGCGGACTGGCCACCGCGGGTCATGTAGAATTCGGCCAGCGCCATGAATGCCTTGTATCGAGGCGGACGTGCCGCCGCGGCGCTTTTCAGAAAAGCCTCCTGCTGTGCCGGATCCTTTCGAAATTCCGCGATGCGCGCCTTGGCAAGAGCAGCCGCGCATTCGTCGATTGCTTCGAGCTGACGAGCGGCCAGCTCCGCTTTCTTTACGTCGCCTCCGGCGATGCCGGGAGCCAGGAGATAGTATTCGACCAGGTCGCGGCGGGCCTGCGTGTCACCCGGATCCAGCATGATGGCAACATCGATCTCCTTCCGGAAGCGATGAGCCAGGATGAGTTGCTGGAAGGGATTGGCATGCTGCGCCATGACTCCCGCCGCCTCCGCCAGTTGCCTGTGATATCGCGCTACCGATCCATCCAGGCGAACCGCGCGTTCGGCGAGCCCGAAGGGAGAATTGTGGTCTCCGAACGCGTTGCGCACCTGTGACGACAGAAATACCGCGTTGGGATCGTCCGGGGCTTCGCGGAGGCGCCGCTCCACCAGATCGCGTGCGCGCTTCCAATGGCCGGCCTCGATGAGTGCTTCCGGCGTTGGCTCCTGTGCCGAGGCCCGCAGGCACACCGCCAACAACCACACCGATATCGTTCGCACCATTCAGGTTCGCTCGGGTTTGTTTCAGGGCCGTAAAGATTCAGCGAACGTATGGCGTCGTTTGGGCCGAGCCAGGTGGTTCACCGCTCAATTCACCCAGGCTGAACAAGGGAGGCCGGGGTCAACACGGGTTCTGCCCAACTTGAGGCTTTCACTGGCGGCATGCAGGGACTGCCTCCAGACGATGTCGACGGGATCGCGATTCTCGAGGAACCATTTGCCTTGATGCAACTGAAATTCGGCCGCATCCTCCCAATCCGGCATGGCAATCCGCAAGCGCGCGTTGCTGATCGAGAGAACAACGCCTCTCACGTAGAGGCCCGGCCCGAACGTCACGGTCACTTCACTGGGCACAGATCCTGGCGGTAGATTCACTAGCCAGATCATCTCACAAGTTCATCGAATTCAAGCCCCGTTGAACGGTACTGTAAGGCTCATAACAGAAGTAAATGACAGGCTACTGTCCCGACTGAACGGTGACCTTGGCCGGAGCGCTGGCCACTCCGTTTACGGTGACGATCACCGGCTGATCGCCGGGTGGCACCGACGGCGGCACGGTGAAATCCACCCGCATGGTTCCGATTTGCAGCGGCGCAATGCCTGTGGTCTTGAGGAACGCCGCCACGCCACCGACGGTTACAGTCAGCGGCAGGACCGGCTTGAACGCTCCCAGGGCGTTCGGGCCGGGCAAAAAGCCGTCGGGGAGGGCAGGGGAGACCTCTCCCGCGCCGGAGATGTACATCGTGGCCGTGCCTCCAGGCGCCACCGTGGTCTGCGACGAGAGGAATCCATTGTCATCCGTAAAGATCGCCGGCGCCGCTGGTTGGATATCGATCTGGTATGCCGCAATCTGGCCGTTGTTGTTGACCCCGATCATGCCCGCGCCAGTGCCCACCTCGAATGGAATTTCGATGTTGATCTGGCCCGGCGAAATGTAGGTCATTTCCGCCGCAATTCCGTTCACCGAGACGGAGACGCCTCCGCTCGAGAAGGTGGTCCCGAGCGTCCTGGTGATACTCGACAGGTTGCTTCCATAGATCGCCATCAACGCTCCGGGACTGCCAATCGGGCTGCTGGAAGCGGCATTCACCACCGCGGCGATGCTGGTCGGCGAGGTGCTGTTGCCCAGCACGAACATCACCGGCACATTGATCCACTGCGGGATGGCATTTTGCGACTGGAGCACGACGGTAGCGCGGTACACGCCGGGCTCGAACCCGGTGCCCGATGCGGAGAGTGAGATCTGTCCGGGCCCGGTGCCGGAATATTGCGAGAGGGTAAGCCACGAGGTGGTCCGACTGGTGGGGAAGATCGATGCGGTCCACTGCTGCGTCTTGTCGGAAATGTTGACCGCCAGGGACGCGGATGCGGGCTTGGTCGCGTCGGCCGCCGAAAGCTTCACGGTGGCGGGAGTGGCAGTGATCGTCGCGGGGTTTTGCGGCGCGCCGGTGAACGAAACTGCTACGTTGGAGAAAATCGCATTGCTGAGTATCACCGCGATCGAGTCAGTCGCGGGAGGCGTGATCCCTCCATAGCAGATCGTCCCCTGGAGCGAACCGTACGGGTACAGTCGCTCGGTGCCGAAGATCGCGGAGGCTTTGGCACTGATATCTACGCTGCCCTGGAACAGGCCGGTAATTGCCAATGGAAAGCCTCCCAACTCGTCAATCGTCACGTGCACAGGCCATTGGCAGGAGGCGTCGGCGGCCGTGTTCTGAGTGATGACCAGAGGCGTGGGAGTGATGACGAAGTTCACCCCGGGCGCGGGAGGGTTATAAGTCACACCGAACTGCCGGGACCAGGTCTGTCCGGCGGCATCGACTCCGTTGATTAAGAAGGTGCGTGTGGTGGGTGCTGCCAGATTGCGCAGAACCACCGTGTAGCTGTTCGTACTCACAGGCGCAATTTCGGGCGACGGAAAGTACTGAGACAGGGGCTGCGCCGCGCCATCGATGAAGAAACCGGTCACGCGCGCGGCAACTCCGGCGGCTTCCCGCAAGGTGATCGTCGTGGTCCAACTCAGTCCTTTCGCGTCGGGCGGGTTGGGAAGCACGGTGTCGGGCCAGGTGGCAATGATAGCCGCGGCGCCTGCCGGAGGAACCACCTGAATGCTCCGGCTGGTCCCTCCACTGCTGAACGCGACATCGCCGGAATACTCCGCAGTCAGCAGGAGCGTCCCCGTGCCTTGCAGAAGATAGGCCGGGAAGTAAAGATCCGCCACCTGCTGGCCGTTCCGCGTGACCAGATTGGCGGACCCGAGTGCGACACCGCCGGACCCGAAACTGAAGCTGACCGTCCCCGTCGGCATGCCGTTTCCGCTCACAGGATAGACGCCGGCGGTCAGCGCCACCGTATCGTTAGGCCCGACGCGCGTAGCACCCAGGGAAAGCACTACGGTGACGGCTTGGGTCTGAGTATTCCAGAGCGTCACGAAATTGTTGACGTCGATGGATCCCAATCCGGTGGTCATGTCATAGGCGGTGCCGGCGGAATAGCCGTAGGAACCGGTGAGGCAGTCCTGGCTGCCCTGCAGGCACGGCACTACGTTGCTGCCGGAGGTGACGTCGTGGAATGCCGACGGCGCGCTCTGGGCCAGACGATAGAGTTGGGGGTTGATATTGCCGAGTCCCGCCTGCTTTTGAAAGCCTTTGCTGACCTGGTAATGATTGAGCAGCGCAATAATGCCGGCCATCGAGGGCGTGGAGGCGGAGGTGCCGCCGATGCCAACGATCGTGCCGCTGTAATTGACCTCATAGGCATCGTGGCCGGCCGCGCTGAGGGCGATATCCGGCACGTGGCGGGCGCTGTCACTGGGCACGCCGGGACCGTTCTGCCAGGAAGGACGCGGGTAATAGGCACTGGCGCCCCCTCCGGTCGAGCCAAGCCCGGTGACGTTGGTCTCGTTCCAGGCGGCCTCCGGAATGTAGGAGAGCGCCGACCCGAAGTTCGGCGAGTTGGTAGTGGCCCAGTAGGTGCCACTGCCTTCGACGAACTGCGTTCCTCCCACGGCAGTCACTTCGGGCAAGACGGCCGGCCACAGCACGGCCTGCCCCTGAGTCGCAAACTGGAAGAAGCCTTGCGGATCGCACGCGGCTGCCCCGGAATCGCCGGACGCATTGAGAATCGTGATGCCTTGTGCGTTGGCCTGCTGGGCCAGGGAACGATACGGCCCCACCGGGACTTCGACCTCGCAGGCGCCAAAGCTGCTGCTGATTACCGGAGCAAGGTTGAGGTCAATCGCCAGAATCAAGGCGGTGAAGGCGCTCGGCCCATAGACATAATAAATGGTGGCATTGGGCGCAATGGCGCCGGACCATTCCAGGTCGAGGTCCGCCTCGAGTTGGTCCCCGGAGCCCGGGTCTGTCGAACTGTATGGTACCAGTTTGGGGTCGTTGGGAGGTAAGTTATAGCGCGTGCGGAAAGCACGCAAGTCGCTGAGTGCCACGTCGGAATCGCCGATCACGGCGATACTCTGACCGGTGCCGTCAATCCCCGCCTTATAGAGAGGCGCGATGTCGTAGATGGTGGCGTAGTCTTCCGGTACGAGGAAGTGAGAAGTGCCGGAGTTGTATTCGGGCGACACCCGGATGGCCTGGCTTTTCAGCTTGAAATCGTCGAGCCCCAGAAAGCCGCCGGTGACATCGGCCAACGCTTCCGGGACAGACGGGTCGGTGGCGATCGCGAAGTGCGATTCCCCATTAATCTCGAAGCGATGAATGGAGGTATGCAGAGCGACCGACACCTGTGCGGCCGTTCCGCTGAAGGCAACCCAGTTGCGGCCGCGGGCAGACCGCTCCACATGGAGGCCTTGGGAATTGAGCCACGCAACCACCTTGGAATGATCGGAAAGGCTGAGACCGAAGCGGTCGGCGAACTCTTCGGGCTTGAGCCATTGCCGGTACCGCGGCGAAGACGGGTTCTGCTGATCGGTGAGGAGGCTTTCCAGGTCTGTCTGCTGCGCGGCGGACGGCTTGTAAATCAGCACGGCATAATCCAGGCGCATGGCCGGATCCACCTCGCCGCGATCGAACTGGGGCTGTGCCTGCCGCCGGACGTTCCCGGTAATGACTCGACTCCGGGTGACATCGATCGGGCGAGTGATTCGGTTGGGCTGGGCAGCCGAGACCAAAGCCGTGAATCCGAGGCAAAAGACTACTGGAATCCAGATCTGTTTCCATCGATTGACTTGTAACAAGGCACACCTCCAGGATTGTAAAGAGTATCACCTCAGAATTGGGTTTACAAACGGGCGCTCAGCGGTTCGGCCGGTCCGGGGCGGGCAGGCTCCTCGGCGGCAACATAGCCGCAGGCCACCACGATCAAAAACACGGTGAGAACGGCGCTGTCGTTGAGGTTCACTTCGAAGATGCCGCTGATCATGATTCCGATGACTGCGGCAATCCCTCCATGCAGCAAAAAGCGCGCGTCGGACCGGCCGCCGGGGAGTTTGTGCAGGGCGCGCAGGAAGTCGCAGACGATCATGAGGAGCATCCAGATCATCATCAGCATGGTGGGAATGCCGCGCTCCGCGGCGAACTGCAGGTAGAAGTTGTGCAGGTGCTGGTAGAAGCCCGAAGGCAGGGGACGCGGGGTATCGGGGGGCAGGTAGTCCAGGAAATGGTACTTGGTTTCATCCAACCCGATGCCCAGAATGGGGTGCGCCTCGATCATGCGCAGGCCGGTTCGAAAGGCGATGCGCCGAAATTCATTCGAGTCGATATCCTTCTGGGGACGAAAGATGGAAACGAAGCGGTCGTGCGCCGGTCCGGGCACGAGCCAGATCACCAGCATGATGGCGGCTGGCCCGACAGCCGCGGCCCAAGGCTTCCACCGCCACAGCAGCCAGGCGGCTGCCACGCCGGTTCCGAACCACACGGTTCGAGTTTCGTTCAAAAGCAGGACGGTCCCCAGGAGTGCGGCGCAGGCCAGCCACAACCAGACGGACTTCCGGTCCAATTGCGCAAAAAAGAGAAGAGACAGGAGCATCAGCAGCACGATCATCTCCTGGCCGGCGAAGGTCATCCAGTGGCGCATGGTTCCGGTGACGCGGTCGGTGACGTAGAACTGATAGAAGTCCACGTGCAGGACGTGCGCCTCATGCCAACGCCGCGCAAATTGCACCACGCCGAGCACCGCGACGGCCGCGGCGACGGCGTTCCAGGACTGGAACAGCCGACGGGCTGTGGCCGGGTCGCGAATGGTGGAGAAGATCACGAGGAGCGCCGAGTAGACGAGGATCTTCTTGAGCTGGACCAGCCCGTCGCGGGGGGCGGGCGAGAAGATCAGAGAGAGGACGGTGCCCGCAAGAAACAGGGACAGCGGGACCCAGACGCGCGGAAGCCGGAGCCGCGCGCGCGACGCTACCAGTGCCAGCAGCGACAGCGCCAGCAGCGTCTCGGAGGCCGTGAGGTTCAGCAGGATTGCGACGGCGGAGGCGAACGCAAGATAGCAGGAGATCTGGTAGAGGGGCGGCAAACATCAGTATGGCAGATGTGCCGCTGCACTCGTGCTCAGTACGCATGTGGCCCCCGTCTCCCGGCGCAGACGCGGGACCCGTGGGGACAGCAAAGTCCCCGAATCTATCCGCGCAGTTCGATCGCCAGCGAATCCAGCGCAATGGTCTTCTGAATGTTCCGGCGAAGGAACTCTACGAGCTCGTCCACCCTCACCACCGCACGGCGGAGCCATCCGAACTCTACCCTTTGCGCCAGCTTCTCCAGTTCGCCGCGGATGTCCTGATTGCGGATCTCCGGACCGCCTTCCCGCAGAAGGAGCAAGTCCCGCAACAGATCGTAGAGCACCTTCAGGTAGAGATCCAGCTTGTCGGCCCTGCTCCTGCCAATGCCTTCGGAGACCGGAATCCACGATTCGAAAGGCGCTGCGCCGGCCGCCACCCTCAGCAGCGCCAGCATCGCGGAACGGCGCTTGTCGTAGGCCTCCAGATCGATCGAAACAGCGATACCCGGGCTGCCCGCCGCCAGTGCCATACGGCGTTCCGGCTGATCCAGACCGCGGGCGGCGGCGAAACTCCGCATCTCCCCCGCCGCAAGTCGCGCAAAGTGGAAGGGTACGGCGCGGGACCGGATGGTGGGCAGCAGGTCGTACGGGTTCTCGGCCGTCAGGATCAGGATGAGGTGCGGGGGCGGCTCCTCGAGCGTCTTGAGCAGCGAGTTGGCAGCCTGATCGTTGGCGCGGTCCACGTGATCGATCAGAAAAATACGCCGGTTGCCCTTGTGAGGAAAGAATTGGGCCTGCTCTTTCAGCAGGCGCGACTGCTCGATGGTGATGAAGCGCAGCGGGCCGTCGGGCGCGAACGTCACGAAGTCGGGGTGGCTGGCGAACTGGAGCGGCTCTTCGTTGCGTTTTGCCGAAGGCCACTTCTCGCGATCGGCCACGGTGGCGACGTTGTGCGGCAGGCTGAGGTCGTCCTGCTCGATGAGTTCGGGGTGACCCAGCAGCCGGCCTCCAACCCGGCGGGCGAGCGTAGCTTTGCCGAGTCCTTCGGGTCCGGAGAACAGCAGCGTCTGCGCCAGCCGGCCGTTGGCGATCATCTGCTCCAACGCCTCGACAACGCCCGGGTTGCCCCAAAAGTCGTCAAACATGCCCGTTTTCCAATGGTGCCATTTCCAGCAGCCCGCTCACGATGCTCCAGACGTCGCGTTCGATGGTATCGACGTCGGCGCGCCCATCCACCAGTTTGACGCGCTCCGGCTCGCGCGCGGCGAGCGCGTGGTAGGCGTCGTAGACCTTGCGGTGGAACTCCAGGGCCTGGTCGTCCATGCGGGTCTCGCAGTGTGGCTGGGCGGCATTGCGGGCCCGGGCGCGCGCCAGTCCGGCTTCGGCATCGACGTCCACCAGCACGGTCAAGTCCGGCTTGAGACCGCGGCAGGCGATCCGCTCCAGGGCCTGCACGGCTTCCGCACCCAAGCCGCGGCCGTAGCCCTGGTAGACCAGCGAGGAGTCCGTGAATCGGTCGCTGAGTACGATTTCGCCGCGGCCGAGAGCAGGCAGGATCCACTCATCGACGTTCTGCGCGCGGGAGGCGAAATAGAGCAGGACTTCGGCCGGAGGACAAAGCTCCTGGTTCGCGGAGTCGAGCAGGATGCGGCGGATCTTCATGGCGATGGGCGGACCACCGGGCTCCGTGGTTTCGAGGATGGTGCGTCCCTGAGCGCGAAGGCGCGCCGCCAGGCGGTGCATCTGGGTCGTCTTGCCGGAGCCGTCCATGCCTTCGAAGGTGATGAAGAGGCCGCGAGGTTTCACGTGAAACCACATTGTAGCGGGTGGGATCCCCCGGTTTCATGGGAATCCCGGCGCGATTGGGTGGGGCATCCGGGCGGCGGCTTGGGGCATTTCACGCAACAAGAGAGATTCGGAGCCTCAAGTGTTGTATTTCTCATCGGTTTTTTGTGGACCGTGAAATGCAATTCATTTGCTTCTGGAAATGGAGGAGGAGAACCAATGAACTTCGATCAAGCCCCCATGCTGGTGATCTGGGAAGTCACCCAGGCTTGCGATCTGGCGTGCGTACATTGCCGGGCGTCCGCCCAGCCCGAGCGGAACCCGAAGGAGTTGACCACGGAGCAGGGGTATCGCCTGCTCGACGAGATCCGCAGTTTTGGCGAGCCGCTGATGGTGTTTACCGGGGGCGATCCCCTGAAGCGGCCGGACCTGTTCGACCTGATCCGCTACTCGGTAAAGATCGGCCTGCGAACCAACGTGACGCCGAGCGCCACGCCGCTTTTGACCGCGGAGGCCATCGAAGGATTCCAGAAAGCCGGCATTTCGCGGATGGCAATCAGCCTGGATGGGCCGGATGCCGCCAGCCACGACGATTTCCGCGGCATTCCCGGAACCTTCGACCGCGCCATGTTCGCCCTGGAGTATGCCAGACAGATCGGCCTGGATACGCAGCTACAGACCACGGTCACGCAGCGAAACCGGGCGCGGCTGCCCGAGATGGCCGGGATCGCCAAGGCGGTCCGGACCAAGATGTGGAGTCTGTTCTTTCTGATCGTGACGGGCCGTGCAGGCGAGGGTGACGACCTCACGGCCCCCGAATATGAGCAGGTCTTCGAGTTCATGTACGAGCTCTCGAAGACCGCTCCATTCGGAGTGAAGACCACCGAGGCGATGCACTACCGCCGGTACGTGGCGCAACGCATCAAGGCCGAACACGGCGTTACCGAGAACGAGAATGCCAAGGGCGTGGCCTGGCGTACA
>Ga0335077_10010650_pt1 | contig 11474 bp, 11 predicted proteins | sample Lox_Sample_31_FD_207151 | JGI IMG/M metagenome (GOLD analysis project Ga0335077, IMG submission 207151) | Soil microbial communities from Loxahatchee National Wildlife Refuge, Florida, United States - Lox_Sample_3.1 | ecosystem: Environmental > Terrestrial > Soil > Wetlands | place: USA...
CGCGGAGGCTTCGGCATGTCCCACGACCGGGTTCAGGGCAATCTCGTATTCAACCCCGTATTCAACAACCCGCATATCGTAACCACTCCGACCATCACGTCCAGTACCTATCTCAACATGGACAGCATCTCCACTGGTTCCCAGAGCGCTGCCGGTGTCCTGAGCTCCATCTCAGGTGTGGAACGTCGCGGGCAGGTGCCCACCGTGTACAGCTTCAGCCTTGGCGGGCAGCGCGACCTCGGCTGGGGTGTGACGGCGGACGTGGCCTACGTCGGCACGCTCTCGCGCCACTTGATCACGGCTCGCGACATCAACACCATTCCCTACGGAACTGCGTTTACAAAAGCAGCGCAGAACCCGGCCAACTTCCCGGGCGGCGTTGTGCCCGATGTCGAACCCAACCTTCCACCCGAGTATGCCGCAGCCGGCTACAGCTTCAGCGGCCAATATGCCTACGCGGCTAACTACCTCGCTCCCTACTGGGGCTATGACCAGCTTCCCTACACCAAGTTCGACGGCACCGCCAACTACAACGGCCTGCAGGCATCTCTGCAACGCCGCTTCAACAAAGGCCTGACGTTCGGGGCAGTGTACACCTGGTCGAAGTCCATGACCACTCAGTCAAACGACAACGGCTATGTCGATCCCTTCGATCCCAAGCGCTACAACTACCAGGTAGCTTCGTGGGACCGCAGGCATGTGGCTGCCGTTAACTATGTTTACGACATTCCCTCGCTGTCGAGGCACTTCGGTGGTTCCCGCTGGCTGGCCTATCTCACCGACAATTACCAGATCTCGGGTGTTTCCAACTTCATGACGGGCACACCGAACTGGGTTGGTTTCTGGGTTCCCGCCAACCAGTTCGACGGCGGCCGCCAGTGGAGCAAGGTGCCGCCGGCCTATCTCGGCCTAGACAATCACGGCAAGCCCATCATCCCGGCGATCGGCCGTCCCTACGCCGGTACACCCGACAAGATTCGCTCCGGCGGCATGCAGACCTGGGATGTTTCCCTGTTCAAAAACATCCCCTTCACCAAGGAACAGAATCGCACCATTCAACTGCGTTGTGAAACCTACAACTTGTTCAACCATTCCAACTTCGCGTCGAAGGATTTCGGTGGCAATTTGAACCTGCCCGGATACAACGTCGCGAACGGTGTGGGGACCTACACACCCGAGTCCATTTCACTGGACTCCGGCTATGGTCAGCCGACCAGCGTGTACTCCCAGCTCGGCTCGGGTGGTCCACGCGTAATCCAGCTCGGGACCCGCGTTTCATTCTGAAAATGTGCGGCACGGAAATGAGAACTTCCGTGCCGCCCTCATTGACACATCTGGACACCCTCTCTGCGCTTAAGAAACGCTTCGATACGCGCTTTCTCCTCAGTACGATGCGTATAGATGCTCATGTGTTCTCCGCCCTGCATCGTATTCGCCCGCTGGTGATCTTCAAGATTGTTGCATCCCCCAACCATTTGCAATAAGCCGCGGGCGGGAGGCTTGAAAGTCGGTGCATGTGCACGAGCCTCTGGATCGAAACGGCTCCAGCTCCAGATGGCACGTGCGACACAAACTGCCGACAGGAGCGAGAGGCGGCCATCGACTCCATCGTGTGCCCAAGGGTGGGTTGCAGCTATACTGGCGCTACCGAATCCTAGCTTTTCATGGTAGGTCGTCGATTGATCATGGATGCCACCAACGAAATCGCCCAGCACTTGCGAATTCAGGAAGCCCTGCACCTGAACGAAATGCGCCTGCAGGCGTTGCTTGAGCTCAGTGAGATGGCCGACCAACCGATGCAAATGATTATTGATTTTGCGTTGGAGAAGGCCATCGAGTTGACCAGGAGTAAAGTCGGCTACCTGGCTTTCGTGAATGCCGAAGAAACTCTGCTGACCATGCATTCGTGGCCAAAGGCCGCGACTGGCAGCGCGGTAGAGGCTTCCCCACAGCCGTCCGCAACGGCGGAAGGCGGCAGATGGCAAGAAGCCGTTCGCCGGAGGGGATCGGTGATCACCAATCAGGACGCCCCACTCGGAACCCTCGAAATTGGCTCGCCTGGGGATCTGGGCTCATTGCGCTATATGGACGTTCCTGTATTCGACGGCGAACGGATTGTGGTGGTGGCCGGCGTGGGAAACAAGGAAACGCCATACGACCAGAACGATGAGCGGCAACTGACGCTGCTCATCGTCGGCATGTGGCGGCTGGTCCAGCGCAAGCAGGGGGAAGATCAGCTTCGCGCGACGGCGGAGGCTCTGCGCCGCAGTGAAGCCTACCTGGCGCAGGCCCAGAGACTGACTCATATAGGCAGTTGGGTCGACGACGGGACGATGCGCCCCGTGTACTGGTCAGAGGAACACTATCGGATCTTTGGGTTTGATCCGCAACGGGGTTTACCGACGCGCGAAGAAGCCCTGGAGCGAATCCATCCCGATGACCGGGACAAAGTGAAGCAGGCTTTCGAGAGGGCCGTTATCTACAGGGTGGATTCCGAGGCCGAGTACCGGCTTATTCATCCAGATGGAACCGTCAGATACGCCCATAGCGTCGGACGTCCCATTTTGAACGCGAATAGGGAGCTTGTTGAGATCGTGGGGACGACGGCCGACATCACGGAACGCAAGCGCACCGCTGAAGCCCTCGCGCTCACGAGCTTTGCGCTGAACAACGCGCACGATGCCGCAGCTTTGCTCGACGAGCATGGGCGTATCCTCTACGTGAACGATGAGGCCTGCCGTCAATCGGGTTACACTCGCGATGAGCTGCTCGCGATGGACGTTTGGGACGTCAATCCTGATTTCAGCCCGGAGACATGGTCCGACCACTGGCAAACTTTAAAAACGCGGCAATCGGTCACCTTTGAGAGCTGCCATCGCAGCAAAGATGGTGGGGCCTTCCCGGTAGAGATCAGCGCGAGGTATGTGGAATACGAAGGCGCGGCTTTCAATGTCGCCATCGTCCGCGATATTACCGAGCGCAAGCGTGCCGAGGAAGCTCTGCGGCGGAGCGAATCGTACCTGGCCGAAGCACAGAGGCTGACTCACACGGGGAGTTGGGCCACCGATCCGACAACTGGCCCGTTGTACTGGTCCGAGGAACTCTACCGGATTTTTGGACTCGATCCACAGCAGGGAATTCCCACGCGCAGTCGAGCGCTCGAGCGCATACACCCCGAGGACCGGGACAAGTTCATCGAGGCGTTCAATCGAGGGATCCGGGAGAAGATCGATGTGGAGGTCGACTACCGAATCGTGCTGCCAGATGGAACGATCAAGTTCGTCCATGGTATCGGCCGTCCTGTTTATAACGTGGATGGGGAGCTGGTTGAAATTGTTGGCACCACTGTTGAGATCACCGAACGCAAGCGCGTCGAGGACGCTCTCCGCCGCAGTGAAGCCTACCTTTCTGAAGCGCAACGGCTGACCCGTACCGGCAGCTGGGCCGACAATGGGAGCCCCGTGTACTGGTCTGAGGAGCACTACCGCATCTTTGGACTCGACCCGCGGCAGGGCTTGCCCTCGCGCGAACAAATCCTGGAGCGAATCCATCCGGATGACCGGGCAACGGTGCTCCAGGCCTTCGAGGCTGTGACCCAAGGGGATGTCGCGGTCGAAGCATACTACAGGATTGTGTTACCGGATGAAACCGTGAAATACGCCCACGGTTTAGGCCACCCCGTTTGGGATGCAAATGGGAATGTTCTCGAAATGGTGGGCACAACGGTCGACATCACGGAACGCAAACGCGCCGAGGAACAGCGCACAAGGTTGCACCAGCTCGAAGCGGATCTCGCGCACCTCAACCGGGTAAGCATGATGGGGGAACTGACGGCATCCATCGCGCATGAAGTCAACCAGCCGTTATCGGGCGTAGTGAGCAACGGCAGCGCCTGTCTGCGCTGGCTGTCCGGAGATGCGCCCAATCTTGAGGAGGCCCGGGAAGCTGCCCGCCGCATCGTTCGCGATGGCAAACGGGCCGCGGAAATCATTGCGCGCATTCGAGCCCTCACCAAGAGGTCAACAGAGCATCGAGAAAGGCTCGACCTGAATGAAACCATGCGGGATATCCTTATGCTGGTCGGCGACGAAGCCAAGAAAAAGGGCGTGAACATCGGAACTCGTTTCGCCGAAGGGCTTTTCCAGGTAGTTGGCGATCGCGTGCAGTTACAGCAGGTGATTCTGAACCTGGTGATGAATGGCATGGAAGCAATGAGCACCGTCACGGACCGGCCACGGGAGCTTGTGATCACGAGCCGGAACGCTGATGAAGGCCAGGCGGAGGTCACAATTCAAGACTCGGGCATCGGTCTCGATCCGGATCAGAGCGCGAGAATCTATGACGCGTTCTATACCACCAAGCCCACAGGGATGGGCATGGGACTCTCGATCTGCCGTTCCATTCTTCAGGCCCATGGAGGCCGGCTCTGGGCTACGGCGAACGATGGACCAGGAACGACGTTCCATTTCACCCTGCCAAAGCAACAGGAAGAGAACGATGCAGAGCGCGCCCGAGTCTAGCCCCGTGATCGCGATTGTGGACGACGACTCGTCGGTTCGCGAAGGTCTTCACAGTCTTATCCGGTCCGCCGGGTGGCGAGTGGAAACGTTCGCCTCGGCACAGGAATTCCTTGCCCGCCGCGGGGCCGATGCGCCAAGTTGCCTGATCCTGGACTTGCAACTTCCCGGGCTGAGCGGACTCGACCTGCAGAAGCGCATGGCCGAAGTCAACTTGGAGATTCCCATCGTGTTCCTGACTGGGCATGGCGATATTCCCGCCTCAGTGCAGGCAATGAAAGCCGGAGCAATTGAGTTTCTGACCAAGCCGGTGGAGGAAGAGGACATTCTGCGGGCCATCCGGGAGGCCCTGCAGCGCGATCGGCATATGCGGCGGCAGCACGCCGAGATGCATGACCTGCAAAGCCGATATGGCACGCTGACCGCGCGCGAGCGCGAAGTGATGCAGCAGGTGATCTCCGGTCTGCTGAACAAGCAGGTAGCGGCCGAGCTGAACATCACTGAATTTACGGTCAAGATTCATCGGGCGCACGTCATGCAAAAGATGCGCGCCGATTCGCTGGCAGACCTGGTGAGAATGGCGGAGAGCCTGGGGATCCGGTCAGACAAGCGCTGAGCGCCAACAGCGACGAACAGCTGCGAAATGCGTGTGTGTGGGGTTGGTCGATCTCAGCGCACAATCTAGTGCCAAGGTGTAATAGATTCTCTGCGCGCGCGGTGGTATTTCTTTAATTGGATGTGCGCGATGATACCTCTTGCAGCAGTGGTCGACGATGATATCTCGGTTCGGGAATCGCTGGAGGGCCTGATCAGGTCGGCGGGACTGGACGTAAAAGTGTTTGCCTCCGCCGAAGAATTCCTGAATTCAGCCCATCCTCGCAAGGCCGACTGCCTCATTCTCGACGTTCGTCTTCCGGGCATGAGCGGCATCGAGCTGCACCGTCAGCTCATGGCGCGCAGTTGCAAGGTGCCTGCCATTTTCATCACCGCACATGGATACGATGATCGCACCAGGTCGCAAACCTATTCTGACTGGACCGTTACCTGTTTAACCAAGCCATTCAGCGAAGACGAGTTGTTCGATGCCGTGCAACTGGCGTTGAAATGGGAAGCAAACAACTAAGCCATTCGAGATAATCGAGGAGGGTCTGTGGATACCCCAGGGACTATGGTGTACGTAGTCGATGATGATGCGTCAGCGCGTGAAGGGATCGCCGGCTTACTTCGCTCGGCCGGACTCGTCACCAGGACCTTCTCGTCGGGAGAGGAATTCCTTGCAGCGCCACCGCCCAAAAGGCCGAGTTGCCTGGTGCTCGATGTCAATCTCCCCGGAGTGAGCGGACTTGAGGTGCAACAGGAGCTTGCGAAATCCGACGTCCATCTGCCCATCATCTTCCTTACCGGCCATGGCGACATCCCCACGACGGTACGCGCAGTCAAAGCGGGCGCGGTGAATTTCCTGACCAAGCCGTTCGACGATGAAGAGCTTCTCGATGCAATCCAGCAGAGTACGCTGAGCGATGAAGAGGCAAGTCTCGACATCGACGGAGAGGCGCCGTGCGAGTGCAGCTTCGAAGACATTGTCGGCAGGAGCAATGCCCTGCGCAAGGTGCTGGAGCAGGTCGCGATCGTGGCGCCGACCGACTCCACCGTGCTTCTGCATGGAGAGACCGGCACCGGCAAAGAACTGGTGGCGCGCGCGGTGCACAGCCTGAGCCCGCGAAAGGACCGGAACCTGGTGCGGTTGAATTGCGCCGCGATTCCTTCGGGTCTGGTCGAGAGTGAACTGTTCGGGCATGAGAGGGGAGCCTTTACAGGCGCCCTGATCCAAAAGCGGGGACGGTTCGAGCTGGCCGATCACGGTACCTTGTTTCTCGACGAGATTGGCGATATCGGCCTGGATCTGCAGCCAAAGCTCCTTCGAGCCTTGCAGGAACACGAATTTGAACGTCTGGGCAGCACGAAGACCATCCGCGTCGACGTGCGCCTCATTGCCGCTACCCATCGCAACCTCGGGGCGATGATACGCGAGGGCAAATTCCGTGAAGACCTCTTCTATCGTCTGAATGTTTTCCCGATCGAAGTTCCGCCGCTTCGGGAGCGCCGGGAAGACATACCGCTGCTCGTCCACCACTTTGTCGCACGCTTCGCGCGCATGATGGACAAACGGATCGGGACGATTCCGGCCCGCGCGATGGATGCGCTGGCGAACGCGACCTGGCCGGGCAATATCCGGGAACTCGAGAATTTCATTGAACGCTGCGTGATCCTGACGAGAGGCGACCAACTCTTCGTACCGGTTGAGGAACTGGCGGGGCCGGCAGCGGTACGCCCCATACCTGAATCGACATTTCACGAGGCGGAGAAGCGGGCGATCGTGGATGCGCTTCGAGCCTGCTCCGGCAGGCTCTCAGGTCGCGGCGGCGCGGCTGAACGTTTGGGATTGAAGCGCACCACGCTACAGAGAAAGATGAGCCGGCTGAACATCTCCCGTTCCGATTACGGGCGCGAGTCCGCGAGCGTGGCGTAAACACAAGACGCGGACGCTATCCGGATCCACGGCTATGGAACCCCCAATACAGCGCAGGTGGACCGCTCAGTCACGTCCTGAGTGGTTCGATCGGTCACGATTGTGCGGTTTCTCATACCCATGACGATCAGATCGGCGCTGAACTCCTTTGCGCATCTCAGAATCGTATGCACTTCACCGCCGGCGACCAACTCGGCATCCGGAAATATTCCGGCTCTGGCCATCTGCTGTCTCGCGTCTCGATGAAGCGCAGAACATTTCTGCAACTGTGGGTGCTTCTAAATGTGGGCGAAGACGGCGGACACCGCGAACGAGAAGCAGGCGGGAACAGGCTTAAGAACGATGACCACTTTCAGGTCCGCGCCGATCTCGGGTGCCAGCTCGATCGCGAGCCGGAGGGCTCTGGCGCCTTCGCGGGAGGGATAAATCGCAGCCAGGATCGATCCAACATCTTTATCGTCCTCAATAAGGCGCTACGTGACCGTTGAAACGCTCTGCTTCCGAACTATGCCGCCCGCATCTGGGTTTGGCAATACATGTCGCGGCGATTGAGCACCGAACTCAGATTCATCAGCGCTTTTGATGAGCACGCCGGGCACTCTCGGGTTGCGTCGGTTACACAACTGCAGTCCAGGCACAGTACGGCATGGACGAGCGGAATGATGGATGTTTTCGTGAACGCAGTCACGGTGGTGTTCCTTCCATTTTTCGCGGGCTTCCCAAACGCCTCGAAGCGCTTTCTGGATGCCTAAGCGACAAGTTTCCCGAATGGTCGATCGGAGCCGATTGCTTCGTTCTGAGGCGGCGGCTGAAATCCCTGCGTGGCTCCATCGCATGCACAGCGCCACTCCTGCTCGAATGCTGCCACCTGGTTTATCGCGCGGTTCTGCGCACACTGAATCTCCTGCCGCGACCTGCACAGGAATGTCGCGCAGTCGCGGGCCGGATAACCCTCGAGAACGCAAAGGACGTATACGAGCCGATCGAAATCGTTCAGGTGGAGAATCCCGACGGACTCGTCAGAATGGCTAAGTGCATCTTGCGCCGATCCTTGGTTCGGAAATAGTGCCCGCCCCAAGGTTGTTTTGCGAACGGGACAGACCCAACCCCGCATTACCGCTCTGATTGCGTTCTGGACGAGGGCATTCCGGGTCCAGACTGGCAGCCATCTTTTGAAAACGGAACCATTTGCCATGCATTCGTGCATGGTCAGAATCAGGCAATGCTCGGCTTTGTCGGCGTCGGCCGTGAGGAAAAATGCCAAACGAAACAGGTCAACCATCTCGGAGGCGAACAGTTTCTGGAAATCATCCAGCGACGCGTATTCGCTCGCTGAGGACAGCTTGGTCTGATTCGTCACTAACGCGGGTCTGCCCATTTTCTTTTCTCCTTGCAACCGGCGCCGGCGTGCGGGTTTGCGGCCGGCTCCGTATGGACCGCCTTCACTCCGCCGGAGCACCGCTTCTGTGGCGCAGGGGAAGCGGTTTACGTTCTTCGGGTGAAAATGCGGTTTCGTTGATCCACGAGGTCCCCTGGACGTCGGCGGAGTAACTTGCGCCCGCCGGTACAAGGTAATCCTGCACGTTCTGGTCATCGCCGGGTCCCGTAGCGATAGCAACGCGTGCGGGATCGATGCCCTTCTCTCTCACCAGGTAATCCTTGGCATTGATGGCGCGCTGTTCAGCAAAGTGCTGAACCTTGGCATGTTTGTGTTTCGCCGCATGATCTTCCTGCTTCGCTGTGGTCTCCTTCTCCCTGGCGGTGGAATCGGCAACCAAAACGGCCTTCGCGTCCGGATTGGCCTGCAGGTTCAGCGCGATTTCATCCAGGCAGGCTTTGGCTTCATTGCTGACGCGCGTTGGGCGCTTCTTGTCGCGCTCGAAAGAGAGCGTGCAGAGCGCTTGGGTGTGGGGGGGCGCGGGCGGGGGAGGAGCTTGAATGGTTAGCGCAACTTCAGCGCTCGTCGAGTGGTTCTTGTCATCCTGAACGTTGCAGTTGATGGTTACAGGGCCGGTAGGTGCGCCCGTTGCGGAAAACACCGCAGATGTTCCAGCGCCACTGATGGTTCCCGCGCTTGCAGAGTAGGTATAGGTCAGGGGACGGTTCTGCGGGCTTACGCCGGTGCACGTGATGTTGCTGCTCCCGCCTGTCAACAGGGTGGCGGGGTTCGCCGAACAACTAGCTGTCGGAGGTTCAAACTCCTTGACTTTGAAGTTGGCCGAGCAGGTCGCGTTTTGCTCCGGCTTGCGGCCTTCTTTTCCGTGCTTGCCTTCCTTCACTTCGGCATTGATGGTATAAGTGCCCGGGTCGAGCGTGCCGGTAGAGACATGCGCCGTGGGGCCATCGCCTGTCACGCCAGTTCCCGACCAGTTGTACAGCACGCCATTGTGCTTTTGAGTGCTCACGGAACCAGCCGTCGCATTCACCGTGACGGGTTCGCCTTGATAAATGGCAGGCGGCGTGGCTTCGCACGCCAAAGTGATGTGCGGTGTCTTTCTGCATCCAGCAACAAAGAAGACCAGAAACAGCAGCCCGAGAGAGGCCGATTTGCAGGTCCGATGTGAGTCCATCAATAGTTCCTCCTGTCCTGTGCGCCGAAGAGCCGGCAGTGGGACTGAATTTCCGAGCAGCGCCGGCGCCGGATGGAATGCTCTGCGAAGTTGCCGCCGCCGGTTAGCCATCGGCGTTTCTCAATCACGACGTAGTGCAAACGATATGCCAACTTCTGATTTGACGATCTCCTTCAGATTCGCCAGATGGGCTCATCTCCCGGTGCCGGCACGTTGGGAGTGCCACGAGACGCGGCGGCAGTAGCGTGGACCAGAAGGCGTTACGCCACCTACTTATAGATACGGCTTGGCTTAAACTCACGCGTACGAACACCGCATGTTACCAGCCTGCTATATCGCCTCCTCTCGATAGCCCGCCAGAAGTAAATACTTGCTCCTGTGCGACGGTCATCCAACGACTGCTCAAGCTCATGCGTCCTACGCCGCTCGGTGCCGCTTTGGCGGCATATTGCCGCAACCGCGGCAAGAGTCACATGGCAGCAGTGCACGGTGATTTCTGCAATCCGCTTCTTGAATCAACAAATTTCAGACTTATTCGTGTTTGGCAGGGAGCGTGCACTGAATGGGGGCATGTTGCGAATCACGTTGCCAACGGCGAGCCAATCCGGGCTGTTCATCCTAGAAGGCAGGCTGACTGGCTTATGGGTAAAGGAACTCCTTCGCGTGGCCCGAGCGACAAACCAGGGCTGCGGCAACATCTTCGATCTTCAGGAAGTCTTCTATGTCGATTCCGAGGGAGAGGATGCGTTGCGATTGCTCGGCGGGCGGGGAGCAAAGTTCATCGCCGATTCGGCATACGGGAAAGACCTCTGCCGTCGATTGAAGTTGCGGCGGATAACACCCTCGGAGGGGGATGGCAACAACGGGGAGAGCGCGGAAGATTCTCGCAAGTCGAGGCAGTGCCGAAAATCGTTCGGCGGAAGGCTTAGTGCATTGACCGCCGCGGATGCCAACCAGCATCCGTCGAGTTGCAGAGGGTGAGGCGGACAATGCTGCTCGAAGATCTTCTCTCTCTTCCCGTTGGTACGCGCGTGTTCGGAGAAATTGCGGTTCCCACGACCGTACGCGGAGTAGTCGCATCGCACGAAAACGGGACCCATTTCATTCGCTGGGAACATGGCAGTTCCACCATTCCGCTCGGTAAGAACGCACGGGCGGACGAATACATCGCGGCGCACACCGAACTCCTTCCTAGCTGCCAACAGCGGGTTGTCTACCCCCGCAGAACTGCTGGTACGTGCAAAGACAATGGCCGAAGTCGGGTGGGGAACTACTTCGCCGAGGATCGGGCCACTGTGTTGGATGAAGACGCTGTGGAGGTGAGCCATGGGTGAACGCTTCAATCGGATTCCCACCGGGGACCAGGCGAAGCGCCTGGCTGAAGTCTGCTCTGAAAACCCGGAATACCTGGAGCCTCGCGTTTATCAGGTCTTTGAAAAATGGGAAAGGGAGCACATGGACGCTGCGCCAGCGCCAATCCCGCCTGGCGTGTTCCGGCCGTGGTGCGGAAGCAAGCGACTGCGGGAATTTGCTTTCGAGATCAGTCTTACGGAAGAAGATCTGGGGTTCCTGCGGGCGTTGCGGATCGCCTGGTGATCCGCGAACTCTTTCAACTCAATGAAGACTCGGTCAAGGCTGCCGACTCTCGCGTTGAGCCAACCAGGCTAACGGGCACCGAGCTACCAAAGGAGTGGCACCTCCCGAGTGAGAAGAACATGACGAAACTTACAAAAGCGACTGGAAGATGTCCGGGCAATCAGAAATGCCGCGGAACTTTCCTGGCAATCCTGTTCAGTGCGTCATGGCTTCTGCATTCGGGCGGTGTCATGGCACAAACCCAAAGCAATCCCGGCAGCA
>Ga0335077_10010651_pt1 | contig 11474 bp, 11 predicted proteins | sample Lox_Sample_31_FD_207151 | JGI IMG/M metagenome (GOLD analysis project Ga0335077, IMG submission 207151) | Soil microbial communities from Loxahatchee National Wildlife Refuge, Florida, United States - Lox_Sample_3.1 | ecosystem: Environmental > Terrestrial > Soil > Wetlands | place: USA...
ACTCTATCCCACCTCGATTCGTGCGACCGGCGTGGGGTTTTGTTTTAATGTCGGAAGAATTCTGGCGTCCACCGGCCCATTGGTCAAAGGATACCTGGGGACTGTGTTCGAACCCGGCAAGGCGGCCAGTCTGATCGGAATCGTCTATCTTTTGGGAATCGTCGCCCTCCCGTTCGCACCGGAAACAAAGGGAAAGCCTCTGCCGGATTAGGCCCATCTTCGGCTGAGGTTACATATCGGTCATTCACTTAGGCGGTGTTCCAATATTTAACCGTGTAATAGACTCCCCAGATCAGCAGGGCGATCGCGACGAACACAAGCCACAGCGGAATCTTTCCGTGTCGTTCCGAAATCCCGGCCTCTTTGTAGAGATAAATCTCTCCTTCCCTGTGCCTTTCTTGATCGGGTGGCCTGGTTTCTTTGTTCATGGTCGACCTCCGGAGAGGGCCGGCACCGGCCCTTGCGCAAATTTTAATGGATACTTATCCAATTGTGCCAGTTCCCCTTGAATCACACCACGATCCAGGTGACCCGCTTGTGCGGTGTCCGACAGCGAGGCCCAGACCGTAGCCAACGCCTCGGTCCGGTCCGATGTTTTCAGTCCCGCGGCCACCAGTTCGCCGGCATGGGCCTGGACGCGCAAGGACTGCACATAGTGCACAATGTCCCATATCCCCATGGGTGTCAGACCTTGAGGGGCCGCACAACTATTCCGTTTTCTCAAATCTGGAGGGATGAGCTGACTTTCAAATTCCGGCATGGGGGTCCCGCCCACCCCGGTCATGATCGTTTTAAATATGTGTTCCCCATCATGCCCCAGCTTAACCCCCCCGTGCTCGCCGGCCGCCAGGGTAAAGTTGGCTGGGTGTTCCGCATGACCCCAAACGTCCTTAAGCCCCTTGGCCAGGATCCCGTCGCCCTTTCCCTCGTTTCCATGACATAAATAACAGATGGCCTTGCCGTGAAACAGTTTCTCTCCGTTTTCAATCGAAGCCTCGGTGACCGGAGGCTCCGGAGCTACGGAAATCGGTTCGCCGACCGGCTCTTTTCCCCAGCGATCCGAGAAGGTTTTAATATACTGAATCACGGCCATCCGTTCGCGTTCCGAAATCTCCTGCCAGGTCGGCATGGCCGTTCCCCAGAGCCCGTGGGTGACGGTGATATAAAGATCGCCGTCGGTCGGGAGGGAATCCTTTCCCGGTGTCGAGCGGAATTTGAAAACCCCTCGGGTGAAATCCCGCGGTTTGGGGTCTAAAAAGACGGCCGACGGTCCCTGGCCGTCACCGTTCTCTCCATGACAGCCGATGCAACGCCGTTCGTAGACTTCTTTTCCCAACGAGACGAGCTGCGCTCGCTCGCGGGGATCCGTCGTGAGCGAAACTCCGGATGATAAGCGGGTTGGTATGAATGTCTCACGCCAGTCGCCGACCCCCGTACCCAACCGCTGGATGTACGCCACAAGCGCCTTCCCGTCGTCGTTCAGTCGGGGCGGTTCGTCGCCCTTCGTCGGCTCGAACAACCAGGGAAACGACGGCATGATCGAGTCGGGAACGACATGGCGCGGGTTCCAGTGATGGGCCGTGTTCCAGTCGTCCCCGTATTTTCTTCCCACCCGTGTCAGGTCCGGTCCGATGCGGCGCGTTCCGAAGAGATGGGGGAAGTCATAGGCGTATTCCCCGGCCTGAGAAACCGGGCCCCAACGCAACGTTTCTCCCGTGACCGGGCGGACATATTGAGAGTGACAATACCAGCATCCCTCCCGGATATAGACCTTTCTCCCTCGGGCCTCAAGCGGCGTGTAGTCGGCCACGCGGATCGTTTTTTTTGTGGCCTCATCGATCACCGTATCGGTGCGAGTCTGGGGCATCATCCACGGGATGATCCCCTGTACGAAGACGGCCAGAAAGAAAAATCCCAATCCGGCCGCGAGGAAAACCGTGGAGGGGGTCTCGATCCAACTCCCTCGGGGTGGGGCCAGTTTTGACGGGGTTGGCTCCCATAGAGAGGTGTCCGGGACTTCCCGCTCCACCGGTTTTCCTTCGCGCGCCGTTTTATATAAGTTGATCACCATCAGAACAAATCCGATATCCATCGTCAGCCCCGAGAGACTGCGGACCGCCCACCAGGGCTTCAACTCTTTTACGGTATCGACGAAATTGGCCTGGTACTCCAGCATCGAGCCCTGGACGAAACCCATGGCGGTCAGGACGACGGCCATCAGACTGAACCCCGTGATCGTCAGCCAGAGATGCCAGCTGGCCAACCGGTTGCTCCACAGTTCCCGTCCCGTCGCCCGCGGCCAGACATAGTAAAGTCCGCCGATGACCCAGACGACCATCGCCCCGAAGACCGTGAGATGGGAATGCGAAATCACGAAATCGTTGAAATGGGTCAGCTGCTGGATCCGCCGGAGCGCCTCCGTCGATCCTTGAAAGCAGCCGAGGAAATAATAAATGGCGCCGAGAATCAAAAACTTGGCGGCGTAGTTGTCTCCCCCTCCGCCGCCGAGGATCGTCCCCCAGCGGCCGGCCATCGTCCCGAAGAAATTGACGGTCACGGCCCAGACCGGAATGATCAGAAACATGCTGGCCGTGATCGCCATCGTCTGATTCATGTTCGGGATCGGACTGTAAAGATAATGATGGATCCCGACCAGGGGATAGAAGATGGCCAGCGACCAGAAGCCCAACAGCGAGAGACGGTGGCTGTAGAGGGGGTTTTTGGAACTGACCGGAATAAAATAATAAATCGTCGCGAGTCCGGCCGGGGTCAGCCACAGCCCGACGATATAATGGATGTACAGACCGTGCATCGCGGCGCTGTTGACCCCGGAGAAGGCCGGGACGTATTTCAGGATCACATCCCCTAAAACCAGGTTCATGACGGTCCAAATGAAGGCTGCCGTGGTGTACCACATCGCGACGTAAAACCGCTTCTCTTTGCGTCGCCAGATCGTTCCCAGGATCTGAACCGTGACCGCGCCCAGGACGAAGAAACGCAGAATCGCGAATGGCCATTCGTATTCGCCGGCCTCCAGTCCCGAGTTGTAGCCCAGCATGAAGGAAATGGAGCCGAAAAAGATAAAGGCGTTCCAGATCCACAACAGCCACCGGCCCCATTCCTCTTTATACAACCGGACCCCGCAGAGGCGGGGGACGAAATAATAGGCCAAGGCGATGAACGTGGTGGAGAACGCTCCGAAGATCACCCCGTTGACATGAACCGGCCGCAGCCGTCCGAAGGTCAACCAGGGAATGCCGCCGAGAAAATCGGGTTCATGAAACTTGATCGAGACGAGCAGACCGACCAAAGGAAAAACAGTCAGCCAGACCAAGGCCCATGCCAGCCATTGTTTCACCAACGATCGGTTCACGAGGACTTCGTCGTCCATGGGGTTCCTCCTTTCCTGAAGAAAGGGCGGACATTTTAGAAGCGATCTTATGTTCCCGTATTTAAGGAGACAAAATGGCCTCGCCGGTTATCCTGATAGCAGGATGCATTATGCTGGGAGCAAAAGGGCTTGTCCTTTCCGTAGCTGATGATCGAGATTCGAGAAGCATCCACGCCCAACGTGACCAAATATTGTTTCACCGCTTCCGCCCGGTGGTTCCCTAAAACCAGATTGTACTCTTCCGTTCCGCGGTCATCGCAGTGTCCCTCGATCTGAACCTTCAGGTTAGGATGGTTGTTCAGAAACTCGGCGTCTTTTTGTAAGGCTTCTTTCGCGTCATTCCGGATCAGGTATTTGTCAAAATCAAAGAAGGCGTCCTGAAACGATCGGCCGGATAATCCGATGTCGAGCGGTTTGGAGGCCTCGACCGATTCCTGTATCGGACTCTTAGGAACGGCCGATGAATACGCCGGGGGTTCCGGCGGACTCGTCGTCTCGTGGCCGGATGAAACATCGCTCTTGACCGTGGCCGTTGCGGCCTCGCGGTTGCACGCCGGCAAAACCGCCAAGGTCATCAACAGAGGAAGTATGGCGAATCCGGATTTTAGATGCTGCATCGGTTTATCTCCTTTCTTTTAATGAAGGCTTAATAATACCGATCCCGTCCTCTCTGTGTCTTTGCAAAATGGGACGCGGGCCGGTTTCGATTTGAGATGACCACCGTGTCGACCAGATCCCCGCAATGGATACAGCGGGTCATGGAAGTTCCGCCATCCCGGGTAAAGATCCGTTCTTCAATCATGATTCCCTGGCATCTTTGACATTTCATTCGAACCTCCTTTCCTTAAAAAGTGGGTTGGCGCTTTATCGTTCGCGCTCGTGCACGCCCCGCACAGAAAATCTTTCAGGCTCGTCTCTATCACGAATCAACCCGGGGGCTCTATTCAAGGCCGAGGCCGGCGTTGAGCATCGCCCGAAGGAGGTCGTGGAGACTGACGGTCTTGGTCAGAAAGCCGTTCTCCACAACCGGAAGATTGAGCAGTTGGTTCTCTTCGATATACGTCAAGGCCTCTTCGATCGGCGTCGTTTCGTGCACGAAATAAAGTTTTCGACTCATGATCTCCTCCACCTTGATCGACCGCAGCTCCCTTCCGGACTCAATGACCTGAAGCAGTTCGAATTCGCTGATGAGCCCGACGAACCGGCCCTCCTCATCCACGACCGGAACTTCCGGGATGTGGGCCGACAGCAATATCTGAGCCACCCGCGTCCCGTCCGTGCCGGTCATGATCCGCGTCGTGTTGGTTCCTTTGACATCGTGAATCGTTCGATACAACGTTTGAATCGCCATGGTCTCCTCCTTCTTGGACACGATCCGGGCCGAATGCCCTGATTCATGTCGTGTGAACCGTTCCGGTTCTTCGTCTTCAGGCGCGCCGAAGCGTTTCCATTCTGTCGACGACCTTGTGGACATCGGGCAGCATGGAAACGAGCCGATCCGCCAGATGTTTTTCGCGGTTCCGATCGACGATCCCCAACAGCGTCACAACGCCGTCTGCCGCGCGAACTCGAAGCTGCTCGATATCGAGCAGCGGATTTTCGATCAGGGCGGCTCGGGCTTGTTTTTCTATTGCAATGTCCTGATCAAGAGGCGGGATGACCCGCATGTCGTTCTCGACTCCTCGAACGCCAGGGATCTGCATCGCGATCAGCTCGGCCAAGCCCTTTTCCTCACCGGTATAAACCGTTCCATTGAGCTTGACGATCCCGCTGTGGGAGGACACCCCGATGCGGTTCAGGTTCAGATGACCGTCCCTTTCCATGAAGGATTCCACTGCGGTTTTGATCCAGAGATCACTTTTTTCATGCTGCATCGCATGCGATGCCGTGGACTGGGTCAGGGTCACGAACAGAACGGACACGACCCATAACGCCCCACCTTTAATCTTCATACGGTTTCTCATTGCCGGTTCTCTCCTTTCGCTTCAATCCTTGAGCAAGGACTGTGCCAGAGAAAAACGCACCTTGATACTCTTTCTTTTAACCATAACGACCGAAAGAATGAAACGGAAATGGGGTCTCGACTCCCGATTTTCGGTAGGCCGTTACTGATGGATCGGGGTGTCGGACCCTTCCAAACAAAGATTAGCCGCTGCAGGGGGTGGTCCAAAAATTGCTTCAAAGAGCTATGCAGGAGACGACTGCGACTTGAGACGTGAGCACTTCGTGTGATAGCATAAACGGCATGTATTCCATTCGGTCGTTCAGGTGGCGCCTCACATGGATGATGCTTCTGATCCTGTTGATCACGACGGGACTATTGTTCTTTTTAAATTATCAGATGGAAAAACAGGTGCTTACCGATCAGATCCGCCAACGCGCCATGCTCATGGGCAAGAATCTGCAACTGAACCTATCGCTGCTTCTTTTAAAGACGGACCATCAGGACTTGTCGAACCTTTCCGATGACGAACGAGTGCAGATCCGAAACTTCATTCGACATTTCAGCGAGGAGGAAGCCAAGTATGACGTATTCAGCGTCAATGAAGGGATCAACGATCTTTATTTTATCGACGACCAAAATAAAGTCGTGATCGACGATCCGGCACGAAGCGAAGGACGAACCCTCCCGCCCAATGAACAAATCGACCCGGAGACAATGGCCCAGCTGAAAAAGAATCGGATTGACACGCGGATCCAGACGCGGGGAGCGCATACCTATATGTTTATGACCTTTCCCATCGTTAATAACGAGCGGCTACTGGGACTCGGGAGGATCGAGATGTCGATGGACTCTGCCGTGGCGGCCCTGAACCGGATCAAGCTTGAGGGCTTGATCACGACGGCGTGCCTTTTTATGATCGGTCTGTTTTTTGCTTCGTACTTCGCCAAAAGCGTGACCCGGCCCATCGGCGCGTTGGTTCAGGCGGCGGTCCGGATCGGCCAGGGTGACTTTAACCAACGGCTGGAGGAATCCCGCAAGGACGAGATCGGCGTCTTGATGGCGACCTTTAACCGGATGACGGAGGGGATCGTTAAACTGGAAGAAACGCAAAAACGGGTTGAGAAGTTGGAGATCGCAAGCCAGCTGGCCGCTCGGGTGGCCCACGAGATTAAGAACCCGCTGAACAGCATCGGTCTTATCATCGATCACATCCGTGACCGCTTTGCTCCGGCGAGTCCCCCGGAGCGCGAGAAATTCCTGGAATTGTCCAGCAACATGCAACGGGAGGTGGATCGGCTGAATAAAATCGTCGAAGGTTTCCTTCGATCCGCAAAGCCGATCTCTCTGTCGCGGCAGCCGACGGATCTGAACGGTCTCATCGACGAGACCGTGGCCTCGATCGCTCCCGAAGCCGACCAGCAACGGGTCCAAATTCATCGACAGTATCAGGGAAACCTGCCCCAACTGTCCGTGGATTATCAACAGGTGCGTCAGGCGCTTCTGAACCTGTTGATCAATGCCTTGCAGGCCATGCCGAACGGAGGTGAACTCCACCTGTCCACCTCGATATCGAACAACGGGGCGGATGTGGTTTCGGTCTCCGTCCGGGATACCGGCTGCGGAATACCTCCCGAAAACCTGCCGCGGTTGTTCGGTCCTTACTTCACCACGAAACAACGCGGTTTCGGGCTGGGCCTTTCGATCGTCGAGCGGATCGTTCAGGAGCATGGCGGAAAAATCGAGGTTATGAGCCGGGCGGGGAAGGGTTCGGTATTCACGCTCCTGTTCCCGATTCAAGAGGATACGCATCATGCCTAGTGTTTTGATCATCGATGATGAAAAAGTGCAGACCGGTATCTTGGGCGACATCCTGACCCATGAGGGTTTTGATGTGACGACGGAAAACGAGCCGGAACAGGCCTTGGCCCGGGCCCAGAATCAATCCTTTGATCTGGTGATCAGCGATATGAAAATGCCCCAGATGGACGGGATCGAGCTGCTCAAGCGCCTCCGGAAGATCCACCCGGATCTCAACGTGATCATCACGACCGCCTTCGGAACCATTGAAACCGCCGTCAAAGCCATGCGTGAAGGGGCGTTTGATTATGTCATGAAGCCGTTTTCAAAGGAAGAACTCCTGATCACGATTCAGCGCGCAATTAAAAATCAAGAGTTGGTTCGGGAAAATGTTTATCTTCGGGAAGAACTGGGTCTTCTCGAGGATTCCGTCCGGCTGGTCGGGGAGAGTGAAGCGATCCAGAATATTCATCGGATGATTGCAAAGGTCGCCCAAGATGACAAAGCGACTGTCTTGCTCCAGGGAGAAACAGGGACGGGAAAAGACCTTATCGCACGGGCCATTCATCAGAGGAGTCCTCGGCAAAAAGAACCGTTTATCGTCGTCAACTGCGCCGCGGTTCCGGAGGGACTGATGGAGAGTGAATTTTTCGGGCATGAGAAGGGGGCGTTTACCGGCGCGACGTTGGCCAAACCGGGACGGTTTGAACTGGCCGATCGGGGGACGCTTTTTTTGGATGAGGTGGCCGAGTTAGACGCAAACGTTCAAGGCAAACTGCTCCGGGTGCTTCAGACCAAGGAGTTTGAACGCGTCGGCGGAACCCGCGCACACCGGGTCAATGTGCGGGTCATCGCCGCTACCAATAAAAACCTTCAAGAAGGGGTGCGCGCGGGACGATTTCGGGAAGACCTTTTCTACCGTCTCAATGTGGTGCCGATTACAATCCCCCCGCTCCGAGAAAGGAAGGAGGACATTCCCCTGCTGGTCGAATACTTCCTGAAAAAGTTTCAGGCGGAGGGGAAACGAAGAGTCCAGATCTCCCCGGAAGCCATCGAGGCACTTATGAAATATCATTTTCCCGGAAATGTCCGGGAGCTTGAGAATCTCCTTGAGCGGGCGATCATTCTCTCCGATGGAAAGGTGATCACCTCACGTGAGATTCACCTCTATCCTCTCGACACTCCCTCTTCCACCGGCGCTCCGGTGACGGCAGAAGACGGGACCAAGACTGGCTCCCTTCGGGAAGTCAGCCGCCATGCCGCGGAAGAGGCGGAAAGAGTTCTCCTCATGGAAACTCTTCTCAAGACCAATTGGAACCGTGTCAAGGCTGCGAAAGCTTTGGGTATCGACTACAAAACACTTCGCCACAAGATCCGCCTCTACGGCCTCAGACCCGGTAGAAATTCGACATCTTAGTGAACCGGGTAAGATACGGTCCCGTATTCCCTAGTTACTTCGTCGGTGCTTTCGGCGATTTTGTTGCATCCTCAATCGAGAGCAGATCCACTTCAAATACGAGCGTGGAATTGGGCCCGATCAGGTGTCCGGCTCCCCGGGAGCCGTACGCGAGGTTCGAAGGGATAAAGAGCTGCCATTTTGAGCCGACCGGCATCAACTGCAGCGCCTCGGTCCAACCGGTGATTACGCCCGACACCGGAAAGGAAGCCGGCTGTCCACGTTTGTACGAGCTGTCGAACTCGGTACCGTCGATCAGAGTGCCACGGTATTGGGTGGTGACTGTATCGGTGGCCTTGGGTTTCTTTCCGGTGCCGGCCGTGATCACTTTATACTGGAGACCGCTCGGAAGAGTGACGACACCCTCCTTTTTCTTGTTCTCGGCTAAGAAGGCCTCGCCTTCCTTCATGTTTTTATCCCCGAGTTCTTTGTTGTGTGCAATGGTCTTTTCCTTCATCTCCTGTTCGAAGGCGGACATCACGGCTTGGACTTCTTCTTCCGTGAGCAGAGGTTTCGCATCCGACATCGCGTCTTTAACGCCTCGCGCCAATACATCCGGATCCACCTCGATGGCTTGTTGTTTAAAATTCGTTCCGATGTCCAGCCCGATGCTGTAGCTGACCTTGTCCTTTTGAGTCTTCAGGACCGTCGAGTCGGCTCCACGAGCCGAACCGGCCAGGAGTACGATGCCTACAATGGCAACCAGACGAAATAACATAGAGTCTCCTTTCATCGATTCATCCCCCCGGTCTGTGCCGACCATTTCCTGCGCAAACCCTACAGGGAGAGCCGAACTCGTGGGGGATCTTGTTATTGTGTTTCACTTGTATAATAAAATCCTTCAATTGATCAATCATTATTTGTGAAAACCTTAAGGAGGGATCAGCCATGTGCCGGTAGGAATTCGCCGCAGATATGAGTTTGTAGAAAGATCGATCTTTGCACCTTCTTTATCTGGGGGAAAACGTGACAATTGAAATCATTCGGAGTCGAAGAACCGGAATGCGTCCCATGATTGACATAAAGAAGTGACTGTGTTAAAAAGATCTTTTGTTGGGGGCGATTAGCTCAGTGGTAGAGCGCTTGCTTCACACGCAAGAGGTCGTTGGTTCGATACCAACATCGCCCACCATTTCTAGGATTCGCGGATTTTCTCGTCCGCCTCCTGTCGGGTTTTGCAGTCGATGCACAGGGTTGTTACCGGCCTCGCCTCCAATCTTTTCAGGGAGATTTCTTCTCCGCAGCTTTCACAGATCCCAAAAGTTCCATTGTTGATGCGTTCTAACGCTTCATCGATTTTCTTCAGCAATTTTTGTTCTCGTTCACGGAGGCGCAGTGTAAAATTCTGATCCGTTTCAGCCGAGGCTTGATCGGTCATGTCCGGAAAATTCTCCGTGCCCGGTTTTAAACCGCCCGCAATGATTTCACCGGATTCAGCCAACAGGACAGCTTTCTGGCGTTCCAGATCTTTTTTAATTCCTTCGTATTTTCCTTCTTTTAATTCACGGTCTTTTTTTACTTTTCGGTCTTTTCCGACCATAGAGTGCCCCTTGTCATATTTGGTCAAATGCCTGTAGATAGCATCAACAAAAGTGAAACTATATCAGAAAGTCGATTTTGAGTCAATAAAAATAGGCTAAAACGCAACCTTGACACTGAGATATTTACCTGATATAATTGGTTTTCACCTATTAAATTTTATTTTTCAAACAGTTTAACCCACCATGTCATTACAACAACGTCTCCTGGAAGAAATGAAAACGGCTATGCGTGACGGCGATGCCTTGAAGGTTTCCGTCATCCGATTGCTCCGGGCATCGATTAAAAATAAGGAGATTTCAAAGGGAAAGCAAAATCCGTTGACCGAGCAAGATATATTGGAAACGATTATATCGGCCACAAAACAGCGCAAAGATTCCATTGAACAGTTCGCTAAAGGAGGAAGAATGGATCTGGTTGCCAAGGAGAAAAGTGAGCTCGAAATTTTGCAAACCTATCTTCCCCAATCCCTTTCCGTGGAAGAGCTCAAGTCCAAGGTCCAGGCCCTGATTAAAGAGATCGGTGCAAGCGGGCAGAAAGACATGGGAAAGGTCATGAAGATCTTGATGCCCCAAGTGGCTGGGAAAATTGATGGATCGGTTGTCGGACAGGTGGTGAAGGACCTTTTATCTCAGTCCTCCTAGACGTGTCCAACACCGGAGGTTCGTTCACCCTAAAAGGGACGACCGCCCTTCTCTTATCTTCAGCCTCTACCTCGATAACAGCGATGGGTCATTACTATGGAACGGGGATATTTCTCAGAAGATCTGGTTCAGAAGATAAAGCGAGAGAGTGATATTCTTGAATGGGTGTCCAGGTTTGTCTCGCTCAAGAAGACGGGTCAGAACTGGGTTGGGCTTTGCCCCTTCCATTCCGAAAAAACGCCCTCTTTTACCGTCAGCCCCGGCAAGCAGGTTTTTCACTGTTTCGGCTGCGGCGTTGGGGGTGATGTCATCGGTTTTTTGATGAAAATGGATGGGTCAACATTTCCTGAGACGGTCAAATTACTGGCCGAGAGGCTCGGCATTCCGATTCTCCAGCAACGGGGGGCTGAAGCCGATAGGGCGGAACAACTCCGCGATGAGTTGTATCGGATTCACCGCGAGGCGGCCGATTATTATCATACGGTGTTGTTGAGCGCCCCTGAAGCTCAACGCGCTCGAGAATACCTTCATGTCCGGGGAATTTTAAAGCAGACCATCGATGCGTTTTCTCTGGGTTTTGCCCCCCCGGGTTGGAACGGATTACAACAGGTCCTTACTAAAAAGGGATGGTCTGCTGAGCAAATTGAAAAGTCCGGTCTTATTATTGCGAAGGATCAGCCCGCATCGTCGCGGAAGCATTAT
>Ga0335077_10010653_pt1 | contig 11473 bp, 16 predicted proteins | sample Lox_Sample_31_FD_207151 | JGI IMG/M metagenome (GOLD analysis project Ga0335077, IMG submission 207151) | Soil microbial communities from Loxahatchee National Wildlife Refuge, Florida, United States - Lox_Sample_3.1 | ecosystem: Environmental > Terrestrial > Soil > Wetlands | place: USA...
CGAGCCAACTCGCCGTACAATGCCCTCATGCTGTGCCCGGGAGGGCACAAAACAAAGTCAATTACAGGGAACGGTAGGTGTCAAAACTCCAGGCTGTCTCAAAAAAGGGCGCAGACCACAAGGCTGTCAAAGGGATGGGGTTTTGGCACAGTTCTGACACAGTTCGATGAGTAGTGATTCAGTGATTCTTCGATGATTTCGCTGTCGCCGTCCTGGCCGGTCAGAAGGAAATTCGAATGGCCGTCAGCGACGTCCCGAGGCACCCTTCTATGGCGATGGGGACGTGCCCGGCAAATGGTGCTGAACCTCCTCGATAACGCGGAGAAGTACACGTCGGAGCGCGGGGAAGTCCGGGTGTCCCTCGAACGCCGGAACGGCAGCTACCTGGTTCGTGTGGCCGATACCGGCGAGGGCATTCCACCGGAGTCTCAGCCCTTCATTTTCGATCGCTTTTACCGCGTGGAGCGCGGACGAGCACGGACGGAAGCCGCCGGTCAGTCAGCGGCGCAAGGTGCAGGCGCCGGCCTGGGCCTGGCGATCGCCCGCTGGATCGCCGAGATCCACGGGGGAACCCTCAAGCTGGAATCGTCCGGTCCCGCGGGCAGCACCTTCGTGGCTGCGCTGCCCGCCGATTCGCCGCCCAGTGCCGGTGTGTGAAAGACGCACGGCCGGCGGCAAAGTGCTGGTTGTTATAGCATTTCTGCTGAGCAATCAGCATTTCCAGGCATCGCCGGATTCCCTTCAAGCCGGCCAAGTTCCCTCCTTGCAATCAGATCGGTCAATGCGTCTGAGTGGCTCCGCAACTGCCCTTAGAGGGGTATGAAGCGAACAACAACTCTCGTTCACGGATTACTTGCACTGCTCATTCCCGCGAGCGCGCTGGCCGGAGGTTTGACCCTCGCCGCACCTGCCCCTCCGGAGGCTTTGGCTTTCGCCCGATACCTCGCGTCCTCTCAGGAACCCGACCCGTTCACGGAATCAGGACCCGTGGCGGTGGTGATCGAAGCGTCGCTGTCCCGCCTGAACAAGGAGAGCCGGCTACTGGCCATACGGCTAACGGGCGAGTCCGAGCGCAGCGAATACCATGTGCTGCAAAGTGACGGGGACGCCGCCGTAACGTGTGAAGTAATTGCGCCGTATCTTGCGGCTCAGTTGCAAGCCGAAGACTTGCCGCTGTCGTCTGTCCTGATCACTCCGGCAAACTACAAGTTTCGCTACTTGGGCCAGGTCGCAACGGCAGGCGCGCCGGCTTACGCGTTCCGGATCGTGCCGAAGAGAAAGCGCGATGGCCTGATTCGAGGCGAACTTTGGATCGACTCCGCGACCGGCGTCGCGGTCCTGCAGTCGGGGCGCCTGGCAAAAACGTCTTCCGCTGTGATTCGCCAGATCGAGCTTGTTCGCGACACCAAAACTGGTGGACGGCCACCCCAGCGCCCGCATCACGCGCGTGGCCATCGAAACGCAGCGGTCGGGACGCGGCTATCTGACGATCACCGAGTTCCGTCCATTCGCGCCGGACGAGGGTGAGGTTTCGGATTCGGAGGCGCAGGCTAGTCTGGTGGCCGGCCAGTAGGAGGACAGTCATGGAAAACTTTCTCGGGTGTGTTCTTATCCTGGCCATCAGCTTTCCGGTTTCGTTCTACCTGGCGCGGGCCTGCTTGAGCGCAGTCATCCGCCTAATCGGCGGGGCCGAGCCTCCCCGCGGAATGGAAGTCGATGTGCTCCGTAAAGCTGCTTAGGGAGGGTAAAACGATGGCTATTCAGCAAACCGAAGAGCAAACCAAGTGTGCGCATCCAGCATGCCAGTGCACCGTAGCAACTGATGAACAGTACTGCAGCCAGCTCTGCCAGGATGCCGGAGGAGACGAAATAGAGATCTCGTGCGACTGCGGACATCCGGGCTGTGCGCTCTGATAGTGAACATCGGCGCCGGGCAGATGTCGAAATCTTGACGCTATCTTTACTTCCCAACAAGAGCTTCCCGCGCGGCATGCGCCGGATGTTACTGGATGGGAATGACGAGGTCGACTTCGCGCTGCTTCCACGAATCGAATTTACTCAATGTCTTTGGTCTGGACCAACAGCATTGATACTTCGCTTTCAAGGTATAGTCGACATCGCCATATAGCCGATAAAAGCGGTAGCGGCCCTCGTTACCGGTTATATAAGACACCACCAACAGGCTGGCTGTATTCTCCAGTTGTACAACCGCACCCTGAAGAGTGTTGCCTTTCCTATCGGTCACAACGCCGGTTACGGAGCGTATCTCAATTTCTGGCACGCATGGAAGCGCGAAAAGTAGCAGCATCGCCGAAAGGTGGAAAACTCTCTTCAACATAACAATCCCCAATACCGGCCGTGCTGCCAGGTGGGCCGCACCCGGTATCTCGGCGCAGGCACTCTCAGGCCGGTATCGAAGCCGGAATGGGCTCGCCGGATGCCGTGACCGACTGCCGGTTCGCCAGCCATGCCTGGATCTTTGGCACTGCCGCTGACGCCGCCTCTTCTCCAGCCATCAGCAATTCCTGCCCGCAGCCGAATCCGTCCCAGTCGACCGCCCGGACATCGGGGGTTACTACCAGGTCGCTATCGTTGCGCCAATCCTGTTCACTGCGGCCCTGCATGATTTGAAAATACCGGTTCACCACCTGGAAGATATTGGCGGGAGCCAGATGGCTCGCCTGCGCCGGCAGGTGCACCGAAATCACGTGCGTGGCGCCGAGGTGGCGCGCAAGCAAAGCCGGTATCTCCATGCCCATAGCGCCGTCCACCAGCAGGCGGCCATCATGGCGCACTGGCTGAAACAGCCCTGGGTAGGAACAGCTTGCGCGTATGGGTAGGAAGACCTCGCCTGCATCCCGGAAAGGCACCGTCTCGCCGGTGCAGAGATCCGTCGCAAGGACGCCAAGTGGGATCGGCATCACTTCGAAGCGGTGGCGTTTCAGGAGGCGACGGAGGAACGTTTGCATACGTCCACTCGCCACAAAACCCATGCGGGAGAGGCTCCATCGCGCCACGTCGCCGAAGCGCATGGCGCAACCCGCGCGAGCGATTTCGGTGGGCGATGCTCCGCTGGCATAGGCCGCGGCTACTATGGACCCGGCGCTGACCCCGGTGACGCAATGAATGGGAATGCGGTGACGCTCCAGGACTGCCAGCACACCCGCATGGGCAATGCCGCGGGCGAAGCCGCCACCCAGCGCCAATCCGATTCTGGGTGGCGAAGCCACCACCGCGGCCCAGTCGATCTTTGGCCCTGAATGCGAATAGCGGCGGAGCGCCGCGGAGAAGTTTGCTACTTTTTGTGGCGCCCTCATGACCACTCCTCAAATATTCCCTGCCCCGGCGCCTTCGCTCACAGGGTATCGCCGCAATGACGCTTGCACCTGCAGGCGTTCTTCCGGCAGTACACACTGCACTTCGAGTGTTCCCCGCCGCCTTCGGTACTGCATTCCGGATCGCCCATCTTAGGCTGGCAATCGCAGTTGTGGGTGTAGCCGCCAGAGTCCGAGTTCTGGCACCAGGCCGGCTGCCCATCGTGGGCGGAGTTGCCGTCGCCTTCAAATGGCGGGATCGGCTGCGCCTGCTGGAGCGCGACCGCAGTGATGATCATCAGGCTGAAGGCCAGGACGAAGCGTCGAAGGAAGGTGAAGTTGTCCATGACTTGCTCCTGTAATAAACGACCCCTCAGACAACCCAAAATGTTGGTGGCCGCGGGGCAAACACAAACGCCAACGTGACTGTCCTAATACGCGAAGGGATCTGGCGCACCTATGCACAGCAGGATTGCCGAGTTGGTTCAGACCTCGCTCCTGATCCTGGGCGCGCTGTTTCCCATCGTCAACTCGCCGGAAAACCTGCCAATCTTTCTGACCCTGACCACGGGCCTTTCTCCCGGAAGTCGCGCGGTTCTGGCGCGCAAGATTGCCGTGAACGGATTTTTGCTTCTTGTGGTCTCGGTTCTGATTGGTACCCATATCCTGGCATTTTTCGGCATTTCGCTGCCGGTGGTTCAGGTCGGAGGCGGCCTCGTCGTCGTCGCAGCCGGGTGGAAATTGTTGAATCGGGCAGATGACGACGACGGGGTGCCTGAATCTCCTACGAAGCTGCCGAGAGCTTCGTATTCTTCCTCTTATCTGGCCCGCCGCGCATTCTATCCTTTGACAATGCCGCTAACTGTAGGGCCAGGGTCGATCTCCGTTGCCATCGCGGTGGGTGCAAACCGCCCGCCTGGGAGCGAGGCAGGTTGGACTCTACCCGTAGCAGCGTTGTTGGGATGCGCAGTCTTGTCGCTCGTTGTTTACCTGATGTATCGCTTTGCCGAACCAATCGGGCGACTTTTGGGGCAGACGGCAACGAGTGTTGGCGTCCGTTTATCGTCTTTCATTCTCCTGTGTATCGGTGTCCAGATCGTATGGAACGGGGCGAGCGCCCTTCTGCGGACGAGTCTTGCCAGTCTCTGCGACAAGTGAAGCATTCAGTGCACAGGAGTAGGTCCGTTGGAAGGCAGGCCAGTTTCCTGGGCGGCGGGCCACGCGAAAGCGGAGTCCGCCGCCTCTTGGTGCTTGCCGGTAGCGGGCTGCGAACTCACTGCTCGATCAGCGGCATTTCGGAGGCCATCTGCAGGTCCAGAATGGTTCCCAAACGCCAGTCGAGTTGAAAGAACAGTGCAGTTGACTTACCCGAAATGACCTTGCCAAAGACGGGGAAATATTTCAAACGCAGCCGCGTGACATCCGCCTCCACCTCCGCCCGCCCCTTGATGTACTCCATCGCCTGAGTGTCCGTCATCGAATAATAGTTATCGTGATAGCTCTTGAGGAGAGCATACTTCTTGTCTGTGGCGGCTGCCAAATCCGCCGCGTACCGGTCATAAATCGGCCAGAAGTTCTGGGCTTCCGTCTCCGTCAGTTCCAGGTTGGCGGCGATAATCTGCTTCTTCAGAGATCTCAGGTCTTTCCGGAGCAACCTGATATCTTCGTCCGAAACGCCCTGGTCCGATGGGGCCGCGGTTGGCAGGCGCACCGGCTCCTGGGCCCGGACTCGCGCCGCGCCAATCAACGACAATCCGAGGGCCACCGCAATTCTAACGTTTGTGTTCTTCATCCATTCTCCTGTGACCGCAAACTGCGGCCTCTTAGAACAGGAACAGCTATCCGGACGTTTTTGTTTGAATCCGTTCTCATGCGCCCGTCCGGGCCGCATCGTCGATGATGCCGCTCACGGCCGGATTCGAGAGGAAGCCGTTGCGAAGTGCTTCATGGCCGGCGAGTAAGGCCGCCAACTGGAAAGGCGTTGCCCGGCCTTGTAAATCAGCCTTTCCAGCGCGGGGCGCGAAACGGAACGATTCTTAACCGATCGGTGACGGAGGAACCTCGACGGCGCCGCGGAGGTCCGATCGGGCCGTCGCGCCGCACATCCGCCGGAGGGACGTTGGGAGTGCCCCCCGCGAAAGAAGCCGCACGAGCGGCTCGATCAATCGTCCCAAGCCAGCCGGTACGTCACACGCCAACCCGATCGCCTGCGTTTCGTGGGAAACTCCGCCGTCCCGTTCGTGGAATCGCGTAATCGCGACCAGACGGCGGAGGACGCTCGGACCTGAAACGCTATGGATGCGCGTGGTGCTTGCGACGATGTAGGCGTGCCGGTCGCTTACCTGAACGATGCACGACTGGCAACCGGATCTGCCGACATCGCGCGTCACGCGAAGTGCCTCAGCGAGCGTGGAACCGGGCAGGAACCGCGTCGCTGCCCATTTATGGATCAGCGGGTGGGGAGTTTTCGACGGCGCGAGCGGAAGCGGGTCGTGCTCGACCCGGAATACCGCCGAATCGACGTACCGTTCCCATACCTGTGACGCCGACGGCGTCGATCCAATCTCGAATCTCACCGGTTGACCCACGATCGATCTGACAATGGTTCGCAATAGCGACGAAGTGGTGAAGATTCGGACTCCCTCCTGGCTCCACTGGCGGAGGAGCGCCCGTCCCTGAGCTTCGATACAGGTCACGTTGTCGAGCGTCAACACCCATCCGCGGCTGCCGATGACCGAGGAAGCTGTGCGACGCGAGTGCTCCAGGTCCTTTGCCTGGGCGTCGGAGAGGCTGCCCTCAACGTGGAAACGAAAACATTCCGCCTCGTCGTAGATGTAGTGTTTCGAAGCCGGCGCCACGTGTTCTCGCATTGCAGTTGCCCTAGGATGAAACCGCCAAACCGGATGGAAGGCTGACCTGCATGGTGATCGGGAACCCGCGAGTCTGCCATCCCCGAAGACCTCCGGCCAGCGGCCGGACGCGCACGATGCCCTTCTGGCGCAGCGCGAGCGCCACTCGCGCACTTATAAACTCACCGGGAGAGGCACAATAAAGGACCACGTCGCGCGACGGTGAGATTTCCACGTCCTTGTACAGTTCCAGCTTCCGCGGGTCGATACGGATCGCGCCTGGAATCGCCGGCGCTTCCCCGTTCTTGCTGCCAGGATGCCCCTGCAAGTCGAGGAGCAGGATATCGTCGCCCGCGCTCAGCCTCCGGTAAAGCTCTTCCGGGCTAATTCGTTCGAGCGCGAATTGCCGGACGAACCGGAGCCCGCGCGCGATACGTTCCGCGCAATAGATCGCCGCGGCCGCCGCCGCGAGACCGCCCAGAACGGCGCCCATCCTTACTACATGGACGGCGACACGGTCCAGTTGGTCGCTGAAGACGTAGCCCAAGGCTGCGTAGGAGGCCGACCAGAGCGTGGCTCCAGCACAGTCGAACATTACGAACTTCGCCGGGGACACTCCCGCTGCACCGGTCAGCGGCGCCGCGACGGCATCGACGCCGATTACGAACTTGGAAATCACCAGCGTACGCACACCGTGGCGGGAGAAAGCCGTGGTCGCGCGGCGGACAGTCGCCGCCGGGTCGCGGGAGAAGCCGCAAAGCAGGTGCAGCGTCCGGTCTCCCCACCGCCGCCCGGCCTCGTACCACGCCAGATCGGCCAGGATAAAGGTCAGCACGGCCGAGGCAAGAATCGACGCGAAGTGCAGTTCTCCCCGATGCGCCAACGCTCCGGCGGCGACGAGGAGAAGATTCGCCGGCACGGGCAGGCAAGCCTGGCGCCCGAGCACCGCCCCGGAGAGGAGCCAATATCCGTGATTCGCCAGGAATTCAACCGTCTCTTTCAACGCCTCGAGCCTCCAGGAGAGTTGCCTGAAAACCGGTACTCATGTACCTGTTGTGAGAGAAAGCGCGATTGAAAACAAACGAGAGACAACGGGCACAACGGGAACTTTTGTACCGGTTCACGCCGCATGAAGTAAGCCATGTGAGCGCCATCCCCGGAGAGCCGTCGCGAGTTTCAGGCGTCCTCGGAACACGCGCGTCTTCACGGCCGGCACGGTCGACTTCAATCGTTTGGCAGTCATAGACGCGCTTAGCTCTTCGATGTCGCACAGCGTGATGACGTCGCGATACATGGCAGGAAGTTTCACGATGGCCCCGTGAATCGCACGGGCCGCTTCACCTCTCATAGCCGCCTTATCCGCCGGCTCGGACCGACAAGCCACATTATCGAACTCACCCGGAGCCTCATAAAGCCGCAGCCGCCGTTCGCGACGGCAAAGCATCAACGCTTCGTTCGTGGCGATGCTGGTGAGCCAGGTGCGAAAGGCGGCGTCTGCCCGAAACGTGGGGAGAGCCCGCCATGCCTTGAAGAAGACCTCCTGAACCACGTCATCCACGTCGGGCGAGTTGCGAACGATCGATACCACGCGGGCCCGAACCATATTCTTGTGCCTACGCATCAATTCCCCGAAACATTCGCCCTGGCCAGCCTGGGCCATCTGCACTAGCGCCGCATCATCCAACGTGGACATTCGCGAGTTCATCCCGGCCTCCTTATCTACAGTAAGAAGGATGGGTCAAACGGGGCGTTTGTTTGAAGCAGCACTTGGAACCTTCAGCCAACAAAAGAGCGACAATCGTCCGTCTTCTCGTACGAAACCTGTGAATTTCCCCTGGCTACGATCGGGAACGACCACTTCTGTTGACGCGGAGGTCCGCGCCGCCTGCCGCGACGGCGCGGACGGCTGCCGCGTGGAGCTTTCGGGCCGGATCACCATCGATTCCTCTCCCGACTTGCAGACCCTGCTTCTGCGGCGCGTGGAGTCCCCGGATTGCAGAACCCTGACCGTGGACTTGTATGACGTTGCGTATATCGACACCTCTGGACTCGCCATGTTGATGGAACTGTTGAGAGCAGCGCGGCTGCAGGCCAAAGACCTTCGGTTGAGCGGGCTTCGCGAGAGGCCGCGGTACCTGCTGGAAGCGACGCGGCTGCTGCATCTCTTTCAGGAAGTAGATCGGGAAGGCCGGCCATGAGTGCTCCCGCCGTCGAACGGCTTGGAAGCGCAACGCTGCGTCACGTGGCATACGCCGGCGCGCTTGCGATTCAGTTTCGGAATACGTTGGCCACGATTTGGCGGAGTTTTCCTGTCGTGGGAAACCGGCTCCGCTGGCAGTCGGCGTTACGCCAGATGGTGGCGGAAGGTGTCGACGCGTTTCCGATGGTGGGCATCATGTCGGTCTGCGCCGGGTTCATCCTCGCGATGCAGGGCGCTTCGGAGCTGCGGCGATTGGGCGCGATGAACTTCGTGGTAGATCTGGTCACGATCGGGTTCATGCGGGAGTTGGGGCCGCTGCTCACGGCGATCGCGGTGAGCGGCCGTTCGGGATCGGCCTTCTCCGCCGAGATTGGCTCCATGGTGGTCACCGAGGAGATCGACGCGCTCCGCACCATGGCCATCGACCCGGTTGAGTTTGTGCTTGCGCCGAAGTATCTGGCTGCGTTGATCGTGCTACCGTGCCTGACGATCCTCGGGAGCGCCTGTGGAATCCTGGCGGGCGGCCTGTTCATGCGGATTAGCGCGGACATGGCGCTCAGCATTTACTTGAGCTCGGTGGTGCACTCGATGGTCTTGCGCGACGTCTTCACCGGGCTGGTGAAGAGCATGGCTTTTGCCACGATCATCGTTCACGTCGGCTGCCTGGAGGGCTTCCGCGTTCACGGCGGCCCGGATGCCGTGGGGCGGTCGGCGACGGCGGCGGTCGTGAAGTCCACGTTCCTGGTGATTCTCGCCGACGTGGGATTTACCGCAATCTTCTATCTCACGGCGGCGCGGTGAAACCATGACCGAAGTTCAGCCGGCAATCTCGGTGCGGGACATTGTGGTCAGCTACAACGGACGGCGTGTGCTGGACCGCGTTAATCTCGACGTCCATCGCGGCGAAACGATGGTATTGCTCGGCAGCAGCGGATCCGGGAAGAGCACCCTGCTGCGCCAGATCATCGGCCTGGAGAGGCCGGAATCCGGGCAGATTCTCATTAATGGCGTGGACCTCGGGCGTTGCAACCCGCGGGAACTGAAGAGGGTCCGGCGTTCGATCGGGGTCGCGTTTCAGAACTCGGCGTTGTTCAATTCCATGTCCGTGGAAGACAACATCGCGCTGGCGCTACGGGAGCACACGCGTCTGGCGGAATCGACGATCCGGCTGATGACATGGATGAAGCTCGCGGTGGTCGGGCTGGTCGACGCCGGCAAGCTCAATCCGCAGGCGCTATCGGGCGGAATGAAAAAGCGCGCCGCGGTGGCACGCGCACTGGCGCTGGATCCCGAGGTCTTGATATTCGACGAGCCATCGGCCGGCCTCGATCCGATTGTGGCAGCGGAACTGGACGAATTGATCCTGGGCCTCAAGCGCGCGTTCAGCATGACAGTGGTCGTGGTGACGCACGAAATGGCGAGCGCATTCCGGATCGCGGACCGGCTGGCGATGTTGTACAAAGGCTCGTTAATCGCGGTGGGCACCAAGGGGGAGTTACTGGACAGCACGCACCCGCGCATCCGGCAGTTTCTGGACCGCGTTCCGGATGAGATCGCCGATACCGCGGGAATCGATGAACACTTTCAGCGATACCTGAATGGGGGCGCGATGTGAATACCGAGACCAAGGTGGGCATTTTCGTGATTGTCTGTCTCCTGCTCCTCGGAGTGACGGTCTACTACGTGGGCAACGAGCAGTGGGGCCGCCACGTGACGGCGTACAAGACCTACCTGCGGTACGCGGGCGGGATCAGTGCAGGTTCCGAGGTGCTTTTCGGCGGAATCGCTGTGGGCCGGGTGAAGACGGTTCGGGCATGGGACAAGGATCCGACTCGCATTGAGATCCTCCTCGACGTCAAAGAAGGCACTCCTCTCAATCGGAAGTCGGTGGCGAGTTTGGGCACGGTCAGCCTGATGGCCAGCCCGTCGGTATCGATCACGACGGGCGCGCAAGACGCGCAACGTCTCCGGCCCGGAGAAGTGATTGCCTCCCAGGAAACGGTAAGCATTGATGACATGGTCCGCAAGCTGGCCGGCATTTCGGATAGTGCCGAGAGCCTGATCGTGCAGGTGCAGGGCGAACTCAAGGACATCGGCGCGCAGGCAAAGGTACTGCTGGCGAATCTGAACGACGCGACGGGGCCGGTGAACCGTGCGCAGATCGCGGCGATTCTCGCTCAAGCCAACAACCTGCTCGCGAAGGAGGCGCCAAAGCTCGACCAGATCGCGGACCAAGTGCTGCAAGTCACCCGGGATGCGGATGCCGCCATTGGCAAGGTTGGACCTCTGTTGCAACACGCGGACGCCACGGTGGAAAACGTGAATCAGACGGTCGACCAGTTGCGCGATCCCATCCGGCAGGATCTCGCGCAACTGAACGCGACCCTGGAGCAGGCGAAGGGCTTGATCGCCACGATCCACAGCGGGGTGCGCGCCAACGAAGACGACATCCGCGAAACGGTACAGAATCTGCGGGCTGCGACGGAAAACCTGGACCAGCTTAGCGATCAAGTCAAGCAGCGCCCGTGGAGCCTGGTCAGAATCCGGCAACCGAAGGATCGAAAGGTGCCTCAATAGAATGGTCCACGTCCATCCATTTCGATTCACCAGCGCCGACGGCTTGAGCATCTTCTGCACGCGATGGGACAGCGGCCGGACGCCCACTGGCGTGGTGCAGATCGCCCACGGTTTGGGCGAGCACATGGGAAGATACGCCGGGCTGGTTGAATGTCTGGTCGATGCCGGCCTGGTGGTCTACGGCAACGATCATCGCGGGCACGGGCAAACAGCGGCGTTCCCGGAGGTTTTCGGACATTTCGGACCGGGAGGCTTCGATCTGCTGGTGGCCGACATGCACGAGTTGAGCTGCATCGCAATCCGGGAACTGCCGGGGCTACCGCTCATCCTGCTAGGGCACAGCATGGGCTCATTTGCCGCACAGAAGTACGCGCTCGACTACAGCGATTGCATCTTCGGGCTTGCATTGTCAGGCTCCGGCGCGCTCGACGGACTGGTGGGACAGGTGCGGGCGTCAGGGCGCGATCCGGGCGAGATCCTCAACGCACGGTTCCAGCCGGCGCGGACGCCCTGTGACTGGCTCAGCCGCGATC
>Ga0335077_10010654_pt1 | contig 11472 bp, 10 predicted proteins | sample Lox_Sample_31_FD_207151 | JGI IMG/M metagenome (GOLD analysis project Ga0335077, IMG submission 207151) | Soil microbial communities from Loxahatchee National Wildlife Refuge, Florida, United States - Lox_Sample_3.1 | ecosystem: Environmental > Terrestrial > Soil > Wetlands | place: USA...
GCGCCGACGCCGATCGGGACCTCGCTCGCCGCCAGCGCGCAGAAGCGCCGCGCGTTGTCGGTCACGATCGGCAGCGCCGCGTTGCCCGCGACCGTGGTGATGCCCTCGACCGAGAGCTCGGGCGAGGCGAAGGCCAGCGCGAGCGCGAGCAGGTCGTCGAGCCCGGGGTCGGTGTCCACGTGCACGCGGCGGACGCTCACTGCTTGTTCCCGTAGCCGGCTTCGTCGAGCTTCCCCTCCAGGATCAGCCGCCGGCGCCGCTGGTACTCGAGCTCGGTGATGCTCCCGCCCGAGCGCGCGGCCTCGAGCAGGTCCATCGCGCGCAGCTGCTCGTCGCTGAGCCCCGCCGGCAGCTCCTGCTTCGGCGCCTCGCCCTTGGCCTTCTCGTTGTGCGGCTCTTCGGGAATTTCCATCAGCACCGTGCGGTGCTTGCCCGGCAGGCGCTCGCTCAGGTTCACGGGTCGCCGGAACGAGTCGTCGCGCCAGTCGACCATGATCCCGCGCGCGCCGAGCCTGCTCTCGCCCGGGCCCGGCACCAGCGTGTAGCTGACCTTCGCGGTCGGCAGCTCGGCGGGGATGTCCCACTCGCGGTTGCCGACCTTGGCCCCTTCCTTCTCGAGCTCGTCCTCGATCGCGAAGAACTCGATCCTCATCGCGTCGCCCTGCAGGTAGAGCCGGAACGCGGTGACGCGATTGTCGGTGAAGATGGCGAGCCGCCGGTCGCTGGGGAACGCGGCCGCGGCGATCTCCTCGTCGGGCTGGGCCTGCTTGAGCGCCTTGGCGATGCCTCCGGCCAGGTCGTACACGTGCTCGGAGCGGATCGCGTCGTGCCGCTTCTGGTCCGAGTCCTCGTACTCGAGCGTCGACAGGATGTGGGCGATGCGGATCTCCGAGATGGTGGCGGGGTGCTGGTAGCCGCGCTTCAGCACTTCTCCGCCCTTCTCGAAGTGGCGCAGCTCGACGCGCACCGCGTTCTGCTCGAACACCTTCTCGCGCACCAGCTTGGGCCCGCAGCCCGCGAACGCGAGCGCCGCGAGGGCACAGAGGCCGACACGGATTGGTGTCGATCGCGACACGCTATTCGGTCTCGCTCTTCAGCTGCCGCGAGCGCAGCTCGATCGCCGCCTCGAACGGGTTCTTGCCCTCGAACAGCATCGCGTACACGCCGGCGGTGATCGGCATGTCGACGCCCAGCCGCTGCGCCAGCTCGTGGGCCGAGCGCGCGGTGCGGACGCCCTCGGCGACCTCGCGCAGCCCGCCCAGTACCTCGTCCACCTTGCGCCCCCGGCCGATCTCGAGCCCGACCCTGCGGTTGCGCGAGAGGTCTCCGGTGCAGGTGAGCACCAGGTCGCCGACGCCGGCCAGCCCCAGGAAGGTCACCGGGTTGGCTCCCATCGCGACGCCCAGCCGGGTCATCTCGGCCAGCCCGCGCGTGATCAGCGCCGCCCGCGAGTTCTGCCCCGACTCCATGCCGTCGGCCACGCCCACCGCGATCGCGATCACGTTCTTCAGCGCGCCGCCGAGCTCGACCCCGACCACGTCCGAGTTGGTGTAGCAGCGAAACGCGGGCGAGGAGATCAGCGACTGGGCGGCAATCGCGTAGTTCTCGTGGCGCGCCGCCAAGGCGACGGCGGTGGGTCGACCCTCGGCGATCTCGCGCGCGAAGCTCGGCCCCGACAAGAAGCAGAGGCGGTCGTGCTGCTCCCGGGGCAGCACCTCCATCAGCACGTCGGAGCACAGCTTTCCGCTGCCGACCTCGATCCCCTTCGACGCCGAGATCACGATCGCGCCCGGCGCCAGCCTCGCGTGCGCCTGCTGCCAGACCTCGCGGACCGCGTGGCTGGGCACCACGGAGACGATCAGCTCCTTCTGGTCGAGCGCTTCGGCGAGCGAAGCGGTCGCGCGCACCGGCTCGGGAAGCTGGAAGTCGGTCAGGTAGCGCGGGTTGCTGCGGTCGCGCTCGATGGCGTCGGCCACGTGTGCGTCGCGCGCCCACAGGTCGACGCGAAAGCCGCGCTTGGCGAGCAGCATCGCGAAGCAGGTGCCGAAGCTGCCCGCGCCGAGCACCGCGGCGCGCACAGGATTGTCCGGACTCATCGCGCGAAGCATAGACGCGGCTCCGCGCGGTTGACAGGGCAGGACCTGCCTCCTACGCTAGCCGCGCATTTTTCCAGGGAATTCGCGCAGTTCGGCTGAAACTCTCCTCGGCCGGCGCCCGTTTCTACGTGGGGGGACGATGGCAGAGTACGCGGGTCTCGGACTCTTCGTCCTGCTCGGCTCCGCCGCGGTGCTCGGCTTCCTCGTGCTCACCACCGTGCTCGGCCCCAAGCTGGTGTTCCCCGAGAAGCAAGAGCCGTTCGAGTGCGGTGAGCACCAGCTCGAGTCACCGAACCGGCGTTTCTCGATCAAGTTCTACATGGTCGCCGTGTCGTTCATCATCTTCGACGTGGAGGTGGTGTTCCTGTTTCCTTGGGCGGTCGTGTTCAAGGACCTGGGCCTCTACGGACTGGCCGTGATTGCGCCGTTCCTGGCGGTGCTCGCGGTGGGCCTCGCGTACGAATGGCTGCGCGGCGGCCTGGAGTGGGACTAGTCGAGTGACTCCCGAGACGCGCGCGCAGATCGAAGCGCTGTTCGAGCGCTATCCGCAGCGGCGCGGGGCGTTGCTGCCCGCGCTCTTCCTGCTGCAGGCCGAGAAGGGCTGGATCGACGACGCGGGCACACGCGAGCTGGCCGCGCTCTTCGAGCTCGAGCCCGTGGCCGTGCACGAGGTCGTGTCCTTCTACAACATGTTCTACAGCGAGCCGCAGGGCCGCCATCACGTGTACGTGTGCACCAACGTGCCCTGCAGCCTGCGCGGCGCTCGCTCGCTCTTGCGCGGGCTCGAGGCCTACCTGGGCGTCCACGCCGGCGACACCACCCGCGACGGGCGCATCACGCTGGGCCACGAGGAGTGTCTCGGCTCGTGCGGCACCGCCCCGGTGCTGCGCATCGACGGCGCCTATCACGAGAACGTCGACTTCGCCGACGCGCGCCGGCTCGTCGACGGGTTGGAGTGACCGTGCAGAGCGAGCCGTACGTGAAGAGCTACCTGTCCGAGCACTACGGCGACGACGCCTACCGCACGCTGCGCGGCTACGAGAGCAAGGGCGGTTTCGAGGGCCTGTCGAAGGCGCTCGAGCTCGCACCCGAGGCGGTGACCGAGATGGTGAAGGCGTCGGGTCTGCGCGGGCGCGGCGGCGCGGGCTTCGCCACCGGGCTGAAGTGGAGCTTCATGCCCAAGCAGAGCGACCGGATGAAGGTCATCGTCGCGAACGGCGACGAGTCCGAGCCCGGCTCGTTCAAGGACCGCATGATCATGGAGCGCGGTCCGCTGCAGGTCCTGGAGGGGATCCTGATCGGCGCCTGGGCGATGGGCGCGAAGCGCACCTACGTCTACGTGCGCGGCGAGTACGCCGAGCCGATCCGCGCGCTCGAAGCCGCTGTCGAGGAGCTGCGTGCGAAGAAGTACCTGGGCAAGGCCTGCTTCGGCAAGAAGGGCTTCGAGCACGACGTCGTGATCCACTCCGGCGCCGGGGCGTACATCTGCGGCGAGGAGACCGGCCTGCTCGAGTCGCTCGAGGGGAAGAAAGGTCAGCCGCGCAAGAAGCCGCCCTTCCCGGCCCAGCACGGCGCGTTCGGGCTGCCCACCACGGTGAACAACGTCGAGACCTTCGCGCACGTCCCATTCATCCTCGGGCGCGGCGTGGAGTGGTTCCGCGAGCGCGGCACGGAGAAGAGCCCTGGTACGACACTCTTCGGTGTATCCGGCCACGTCGAGCGCCCGGGCCTGTTCGAGCTGCCCCTGGGCACGCCGCTGCGCGAGATCCTGGGGCTCGCGGGCGGGGTGCGCGGCGGGCGCCGGCTCAAGGGCGTGATGCCGGGCGGGCTGTCGATGCCGATCCTGCCGCCGTCGGAGCTCGACGTGGGCATGGCCGAGGAGTTGCTCGGGCCCAAGGGCTCGCACCTGGGCACGGGCGGCGTGATGGTCATGGACGAGACGACCTGCATGGTGCGGGTCGCCTGCGTGACCGCGTACTTCTTCCGCGACGAGTCGTGCGGCCAGTGCACGCAGTGCCGCGAGGGCACCGGCTGGCTGCACAAGCTGTGCGAGAAGATCGAGCAGGGCCGCGGCAGCCCGGCCGATCTGGCGCTGCTCGACGACGTCCCGTCGCTGATGGAAGGCCAGACGATCTGCGCGTTCGCCGACGCCGCGGCCTGGCCGATCCAGGGGCTGCTGCGCCACTTCCGCGCCGACTTTCAGGCGCACATCGACGAGAAGAAGTGCCCCTTCTCGGAGAGTTTCGAGCTGTAGCGATGCCCAAGCTCACCATCGACGGACGCGAGTACGAGGTCGCCGAGGGGCGGACGATCCTGCAGGCGATCGACGACCTGGGTCTGCTCATGAACGGCGTCGAGATCCCGCACTACTGCTGGCACCCGAAGCTCACGATCGACGGCTCGTGCCGGCTGTGCCAGGTCGAGATCGAGGGCATGCCGAAGCTCCAGATCGCCTGCAACACGCCGGTCACCGACGGCATGAAGGTGAACACGCAGAGCGAGCGCGTAGCCAAGGCGCGGCGCGGCGTGATGGAGCTCTTGCTGATCAACCACCCGCTGGACTGCCCGATCTGCGACCAGGCGGGCGAGTGCAAGCTGCAGGACTACGCGTTCGCCTACGGGGTTGCTGCGGCTCGCACGCGCGAGCCGCGCCGGCCGGCCAAGAAATCGGTCGAGCTCGGCCCCACCATCACGTTCGACCAGGAGCGCTGCATCCTGTGCCGGCGCTGCGTGCGCTTCTGCCGCGAGATCTCCAAGACCGGCGAGCTCGGGGTGTTCAACCGCGGCGACGAGTCGCTCCTGGAGACCTATCCCGGCGTGCCGCTGGACAACCCGTACTCGATGAACGTCGCCGACGTCTGCCCGGTCGGCGCGCTCACCACGCGCGACTTCCGTTTCAAGATCCGCGTCTGGTTCACGGACGACGTCGACAGCGTCTGCAACCAGTGCGCGCGCGGCTGCAACATCCACGTCTCGCGCTCCAACAACAAGATCTACCGCTTCGTGCCGCGCCGGAACGACGCGGTGAACGACACCTGGATGTGCGACCACGGCCGCATGTCGTACAAGCTGAACGGGCAGGGGCGGCTCAGCCAGGCGCGCGCCGACGGCAAGGCGGTCTCCACGCTCGCCGCGCTGGCGCGCGCGGGCGAGCTGGTGCGCGCGGCGCGCAGCTCCGGCGGGCGGATCGTCGGGGTCGCCTCGCCGCTCGCCGCGAACGAAGACCTGGCCGCGTTCCGCGAGTTCCTGGCCGAGCTCGGCGCCGGCGCCGCTCGCTTTGCGGTGCCGCGCGGCGAGTCGGACGAGATCCTGATCGAGGCGGAGAAGGCGCCGAACGCGGCGGGCTGCCGCGCGCTCGGCATGGTCGAGTCGGCGGACTCGCTGGGCCACGCCGAGCTCGCGATCGTGCTCGGCCACACGCTGCACGCCGCCGCCTTCGCCGACGTGCGCCGCGTGGTGCTGGTGGACTCGCACGAGTCCGCGCTGTCCGCGCGCGCCGACGTGGTGCTGCCGGGGCGCACCTTCCTCGAGAAGAGCGGCTCGTTCACGAACGTCGACGGGATCACCCAGCGCTTCCAGCCGGTGGTCGAGCCGACCTTCGAGGCGCTGGCCGAGCGCGAGGCGCTCGAGGAGATCCGCAAGGCGATCGCCGCGGCGCCGGCGCGCGAGCGGGCGTAGTGGAGACGTCCACGGTCTTCGTCGCGCTGTTCATCTTCGCGGTGGTGGTGCTCGTGTTCGCGCCGATCATGACCTGGGTCGAGCGCAAGCAGAGCGCGCTGATGCAGGATCGCATCGGCGCCAACCGCGCGTCGATCGGGGGAATCAAGGCGCTGGGGTTGATTCACCCGCTCGCCGACGTGATCAAGATGATCACGAAGGAAGACACCATGCCGACGGGCGCGCACCGCTTCATCCACCTGGTGAGCCCGTTCATCGCCGTGACTCCCGCGATGATCAGCTTCGCGGTGATCCCGTACGGCGGGACCTACGACCTGTGGGGCGCGCACGTGTCGCTGGTCGTCGCGGACCTCGACTACGGCGTGCTCTACCTGTTCGCGATCGGCTCGATCGCGACCTACGGCTCGATGCTGGCGGGCTGGGCGGGCAACAACAACTTCGGGATGCTCGGCTCGATCCGCGTCTCCGCGCAGATGATCTCCTACGAGGTCGCGCTCGGCGTCACCGTGATCGGCCTGTTCATGATCTTCGGCACGCTGCGGCTCACGGACATGGGGGTGCTGCAGGAGCAGACCTTCCGCGTATTCGGCTTCATGGAGTATCTGGGCTGGGTCGAGCCCGGGACGCGCTGGATCGACTGGATCACGCTGCCCATGTGGGGGATCGTGCTGCAGCCGCTTCCCTTCTTCATGTTCATGACGGCGATGATGGCCGAGAACAAGCGCGCGCCGTTCGATACGCCCGAGGGCGAGTCGGAGATCGTCGCCGGCTACTTCATCGAGTACAGCGGCATGAAGTTCGGCCTGTACATGATGGGCGAGTGGATCGAGGTGGTCGTGATCTCGGCGCTGCTCGCGGCGATGTTCCTCGGCGGCTGGACGCTGCCGTGGCTGCCCGAGCAGGACATCATCGCCTTCCTGGTGCCGAAGTTCGGAGCCAACATCGCGAACTTGCTGGCGATGGTGCTGGCGGTGTCGGTGTTCATGGGCAAGGTGGTGGCGCTGATCTTCTTCCAGATGCTGGTGCGCTGGAGCATGCCGCGCTTCCGCTACGACCAGGTGATGAACCTGGGCTGGAAGATCCTGCTCCCGCTGTCGCTCGCGAACATCGCGCTCACCGCGGTCGGCATCCTGGTCGTGAAGGGGGTCACGGGCCGATGAGATTCGCGCTGTTCTGGATCTTCTCGGTGGCGGCGCTCGGCGGCTCGATCGGCGTGGTGGCCAACGTGCGCAACCCGATCAACTCGGCGCTGAACCTGGTGGTGACCATGCTCGCGCTGGCGGGGCTCTACGTGCTGCTCGAGGCGCAGTTCGTGGGCCTGATCCAGGTGATGGTCTACGCCGGCGCGATCGTGGTGCTGTTCCTGTTCGTGATCATGCTGCTCAACCTGCGCGGCAGCGGCACGACCGGCGCGGAGGTGCAGCCGCTGGTCAAGATCGCCGGCACTGCGGTGGTCGCGATCTCGAGCTTCTTCCTGCTGCGCGTGCTCTCGACCGGCCGCGCGCCCTGGCCCGACGTCGATCCGAGCTACGGCACGACCCGCGCCATCGGCGAGGCGCTCTACACCGACTACGTGCTGGCCGTGCAGGTCGCCGGCGTGCTCCTGGCGGGGATCCTCGCCGCGGTGGTGCTGGCGAAGAAGAGGCTGGACTGATGGGCGACATCTCCCCCTTCCAGTTCCAGCTCGTCGCGGCGCTGATCTTCATGATCGGCGTGGTGGGCGTGCTCACCCGCCGCAACGTGATCGTGATGTTCATGTGCATCGAGCTGATGCTCAACGCCGCGAACCTGTCGCTGGTGGCATTCAGCCGCGAGGTCGGCGACGACCAGGGGCAGATCTTCGCGTTCATGGTCATGGTGGTGGCGGCGGTCGAGGTGGCGGTGGGGCTGGCGATCATCATCAGCCTGGTGCGGAACCGCGACACCGTGAACATCGAAGACGCCAGCCAGATGAAGTGGTAGGACGCCGGTGAACGAGCACTCCAACGAAGCGCTGCGCTGGATCCCGCTGCTGCCGCTGCTGGCTGCGGTGCTGTCCGGGCTGTGGCTGACGCTGGGCCGGGGACACTGGCCGCGGGCGCTGGTGATCGCGGTCGCGGTCGGCGCGCCGATCGCCTCGTTCGCGATCGCGCTGGCTCAGGTGTTCACGCTGGCGACCGGTTTCGACCCCGACCAGCGCTTCTTCGTCGACAACCTGTACACCTGGATCTCGGCAGGCGACTTCCACGCCGAGCTGTCGTTCCTGCTCGACCCGCTGTCGTCGGTGATGGTGCTGGTGGTCACCGGCGTCGGCTCGCTCATCCACGTCTACGCGGTCGGCTACATGGACGACGACCACCGCGACGACGGCGGCTTCCAGCGCTTCTTCGCGTACCTGAACCTGTTCATGTTCTCGATGCTGATGCTCGTGCTCGGCGACAACCTGCTCGTCATGTTCGTCGGCTGGGAGGGCGTCGGGCTCTGCTCGTATCTCTTGATCGGGTTCTGGTATCTCGACGACCCGAATGCGGCCGCGGGCCTGAAGGCGTTCGTGGTCAACCGTATCGGCGACTTCGGCTTCCTGCTCGGCATCTTCCTGCTGTTCTGGTCGTTCGCCGGCGCGGGCGTGCCCACCATCGAGTTCCGCGAGATGGCCGCGAACGTGGGCCTGCTCTCGGACCGCGTGGTGGAGCTGCCGGGCGCGCTCTCCTTCCTGCCGGGCTTCCCCAGCTGGGGCCTGCTCACGCTGGCCTGCCTGTGCCTGTTCCTGGGCGCCTGCGGCAAGTCCGCGCAGATCCCCCTGTACGTGTGGCTGCCCGACGCGATGGCGGGGCCGACGCCGGTCTCGGCGCTGATCCACGCGGCCACCATGGTGACGGCCGGCGTGTACATGGTCTGCCGCATGTCCTTCGCCTACTCGCTCGCGCCCGGCGCCGAGGCGACGGTGGCGTGGACCGGCGCGATCACCGCGCTGTTCGCGGCCACGATCGGGCTGGCGCAGACCGACATCAAGAAGGTGCTCGCCTACTCCACGGTGAGCCAGCTCGGCTACATGTTCGTGGGCGCCGGCGTCGCCGGCTACAGCGCGGCCATCTTCCACGTGATGACGCACGCCTTCTTCAAGGCGCTGCTCTTCCTGGGCGCGGGCTCGGTGATCCTGGGCATGCACCACGAGCAGGACATCACGAAGATGGGCGGCCTGCGCACGCGCATGCCGTGGACGTGGCTCACCTTCCTGATCGCGGTGCTCGCGATCTCGGGCGTGCCGCCGCTCTCGGGCTTCTTCTCGAAGGACGAGATCCTGCTCGCCGCGAATCAGGCGCACGACATCCCCGGCCACGAGTGGATTTGGGCCCTGGGCGTGCTGACCGCCGGGCTCACCGCGTTCTACATGTTCCGGCTGTACTACCTGGTATTCACCGGCGAGTGCCGCGCCGATCACCACACCCGCGAGCAGATCCACGAGTCGGGCGGCTGGATCCTCTTCCCGCTGGTGGTGCTCGCCGCGCTCTCGGTCGTCGGCGGCCTGGTCGGGCTGCCCGACGCCTACGGCGAGCTCGCGGGCGTGCCGCAGTCGAACAGCCTGCACTACTTCCTGCAGCCGGTGGCGCCGTCGCCGGTCCACCACGTCGAGCCCGGCGTCGAGTTCGGGCTGGCCGCCGTGACCACGGGCGTCGGGCTCGCCGGCATCGCGCTGGCGACGCTGCTCTACCTGTGGCGCCGCGACCTCCCCGCGCAGATCAGCGGCGCGATCCGGCCGCTCTACGAGCTGGTGCGCGACAAGTACCGCATCGACGAGCTGTACGACGCGCTGATCGTGCGGCCGCTGGTGGGCGTCTCGCGGGGGCTGCTCGCGCGCGGCGTCGACCAGGGACTGATCGACGGCGTGGGCGTGAACGGCGTGGCGCGGGCGCTCGTCGCCGGCGCAGACGACGCGCTCAAGTACCTGCAGACGGGCCTCGCCCAGTCGTACGTGTTCGCCATGCTGCTGGGCGGAGCGCTGCTCATCGCCTGGCTGGTGCGGGGCGCGTAGCCATGAGCGCGACCTGGCTCGACTCGCTCGTGAACGACCACCTGCTCTCGACCATCACCTTCCTGCCGCTGGCGACGGTGCTTGCGCTCGGGCTGGTGGGTGGAGTCTTCGTCCAGCTGCCGGAGCGCATCTGGAAGTGGACGGCGCTGGCCTCGTCGCTCGTCGGGCTCGCGCTCACCGGGCTGTTGTGGGAGCGCTTCGACCCTGCGGCGAGCGGCGTGCAGCTCGTCGAGCACACGGCGTGGATCCCCGAGTACGGGATCCACTACACCATGGGCGTCGACGGCATCGCGCTCTTGCTCGGCGCGCTCACCAGCTTCCTGCTGCCCGTCGTGCTGATCGCCTCGTGGAACGACATCCACCAGCGCGTGCGCTCCTACCTGTTCTTCATGATGGCGCTGCAGACCGGCATGCTCGGCGCCTTCTTCGCGCTCGACCTGTTCCTGTTCTACGTGTTCTGGGAGACGATGCTGATCCCGATGTACTTCGTGATCGGGATCTGGGGCGGGCCGCGCCGCATCTACGCCACCGTCAAGTTCTTCATCTACACCATGTTCGGCAGCCTGCTGATGCTGGTCGGGATCCTCTTGCTCGCGTGGCTGCACCAGCAGCAGTTCGGCTCGCTCACCTTCGAGTACTACGGCCTCGGGCCGGCGACGGGGATCCTCGACCTCAACATCCCGTTCGAGGGCGGCGCCTGGTGGCAGCGCCAGAGCTTCCTGTTCGCGGTGTTCGCGCTCGCATTCGCGATCAAGATCCCCATGTTCCCGTTCCACACCTGGCTGCCCGACGCCCACGTCGAGGCGCCGACGCCGGGCTCGGCCGTACTGGCGGGCGTGCTGCTGAAGCTCGGCACCTTCGGCTTCGTGCGTTACGCGCTGCCGCTCTTCCCGCAGGCGGCGCTCACCTATGCGCCCTGGATCGTCGCGCTGGCGCTGATCGGGATCGTGTACGGCGCGCTCGTCGCCATGGTGCAGAGCGACGTCAAGAAGCTGGTCGCCTACTCCTCGGTCTCGCACATGGGCTTCATCGTGCTGGGCCTGTTCGCGCTCAACCCGCAGGGCGTGTCCGGCGCAGTGCTGCAGATGGTGAACCACGGCGTCTCGACCGGAGCGCTGTTCATCCTGGTCGGCATGCTCTACGAGCGCCGCCACGTCCGGGAGCTCTCGGCGTTCGGCGGGCTCGCGCAGTCGATGCCGGTGTACGCGGCCTTCTTCCTGATCGCGGCCATGAGCTCGATCGGGCTGCCCGGCCTGAACGGCTTCGTCGGCGAGTTCCTGATCCTGCTCGGCGCGTTCTCGACGCTGCGCTGGTCGGCGGTGATCGGCGCGACCGGCGTGATCCTCTCTGCCGTCTACATGCTGTGGGCGGTGCGGCGGGTGTTCTTCGGGCCGCTCGCGAACGAGGCGAACAAGGGATTGGTGGACCTCTCGCCGCGCGAGAAGCTCGTCGCCGTCGCGCTGGTCGTGCCGATGTTCTGGATCGGCGTCCACCCGTCGACCTTCATGAACCCGCTCGACCGCGCGGTCTCGGAGCTGGTCGAGACCGTGACCCGCCGCGCGCCCGATCTGGCGCAGCAGCCGCCGCGGCACCTTCTCGTCTCGCTGGCGCGGGAGCGCGCGCGGTGATTCCCGACATCGACTTCGCGGCGGTCGCGCCGATGATGCCGGTCGGGCTGGCGGTGCT
>Ga0335077_10010655_pt1 | contig 11472 bp, 8 predicted proteins | sample Lox_Sample_31_FD_207151 | JGI IMG/M metagenome (GOLD analysis project Ga0335077, IMG submission 207151) | Soil microbial communities from Loxahatchee National Wildlife Refuge, Florida, United States - Lox_Sample_3.1 | ecosystem: Environmental > Terrestrial > Soil > Wetlands | place: USA: Florida...
AGGACCTGGGTTTGTTTCGCGTGCTGGGCCAGCCGAATCTGAACCTGCAGGTGGACCGGCGCCAGGCGGCCCGCTACCAGATCAACGTTGCCGACGTTCAGGATGCGATCCAGACGGCGGTGGGAGGCAACGCGGTGTCGCAGGTGCTGCAAGGCGAACAGCGCTACGACCTGGTGATGCGCTATCTGCCGCAGTACCGCGATACCAGGGAGGCGATCGAAAGTATCCGGCTGCTCTCGCCCTCGGGCGAGCGCGTGGCCCTGGCCCAGCTCTGCAATGTGAACATCTCCGACGGCGCTTCCGAAATCTACCGCGAGGGAAACTCGCGCTATATCGCCATCAAGTACAGCGTGCGCGGGCGCGACCTGGGCAGCACGGTGGAAGAAGCCATCGCCAAGGTCAACCGGCAGGTGAAGCTGCCCGAAGGCTATCATCTGGATTGGGCGGGAGAGTATGAAAGCCAGAAACGCTCGCAGCGGCGGCTGATGATCGTGGTGCCGATCACGATGCTGATCATCTTCATCATTCTGTACACGATGTTTCACTCCTTCAAATGGGCGGGCCTGATCCTGGCCAACGTGGCGATGGCGGGCATCGGAGGGCTGCTGGCATTGCTGGTCACCGGCACCAATTTCAGCGTGTCTTCGGGGGTGGGACTGCTGGCGCTGTTCGGCGTCTCGGTGCAGACGGGCGTGATCATGCTGGAGTACATCAACCAGCTTCGCGCGCTGGGGCACACGATCGAAGACTCGGCGGTGGAGGGCGCGGTGCTCCGGCTGCGGCCGATCATGATGACCATGCTGGTGGCGACACTGGGCCTGCTGCCCGCGGCTCTGTCGCACGCTATCGGCTCGGATTCGCAGCGGCCGTTCGCGATCGTGATCGTCGGGGGACTGATGACCGCGCTGGTGATGAGCATTTTCCTGCTGCCGACGCTCTACGTGTGGGCGGCCGGCAGCGACGACGTGCTGCCCGAGCCGGAAGCCGAATTCGAGGAAGGAGCTTAAAGTCTGAGGACGATATTGATCGCAATCGGGATGGCCGGCCTGGTGCTGGCGCAAGACCAGACCCAGCGCCTGGATTTCCCGGCAGGCGGCGTGCTTCATGTGAAGAAGCTGGCAGGCGAGCTGACAATCGAAGGCTGGGACCAACCGGGGTTGGAGATTACGGCCGCCAAATCCGCGGCGGTGAACGCGGAGCGCAAGGGCGAGGAAGTGCTGATTACGCCCGCTTCCTCAGGCCATAGCATGATGGACCTGGAGTATCGCATCCGGGTGCCGTACTCCGCGCGGCTGGTGGTGGAGCATGGCAAGGGAGAAGTACACGTGGTGAACGTGACCGGCGACAGCCGCGTGACCGTGAGCAGCGGAGGTATCACGATGGATCTGCCGGAAGGCGCGTACGCGATCGACGCGAAAAGCTCGTTTGGAGGCGTGGTCTCGGAGTTTGACGGAACCGGGAAGCGCGCGCGGTGGCTGACGGGACATCGTTTCTCGGCAGAGCCTGCGGGGTCGATACACAAGCTGTATTTGCGCGCCGGATACGGCGACATCCTGCTGATGAAAGTGCCGAAAGGGCTGGGGCCGGGCCTGGAAAGACAGGCCGAGGAACGACGCTAGCGCCATAGTGCGGGGTTGTGGCGGCTCAAGGGCGCGGTGGGATCGGGGGCGGGGCTAGCGGTATCTTCAAGGTTCGGCAGGGAGTAAGGGTCAAATCCGGTTCGTTTTTGCAGGAGCGTGTTGCGGGCGGCGTCGGGCTTCGCCCGGCGCGAGGCGGCGGCGATCTGGGACTCGCGGCGAAGGGCGATGGCCTTGCGAAGGTCGGCGACGGAGCGGCGGAAGAGGCGGTCGGCGAACTGCTGGCGGCGGAAAATCTTGTCGAGAATCTTGGAGCCTTCACAGTCCTGGATGAAGACGGTGGTGAGGGCGGTGTCGGGGCCGGAGCCTTCGGGGAGGGCGGCGACACTGGCGGTGACGACTTCGTTTTCCAGGCGGAGGTAGCGGCGCTTGAGCCACTGGGCAAGGACGACGTCGTCGAGGAGGGCCTGTTCGGTGGGGGTTTGGGGGTGGTACTCGTCGGTGAAGGCGCGCGAGATGGCCTGGAGCTCCTCGGGGTCTTCGCCGGGGAGGATGAGGGTTTGGGAGTAGAGCCCGAGCTTGGTGGCGTTTTTGCTGGAGACGGCCTTGCCCTCGGGGGTGCGGGGGCCGGTGGAGTGCTGCGCGTTGGCAACGGCGGCGGTGATTTGAGCCATGGTGGCCATAAAGAATTACCTCGTAAATGAAAATGGGGCAGACCCGGAGGCCTGCCCTCTGGGGTCAATGTAGCGCGAGGGGAGGCTGGAGTCTGAAATTGGGATCGGTAACTGGTTGAGGGCCGGGGGAAAATAAAGCGGCGCCCGGCGTGATCGAAAAAGGTGTAAGCGCTCGGCAGGGCTTGAGCCTGCCAACCGGGCCAGCGGGACTGAAAAGTCCCGCGCAGTCTGAAGCACTGCCCCAGATGGTTTGGCTCGATTCTCACGGTCAAAGCACTTAGCCGTGTTCGACGCGCGCCTTGATATCGGAGTATGCCGTTTCGATGAGCTGGCTCAGCGCCGCGGAGTTGGTGGGCGTTCCCGGCCGCAGCTTCACATGGCGCATGAACCTGCCGGCGCCTTGCAGCAGGCGGGACGGATCGGGCAGCGCCGCGCCGTGAAAGAAGCCCACGTTGACGTGCGAGGTGAATGCGTTCACGTAGGCGAAGGGCGCATCTCCGAGACAGGCAACCGGACAGCCGTCATGCAAGAGCTCGCGGACTTCGTCCCCGCACTTGCGCATCACCTCAAACCAGCGATGCGCGATGGCGCCCAATTCACCAGCATGTTCCTTCATCCACGCGTCGATGGCGGGATCGCGCTCCATGGCGCCATTGAATCGCAACAGGTCGGTTGGCATCGCTGCTCTACTTTCTCCTTTCGAGGAGCGCCGCGGCGATGGGCGCGAAGGCGGGATCGTGCAGCACAATGGGATCGTGGAAGCCTTTGGCGACGGCGTCACGGAGGATGGCGAGCGCCCGGTCCGGATTGCCGGCGCACAGGTAATACTTGGCGTGCGCGTAGACTCCCGGGAAGGCGGCCCCGTGAGCCGCGGCGGACTCGAGATCCAGGGCGCGCGCGCGCGCGGCTTCGGCTTCGTCCGTCTTCGCCAGCATCGCCAGCGCGTAGGCATGCGCCCAGCGGGCATCGGCTTCGAGACGCTGGTCGCCAGAGACAGCGGGATCGGCCAGTACGCCTCGCGCGAGCTCCTGCGACTTGAGGAAGTGTTTCTCCAGGCGCTCGATCTCGGCGAGAATCACCTGCCCGGCAAGAAGAGCCCGCCTGGCTTCGAAGCTGGCGGTTTGGACGGCGGCGGAGTTTGCGAGCGTAGTTCGCGCCTCGGCGAGCCGTCCGAGCTCGATCAGATATCCGGATTTGAAATTGGCGGCCTGAATGCGAAGCGGGTGTCCGGGAGGATAGCGCTGCGCGAAGATCGCGATGGCCCGATCGGTCTCGTCGAGCGCCAGCCGCTGGTCGCCGAGCTTGTCGCTGATGCGCGCCAGGTTCAGCGAGGCGATGCCGACGTCCGGATGATCGGGACCGGAAACGAAGATATCGACTTCGAGACCTTGCCGCGCCACTTCGAAGGCCCGCGCGTAGTCTCCCAGGTTGCGGTACACGTGGCCAAGGTTGCCGAGCACGGACCCGACGCGGGGATCGCGCTCGCCGAAATTCCGCCTCAAAAGGGGCAGCGCGCGCTCGTACGCGTCCTTGGCTTCCTGAAAACGGAGCGCGCGGGCGTGGATCGACCCGATATTTTGCAGCAGCACGGCGGCGTAGCCGTCGCTTTCGCCGTGCGCCGCCACCAGCAGATCGTAACCACGGCGGTAGAGACGCAGCGCCTGCTCTGGATCACGCGCGCGCAAGAGCAACCCGAGCTCGGTCAGGGCCGGCTCGACTTTGACATTGTTCGGGCCGTAGGCGCGCTCCAGGATGGCGAGGGCCTCCCGGTCATCCGACTCCGCCCGGGCGGGCTCGTTGAGATAGCGCTCGGCCTGCCCGCGGCGGACGAGGGCCTGGGCGAGATCGAGATTGGCTCTGTCGCCCTTCCCGCGCACCAGGGCGACTGCTTCATCGAGCGCGGGGCGTGCTTCCGAGTAGAGTCCCAGCCGCGTGTAGACGTAGCCGATAGTGGTGAGCAGGCGCCCTTCGAGCAGCGGCTCGCCAGCGAGCTCTTTATGGATTCGCACGGCGCCGCGCCGGAGAATCTCGCGGGCCGTGATGTCACGGCCTTTGGACTGCTCCGGCGCGGCGGCCTCAAACATGTCTACGAGGAACCCGGAGTAACGCTCGGCGGTGGCGGCCTCGGTACGCGCGGAGGCCTCGGCGCGCCGCGCGCGCAGCATCCCGGCGGTGGTGCCCGCGGCGCCGGCGATCAGGGCCAAGGCCAGGAGCGCGGCGGCCGCGGTTCCGACGCGATGGCGCCGCACGAATTTGCCGATGCGATAGGCGGCCGACGGCGGCGACGCCTCGACCGGCTCATCACGCAGGAAGCGCCGGAGGTCGGCTGCGAGATCGGCGGCCGAAGCGTAGCGGCGGTCCCGCTCCTTGGCCATGGCTTTCAGAACAATCCAGTCCAGGTCTCCGCGCAACGCTTTTCTCATGGAGCGTTCTTGGACAACCTCGCTCGGCCTGGCGGGATCCACCTGGAGAATCGCCTCTTCCAAGGCGCCGCGCGAGTCGCGTTTCAGGCGATAGGGGCGGACCCCGGTCAGCAGCTCATAGAAGACCACTCCGAGGGAATAGACGTCGGACGCGGTGCCGATGGGCGTGCCGCCAATCTGCTCGGGCGAAGCGTAGTCGGGGGTGAGGGCGCGGCCGGATTGCTCGGTCAGCTCGGTCTCGCGGGCTTCGCCCTGCTCGAGCAGCTTGGCGATGCCGAAATCCAGGAGCATGGCGTTCTCGTCGGCGGTGACCAAAATATTGGAAGGCTTGAGATCGCGATGCACGACGAGTTGGGAATGCGCGTGCGCCACGGCGTCGGTGACTTGGAGTAAGAGTGCGAGGAGCCGGCGCAAATCGAGCCTGGCCTGGGCGACGAACTCGTCAATGCGGCGGCCTTCGACGTATTCGAGAGCGAGGTAAGGCTGTCCTTCGGCGGTGATCCCGGCATCGTACAGGCGCGCGATGTGGGGATGGTTGAAGGTAGCCAGGATTTCGCGCTCCCGCGCGAGACGCTCAGCGAGCGCGGCGCTGTGCCAAAAGATCCGGGGAAGCTTGAGGGCGACCGGCCGGGGAATCAGCCCATCGGTGCGCTCGGCCAGCCACACGGTGCCCATGCCGCCTTCGCCCAATTCGCGAATGAGGCGGTAGGGACCGACGGTGTCGCCCGCGCCCGCAACAGGCGAGGCAGTCTCCACATCCGGCAGGTCGGGAAACGCGGGCATGGTGCCCAGGATCTGGGAAGTCCGCAGCGCGGCGCCGCGGGAGAGCAGGTCGCGCAGGCGCGGCTTGAGAGCGGCGTACTCCGGGCCCAGCGAATCGATCCAGGGAATACGCGCGGCGGGCGGCAGATCGAGCACGCGGTCGAGCAGGTTGTTCAGTGCAGACCAGGTGTCCGCGTCGATATCGAACCTGGGCATGCGGCGCTCTATTTCAGGGCCTCGGAGAGCCAGAGCCGCGCTTTTTCCCAGTCCCGCCGGACTGTGCGATCGGTCACCTGGAGCGCTTCCGCGATCTCCGTCTCGGTCAGCCCGCCGAAATAGCGCATTTCGACGACCTGGGCCATACGCGCGTCGAATCTGGCGAGCTCGCCGATGGCCTCATGCACGCGCAGGATCTGCCGTTCTCCCGCATGCACCCCGGCGCCCGCGCGAGTGGTGAGCGTAATCCGGTCCACCGTGCCGCCGCGCCGGCCCGACTGCCGCTGGCGCACGAAATCGACGATCACCGATCGCATGGCGCAGCCGGCGTAACGCAGGAAATGGGTGCGGTCTTCGACGCGAAGGCGGCCGGCTCCGGCAAGCCGCAGGTAGGACTCGTGCACCAGCGAAGTCGTGTCGAGAACCGTATTGCGCCCTCCGGCGCGCAGGCGGAGACGGGCCAACCTGCGTAATTCCTGATAAGCCGCCGCGAACAGCGCATCCACGGAGCTCGCATCACCCCGCCCGGCGCCGTCGGCCATCCCTAACCGATCGCCCAGGCACTGCATTGGAACCATCTATATCGGACCGAGGCGCGGTTGTCAACGATTGCGGGGTGGAAGCGATTCGCGACGCAGTTAGTATGTGATTTAGTTTACTGACAAGCCGCGGGGCAGGCCGGGAACCTGCCCCACAAACGGCCGGTTACTGCGGCAGGACTTTCGCCGTGAAGGTATCGTTAGGCGGGTCGGCTTGCGCGGCCAGGTTCGTCAGGATGTAGGTCAGGTCGGCGTCCCAATCATCGATGGTGACGCGAACCAGATCGATTGTTTTGTTTCCCGAGTCCTTTGAGGGCGCCTGGAGATAGTACTCCCTGGTGGTCACGGTCTTCCCGGCATCGACGCTGAGCGGGTCCGCAACGATTTGGTCGGCCGTGTAGCCCGCCGGAGAGGGCGGGTAGACGGAGCCCACCTTAACGTTGTTCTGACCCGCGATGGTCAGCTTCACGTTGGTCATGTTCAGGTTGCCGGTGTTTTTGATCTTGATCTTGTAGCCCCAGATCTCGTTGACGTTGACGGACGTTCCTCCGGCGCCGGACTTCTGGGTCTTGTCCGTGATCGTCAGAGAAACCGAGAGTGCCGGATATCCTGCGATTGCATTTGACATATCCGTAAAAGTAAATGGTGTGGTTGCCATGTAAGTTCTCCTCCGTGTGATTTTTGGCGGATGGCGTTTCCATCCACAAACAGGAATACGGAAAAAAGGACGAAATCCGGACATTGGGGGAGGGCCGGGGACAGGCTGAAGCCTGTCCCACAAATGCCCTTACTTGTGGCGGCGGTGGGGCCGTGCTTCGGGCGCCGCGGCGGGCACGGCGGCGCCGGGCTCGAGCTTGGTCAGGATGCGGTCGTGGATCCAGTGCTCGTCCCACCACTCTCGGGGGTTTACCTGCACGCCGTCGATCTGCATGCTGAAGTGGACGTGGACGCCGAGCGCCAGGCCGGTGGCGCCGGCCACGCCGAGGCTCTGGTCTTTTTTGACCATGTCGCCGACCTTCACGTCGATGCGGTTCATGTGGCCGTAGATGGATTGCAGGGCATAGCCGTGATCCACCACGACACAGTTGCCGTAGATGCCGAGGTCGCCGGCGTGCACCACGCGGCCGTCGTTGGCCACGTGGACGGGGGCGTTCTGGGTGTCGGAGAGGTCGAAGCCGAGGTGCACCTGCTGGTCGATTTTCTTGCCTTTGTAGATGTAGTTGCGCACGTCGGCGAACATGGATTCTTCCTTGCCCCAGTGCAGGAACGGTCCGTTCCAGAGGATCTTCTCTTCGGTCTTGAAGCGGAGGTCGGCAAGCTGCTGGTTGTTCTTGCGGCGCATCTCGCCGTTGATCTTGAGGAAGCGCGCTACGATGTCCGGGCCGGGGGCGAGCGTGCCGCCGGGATCGATCTTGTTGACCAGCATTTCCATTTGCGCGTCGTCGATGGGCAGATCGCGCGCGCGGAATTTCTTCGGGAAGAGTTTGTAGCCGAAGGTCGCCGTGGCTTCGGTGCCGGCCTGGTTGCGGGCGTAGACCACGGGCACGACGTCTTCCGGAAGGTCCCAGGGATAGGCGAACATGGCGAAGCGCTGCTCGGGGTGGCCGGGCGCCGGAAACGAGCGGAAAGTGTACTTGCCCACGCGGACGCCGGCTTCGCTCCAGGAGCCGCTCGGGGTCATCACTTCAAGCCCCATGCCGCCCTGGTTGATGTAGTGCTGCGAGTCATCGGGCACGATGCGGGGCGGGGCCAGAATGACCTTGACCGGCGCGGAGGCGGTTTCCGTGGACCCGCGGAAGTCGTCCGCGACTGCCTCTAATACGAGGCGCGCGTCACCCTCTTTCAGATTGGGCGCCTTGTTCTTACCGGCTTCGAAGGTGACGGACTGTGCCGGCTGATTGCGCCGCCAGAAAATCCGGTGCGACGGCGTGACCTGGTCAAGCAGCGGGAAGCGCGTGCCACCCTGTTCCACATAAGCGGTGACGTGCCGGACGCCATGCGGACTCTCGATGTGCGCGGTGACCGGCGTCGTGACACCGATGACTTTGACTTGAGGATCGAACTTCACCGCCGGGCTCGACGAAAAGATCAATAACGACGCGATGGCAACGACCACCACAATTCCAGCAGCAATGATAGCTTTCATGATTTTATTTTTTCGCCCACGAATCCAGCCAGTCGATCACGGTCCGGTACCACAGCAGCGAATTCTGCGGCTTGAGCACCCAATGGCCTTCATCCGGGAAGAGGAGCAGCTTGGAAGGCACCTTCTGCAATTGAAGCGCGGTGAACAGCTGGAGGCCCTGGGTGTAGGGAACGCGGAAATCCTGCTCGCCGTGAACCACGAGCGTGGGGGTGTGAAAGTCCTTGACGAAGTTGCTGGGCGACCACCTGGAATAATTTTCGGGCTTGTCCCAGGGTGTGCCGCCGTACTCCCAGAGCGGGAACCAGAGCTCTTCGGTCGCGCCGAATTCGCTGACCAGGTCGTAGACGCCGTCGTGGGTGACCAGGGCTTTGAAGCGTTGCGTGTGGCCGAGGATCCAATCGATCATGTAGCCGCCGTAGGAGGCGCCGGCGGCCACCATGCGGCTGGAGTCGCCGTAGGGCACGTCGGCCACCACGTGATCGGCGACAGCCATGATGTCGTCGAAGGCGCGTCCGCCCCAATCGTTGTTGATCTCGTCGGTGAACTTCTGGCCGTACCCGGTGGACCCGCGCGGGTTCGGCATCACAACGACGTAACCGGCACTGGCGAATACCTGCGCGTTCCAGCGGTAGGTCCAGGCGTGACCCCAGAAGCCCTGCGGTCCGCCGTGGATCAGGAAGAGAACCGGGTACTTGCGCGCGGGGGTGAAATCCGCGGGCTTCACGATGAAGCTCTGCACTTTCGCGCCCTCGGCGCCATCCACCCAGAATTCATCGAGCGACTGAAACTGGTGGCTGCTCAGTGCCTGGTCGTTCAGATGGGTGAGGGCGGCGGGCGTTCCGCCGGTGGAGTTGGCGCGGTAGATTTCGACGGGCGCCATGCCGGATTGCTGGGTGTAGACCATGCGCTTGCCGTCGCGGGTGAGCTGCATGTCGTCGAGCTCGCTGTCTCCGCCGGCCACCTGGCGCACGGCGCCGCCGGGGAGCGGGATCACGTGGATGGCCTGGCGCCCGCGATCGTTCATGGTGAAGAAGAGGCTGGCGGAATCGGGCGACCAGGTGAAGCTGTTGACCCAGCGGTCGAGGTTGGCGGTGAGGTCTGTGACCTTACCGGTGGCGCGCTCCAGAGTCATCAGGCGGAATCGATCGCTCTCGTAGCCGGCGCGAGCCTGAGAGCGCCAGGCGATGTACTTGCCGTCGGGCGAGTATTGCGGACTAGTGTCGGCGCCGGGGTTGAAGGTGATTTTTCGCGGCTGGCTTCCGGCGATGGATACAACGTAGAGATCGGAATTGGTGCTGGTGGCCGGCACCGGGTCGGCATTCATGCTGAAGCAGACTTCCTGGCCGTCGGGCGATACGTCGTAGTCGTCGGGGCCGCCGAGCGAAAACGGCGGCACGTCGCGGGTGCCGGGCGTGAGGTCGCGCGCGGGGCCGCCGGTGACGGGAACTACCAGCAGATGACTGCGGCGCTTGCCTTGCCAGGTGGTCCAGTGGCGGTAGAGCAGCTCGGTGTAGATGCGCGCGCGGGATTTCTCCGACTTGGCGGCATCGAGATTTTTCCTGTTGCAGGCGTCGTCGGCGCCGCAGTCGGGGTAGACCTCGCTGGTGAAGACCAGGTTCTTGCCGTCGCCGGAGAAGAGTTCGCCATCGGCCTCGGTGGAAATATTGGTGACCTGCCTGGCGTTGCCGCCGTCGGGGTCCATGAGCCAGACTTGCGACGAGCCGCCGCGGTCCGAGATGTAGGCGATGCGTTTGCCGTCGGGCGACCAGCGGGGGCGCTGATTGCTCTCGCCATCGTGGGTGATCTGCGTCGGCGTGCCGCCATCGAGGGGGACGATCCAGACCTGCACCGGTTTTTTGTTGGCGGCGAGGTCGACAGTCTGCACGGTGAACGCGACCCAGCGTCCATCGGGCGAGATCTGAGGGTCGCCGATCCGCTTCAGTTCGAGGAGCGCGTTGACGTCGAACGGCTTTTTCTGGGCGAACGCAATCGCACACGAGCACAGCAAGAGGAGGAGCCGCCGCATGAGTAAATTGTAACGCCGCGCTTCCTTCACGCCGCCAGACGGCGCAGTCCTTCGCGAATGGCGCGTTCGGTGATTGCCGAAAAACCGAAGATGAACTCGTTGCGGGGAGCGCGGCCGATGTAATAAGGCGCCGACGATGTCACGTGAACGCGATTGGCGGCGGCGCGGGCGAGAAGGCCGTCGTCGTCCAGCCGGACCAGGGCGTGCATGCCGGCGGGATCGCCGAGCACCTGAGCGCGGACGCCGAAGCAGCGGTGCAGGGATTCGAGCAGGACCTCGCGGCGGCGCGCGTAGAGCCGACGCATACGGCGCACATGGCGCTCGAGGTGGCCTTCGCGGAGGAAGTCGGCGAGGGCGGCCTGCTCCAGCATGGGGGTCTGGCGGTCGGCGAGCCACTTGGCGCGGGTGAAGGCGGCGGCGAGGGCGCGGGGCGCCACTACGTAACCGATGCGCAGGCCGGGAAACATCACCTTGGAAAATGTGCCGATGTAGATGACCGGGCTGCCGCCGGCCAGTCCCTGCATGGCGGGCAGGGGCGGACCGTTGTAGCGGTATTCGCTGTCGTAGTCGTCTTCGAGGATGGCGGCGCGACGGCGGCGGGCCCATTCGATGAGCTCGAGGCGGCGCGCCACGCTGAGGGAGACGCCGGTGGGGAACTGGTGCGACGGTGTGACGTAGAGCGCTCGCGCGCCGGGGGGCAGAGTATCCGGCGCGACGCCATCGGGGCCGACGCGGACGGGCCGCAGACGCGAGCCGCAGGCGATGAAAATCTGCCGCGCGCCCTGGTATCCGGGGTTTTCGAAGGCGATCTGGTCGCCGGGATCGAGCAGGAGGCGGGCGCAGAAATCGAGGGCCTGCTGCGAGCCGTTGACGACGATCACCTGCTCGGGATGGCAGCGCACGGCGCGCGAGCGGGCCAGGTAGGCGGCGATCTCACGGCGGAGCGGCTCGTGCCCGGCGCGCTCGTTGCGGTAATCGAAGAAGGCATGCTCGGCGGAGCGCATGTGGCGCGCCAGGAGCTTGCGCCAGAGTGTGAACGGAAATTCGTTCAGATCCGGGCGCCAATGCGAGAAGTGGATCCATCCGGGGCGCGGCTCGGGAGTCGGATA
>Ga0335077_10010657_pt1 | contig 11470 bp, 12 predicted proteins | sample Lox_Sample_31_FD_207151 | JGI IMG/M metagenome (GOLD analysis project Ga0335077, IMG submission 207151) | Soil microbial communities from Loxahatchee National Wildlife Refuge, Florida, United States - Lox_Sample_3.1 | ecosystem: Environmental > Terrestrial > Soil > Wetlands | place: USA...
GTGACGGTGAAGCGCCCGGGGACGCGGTCGTCGACCGCGAGCCAGCGTCCCCTGGCCGAGACCGCCAGCGAGCGTACCTGCGCGGGGTCGGTGACGTCCTCCTCGATGAACGTGAGGTCGCCCGCAGGCAGCTCAGCGAAGAACTGGCTCAGCGCGTCGGCGTGGCCGGGGCGCAGCCCGATGATCGTCATGTGCCTACCTCACTGCGCTGCTGCAGGAAGTCGATGATCGTCGGGATGGTGGTGCGGGCCGCGGTCTTCCCGACGACCAGCCCGATGTGGCCCGCGTCGAGGCGCAGCTCATGCCTGTCGGGCGCGCCGACCAGCTCGATCAGCGGCGCGGCGGCGGGTTCTGGCACGATGTGGTCGCGGTTGGCGAGCACGGTGAGGAACGGGCAGCGGACGTCGGCGAGGTGGACGCGGTCGCCCCCGACGGTCAGCCGGTCGGTGACGAAGCCGTTGTCCCGCACGAGCATCCGCACCACCTCTTCCGCCGCGGCCCCGGGGAACGGCACGTGGTGATCGGACCACGCGGTCATCGCCTGGTAGGCCGCGACGTACTCGTCGCTCCACAGCCGCTCCCACAGGTCGACGTAGCGGGTGACCTCGGCGGCCGGCTTGAGCGTGCGGAAGCCCAGCAGCACTACCTCTGGCGGTACGTTGCCGTCCGCGTCGAGCACATCGGCGACGTCCAGGCCGCCGACGCCGAACACGTCCGCGAGCGGCCCCAAGTACCGGAAGTCGACCGGGGTCGCCATGACCGTGAGGCTGCGCAGCGGGGAGCCGGGATGATGCGCGGCGTGCAGCAGGGCCAGGTCGCCGCCGAAGCAGTAGCCGAGCAGGCTGACCTCGTCATGGCCGGTCAGCTCGAGCACCCGGTCGATCCCGGCGGGCAGGTAGTCGTCGACGTAGTCCTCGAGCCGGTTCTGCGCGTCGCGTTCGTCGGGAACCCCCCAGTCGAGGAGCCACACGTCGAATCCCCCCTTGAGCAGGCGCTCGATGAAGCTGTTACCGGGGGAGAGGTCGAGGATGTAGCTGCGGCTGATCAGGCTGAACACGATAAGCAGCGGCGGGGTGACCCGGACGTCGTCGTTGCGATAGTGCCACAGCTCGGTCCGGCCGCGGCGCCAGACGACGTCCTTGGGCGTGCGGCCGACGGACGGGCGGGCGCCGGCGGCCAGGCGGATCCCGTTACGGGCGCGGAGGGCGTTGCGCTCGATGTCGCGGCGCACGCGCTCGAGCACGCTAAGGGGGTCGAGCGCCGGCACCGTCCGTCTCCTTCCCGTCGGCGCGCCCATCGTCGTGCGCTTGCTGCTCCAGGCGCAGCGCGAGCCGCCGGACCTCGCGGTCCAGCGCGCCGATCTGCGTCCGGAGCCGGGCGATGTCGGTGCTCGCAGGCAGGTTCATCAGATGCCACGCCCGCGCCGAGAGCTCCGCCACCTGCGCCCGGGCGGTGGCCTGCGCCCTGCCCGCCAATGCGGCGCCCCGGGAGAAGTGCTCGCTGCGCACCACCGACTCCAGGCGCGGCGCGACGGCACGCTCCGCGGTGTCATAGAGCCTGCGCCAGAGCGGCGGCTGCGCCATCACCCGACCTCGTATCCCTGCGCGCTCCGTCCGACCTCCTTTTTTATCACGAACGCGCGCGCGTTCTGGGTATGCGGCCTCCCCGCCGATGACCGCGCGAGCGCTGTTCCGGCTCGACCTCGATGGAATCGAGCGGTATTGCGCTGTACAAGGCGGGCTCCTGTTCCGGTGTCAGCGCTGTCGGGCCGTAGATCCAGTCGGTGAAGCTGTAGTCGTAGGTGTCCCGGGCGCGCAGGATCGCGTTGCGTTGCAGCCGCTTCGTTCCGTCGAGGTGCCACAGCTCGCCCCACGTACGCGCGGTCAGGACGACGCGCCGGCAGTGACCGGCACGCACCGCCTGGTACGCGGCCAGAGCAGCGTCCCAGCCGGCAGCCGGGCCGTCCGTCATCGCGGCCTTGAGCCGGGAGACGTGCTGCGCGAGCACCCACCCGTCCTCGATCGCCATGATGGCGCCTTGGGCCATGTACTGCAGCGGCGGGTGGGCCGCATCGCCGAGCAGCGCGATGCGCCCGTACACCCAGGTGCTGATCGGGTCGCGGTCGAACATGCGCCACCAGCGGTCTCGCCACATCATCGGGATGCCCTGGCGCACGTTGCGGCAGGTGCCCTCGAAGGCGGCGTCGAGTTCATCCGGCGTGCCCCAGTTCTCCTGGCCGGCCCTGGCCTTGGCCGACTCGAACACCGCGACCTGGTTGAACATCTCGCCACCGCGCAGGGGGTACTGGACGAAGTGGCAGCGCGGCCCGATGTAGACGACGACATCGCTCTCTGCCACCTCGTTATCCCGGACCGCCTCGATCGGGACGGCGCCCCGGTAGGCGACGTAGGCGGAGTTGACCGCGGTGTCGCCGACCAGCAGCTGCCGGGCCACCGAGTGCAGGCCGTCGGCGGCGATGACCAGGGCCGCCTCGTGGACGCGGCCGTCCGCCAGACGGACGCGCGCGCCGGTGCCCGTGTTCTGGTAGTCGGTCACGAGCTGGTCGGTCAGCAGCTCCACGCCCGCGCGCTGGCACGCGCGCAGGAACAGGCCGTGCAGGTCGCTGCGGTGGATGACCATGTAAGGGAAGCCATACCGGCGCTCCAGGTCCACCAGGTCCAGGCGGGTCAGTTCGCGAGCGTCGAGCGCGTCCCGCATGACCATGTTCTGGGGCAGGACACCCAGCCTTTTCGCCTCGTCCAGCAGCCCGTACTCGCGCAGGATCCGGGTGCAGTTGGGGGCGATCTGGATTCCCGCCCCGACCTCGCCGAATTGCCTGGCCCGCTCGAGCACGCGCACACGCAGCCCCTGCCGGGTGAGGGCGAACGCGGCGGACAGGCCCCCGATGCCTCCTCCGACCACGATCACGTCGGGCTCGTGGCTGGCGGGCCGGGTCGATCTGGTCATCATCTGTTCCTCGGGTCTGCGAGCCTCACTGGGCGGCGCTTCCTTCTGCCTGGGCCCGGTTGAGCTTGAGGGCCTCGAAGACCGGCGAGTCGCTGAAGCGGAACAGGTCCAGGGCGCCGGAGTCGGAGTCGCCGGGGCTGGCCTCGGACCGGGCCGAGAACGGCTGCCAGGACGGGACCACGAACAGGTCGCCCCGGGTCACCGGCCATGTCGCCGCCCCGACGGTGACGGTGCCTGAGCCGTCGAAGACCTGCCAGACCGAGGAGCCGGTTTCGCGGGCCGGCGCGGTCTGCGTCCCGCGTGCGATGCGGTGCATCTCGGCCCGGATGGTGGGCAGCACGTCAGCGCCGGTGGCCGGGTTGGCGAACCGGACCGCGGCGTGACCGGGCTCGACGGTGCCGCCGAACCCCTCGGCCTCGAGGGCGAGCTGATCGGCCAGCGCCCGGTCGGTGTGTTCCCACCGGTAGGCCAGCAGCGGCGAGCCGGGCCCGGGGGCGCCGCCCGCGACCGGCCGCAATCCCGGGTGCCCCCACAGGCGCTCCGCGCGGGACCGGTCCGGGGTAATCCGCTCGGCGTCGCTGATCTGGTCGCGGCCGGGCTCGAAGAACTGCGTCTCGGTCAGGTACTGGAACGGGATATCCAGGCCGTCGATCCACGCCATCGGTTCTGTTGTCGCGTTGTGGTGCGCGTGCCAGTTCCAGCCGGCCTGCGGGAGGAAGTCGCCGCGCCGCATCGCCACCGGGTCGCCGCCGACGACGGTCCACACGCCCTCGCCCTCGACCACGAACCGGAAGGCGTGCTGGGTGTGCCGGTGCTCCGGGGCGTCTTCCCCGGGCATCAGGTACTGGATCGCGGCCCACAGCGTGGGCGTGGCGAACGGCCGGCCGCCGAGCGCCGGGTTGGCCAGCGCGATCGCGCGGCGTTCCCCGCCGCGGCCCACCGGGACGAGCTGGCCGGCCTGCGCCGCCAGCGCCCGGAGCCGCTCCCACCGCCACACGTGTGGCACGGCCGCCGAACGCGGCTGGTCAGGCATGAGGTCGCCGATCTCGGTCCACAGCGGCACGAGCAGTTCCTGCTCGAAGCCCCGGTAAAGCTCCTCCAGGGCGGGGGTCATGTCTGGCTGGCCCGCGGCCGGCGCGGGACGCAGGTGAACGGGGGAGCCGAAGCCGACTGAGGATGTGGTCATGCCATCTAGCGTGGTACCTGTCTGCGCTGAAGATTTCAGAATTCTGTCTGACAGAATCAGGGAATGAAGGGTCCAGCGTGAGCAGGCCGCTCAAGACGCCGCCGCCGTACGCCATCGCCAGCGTCGACCATGCCCTCCGGGCGGCGGCCATGCTGCAGCTCGAAGACGGGCTGACGGTCTCCGAGGTGGCTGAACGGCTCGGGGTGGCCCGGTCGACGGCGCACCGGCTGCTGGCCATGCTGGTCTACCGGGACTTCGCGGTCCAGGACGACGACCGCGTCTACCGGGCCGGCCCCGTGCTCGAACTCGCCGTCCACTCCCAGTCGCGGACCTCGTCGCTGCGGGCCGTCGCCCTTCCCCACCTGCGCAGGCTGGTCGACCTCCTCGAGGAGACCGCGAACCTGGCCATCCGCACCGGCGATACCGTGCGGTTCATCGCCAGCGCCGAGTGCCGGCAGGCCCTTCGCGTCGGCTCACGGGAGGGGATGGTCTTCCCCGCCCACCGCACGACGGCCGGGCTGCTGCTCCTGGCCGAGGTCCCGGGATCCGAACTGGACCAGGTCTACGCCCCGGAGCGGTATCGCGATCGCCCGGCCGAACGTCCGGACCTCGCGCGGCTGCGCGCCGAACTCGCCCGTATCCGCCGCAAGGGGTTCGCCGTGAACCGGGAACGCTCCGAGCGCGGCCTGGTCGCGGTGGGAGTGGCGGTGCGCGGCGGGGACAGCACGGCGCAGGCGGGCCTGTCGGTGTCCATGCCCAGCGTGCGCTACGACCCGCTCCGGCTGCCGTCGCTGGTCGCCACCCTCGGAGCCGCCGCCCGCCGCCTGGAGGCCGACCTGGCGGCGCTGGATTGACCGGCCGGTCGCTATCCTGCCTCATGCTTGCGAACGGATCCGCCTGCACCCATGATGCGCCTGACGGCAACACGCGTCGCCGAATGGAGTTGACGGTCTATGCCACTGTTCAACGTCGCGGTGAGAGAGCATACGTACACCGGGCGGTTCTATAGCGATGTGGTGCAGGCCGGGTCGTACGAGGAGGCGCTGCAAGTGGCCGCCCAGCACGCCGCCGTGCCGCGGCCGCCAGCCGGCCCCGGGCAGCAGCAAGGGTCCGGTGTCCCGGTGACGGGAGGCACCTGCCCTGGACGGCTGGATACCGACGTCGTGCAGGCCTCGCGCCGCGAGGAGGCGGTGCAGATGGCTGCCGCGCCCGGGCCGCCGCCTAGTCCCGCGCCCCGGCAAGGGTTCCACGTTGTGGTGAGAGAGCAGGCGGACGCCGGGCAGTTCTATAGCGATGTCGTGCAGGCCGGGTCGTACGAGGAGGCGCTGCAAGTGGCGGCCGCGCAGGCTGCCGTGCCCCCGGCGCCTGATCTCATGCCGCGGGCAGAGGCCGCGGGCCGGCCGAGGTGCGCCGATGCCTGGGTCTATGCCTTGCTGCATTGTGAGCTGGAGGCGGGACACGACCCTCCGCACATGGCGGTCCCGCACGGTTACCGCCGACCGGTGAAGTGGGTGAGGGACGATCTCGGCATCGCCCATGCCGTACCAGCGTCGGCCGCCGCCGCTCTACCTGACACCGGCAAGCCGCACCGTCGTGAGCGTCCTGGGCGCGGGGCAGTGTCCAGCTCACCTGGCCCGGAAACTGGTGATAGCGGGGGCCGCGGCCCACGTTTAAAGGGGTTCCGGCCGGATGGCTTTATTCCGTGAACCCGGAGTGGGCAGCGGACGTTAGTTAATTGTAAGGATATCCGGGCCATGGCCCGGCAGTGGCCCGCGAGAGTTCATGACATCGCAATAGGAGTTGGTGAGGCAAACCAGGTAACGACGCTGTCTGTAGCCCGTATGACCACGCGAGACATGGAACCGCCGGACCGGCTGCGGCCTTTACGAGCAGCCGTCCGGCAGCAAGGCCCGACTCCGCCGGGCGATGACTCCCGGGAATAGGGAATGACTCCGCACGTTGGCCGCAATCGCGGCATTCACCTCATTTCGCTGATCCCTCGAGGGCGGGTGAGCCCGGGATCTGGCACGCTCGAAAACAATTCAAAGGAGTATGTCATGAAGAAGAAGCACTACGTACGCGGCCTGGCCGTCGGCGCGGTAGCAGCCGTGATGGCATGCGCCGGCGGCGGAGCCTACGCGGCCACCATCGCAGCCGGACCCAGCGCCGTCAACGTGACCGGACCCGACCACCAGCGACTCACCGTCACGCTGGCGCCTGGCGCGAGCCAGGCCTTCAGGCTTCCCGCAGCCAACGATCCAGTCCGCATTGACCTCGACAAGATCTCCACCAACGGCGGGGTCCAGACCCCGAGCGAAGTGTTCAGCGCCCTGCTCAACGTGGACCGCAACGGTGCGGGGATGAGCTGGATCGGGACCAGCAGCGACGGGTCTCAAGCGGCCGGCAGCACGATCAGCGGCTCGAGCATCACCAAGCTGGTGTGTGGCGCCAACTGCGTCATCGCCACCCTCAGCGCGGGCAGTGCCCGCGCCCGCACGGTCATGCTGACCGCCAACGCGGCGACCTCGATCATCGACGAGACTTACGTCATCAACATCTGGTACTGACCAGCTCCGTCATGGCTGTGACGCGGTGCCGCGCAGCCTCAGCCCGCAAGGCTTCCGAAGACCTTACGTATGATCGGCTGTAGGCAACCAAGGAGTCAAAGCTTGACGTGCCGGTAAGGAACCGCATGTCCGCGATAAAGAAGATCCCGCGGAAGATCTTTCCTATCCTGACCGGACTGGCGGTCTTTGCTGGCACATCAGGAATTACGGCATCATGCGGGAATTCTTCGACGACTGCCGGCAAGCCTGCGGCTACCGCAATAGCCGCCGAAATGAAAACCCTCCTCAATGAAGGCGACGGCGACACCACGAAGGGATATTTCGAGGCAACCAGCCCGGCTCTCGTCGCGGCGGCGGCGGGCGGCTACGACTCGAAGTTCTATGACCTTGGTGAATTGCTGGTCAAGGACGGACTCGGCAATACCATTATCGACCTCGGCCGCGAGATGAACGGCGCGTGGTATGAATGGAGCGAGAACCGCGCGCCATCGTCCGAGCCAGATGCTTACATCCTCGCGTGGCGGCAGATAGTCAAGACCATGCGCTCAGTACCCGGCCAGCACTTCAAGTTCCTGTGGACTGTGTTCATGACCGATACGTCGGTAGCCGAATGCTGGCCTGGCAGCGCTTACGTCGACTACATCGGCACCGATATCTTCGACTGGTACGGGGGGGCTGACTACACTTACCCGCACACTGCATCCGGCGCGCTTGATCACGAGGGAAAGTGGCGGCAGATCCTTACCGCCAAGCCTGGCGGCTTGAATTGGATGGCTGCATTTTCACGAGCTACGGGTAAACCGGTCGTCATCCCCGAGTGGGGACTCGACTTCCATGCGTTCGGCGGTCAGGACGACCCGCTGTTCATCACGAACATGCTGGCGTGGATGAAGGCCCATGGCGCCATCGGGCTCTACTGGGCGGGACGCCACGTCAGCCCGGTCCCGGCCGCCAGCGGCCGGCTGCTGGCCGGCCAGGGCGCATCAGCGCAGAACAACACCCCTGGCGCTGTCAACGCCATGGGGGACCTGATGGGTGGCCGCTTGCAGTACGCGGGCGTCTACCTGCCTGACCACCAGTGGCCGTCGGACCGCGTGGACCAGCCAGTGCTCGCCCCATGGGAACACGCGGGTTACCAGCTGGTCCTCAGCGTGCCTGTCGTCCCGGACCCTCCGGCGATCAAGTCTTATAACGGCCCGCCTGAGCCGGGGAACAAGCCATACCAGCTTGCCGGCTACCCGGATGCGGTGGCGGCACTCAGACAAGGCGCATAGCTCACGGCCCGGCGTCTACCCGGCCCAACCTCCACACGATTTACACACATTCTCCATCGCGTCTCCACGGGTGCCTTATGGCCTGCTGGATGGCAAGGGCCGGGGCCTCTCCCCGGCCCTTTAGCGGGCGGCGGGAGGTGGCGCGGCCCGGGCGACGCACAGGCCGCGTTCGCCAGGATGGGTCGCGGCGAGGTGCTGCTCTCGGTGATGATGCTGTGATGCTCACCCTGGACCATCTGGTCACGTCCGGCACCTTCTCCCTCGACGGAGGCACCTGGGACGTGGACAACAACGTCTGGATCCTCGGCGACGACGCCGAGTGCGTGGTGATCGACGCCCCGCACGACGCCAGTGCGATCCTGGCCGCGATCGGGTCGCGGCGTCTCGCTGCCATCTTGTGCACCCACGCCCACGACGACCACGTCGATGCCGCCGCCGCCCTGGCCGACGCCGCCGGCGCGCCGATCTGGCTGCATCCCGCTGACCGCGAGCTGTGGGACATGACCTATCCCGAACGAGCTCCGGACCACGATCTCGCCGACGGCCAGACGTTCACCGTGGCCGGCGCCGGACTGGCGGTCCTGCACACCCCGGGGCATTCGCGCGGCGCGGTGTGCTTCCATCTCGCCGACCGGGGCTGGCTGTTCAGCGGTGACACCCTGTTCGCGGGCGGTCCCGGCGCGACCGGGCGCTCCTTCTCCGACTTCGGCACCATCATCGACTCGATCCGCGACCGGTTGCTGGTCCTCGACCCGGACACGGTTGTCCACACCGGCCACGGGCCGGATACCACCATCGGCGCCGAACGTCCCCACCTGCCGGAATGGGTCGCCCGCGGGCACTGACGGCGATCAAGAGAATCCGCCGCAGGATGAGGGGGGGTGACGCGGGTTGCCGCTGACCCGGCCGCTGCGGTCGCTGCTGCTGTTCGTCTGCGTGCTCGTCCTGGTCGACACGATGTTCTTCACGGCGCTGACGCCGCTGCTGCCGCACTACACGCACGTGGCTGACCTGTCCAAGGCCGGGGCGGGGATCCTGGTCGCGGCCTACCCCCTGGGCACCCTGGTCGGGGCGCTGCCGGCAGGGCTGCTCACGGGGCACCTGGGCTACCGGAGGACCGTCCTGCTCGGGCTGGCGCTCATGGGGGCCTCCACGCTGGTCTTCGGGTGGGCCACGGCGGCGGCGGTCCTTTACGCCGCCCGGTTCGTGCAGGGACTGAGCGGGGCGTGCACCTGGGCCGGGGGAATGGCCTGGCTGGCGACCGAGGCGCCGCCCGGACGGCGCGGGGAGATGATCGGCACCGCCATGGGCGCGGCCGTGGGCGGGGCGCTGTTCGGGCCGGTCGTGGGCGCGATCGCCGACGAGATCGGCACCGGGCCCGCGTTTGCCAGCGCCGCGGTGGCGGCCGGGGTGCTGATGGCGGTGGCGTTCGCCGTGCCGGCGCCTCGCGAGGCGGTCCCGCAGGGGCTGCGGGAGGCGCTCACCGCGGTGGGTGACCGCCGCCTGGGCACCGGGCTGTGGCTGACGATGCTGCCCGGCCTGGCGTTCGGCGTGCTGGATGTGCTCGCGCCGCTGCGGATGGCGGACCTCGGGGTCACGGCCCTGGTCATCGCGGGGACGTTCCTGGCCTCGGCCGCGGCGGAGGCGGTGCTGTCACCGGTCGCGGGGCGGGCAGCCGACCGACTGGGCGCCATCGTGCCGATCAGGTGCTCGCTGACCGGCGCGGTGGCGGTCAGCCTGCTGGCGCCCACGCTGGCGTCGGCGTGGGTGCTCATCCCGGTGCTGATCGTGGGCATGCCCTTCTTCGGCACGCTGTTCACCCCGGCGATGACGCTGGTGAGCGAGGGCGCCCAGCACCAGCGGCTCGACCAGGGGCTGGCCTTCGGCCTGACCAACCTCGCCTGGGCCGCGGGCCAGGCCGTGGCCGCCTCGGGCAGCGGGGCCCTGGCCCAGGCCACGTCGGATCTGGTCCCCTACCTGCTGCTCGCGGCCGCGTGCCTGGCGACCCTCGGCTTCGTCCGGATCGGGCCGGGGCGCCGGCGGGACGAGCGGCTCAGCCGGCGACCGGGTCGATCGGGGTGAGCGGGCCGAGTCGCTGCTCGATCGCCTCGGCGACGGCCAGGCAGCGAAGCTCGGTGTACTTACCGCCCATGGCCTGGACGCCGACGGGCAGGCCCCCGGCCATCCCGGCGGGCACCACCGCGGCCGGGGTGCCCATCAGGTTGGCCGGAAGGACCGGGTGTCAGATCCCGGTGACCGCGAGCGCTGGCACGAGCACGGAGGCGGCCGCGATCGCGAGCGTGAGCGCGGCCAGCGCCAGTCCGTGGCATACCCAGCGGGCCGCGGGCGGCGGCTCGGCGAGCCGCCGGACGCGGGCGGCGACGACACCGCCGGTGGCGGGCAGCCAGGTGGCCGGCGCCGGCCCGGCCGCCACGCCGGCGCCCATGGCGAGCAGGGCCGTCAGCAGCGTGCGGCGGCCCTGCTCGCCGCCGGCGTGCCGGGCGGCGACATCGTCGGCGCGCATCTCGGCGAGCCTGGCCACCTCACCGGTCCCGCGCGCGAAGAGCGGGACGATGGGGGCGATGGCCGCCAGTGAGCGGGTAACCGCGAGCAGCAGGTGGTGCCGCCCGGCCAGGTGCGCGCGCTCGTGCGCCAGCACGGCCGTGAGCTGTTCCGGGCCGAGGACGGCGAGCGCGCCCGTGGTGATCACGATGGTGGGCGGCCGGCCCGGCACGCAGTACACGGCGGGCCGGGTGGCGTCCAGCACGAACGCCGCGTTCCCGCCCCCGGCCCGGCGGCCGGTGATGCGGGCGGCCTCGGCGTGCGCCCGGGTCCTGATGCTGGCCCGGCGCAGGCTGCGGCCATAACGCCAGCCGAGCAGGATCATGGCCATCCCGCCGAGGAAGGCCGTGATCGCGAGCCCGAGCTCGTAGGCGGCGCTCCGGTACACCCCCGGCGGGCAGGCTCCGGCGGTTACCGACTCGCACACGGTCCGCGCGAACGCCGGCCACCCGTCGATGGCCGCCCTGGCCAGCAGCCCCAGCGCGGCCACCGCGGAACCGAGCACGCTGGACATCGCGGCCAGCCAGGCCGCGAGCCCGAGCCGCGGGCTGACACCCGCCTCGGACAGCCGTCCCAGCGGCAGCGGCAGGACCCATGCCGCCGCGATGGCGTAGCAGAAGACCAGGAGCGCGGGTCTCATCCGCGCCGCCTGTCACGCAGCTTGCCGAGCACCGACCGAAGCGCCTCCGACTCCCCGCTGTCGATCTGCGCGACGAAGTGGCTCAGTACCGCCTCGGCGTTCCCGCCGCCGGCCAGAGCCTCCCGCATCAGCCGGGCACTGTACTCCTCCCGGCTGGCCGTCGCCGTGTACCGGTACGCCTTGCCCTCCTTGACCCGGTCCAGCCATCCCTTCCGGTGCAGGTTGTCCATGGTGCTCATCACGGTCGTGTACGCGATCGTCCGCTCCGCGGACA
>Ga0335077_10010658_pt1 | contig 11469 bp, 9 predicted proteins | sample Lox_Sample_31_FD_207151 | JGI IMG/M metagenome (GOLD analysis project Ga0335077, IMG submission 207151) | Soil microbial communities from Loxahatchee National Wildlife Refuge, Florida, United States - Lox_Sample_3.1 | ecosystem: Environmental > Terrestrial > Soil > Wetlands | place: USA: Florida...
CCGCCTTCGCCCTGCTTAAAGAACGAAAAGCCATCTATCTCGAAAGCGAGGGCAAAAACGCCGGCTGCTGGGTGATGCCCGGCCTCTCCGAAGAAGGCAAGGTGATTGTCCGGTCCGATGGCACCGTGACCTACGTCGGCAAAGACATCGCCTACCAGCTCTGGAAATTCGGTCTCCTCGGCAAGGACTTCTATTACCGGTCTTTCAAAACCTACGCTGACGGCCGCGTCCTCTGGATCACCACCGATCAACCCACCGAATCCAAATCCGAATTCGGCCACGCCGCGCGCGTGTATAACGTCATAGATGCGCGCCAGTCTTATTTGCAGGATGTAGTCGTCGCCGGCCTCCGCGGCTTAGGTTACGAAACCCAGGCCGATCAGTCCGTGCATTTTTCTTACGAGATGGTTGCGCTGTCGCCCCGCTGCTGCGCCGAACTGGGTATTCCGCTTTCCGAAGAAGACCGCAAGCGCCCCTACGTCGAGGTCTCCGGACGCAAAGGTCTCGGCGTGAAAGCCGACGATCTGATGGATACCCTGATCGCCAAGGCGCTGGAAGAAGTCGCCTCGCGTCATCCCGAAGCCTCTACACAAGAACAGAAGCAGGTCGCAGGCCAGATCGCGATCGGCGCGCTCCGCTACTTTCTGCTCAAGTTCACGCGCAACGCCGTGATCGCCTTCGACCTGCAGGAAGCGCTGAGCTTTGAAGGCGAAACCGGCCCCTACGTGCAATATGCCGCCGTTCGAGCCCGCAACATCCTCCGCAAGTTGGAGGAGCGCGGCGAGCCCCTCCCGGATTTCGGTGCCGAGTTGAACGCCGATGCCTTGGCGCGCCAGCTCGCTTCCGAAGATTTCTGGCAGGTCTTACTCGCAGCCTCGAAGGCCGATTCCGCCGTCGAGCGCGCCGTCACCGCCGGCGAACCCGCGCACGTTGCCAAATACGCGTTTCAAATCGCGCAGGCGTTCAACAACTTCTATCACCAGTATCCGATCCTTCAGGAACCCAATCGCGAGAAGAAGGTTTTCCTCCTCTGGATGACCGATTTCTTCCGCCGTCAACTGGAGCGCACGGCGAGCGTCCTCGGGATCCAGATCCCTGCCTACATGTAACGCCGGCGATCTTGTCGCCGCCCGCGTTACACCACCCGTTCCGCCACCAACGCCATCACCACCAACGTCGCGCACACCGCCGCAAACCAATCCCCGAACCTCGTGTACACCGTCTTCTCCGGGATATACGTGAACCCGGTATACGACGTCCCCTGCTCGTACCGCGGCAGCGTCCCCCTCAGCCGCCCGGCCGAATCAATCGCTGCCGTGACGCCGTCGTTGGTCGAGCGCAAAATCCACCGCCGGTTCTCCGCCGCCCGCATGCGCACGATCCGCAGGTGCTGGTCGCGCGCCGCGCTTTTGCCGAACCATCCGTCGTTCGATATGTTGAACAGAACCTCGGCTCCCCCCGCCACAAACTGGCGGACAAAATTCGGAAACACCGATTCATAACAAATGAACACGCCGATCCGGTGCCCTGCTACCGGCGAGACCACCGGCTGCTTCCCGGGCGCGAAATCTCCCACCTCGGTGGAGACTTTGTTGGCGAACCCGAACGGCCACGGCACAAACTCGCCGAACGGCACCAGATTTACTTTGTCGTACCGGCTGATCGGAAACCCGCTTGGTCCGATCAGTTCCGCTGAATTGAGCGGCCTCCCGTCTGCCGTATGCGCTACCGTCCCGACGATCAGGTACGTGTGCGTGGTTCGCGCCAGGTTGTCCATCAGGTTCGTGAACCGCCCATCCTCGCCGTAATAGAACGGCGCCGGCACTTCGGGCCACACGGCAATCGAGGGCGGATGGTAGCGCTGCACCTCAACGCCTTCGGCGGTCAGCTTGGCCAGTTCATCTTCCTTGCGGTAGATCGAGTCCTGCGTCCATTGTTCGTCCTCGGAGATGTTCGGCTGCAGCAAGAGCGCCGCGTCTTGGCCGCGCCGTGCCGCCGGCAGCGGCGGCAGGAAGGCCAGAAACGGCAGCGGCAGCAGCCAGAGCAGTTCGAGGCGCGGCCGCCGCAGCACCGCTAGCGCGAGCGCCGTCGCCATCATCGCGAACACGAACGAGAGTCCGTAGACGCCGGTGATTGGCGCCAGCCGCAGCGGCACCCCCATATCGATTCCGGCATTCCCCAAATCCAGCCAAGCGAACCCGAGCGGACCATGCGTCACCTCTACCACTACCCACCACGCCGCTACCGCCGGTACCGCCCACCATCGGCGGATCAGCACGCCCGCCAATGCCGCGAACACTGCCATATGCAGTGCCTTGGTCACGGCAAACAGTGTGAACAACAGCCAGGCCACGATGTTGCCCACGCCTGCATAGCGCGCCAGCACGTTCTCGATCCAATAACAGACGCCGAACCAGTAAACAAATCCGGTCAGCCATCCCAGCCCGAACCGCCGCAACCACCGCCGTTCGCGCGCGAGCGCGATGAGTAGCGGCGTGAGCGCTACCGGTGCCAACCACGCTAGATTGAATCGCGGAAAAGTGAAGATCAGCAGCGCCGCCGACAGCAGCGCGAGAAGCATGTTCAGCACGCAGGCCGCCGCGCTTCTGCGTCGACGAAATCGGCCATGTAGGAACTCCGCACCAGCGGACCGCTGAACACCATTCGGAACCCGGCAGCCAGCCCGTACTCGCGGTATCGCTCGAACTGCCGCGGCTCGACATACTCGGTCACTGGGAGATTACGCCGCGTCGGCTGCAAGTACTGCCCAATCGTTGCCACCGCCGTTCCCGCCGTCCGCAGATCGTCGAGCAGTTCGTGCACTTCCGCCTCCGTCTCTCCGAGCCCCACCATGAAACCGGATTTCGTTAGCGCGCCCTGGCTGTGCGCCGCGGCGAACTCGAGCACCCGCAGCGAGCGCTTGTAGTCTGCCTGCGGCCGCACGCGCCGGTAAAGCCGCGGCACGGTTTCGACATTGTGATTGAACACATCCGGTCCCGCATCCAGCACGCGTGCCACGGCGTCGAGGTCGCCGCAAAAATCAGGCGTCAACACCTCTACCCGCGCCTGCGGCACTGTGCGCTTCACTTCGCGCACCGTCTCGGCAAAGTGGGATGAGCCCCCATCCGCCAGATCGTCGCGGTTCACGCTCGTGATCACCACGTACTGCAAATTCAGCGCTGCCGCCATTCGTCCCACATGCGTCGGCTCGTGCGGATCCAGCGGCGTCCGCCCTTTTGGCACCGAGCAAAACCCGCACGCCCGCGTGCACCGGTCGCCAAGAATCATGAAGGTGGCGGCCTTCCGATGAAAGCACTCATGAATGTTGGGGCATCGCGCCGATTCGCACACCGTGTGAAGCCCCAAGCGCCGCAGTTCGCTCTTCAACCGGTTTACGGATTCGAAATGCGTTTGCGGCTTGCGCGCCCACTCCGGCAGCCTGAGTCTCTGTTCGGAACGCGAGCCCCGGTCGCCAATCTGTACCAGCCCGCCGTTCACGCTACTTCCGCACGGGGTGAAGACCAGCGGCTTCCAATTGAGTTTTGGCGCGTCCCATGGACTGCGTGTCCGTATACGGACCGACCAGCACCCGAATCAGGTTATTCGGCCCGGGGCCGGTTGTCACCGGAAAACCCTTGTCTCTGAGGCTCTGCTGCAAAGCTTCCGCGGCAGTCCGGTTCGACGTCGCAATCACCTGCCAGTATGAGCCGGGAGGAGCTTCTGCAGGAGTGGCTGCTGGCGGTTCCGCTGGCGCTGCCGGGAGCGCCTCGCGCGAGGCTGCCGGAGATGCGGGCGCCGGAGTTTCGGCCTTCGTCTCCCGGGAAGCAGTCGGTGTGTCCGCCGCTGGCGCTTGAGACCCGGATTCGGCCGGCGTCGACGAGACCGGCGGGGGCGTCGCTGGCAGCGTGTCTCTGGGCGATTCCTTCGACGCGGGCGCGCCCGCGGCCGTCTCCGCCTGCTTGGACGGTGAGGAATTTCTTCCCACGATGTATCCCATCGCGAACGCCACTCCGAACAGCAGGACGACGATAAAAAATCCGCTCAGCAACTGGCGGTTGCCCAGCACTAACTCGAATTCCCCGGTTTCCGTGTTCTTCATGACTTCGTAATGCCGGCGGCCGGCTCGTTTCCTCTTCCCAATCCGTTCAGTGCGCGCTCTATTGATGCCAGTATATCGACTGGCAGCGGAAAAACGATGGTCGTATTTTTCTCTGTGCCGATCTCGACCAGCGTCTGCAGGTATCGGAGCTGAATGGCCGCCGGTTGCCGCTGGATCACTTCCGCCGCCATCGCCAGCTTCTCAGCCGCAGTGTACTCGCCTTCGGCGTGAATGATCTTGGCGCGCCGCTCCCGTTCGGCCTCCGCTTGCCGCGCAATCGCCCGGATCATCTGTTCCGCGAGATCCACCTGCTTGACTTCCACCAGCGTCACCTTCACCCCCCAGGCCGCCGTCTGCTGGTCCAGAATGGTTTGCAAGCGCAGATTCAGTTTCTCGCGCTGGCTCAGCAGTTCGTCCAGCTCGACCTCGCCCAGCACGCTCCGCAACGTCGTCTGCGCCAGCTGTGACGTGGCGTACAGGAAATTGGAAACTTCGTTCACCGCCAGCCGCGGGTCAATCACCCGGAAATAGAGCACCGCGTTCACTTTCACGGTCACGTTGTCGCGCGTCACGACGTCCTGCGCCGGAACTTCCAATGTGTCGATCCGTAGTGAAACCCGCACCATCCTGTCAATCGGCGCAAACACCAGCGCGATCCCGGGCCCCTTCGGGTGAGGCAGGAGCCGTCCCAGCCGGAAAATCACCGCCCGCTCGTATTCGCGCAAAATTTTGATCGAGCTGAGAAGGTAAATCACGACGATCGCGACAAAGATCAGGGTTGCATCGCTCATTTCCGCCTCCAAGCGAAAAAGGGAGAAAACGGGACAGTCGCTTCTCTTAAAGAGCGTCCGTCCCCTTTTTCTGCGCCTCGGCTACCGGTTCCACCGTCAGCTTCAGTTTCTCAATTGCGGTTACGCGCACGGGCGCTCCCGGAGCCACCGGCTTGGCCGCCACCGCGTCCCAATATTCGCCGTGCACGAAGACCTTTCCCTCCGGCGCCAGTTCCGTAACCGCCGAGCCGGTGATTCCGACCATTCCCTCCGCGCCCGTGACCACCTTGTTATGCCGCGCGCGCACTACCAGCGAAAGTAACAGAATCGTGATTGCCGAGAATGGCAGCGCTAGCCCGATCGCGGTGCTCCAATGAATCCGCATCTCTGGAATCGGCCCGTTCACCAGAATTACTGCTCCCAGCACCATGGACACGGCGCCGCCGATTCCCAGAATGCCGTGCGACGTGAACTTGGCTTCCAGCACGAACAGCGTAAATGCCAGCACCAGCAGCGCGGCTCCCAACCAGTTGATCGGCAGAACCGACAACGCCGAAAGCCCCAGCAAAACCAGAATTGCCCCGACCACGCCCGGCGCGATCAGTCCAGGAGACGAGAATTCCACGTAAATTCCCAGCGCACCCAGCACCAGCAGCACCAGCGCGATGTTCGGATCGGCTACCGCCGCGATGATCTTCTGCCGCAGCGTGGGTTGGTAGACGTCAATGCTCGCGCCGGTCGTATGCAAGGTGATTTTCGCGCCGTCAAATCGCGTGATCGTCCGGCCGTCCAGTTCCGTCAGCAACTCCGCCTCGTTCGGCGCGACCAGGTCGATCAGATGTTGATCCAGCGCTTCGCGTTCCGTGAATGACTTGCTCTCCCGCACCGCCGTTTCGGCCAACGCCGCGTTTCGGCCGCGTTTCGTGGATATGCTGCGAAGAGACGCCGCGGCGTCGTTCTCTACCTTTTCCTTCATCACCGCATCCATCTCGCCGCCCATCGCGACCGGGTGCGCAGCTCCGGTGTTCGTCCCCGGCGCCATCGCCGCCACGTCTCCCGCTTCCAAAATGAAGAAGCCCGCCGATGCGGCGCGCCCGCCGCTGGGCTCAACATAGGTGACCACTGGCACGGGCGAGGCAATAATTTCCGAAATCGTGTCGCGCATCGCATCCATGAGGCCGCCGGGTGTGTTCAGCCGGACCACCACCAGGCTCGCTCCCTGTCGCTTGGCTTCGGCTAGTGCGCTCCCAACGATTTCGGTAGTGACTGGGTGAATCATGCCGTCGACGTCCACGGCGACGACCTTCGACGACGCCGCCGCCTGCGCCGCCAAGCCAAACACCACTGCGGAGAGAATTCTGATTCTCACGCTAACCTCATCTTATCAATACGCGAGGTGCTGGTCCGAAAACTCACGGTTCTATCCAAAGAATCGAAATTTTCGATGAGCATTCCGGGCTTCTTCGGATAAAATGGTGAAGTAAGTTCCCAAGTCAACCGAATTAAAGAGTTGTATGCCTAGAAAGACCAACCCAGAGAAAGATTCAACGACATCCGCAGGCCCGGCCGCTGCGCGTTCCCGAAGGACCAGTACGACCCGGACCCAACATACAACCGCGAGTGTCGAGACTCCGGCTCGCAATCCTGAGACGCCCGTACTCTCCGATGCCGTGGTTGCGGATCGCGAGCTGTCACATGGAGATATCGCTCGATTGGCCTACGCCCTGTGGGAAGCCCGCGGAGGTCAGGGCGGCAGTCCGGAAGAAGACTGGCTGCAGGCGGAGCAGAAACTTCGGCGGCGCGACCCCGCTGCGGTCTCGTAAAACGTCAGCGGTATTTTCGAAGCACCGCGAGCAGCCTGCCCTGAATCTGTACTTCCCGCGCTGGAACGATGATTGGCTTCAACGCGGAGTTTGCCGGCTGCAATCGGATCTGATCTCCCGGTTCGCGATACAAGCGCTTGAGCGTTGTCTCTTCACCGCCCACCAGCGCCACCACAATTTCGCCGTCGCGCGCCTGCGAGACCCGTTCCAACAGGATGAGATCGCCGTCGCAGATGTGATCGTCGATCATCGAATTGCCGCGCACCTCGAGCGCGAACACGTTCGGATTGCCCGCGAACTCCGCGAAATTCAACGTTTCGCGTTGCGCGACTGATTCTACCGGGGACCCGGCGGCAATCCGTCCCAGCAGAGGAATCTCCGTCACCGGCCGGGCCCGCCGCTGCTCCTGCAAATATTTCGGCGCCAATTCCAGCGACCGGCTCTGATTGAACCCGCGTTTCAGGTAGCCCTTCCCTTCGAGCGCGGAAATATGTTTGTGTACCGTGGCCAGCGACGCCAGTTCCAGCCCGTGCGCAATCTCCTCATAGCTGGGACAGTAGCCGTTCTCATCCTGGAAGTGCGCAATGAAATCCACCACCTGCTTTTGTCGCTTGGTCAAAGGCATCGCTGGTTCCTACTGTTACTGTAGGCGAACAAAAGGTGAAATTCAAGTCTTTTCATCTCTGATTCCGCCCGGCCGATAAGCAACGTGGATGAGCACCGCGCAACCATCGGCCCCCCGCCACACCGCACCCGAAATCGCCGCCACTCTGGTTGGCCGTCGATTCGGATTATTCGGATTCGATGCCGCCGAATCCGGACGGATTTACGCCGTTCTGCACGATGCCGGAGGCGTTTGCTCCCGTTTCGAACAAACCTGGCTGAACGAATCCGCCTACCTCGGCGACGCGCTCTTACTAAAGTTGGAACGCCTGAGCCCGGTCGCGTTGCGGGCCGCCGCCATTTCCTCCACGCCGGTGCTGGTCACCGCCCCGGTCGAATCCGTGCTGCACGGCTCCGCCGGAGCATACGGCTGGGCCGCCGATTTTCTCGCCGAGCCCTGGTCGGACGCCGAATTGCTCGTGCGCTTGTTTCGCCTCGTCGCTCCACCGGCGGCAAACGCTCGATCTTCGGCCGAGCGCTCCCAGCCGCTGGTATTGTTGGCCGACGACGATTCGGCCTGGATCTCGCTGGCGGAGTCGGTTCTGCGCCCTCATGGCATTTCCTGTTGCATCGCGACGGATGGCTTCGCGGCACTCCGTTCCGCCCGCCAGTTCCTGCCCGACCTGGTCGTGCTCGATCTCAAAATGCCGGGTATTGACGGGCTTCAGGTGCTCGAAACCATCCGCCAGGATCCCCGCCTCTCGAACCTGTCGGTCGCTTTGCTGACCGGATGCGACGAATCGGCCGACGTGGACCGTGCCGCGGCATTGCGCGCCGACGACTATTTGCTGAAGCCGCTGAGTCCAACCGTGCTGCTCAATCGCATTCGACGCCTCCTGGCCGCCAGCCCGCCACGCCAAGTTTCCGAGGCGGTGCCAGCAGTTTCCAGCGAACCCGCCGTTCAAGAGTGAGTCGTATGCCAAAGACAAAAGACAACCAAGCCCGCCAGAAGCTGATTTGGATCGTGAATGATGAGGTCGAACGCTGCCGCTCCCTGCAGGCCGCTCTGACTGCGGCAGGTTATGCGGTTGAAAATACCTCCAACGCGGATGACCTTTCAGCCCGATCGTCCAGCCGCCGGCCCGATGTCATTCTGGTCGATCCGCGGATGCCGGGACCCGAGGGCTTGAGGACTGCGCAGATCGTATTACTCGACCCGCAACTACGCGATATCCCGGTCCTTGCGCTCGCCCCCCCGTCCAACCCGCCGGACCCGTCGACCGATCTATTCGACGGATATTGGTCCGAAGGGGTTGATCCGGCCGAACTGCTGCGGCAGATCCAGGCGCTGCCTGCGTTGTCGGCGCCACCCGCTAAACCCGCAGAAGCGGCGCCGTCCGCGCTTCCGGCTGAAGGTGATCTTCGGGCTCGTGCTGATGCGATTCTCGACTCCATCGCCGGCGGGCTGCCGCAATCGCAATTTGCGCCGGATACTTCCGCAGCTCTGCACCGGCTGGCGGCCGCTATCGCTTCGCCGGAAGATGGCGCGTTGTCGGAATATCTTGAGCGCGCGGAGCGGCTGGCTGGCTTCCGCACCGTGCGCAGTTCGAAAGGGTTCCGCTCCGTGGTTCGTCTTTGTAGGGATGTGCTGGGCCGTGATCCGGATCCCTCGCCGGAATTTGAGGCTCTTCGTGTAGAGTATCTCGACAACCGCGCTTCCGAATTGCACGCACTCAACCGCGCGTTGCGCCGCTCGGACTTTGGCGCAGTGGCGACTGCCGGTCACAATCTGAAGGGCACCGGGGCGGCGTACGGATTTGCCGAGCTTACTGAGCTTGGGCGCGCGCTCGAAATCGCCGCCAAGGATCGCGACGGCGCCCGCAGCGAAGCGCTGCTGGGTGACGCCCAGTTCTACCTGAGCCTCGTGGTGCGGCGGCCGGCAACCGGCCCGGGGGTTCAGTAAGGAGCAGTTTTTATGGAGCAAGAATCGGAATATTCGGTCTTATTGGTCGAAGACGAGCCCGATGCAGCCAAACTGGTCCAATATATCCTGTCGAAAGGGAGCGCGCCGCGGTTAGCCATCGATTGGACGCCCGATCTACACAGCGGCCTGGAGCGGCTCGCCGCGCGGGACTTTGATGCGGTTCTGTTGGATCTCAATCTGCCGGATAGCACGGGCTTTGACACGTTTGCCCGGGTCCGCCAGCAGACTGCCGAAGGCGCCGTGATCGTGTTGACTTCCCAGGAGGACGAAGCGCTTGCGCTGCAAGCGGTGCGCTCGGGCGCCGACGAATATCTCATCAAGAGTGATATCCGCGACCGGTACCTTGCACAGCGCATCCGCTATGCCATCGAACGCAAGCGCCTGAGCCGCCAAACCGCGATGACGCCGGTGCACAAAGGCAAGATCTTCGGGTTCATCGGGGCGAAAGGCGGGGTAGGCACCACGACTCTGGTCTTGAATCTGGCGGCCGCGCTGGCCAAGGCGGGCGAGTCGGTCATGGCGGTGGAACTGATCCCGGATTACGGATCGTTTGCCGCTCATCTACGGCGGACGCCGCTGTGGAACAGCTCAACATTGCTCAAGACAGCAGCCGACGCCATCACGCGCGAACAACTGGAGTCGTGCCTGGCGGATGTGGGCTGTGGGTTCCGGGCTCTGTTTGGTCCGCAACGGCCGGAGGATTATTCCGATCTCACACCCGAACATGCCCGGGCTGTGTTGCGCAATGCCGCGACTCTGGCCGACTTTACCCTCGTCGATCTGCCCGCCTCGTTCGCGCCTTATACCACCGAGGTCGTGCTGCATGCGGCATTCATGACCCTGGTGATGGAACGGGACTGGCTGGGTCTTCATTCCGGACTGGCCAAATTGCCGCTGCTCAAATCGGCCGGCGCGCGCGACAGCGCGTTCGCGATCGCCCTGGTCAACAAGACGCCCCACGTGGAAATGCTGCCAGAGCCTGAGTTTGCGCGCCAACTCGGCTGCGGGGTGCTGGCCGCGATCCCCGCGGCCGGCGATCTGCTGGCCGCCAATTACGGACCCGAGCCGGTCGTATTGAACCGTCCCGACGCGGCGTATTCGGAGTGTATTTACGAAATGGCGAACCGGTTCAGCGCCGACCCGGTGCGGCTGCTCCGATTCTAAGGCGCATGAAAGGCGCGGTTGCTGCCGATAGATCCAGTGATGAATCATCGCGAACCCCGCGTGCCGCTCCGCTCGCAAGCCACTCTGGGGGTGCTCGGTGGGCTGGGTATTTGGCTGGGCACGGCCGTTCTGGCCGGGTGGTACGGCCGATATCCCAGGCTGGCCGGCCTATTTCCCGGGCTGGCTCCGATGGCTCCGCGCAGCGCCGTCAGCTTCATCTGCTTCGGCTGCGGGCTGCTGGCACTGACCCTGAACCGCCGCGCGATCTGCATGATTCTGGCCGGGCTGGTCGTGGTCTGGAACGGGCTGACGGTAGTCGTGTACGGCACCTCGATCGCCATTGACCTCGACGCCATCATGCACATCCCGCCGGGACCGTTGCCCTTGAAGGCGGTCGCCCCGAACACAGCCCTTTGCTTCGTGTTGCTGGGGGCGGGGCTGTTCCTGATGGGATGCGGCCGGTGCTTTCGCGGCCGGCCGTTGGTGCTGGCGTTGCTCGGATCCACCGCCACGGCCTTTTCGGCGATCTCGATGATCGGGTATATCAGCGGCGTAAAGACATTCGAATGGGGGCGCTGGGCTCCGATGTCTCCGCACACCTCGCTGGCTCTGGCGTCGCTCAGCCTGGGGGTGTTCGTCTTCGGCTGGCGGGATGATCGCGACGTGGAGGAAACCGGGCCGCCGAACTGGCTGTGGGTGTCGGTAACGGTGGTGGCGACGGTGTTCACGATTTCCTTGTCGCAGGCTCTGTCGACGGCCGACGCGCATCAGGCACGCCGTGCGATTGCCGCCGACGCGGCGCGGATCGGCACGGATCTGGCGACCGAGATGCGCCTTCGCACCGCGGTGCTGGTTCGCGCCGCTAGGCGATGGGAGCAACGAGGCAAGCCGGCACGGGCCGACTGGCAGTTCGAGACCAGTCTCCTATTGAGCGATGATGTTTTGACTTTCAAGGCGATCGAATGGGTAGACCCGGACCTTCGGATCCGCCTGGTGGGTCCCTGGATGGGCAATGAACGTCTGGCG
>Ga0335077_10010660_pt1 | contig 11467 bp, 13 predicted proteins | sample Lox_Sample_31_FD_207151 | JGI IMG/M metagenome (GOLD analysis project Ga0335077, IMG submission 207151) | Soil microbial communities from Loxahatchee National Wildlife Refuge, Florida, United States - Lox_Sample_3.1 | ecosystem: Environmental > Terrestrial > Soil > Wetlands | place: USA...
AGAAGTCCCGCTCATTTGCGAGCTCGTCCGGTATGGCTCGGAAAGGCTCCGGCCGCTGGCGTCCATAACACCACAAGCGAGTCTCGCCCTCTGCGAGGAATCCATCTAGATACCTTGCCTGAACATAGTGGTGCTTCCGTTTGGCTGGCATTGTGAACCATCCAATTCGTCTGTCTCTCTCCAGTTTAGCTGGCTAGCGCCCTGGCGCTAAGGCAAGACGAACAAGCGCTGCGGGGGCGGATGGGCAGGTGGGCCGAAATCCGCACGGTAAGCCAATGCGAATTCTCTTCGCCAAGGATTCGAGTCGCTGGGACCCGAGCTTTTCTCGTTTCTTTCGTTTTTTTCGTGCTTCCGGAGACGAATAGCTCAACAATCCCTTCGCTCCACGGCGGACGGCCGCGCGTCTGTGTCCATGTGTGTCGAAGAAGGCAGAAGGACGAACTAAACGAATTTGACGAACTAACATCGGCAAGCGAACCAGCGTTCTGTAGGGCGCCCGGAAGTCGCCTCAGTCGTTTTCGTGGCAAAGCCACGTTCAGCCAGCAGGGTGAGCGCCCGGCCAATCTCAGCCGCCAGCTTGTTGCGACCACAAGCGTTGTTGAGTTCCGTGCGCGTCATTCCATCTATACTCAATCGAAGAATTCGCAGCAACTCATCGGCCAGCGGGTCGCCAAGAGCATCGCCGAAGATGAACCGCGCTGACCCTTCGCAGTATTTCCAGAGGGCTAACGCCGCCATGAGGTGTTCTTTACGGATTTCCGGCGAGCGGTCGAGTAACGCGTAGAGGCAGGCCAGCCGCATTACTTGAGCCTCGGCGCGAGACGTGACCGCACCGAACAGCCCCGGCTTGCCGTCGGAGAGTTCGGCATACAGGGAGTGCCATAGGGTCTTGGCTTCAGCGCTACGCCGCAGCTCATGCTGACCTAGAGAGTGGGCATACTCAACAATGCCGCGCAGACTTTCCTCTAACTGGCAGCGTTCTGCTTCAGGTACGCGGCCACCATCAGGAAGGGATTTAGAACGGCGCACTGCTCCCCAGAGGAAACGATTCCCGAAACCGTTCGCGGCATCGGTCCGCGTCAGTTCTCGCCGCAATTCATCCCTGGTGATGTGGGCGATTACGGATACATGCGCACCGGTAGCCTTTTCCGGAAACTGCTTGGTCAAGATTTGAAGGTCGCCGCCGTCCCAAGCCAGCCGGAGAACTGGTGACAGAGTGTTGCCATCGCGCCCCATAACCCGAAGGGTAGAGGCGAACTCGGATTCGACAACAAGCAGACGCTTATCTATTGCCCCTGGATCATCTTCCTTCGGATCTCGCACGGCATGAATTAAGCCTTCTCCTGAACTCAGCCCCGCTTGGATGCAAAAGTCTTTCCACACAGGGTCACCGGCGCTGGCCGCTACCAATCCTCTCGCGTGTCCCCATGAGACGCCTTTGCGACCCTTACTGCTCTTTCCCACGAGAACGGCAAACAGGTTGAGCGCATGGCGATCGGCCTCCGCTCGGAAGTGAGGGCCTGGCCCGATGACGTTTCCGAGCGCCACGAGGAACTGAAGTAACAAAGCCGCAGGATCGGCTTCCGTGTGGGGCTCAATTGTCCGCACAAAGTCACCAGCGAGTCCGTGGAACGCATCGTCCGAGAGTGGCTCTGGCCACTCTGGGTAAGTTTCAGAGGTCGCCTTCACTTCGCCTCCGAGCCGGAGCCAAGGCATTCTTCAAGGTCGCGTCGGTCAGCGTCCCGGCCCAGTACAAGCACCGCAACGGCACTGACGAACGTGGGGTCTCGCAGTGCTTCCTGGAGGCAACGCACCACCTCGGCTGCCTCTTGCCGCGTATCCTTGGGGCGCGTCGCAGCAGAATCAGAGGTGGGTGGTTGCGTCTGCAACACGCGCCTCCCTCTGCGCTGACGATTTGCGGTTGGCAGCCTTTTTGTTGGCTGAAGAGTTGTCTTTCAGGAAGCGCTCGATGGCTTGAACGGGATATCGCACGCACCGTTCCAGATGCGCGAATTCCGGGCCGCGGCCTTCACGTCGCCATCGTCTAAGCGCAGCGACGGAAACTGCCAGCAAGCGGGCCGCCTGCTTTTCATTGATCATCTGGGGGAGTGTTTGTTCCACTTCGCAATACCTCCATTTGCCAAGGTAGCGCGGAGCAGTTCTCCCGAACAGAAGCGGAAATGTTCGTTTTGGGACTCTTCCGGTTACGTGGAAGCCGGGCGGGAAGCTATCGTTTCGGCAGGCACAGATCAGGGTCGACCAATTTCAGCCGCTCGTAATGCTTCTTGCGCCACTGCCGATGAGAGGTCTCATCGTAATTCTCGTTATCCGATACAGCGGCAATGAGGGCCGAAACCTCCTTGTCGTGAAAGCTCCCCGTGCTAATCCTGACATAGGTCGTCAAGCGGGCCTTGGCGATGTTGTGATAGATGGCAGAACCTCGGCCAAAGTATTGGGCCCCATCCTGCAAGAGTTTCGCATACAACCGGAGGTGGCTCGGAAGATTTTGCAATTGCGTAAGCGGCTCGTTCAACAGTAGTATCCCAAACTCAAATCTCCGGTTTATCTTTTCGACCTGCGTGGCGGTATCCTTCATTTTGGCGACGAGCTTTCTTAGCTTCTTCGTCGTGATGCCGAACAGTTGCGCGACAGTTCGTAAGCCTGGCTTGTAGAGCCAATTCTTGAATGCCGCAAACACGGGCTCCTTCGACAACCAGTGCAACAACCATAACAACAAAATGCGGTCACACTTGTCATCGCACAACGTCTTCAGTTCTTTCGTGGCCCTGCAATCCCGGATCTTTTTCTCCAGACAGGAAAGACCTTCCCTCATCTCCTCATCTGTTAAATGCTGACGCAGTTGGTAGTCATGCACAATTAGTGCTCTCTCAAGAAACAGCGGAGGGCAATCTTCCGTCAGGACCGCCAAGAAAGCGTCTTCGATGATGCGACGCCTCTCCTCATCGTTCCCGTTTTTGGCCTGCTGGACGATTCGCAGCCACCTCCCGCGTGGCATCCCGGTTTGCGTGGAAGGTCGGCAGGCGGGCCGGGATGCGCCCGCCGTTTCAGGAGCTACCCTAGCCGACTCTGCTGCAATTCTAGCCGTCCGAGTTGCGCAGTCAACAAGCATGGCAATCACTGTTGACATAACCTTACGTTAGGTTTATAGTACCTTCCATGAAACGCAAGAAGCCGGACGACGCCAGCAGCGCAGCGAGTCTCATGGGCCGGCGCAGCGCCGAGGTCCGCGCCAAGAAGTGGGGCAAGGCGGAATTCAAGCGCCGGATGCGCGAGTGGGGCAAGCTGGGCGGCCGTCCGAAGGGCAGTGGCAAGAAGAAAGGCGGTACAAAGTGAGCATCTACAAACGTGGAGAAGTGTACTGGTACAAGTTCATGTGGAAGGGCGAACTTGTGCGGGAGTCAACAAAGCAGGGCAATGACAAGGTGGCGCGCCAGATGGAAGCGGCGCATCGAACCTCGCTGGCAAAGGGCGAAGTGGGAATCCGGGACAAGAAGCCGTCCGTTGGGCTGTCCGACTACCTCAAGAAAGACTTCTTGCCGTTCGTGGAAGCAAACTCCAAAGCGAAGCCGAAGACGGCTGTCTACTACCGATACGGAGTCACTCTGTTGCTGGCGTCCGATATGGGAAGTTTGCGACTGGAGGAGATCACTTCACAGCACGCAGCGGGATTCATTGCTCGTAACTCTCGCCTCTCGGCTTCCACGATGAACTGCGGACTCCGAACGTTGCGGAGAGCACTGAAGCTAGCAGAAGAGTGGGGCAAGCTCGAACGCTCTCCGAAAGTCACCCTTGCGACAGGCGAACGCCAGCGCGAGCGGATCGTGACCGAAGCCGAGTTCCTCGCTTATGTCGAGCTTTGCCGTCAGCCCTGGCACGACGTTGCAGTGCTCCTCTACGGCAGCGGCATTCGTCCGGGTGAGGCATACAAACTGCGCTGGGAACACGTCATCGTGAATGGCGCGGGAGGTGTGATCCAGATTGCCGAAGGAAAGTCGAGAGCGGCCCGGCGTTTTCTGCCTATGGTCCCTGAAGTCTACCGCACGACGAAAGCCCGTTGGGAATCGTTGGGGCGGCCTGCTGAGGGTTGGGTATTCCCGGCAGGGTCAGTTTCAGGGCACTTGGAGGAGAGTGCGGCGAAGATTCACCACGCGAAGGCCCTTCACAAGTTGCAAGCTGCCACAGCGGCAATCGAGCGCTGCGCGAAAAACGCCCGCCATAGCGATTGGCAGGCGGTTGTAGCGACAGCGGCAAAGGTGGAAAAGGGATATGTCTCCCGTCACGCAGAAACCCTTAAAACAGGCGTGAAGCCGTTCGAGCCTTACTGCCTCCGGCATACGGCTCTGACACGCCTAGCGGAAGCGGGATGCGATGCTTTCACGCTGGCGAGAATCGCGGGGCACAGCTCCATTACGATCACTCAGCGCTACTGCCACCCGCAGGCGGACGCTATCGAGCGGGCCTTCGGAAAACTCGCAGGTGGGCACAAAATTAGGCACAGTGAGATTTCACAGCTTCCGGAAACTGTTGCGGAGGATACGCTAACCCTAAGCGCTGTAGGGGATTAAATGGCGCGCCCTGAGAGATTCGAACTCCCGACCTACTGATTCGTAGTCAGTCGCTCTATCCAGCTGAGCTAAGGGCGCGCGTAACGTAGCAGCAACCTGATTATAGCAAATACGCGCGGGTCGAAGCGTGGCGAACAGCGTTGCCCGAGCTGAGCGCTGTCACAAATTCCGCCGCAAACGATCCAGGGCGAGCCCTCCACTGCCCACGATGAGCAAAAACAGCAATCCCAGCAGCATGCTGAAATCAGTTCGCGCCTCGTGGAGCATGCTCCAGGCACCGCCCGCGTGGAGCATCGGGACTTTCGTCGTCACGATGGCGGTAATGATCACGCACAGCAGAGGTATGGTCGCCGGCCGCGTGAACAGTCCGACAATTAGCAGCTCACCGAAGATGATCTCCACCGCGCCCACGAAGGGCGCCATGAAATGCGGTGCCGGGATACCGATCTTCTCGAAGCGGCCCACGCCCAGTTGCGCGGGAAAGAGGAACTTCTGTATCCCTTCGGAAACGAATACCCAGCCAACAAGAATTCGTATCAGAATCACGGCATTGGCGATGTGGAAGCCCGAGCCCGCATCGCCGCTTTTCACGCCTGCACCTTCGGCGGTGGTGGCGAGGTGAACCGGCTGATGTCCGCATAGCCGAGCGCAGTTTCGATGGCTGCGATCTTTGCCACCGCGTCCTCAAAGCCGTCCTTGCCGAACATCTTGTGCTCGATCGCCTCGAACTGGTCCGAGAGCTCGTCGAGCTGTTTGTTGGTGAGATGCTTTTTCCAGGCAGGGAATACGACGGTATCTTCACGTGCCGCGTGGTTCTGGTACATGAGGACGAAGCTGTCCAGAGCACGCGCCAGGGGCTCGGCATTAGCGGTGGCAATCTTGCCCGGCTTCGTGACTGCAATGATGTATTCGGTGACCTCGCGACCGCGGTTGTGCTGATCGATCAGGACCGGCACGTAATTGGCCGCCTCGCCTGGCGACTTTTTCACGATGGGGAAGATGTGGTCTTCTTCCAGCATGCGCTCGTGATAGTTCTCGCCGAAGGTGCGAAACAGTTGCGCCGTCTTGTAGAGCTGCGACGCGTCAATCGATGAGGCGTTACTTCGAATGCGCGGGGCGGTCTCGAAATAGACCAGCAGCGCGCGGCGAAGCACACCGTGTTCCCGCATCAGGTCCTCGGTTGCGGTTACTTCCGGTTCCTTTGGCTCTGGCAGCGCGATCACCGTGGCCGGGGCGGCTAGAGCCGCGCCTGCAACCGCCAGCCCGGCTGCGATGAGCTCGCGACGCGCCATAGATTGCTTGTTCACGGTTATGCCTCCTCGTTTTAATACTAGGCCCGCAGCACCATAGTTCCTGTCCCAATTCAGCTTGAAAACGATCGTTTCATACGGACTCGGACCGGCAAAGTCTGCCAATCACGTTTTCAGTGCTGCTACAATTTTTTGTTATGCCATACCCGACCGATCGCCCCCGCCGTTTGCGTCGCAGTGAAGCGATGCGCTCGTTTGTTCGCGAAACACGCCTTAGCCCGGAAGGTTTCGTCTACCCGCTGTTCGTTTGCCCCGGCGAAGGTGTCCGCAAGGAAGTGCGCTCCATGCCGGGGGTATACAACCTCTCGGTGGATGAGGCGGTGAAAGAGTGCAGGGAAGTGAAGGCGCTGGGTATACCCAGTGTCATTCTGTTTGGGCTGCCGGAAGAAAAGGACGAGATGGCGACCGGCGCCTGGGAGAAGAACGGCATTGTGCAGCGCGCGGCGCGAGCCGTCAAGCGGGAAGTGCCGGGCCTGTTGCTGATGGGCGATGTCTGTCTCTGCGAGTACATGTCGCATGGCCACTGCGGGATCGTCGACACATCGGGCGGTGCGTATTCCAAAGCGCGCCAGGAGGCGGATGCCTTTGTTCGGGAACTGGAATCGCGCGGCAAGCGGGTGATCAAGGTCGGGAACCATGGAGCAGCAGCCGCCGCGACCGAGTTAATGGCGCCTGCTTCAGCCGAAGACTACGAGATTGTAAATGATGCGACGCTGGAGCTATTGGCCAAGACTGCGGTGTCGCAGGCCGAGGCCGGAATGGACATCATCGCTCCCAGCGACATGATGGATGGCCGGGTACAGGCGATTCGCACGGCGCTTGACGAAGCGGACTTCGAGAACGTTCCGGTGTTGTCGTATGCCGCGAAATTTGCCAGCGGCTTCTATGGGCCTTTCCGCGAAGCCGCCGACTCGGCGCCTCACTTCGGCGATCGCCGCTCGTACCAGATGGATCCGGCAAACTTGCGTGAGGCGATGCGCGAGATCGAACTTGACCTGGACGAAGGCGCCGACATGATCATGGTCAAGCCGGCGATGCCATACCTCGATGTAATTCACGAGGCGCGCATGCGCTATGATGTGCCGCTGGCCGCCTATCAGGTGAGCGGAGAGTACGCGATGATTAAGGCGGCCGCGCTCAACGGCTGGATCGATTATGAGCGCGTGATGATGGAATCGCTGCTGTGCATCCAGCGCGCGGGGGCGTCGATCACGCTCACGTACTTCGCCAAGGAAGCCGCGAGGCTGCTGGGGTAGATTCTCTACTCCGCTTCCAGCCGCACATCGCCAGCCGGAATCGGTTTGATCTTCACATCCATCGCCTGGCGGAAAAACTCATCGCGGTCCGCAACGGGTTTCCATCCAAGCTTCTCCTTTGCCAGCGAGCAGTCGAGCTGGGTTACGAAAGTCCCGGTGCGCAGCTCGCGAAAGGTCACCATGCGATTGTCAGGCTTCTTAACCGCTTTCTTCAGCAAATAGCGGCCCAGTTCCCCTCCGCACACGGACCACATGCTTCGCGGATGAAACCGGAAGTTGCGCCGCGTTTTCTCCCGCATGTAGGCGACAAACTCGGACGCGGTTGGCCGCACGTCGCCGACAAGATTGAACGTCAGGCCGTCGACCCCAGGCGCGTCCTTAGCTAGAAATAGCGCCTGCGCTACGTCGTCCACAAGGACACAGGGCATAGGCGTATCGCCTGCGCCCATGCCAAGGATGTTGATGTCCGTAACAATATCGCCCAGTGCAGGATGAACAATTCGCCCGTCATCCCCCATCACGACTGCGGGACGAACGATCACCGCAGGCAGGCCTTTCGTGCGATGCAACTCCAGCAACTTCTCCTCGATGATTCCCTTGGCGCGCGCATAATCGCCGCGGTCCTTGCGATGGGCGTCATTGCGCAGAGTCGCTTCCGTCGCTGTGCCCGGCTTGCCCATGAAGATCGCATGAGTCGTGCTGGTGTAGATGAGCCGCCGAACTCGCTGCTGCAGGCAAGCCTCGGCAACGTTCATCGCGCCGCCGATGACGTCGCGCTCCCAATCTGCCCAGACCATCGCCGAGGGCACGGAGAGGTCGTAAACGATCTGCGCTCCCGCGAGCAATTGCGACACGCGCTCCACATCCGTGACAGTGCCGGTCTGGTATTCGACGCGCGGATCGCTGCTGCGACGCATGCCCGCCGAGCGGCTCACGACCACAACGTGGCAGCCAGCGTTGGCAAGCAAGGAGGTAAGCCGCTTGCCGATGAATCCAGCACCACCGAAAACTACAACCCGTTCAGACTGCGACACTGCGCTCCTCCGTATGGCCCATGTAGGTGAAGGCACTCTCAATCGCCATCTCGCAAGCTTCTATGACTGCAGTCCCCTCGGCACCGTCGATCCGCGGGGTTCGTCCTGCCGCAAGCGAGCGGTAAAAAGCGGCGATGCTGGCACGGAAGGAATAGCCCTGCTGCTCGTATCGGGGGCCGAATGTCATCGCGCCGGAGGTGTACATCTTCAAGTTGCGGACGCTCTGGCGCGCCAAGGAGAAGGCATTCCGGAAGCCGTTGACCATGTCATCCAGACGGCGGTAGGGCGTTTTCTCGAGGATTTGGAAGGTATTGCGGCGAATATCAACGAACGCCTGCGCGTCCTCTCCGATGACGAGTACGCATACACCGTAATATCCGCTGCCCACCGACATGGTCACTTGCGCCGTGCCACGCTCGCACGCCAGCGAGGTCAACCACTGCCGGAAGAATCGCACGCCGTTGCTCAGCGTGAGTTCGCCTGAAACGGCGGTGCTGGCACCGACGGGCCGTCCTAGCAGGCGCGTGCATATTGACATGGGATGTGGACCCAGTTCGAGCATGAGGTGATCGGTCGCTCCGAACATCCAATGGGTGTGAACTCCACGTTCCAGTCCCGGCATGGGGTTGGCAAACATCACTTGCACATGCTCGATGGCCCCCAGCCGCCATTCGCGGGCCGCCTTGATCAACTCCAGAAACGCAGGCATGTATGTGATGTTGTGATTGACGCCAACCTGCAGTCCGTTTCGCTGTGCGACAGCCAGTACTCTTCGGCACTCTTCAACCGTTATGCAGAAGGGCTTCTCGACGAAGATGTGACTGCCGGCAGTCAGACATTTTTCCGCCCCGATGGCATGCAGCTCCGGTGGCAGCAGAACATGCACTACGTCAGGCTGCGTCTCCTGAAGCATGGCTTCAGCGCTGTCGAAGGCTGCGGGTATGTTGAATCGCTGCCCGATGGATTGGGCACGAGCAAGATCCAGGTCGCAAACGCCAACCATCTCGACCAGTTCGGGAATGGCGGCAAGCGACGGAGCATGGCCCTCGCAGATATTTCCGGCGCCCAGTAAGGCGACGCGGAAACGCCGGCGGGGAGTTGGGTGGCCCGATGTGGGAATAGTGCACCTCGAAGAATGCGGTCTCGCAGGAAGCAACTGCTGGAGACGTTAATTGTAACGAAAGCGTACTGATGGAATGTTAGCGGAAATCGAAAGTCCGTTCCACGGCGGATTTTCACGAGTAGCGTAGGGGATCAGCGCACTTCGTCGCAATCACTTGCTACTACTGTCGTTTGATCCCATAATTGCCCGTCCCTTTCTTCAGGCGGAACAAACCCAGGGCAAATGAAAGCCACCCATCCGCATGGACTTCCCGTGGTAGGCTCGTAGGCCTCCGCAGGTCTGCAACCCCACATTTGGATTTTCATGCCCGGCTCTGGAGGAGTTATGAAGAAGGCCCTGCTTCTGTCCGCTGTTCTGCTGCTAGCCGCAAGCAGCTTTGCCACAACTACCATCAACAATTTCAACGGCTACAACGACACATGGTTCCCCTTCGGCGGAGATTCTCGTTCCACTCAAACCTTCGGTGAGGAGTTCACCGCGCCGCAAGGGGTCAACGTGCTCACCAGCTTCTCGTTCTACATGGGAGACCCGATCTATTCGGGCGATATCGTCATGGGGGCTTATATCGGGACGTGGCAAAACAACCGCGTCGGACAACTGCTTTACGACAGCGGGAGGATCGACTACAACAATGCCGGAAACACCGAGCTGACCTTCAACGTCCCTGATCTGATTGTCACGCCAGGCACTCAGTATATTGCCTTCCTGAGTACGTCGAAGTTCTACCTGCAGTCGGACGGCGGAGCCTATCTATCGGCCGGCACATCCGATGCCAACCTGAACGGCACCGCCTACTTCGCAAACGGCGGCAGCTTCGACACCCTATTCTTCAATCAGTGGCAGGGGGTCGGTCTATCGCCGGATTTGGCCGTCAACCTCGCGTTTGATCAGGTTCCCGAGCCTGGCTCCCTGGTGCTGTTAGGTACAGGCATCCTCGGAAGCGTCGGCGCCCTGCGACGCAAACTCTTCTGAGCATTCCAAGACAGACAGAGAAACCGCCGAGTGATCGTCGGGCGGGTGCCAACATTTGATTGCGGTTGGCAAATGTGGGCACTGCGAAGAAGGATGGATCGCATTCAATCCGAGGCTTCATCGTTGCATCGTGAAGAAATCCGCACAGCTTCCCTATCCCCTAATTGCCAAGGAAAGGCAATTATGGGCCAGCCGTCCGAAGGTCGGCTCCAAGGCAATTGCACCCGGGATCATGAGACAACCGCGCCGGGGTGACCGGCACGGCTGATCTTCGCAAGCCTATAAGGAGAGAGAGCGGTCTCGCGGTGAGAAAAAATGGCAGCGCAGGGCGTTGGCCGAACGCTGCCCGAGGGCCTACACGAAGCGTTTACGCTGCGAGAAGAGGCCAAGTAAACCTGTCCCAATCAGCATCAGGGTTGCGGGCTCGGGAGTGACATACAGGAATTCCTGATCACCACCCTGTCCATGTGCGTCGAGCGGCGTCACAATGTTCACCCCTGAAAAATCGATGCCCGACATATCGGTAGTCTCCGCCAGGTTCAACCAGTAGGCTGCTCCCTTGGTCCCCGGCGGTGTGTCGCCTGCGTTGACGTCAGGGTTAAAGATCTGCCACACCGCGAAGTTGATGTTGCCCCACTCCGCTGTATTCGAGTCATTGATCTGCATCAGAAGAAATCCGGCTTCCTGATAAAGATGCAAGGCGTCGGGCAGACCACTGAAGCGAGTATTGCTGAGATCGCCGCCCGCCAGTGACGTGATATTGGCCTGCCAGGTGTCCCCGATCGCAGACTGATGATAGAAGTCGTCGCAGATCACAGGAATCTGCGGCCCATTGTTGATGGTGAGGTAGTAGGGGTAGGTATATTCCCCGTTCTGACTGTTACCTCCGACGCCGGCGAAGATCACTTGCACGGGATCGGCAAAGGCGCAAACAGTTGCAGCGAAGACGAACAACAGTGCCACAACCAGAGATTTGGTGATTCTGCTCATTTCTGTCCCCTCAGTTGAAAATCATCCGGATTGCTTTTGCTGTCCGAGATTCGTCTCTGTGAAGGGCATGTCGGATGCCAGCACAGGATATGCGCGAGAATGCTGTGAAATCGCTGGTTTCAGCCTAGTCTGCGGCTGGTCAGCGACTTGCCGGCATGCAACTTCTTGCAGTGAAGTGGAAGGCCTCAGTCTCCGG
>Ga0335077_10010661_pt1 | contig 11467 bp, 10 predicted proteins | sample Lox_Sample_31_FD_207151 | JGI IMG/M metagenome (GOLD analysis project Ga0335077, IMG submission 207151) | Soil microbial communities from Loxahatchee National Wildlife Refuge, Florida, United States - Lox_Sample_3.1 | ecosystem: Environmental > Terrestrial > Soil > Wetlands | place: USA...
ATTTTCTCCACTCCAAGATGAACGAGAACTGGGGTTATTTTCGCCTGGCGGAGCATTATCGCAAGGAATCAATCGAGGAGATGGTGCACGCCGAGAAACTGATGCAGCGCATCCTGTTTCTCGAAGGGATTCCCAACATGACCGATATCGGGCCCATCCGCGTCGGCTCGAATATCAAGGCGCAGCTTGAAAACGACATGGCGCTCGAAATGGATGCGGTCAAGCACCTAAACAGTGCGATCCGCGACGCGCGCGAGCTGGGCGACAACGCCTCGCGCGCACTGTTTGAAGAGATTCTGGAGGACGAGGAGGAGCACGTCGATTACCTCGAAGGCCAACTCCACGCGCTCGCCCAGGTGGGCATGGAAAATTACCTCGCCCAGCAGCTTCACAAAGGCGAGGAGGATGAGGGCGACTAGGGGAGGTCCATTCGCCTCCTCAGGGTCGCGGCTCTGAAAATCGCAGCCGCGCCGCACGCAAGCGAGCGGTCTTACGGACGGGAACTTCACCGCCAGCGTCGAAGGCCGGAACTCGCGCCCGATTGCGCCTTCTGGCGAAAAAACGAGTACAATCAAAAATCGCATCCATGAAGGTTTCCGTCATCCTCCCCGCCGCCGGACTCGGCACGCGCATGGGACGCGAAAAATCCGGCGTCAGCCGCAAGCAATTCATGCTGCTCGAAGGCGCGCCGATTCTCATTCACACCATCCGCAAATTTCTGCGCTGCCCCATGGTCACCGAAATCGTGGTCGCGCTGCGGCCTGAGGATCTCGACTGGGCGCGCGGCCTGGTCCATCAGGAGCATCCCTCGCGGCCGGTCCGCTTCGTCGAAGGCGGCGAAACGCGCCAGCAATCGGTCGAAAATGCGCTCGCCACGCTCGCCTCCGACACCAACCTGGTGGCGGTGCATGACGCTGTCCGCCCGTTCATCGACACCGACCTGATTGAAAAGGTAATCTCCGAAGCCGCGCACACCGGCGCGGCGATCGTCGGCATTGTTCCGGTCGATACCGTCAAGCGCGTGCACAAGAACAAAATCCGCTCGACGCTCCCGCGCGAACACCTGGTGCTTGCGCAGACGCCGCAGGTTTTCGGCTTCGATCTGCTGAAGCGCGCCTTCGAATCGGCCCGCGCCGACGCCTTTGCGGGAACCGACGAGTCCAGCCTGGTGGAGCGCCTGGAGCAGGTCGAGGTCAGCGTGGTCCAGGGCAGCGACCGCAACATCAAAATCACCAAGCCAACCGACATGGAGCTCGCGCGCCTGTTTCTGGCCGAGGAATTGGCCGCATCGTGATCCGCACCGGTCTCGGTTGGGACGTGCATCGTCTCGCGCGGCAAAGACCGCTGATTCTTGCCGGCGTCGCGATCCCCTCCGAGTTCGGGCTCGAAGGCCACTCCGACGCCGACGTCCTTCTGCACGCGGTTACCGACGCGCTGCTCGGCGCAGCGGCCCTGGGCGATATCGGCATGCATTTTCCCGACACCGATCCACAATGGAAGAACGCGTCGAGCAGCGTCTTCCTCGTCCACGCGCTCAAACTCGTGCGCGAGCGCGGTTACCGCGTGGTGAACGTCGACAGCACCGTAATCCTGGAACGTCCCAAGCTCAAGGATTATCGCGCCGCGATCCGCGAATCGCTCGCGCGCATTCTGGAACTGGATCTCGACCGCGTCTCGGTGAAATTCAAAACCGCTGAGCGAGTCGGACCGGTGGGGGAAGGGAAGTCCGCCGAAGCGCAGGCGATTGTCACCATCGAATCCTCCCGCTAGTAAAATGGCGACGAACCTCACGCGTATCAACGCCGGATCCTCGCGATTATCGCGCGGCCCGGATCCTAACGAAAGCTGTTAATCTGCGTCTGTAACCGACGCGATGATTCTCCAGAACCTCAAGTTCGGCCTCCGCATGGCGCGCCGCAGCCCCATGGTCGCCGCCGCCGCGATCCTGGCCGCGGCCCTGGGGATCGGCGCGAGCAGCGCGATCTTCAGCATCGTCGATGGCGTCCTGCTGCGGCCGCTCCCCTTCGCTGCCCCGGAGCAACTCGTCAATGTCTGGGAGAGCATGCCCTACCGCCATCTGCCCACGCTGATCGTCGCGGCCGCCAATTATTATGACTGGCGCAATCAGAATCACGTGTTCTCGGCCATGGGCGCTTATCAGGCGACGGCTTTCGGCGTCTCGACCGGCGACGCGGAACCGATACGTTATCCCGGAGCGGTCTGCGATCCGGGCTTCTTCGCAACCCTTCGCGTGACTCCCATGCTCGGCCGGCTGTTCACCGAGGAGGAAACGCAGCCCGGGCGCGATGCCGTGATCGTGCTGAGCTACCACCTGTGGCAGGAACGTTTCGGCGGCGACGAACACGTGCTCGGGCGAATGCTCGAAATCAATGGGCGCAATCGCACCGTAATCGGCGTCATGCCGCGCGGCTTCGATTATCCGGCGCAATCCCAGATGTGGGGACCCGTGCCGCTCGACCCCGCGGCCCGCGCGCGCCGCGATTATCACACGCTGCGCGTCATCGCGCGACTGAAAAACGGCGTCACGCTCGGCCAGGCGCGGGCCGAGATGCAAACCATCGCGGCGCGCCTCGCCGCGCAATATCCCGATCTCGATAAAGACGATTCCGCGGTGGTGAATCCCATCGTCGACGACCTGGTCGGCAACATCCGTCCCGCGTTGCTGGTGCTTTCCGCCGCGGTCGCGTTCGTGCTGCTCATCGCCTGCGCTAATATCGCCAATCTGCTTCTGGCGAAAGCCTCCGGCCGCCAGCGCGAGATGGCCATCCGCGCATCGCTCGGCGCGGGCCGCCGTGCGATTCTGGCGCAAATGCTCACCGAGAGCGCGATTCTCGCCATTCTCGGAGGCGCCGCCGGACTCGCCATCACCGCCATCGGATTCCACGGCCTTTTGCGCCTCGCTCCCGCTAATCTTCCGCGCGTTGAAGATGTCGCGCTCAACTGGCGCGTGGTGGAACTCGCGCTCGCGCTTTCGCTCGTCACCGGAATCCTGTTCGGGTTCGCGCCCGCATGGTACGCCGCGCGCATCGACGTTAATTCCATGCTCAAGGAAGGATCGCGCGGCTCGGGCTCGCGCAGCCGACTGCGCAACATGCTGCTCGCCGCGCAGATCGCCATCGCGACCATCCTGCTCACCGGCGCCGGACTCCTGCTGCGCAGTTTTTACGAAATCCTTGGCGTCGACACCGGCTTCGATCCCGAACACGTCATGACCATGCAGATCCAGCCGTCGGTGATCAAGTACGCGGGCCACAACGATCTTCAGATCCAGCTTGCGCGCGGGATCCTCGACAAAATTTCCGCGCTCCCGGGGGTGCGCGCGGCGGGGGTCGCGACGTCGCTTCCGCTGCTCGGCAATCCGTTCTACATCATGCGCATCGAAGGACGCCCGCCCGTTGCCGTCAGCCAGGCGCCGGTGGTCGGCTATTTCGCCGTCTCGCCCGGATTTTTCGATGCCATGGGGATGCGCATCCTGCGCGGCCGCGCGCTCGCCGCAACCGACACCGCGCAGACGCCGCTGGTCACCGTGGTCAATCAGATCTTCGCGAATCGATTTTTCCCCGGCGAAGATCCGATCGGCAAACACATGGAAGTCGCGTTTGCGACGCCGCCGCGCTGGCGTGAAATCGTCGGCGTGGTGGACGACGTGAAGACCGCGGGTCTCGACCAGGACACTCCCGTGCAGGTTTACACGGCGTACTTCCAGCAGCCGGGGCTGATCGGCGTTTCGCCTCTCATCGTGCTTGCGCGGACTTCCGCCGACCCGGCTGCGCTCGCGCCCGCAATGAAATCGGCGATCCTCAGCGTGGACAACTCGCAGCCGGTTTTCGCGGTTCAGCTCATGACGGAAATCGTTTCGCAATCGATCGCCGAGCGCCGCATCGCACTCATCCTTCTGGCATTCTTCGCCGCCTCGGCGCTGCTGCTCGCTTCGATCGGTGTGTACGGAATCATGTCGTACAGCGTCACGCAGCGGACCAGTGAAATCGGCATTCGCATGGCGCTCGGCGCGCGCGCGGCGGAGGTCGCGCTGTTGGTCGGCCGTGAAGGGATGGTGCTGGTGACCATCGGCCTCATGGCAGGCGTCGCCGGATCGCTGCTGCTGACCACGCTGATGGCGCCCCTGCTGTTTCGCGTGAACCCCCGCGATCCCGTGATCCTGGGAACGGCAATCGTGACGCTCTTCGTGGTCTCGATCGCCGCCTGTTTCCTGCCTGCGCGGCGCGCGTCACAAGTGGACCCTTTGATCGCCCTGCGCGCGGAATAGCCGCGCATTCAAACCCTAGCCGATTTCGCCAGCACGCGCTCCACCGCCGCGCGACGCACTCCATCCGCCTCCGCGCTCGATGCGACCGTCACCTCCAGATCGCGCAGCAATCCGTCGGCGACCGCGTAAATCCAGCCATGCACCGCCAGTTCCTGCCCGTGCGCCCACGCCTCGCGCACGATGACCGATTCCCACACCGCCGCGGCCTGCTCGATCACGTTCAGCTCGCAAAGCGTGTCCCATTGGCGCTGCTCGTCCGCGCCGAGCCGCGCGGCATATTTCTGATTGACCGCCCGCAGCGGCGCGAGCCATTCGCCAACCTTCCCGCGATAATGCCCCTCGATCACCGCGCGAACTCCGCCGCATCCGTAATGCCCCACCACCATGACGTGCTTCACACTCAGCACGCCGACGGCGTATTCCAGGCACGCCAGACAATTGGGATCGAACGGATTCACCACGTTCGCAATATTGCGATGCACGAAAATCTCGCCCGGCATCAGACCGACGATTTCGTTCGCGGGAACCCGGCTGTCGGCGCAGCCGATCCAGAAATATTCCGGCACCTGCTGCTGCGCCAGGTGCGCGAAAAATCCGGGCGAGCGCTGCTCTACGCCTTCGGCCCACGCTCGATTATTTTCGAACAGCTCTTTCAGCAGTCTCATGGATTCATCGTGCTCTTCTCCGAAATACAGCGCTGTACCCCGCCGTGACCGCGGCGGGGCTTTAGTCGCTCGGCAGCCCTGCCCGTGAGGGCGGGGTTCGATGATCGTCCCCGCGCGCGATCCGCCCGACCACCGCTCGCAACAACCCGATCAATCGGTCTTGCACCCGCTCGCCCGTCTCCATCACCTCCACGTGACTCAGCTTCTGCGGCAAAATTCCCGCCGCCATGTTGGTCACGCACGAGATCGCCAGCACCTTCATCCCCAGATGATTCGCCGCGATCGTTTCCGGTACCGTCGACATTCCCACCAGGTCCGCGCCGATCGTGCGCAAGTAGCGAATCTCCGCCGGCGTCTCGTAACTCGGCCCCGGGACTGCGGCGTAAACCCCCTCCGTCATTTCGAATCCGAGTTCGCGCGCGGCCGCCTTCGCCATCTCACGATAGTCGCGCGAATACGCTTCGCTCATGTCCGGAAATCGCGGACCCAGCGCGTCGTCATTGGGACCGGTCAGCGGATTCGCTCCCAGCAAATTAATATGATCGGAAATCAGCACCAGGTCGCCCGGCCGGTAGTTCAGATTAATTCCGCCCGCCGCATTCGTCAGCACCACGCTGCGGACACCGCGCCGCGCCAGCTCGCGAATCCCGAACGTCACCTGCGCCGCCGTGTAGCCTTCATACAAATGCGCGCGCCCGGCCAGCACCATCACGGCCGTTTCGCCGACCCTCCCGCACGCCAGCTTCCCCGCGTGCCCCATCGCGGTTGACCGCGGCCACCCGGGGATCTCGTCATAACGAGTCACCACTGCGTCTTCGAGAGTCTCCGCAAACGCCCCCAGCCCGCTGCCGAGCACTACGCCGATCACGGGGCTCACAGAAGCATTCCTGCAATGCACGCCGACATGAAATTCGCCATGGTCCCCGCCGCGACGGCTTTCATTCCCAGCCGCGCCAGGTCCGATTTGCGCGAAGGCGCGAGTGCCCCGATCCCTCCCACCTGGATCGCCACCGAACTCAAATTCGCGAACCCGCACAGCGCGTAAGTCGCGATCACGAACGAACGCGGATCGAGCGTTTTCCCGATTTTGCCCAAATCCACAAACGCCACGAATTCATTCAAGATCAGCCGCGTCCCGAGAAGATTCCCCACCGTCGCGCAATCGTTGTATTTCACTCCCAGTAGCCAGGCGACCGGCGAAAAAATCCGCCCCAGAATCGACTGCATCGAAGACGGAATCCATCCAATGGAAGAATGCATCGCACCGAGAATGCCGTTCACCAGCGCGATCAGTCCGAGGAAGGCGATCAGCATCGCGCCGATATTCAGCGCCAAATGCAATCCGTCGGAGGCCCCGCGCGCGGCGGCGTCGATGAGGTTCACCCCCGGCTTTTCGACGTGCACCTCCACTCCGCCCGCCGTCACCGGCTTGCCCGTTTCCGGCATCATCATCTTGGCGAGCATCAGCGTCGCCGGCGCGGTCATGATCACCGCGGTCAGCAGGTGCCGGATCTCGACGCCCGCGACCACCACGTAGGCCGCCATTACGGCGCCAGAAACATGCGCCATTCCGCTGACCATCACCGTGAACAGCTCGCTTTCGGTCAACCCGTCGAGAAAAGGCCGGATGGTCAGCGGCGCTTCGGTCTGCCCCATGAAAATGCTCGCCGCGACGTCCAGCGACTCGGCGCCGCTGGTCCCCATCACGCGCTGCATCGCCCGCGCCGCCCACTTCACGACGATCTGCATGATCCCCAGGTAATACAGAATCGCGAAGAATGACGCGATGAAAATCACGATCGGCAGCACCTGAAATGCGAAGACCACCCCGAACTGGTCGTTCTTCACCCCCAGCTTGTCGCCGAAAACGAACGAGCTCCCGGCGGCCGCGTAGTCGAGCAGATGATTCACTCCATTGCTCAATACCTGGAATGCGCCGGTCAAGGGTGTTTTGAGAACCAGGAACGCGAAGCTGAACTGAAGCCCGAGTCCCCAGTAAATCAGCCGCGGCCGGATGGCCCGGCGGTTGTTGGAAAAAAGAAATGCGACCGCAAGAATGACGGCCAGTCCCAGAAGCCCGGTGAATCTTCCCATGAAGCAGCCGAGTCTATCAAAATCTCCTGCGATGCGCCGCTCGGCGGCGTATCGATCTCGGCGATCCAGCAAGCAGCTCTGATGCGGGCCGGCGCTCAAATCCGGCAAGACTTTCAGAATGTTCCCTAGGATCGCGAAGCGGACGCCCGAAGCGTCGCCTGTTCGGCCAGACCATCGTACGCATAAATGGCAAGCGAGAAGAAGCGGTTGCCTCGACCGTCAAAAGAGACCGTTCAGGCATGGACGCGCGACCTGAAGGTCGCGCTCAAAAGCGCGCCGCCAATGATCTCTCCACTCCGCAGCCGCCTGAGGCGCGACCTTCAGGTCGCGCGTTCGCGTAAGGCCCTTCGTCTTCTGCGGCTGACCGCCAAAATTCCAATTCCCGTGGCCAGCAGAAGCATCGTGGACGGTTCGGGCGTGGTGACATCCAGCGTCAGAGAACCGGTAGGCCCCTCGAGCGTTCCGCCGCTCGTGAAGAACAAGCCTACAGTCCCTGAAGCTGGATCGGTACCGAATGTGGTCGGCAACCCGGAGCCGAATTCCGCGATGAGTAGTGCCTCACCGGCCATAACACTTCCGCCGCAAGAGAAGATCCCAGCCCCGGCTGTCCCGAAATCAAAACAATCGCCGCCACCGCCATTCGAGGCCGTATTTCCTTGCGTGAAGGTGAAGGTCTCGGTTCCATCCGTCGCCGTAAACGGTGTGAAGCTCAGCGTGTCGGGCGCGGTCAGGAATGTCGTTGAGGTCAGATCGAACGAGAACGCCTGAATCGGGTCCGAGGGGCCCGGCGCATAGGAAAACTCATAAACAACCGAGCCCGCGTGTGCCGAGGCAGCCATGATCGCGATCGATGCCGCGAGCAGAGAAAAACGTCGCATGTTAGGCACCTCCGACTGCGCGAACCTTGTAACGCTATCAAGCCGGGCTGCTGTTGTCAATCTGCCTGCGGCCAGCGGAACGTAGCGGGACCGCTCAGCGCACGAAAAACCGCTGCTTGTCGACACTCGCATCCACGGCGACGTCGAAAAAGCCGATCATCATCTCCGAATCGCTTTGCTCCCCGTAATGCACATCGGCCGATGGATCGGGATTGCGCGGGTTGTTCGGCGAATTGTCGTACCAGGCTGTGCATACGAGCTTGGTCCCTTTTTTGAGCGGCAGCGGTGTCGCCAGGCGGTAGAAAAGCTGCCAATAAAAATCGTAGTGCGGAACGCGCAGCAGCACTTCCGGAAGGCCGTTCGCGAGAATCCTCGAAAATTCGAAAGCTTTCCCGCGCAGATGCATGTGCGGGAAAAATCCCAAAAGCAGCGCGTCATTGGGAAGCGATCCCCACGCCGTCACGCGATAATCCGGGTCGCCCGCGGGAATCTCGAAGGTGTCGTTCGAAATCTGCAAGGTCAGCACACGCTTGGCGGGCTTCGACTTTGCGAAAATCACAGCCGCCCGAGTCTGATCCGTCACCGCCTTGCCCTTAGGCGTGTAGTGAATCTCGAAAACCAAATCCGATCCGGCGGGGATCAATTTCGCCATCCCCTCCGGCCATCGCTCGGGAGCCGTTCCCGGAGCATAAACCTCCAGAATATCGGCCTTGGTCTGGCCCTTGAGCCAGGTTGCGCCGGGCTCGCGGATGTATACGACCACGTGATGCACCACCTGCCGCGCTCCCGGCCGCACTTCGACCGCTTGAATCCAGCGATCTTGCTTGAAGCCGGTATGTACAACAAAACGCTGATAATCGAGCGGGCCGCGCGCGGGAACCCGAAAAGGTTCCACGGCGAGCACCGCGTCCGGCGATCCCAGGTTCCAGGTGTCGTTCCAGTGGCGAGGCGCCGGCGCCGCCTTCGGGTCGCCCGCCGGGGCGCCCGCTTCTACCCATTGCGAAATCTTCTCGATCTGCGAATCGGCGAGCGATCGGTCATTCGCGAATTTTCCGCAGCACGGGTCGGCGAACCAGGGAGGCATCTTGCGCGTACGCACCATCTCCCGAACGGATTTGGCCCACGGCCGGACTTCGGCGAAGGTCCCAAGCGGCATGGGCGCCATCTGGCCGGGACGGTGGCACTCCTGGCAATGGTCCACGAGGATGGGCATGATGTCGCGGTAAAACTGCGGAGCAGCCGCTACAGGCAAACAAACCGCGATTACGACTGCCAACTGGCGCATACCAACGTACGTTTTCAACATTATACCTACACGCCCCTCTTGACGGCCCTGGAAATTGAGCGCATCATATAAAAGACCTTAGTGGGTCGGATTTTTTGGGAACGCTGCAGGCGCCAGGGGCGTCACGAAGGATACTGCATTTTATGTCTCGCTCGAGGAGGCTCACAATGGTAGGGAGAACTCCACTCGCTCTCGCGATGATTCTGTCTGGATCGGTCTGGGCTCAAAATGTGATCTCGGCCCACTCCGGGACGATTCATTATAAGGAAGGTCAGGTCGAGGTCGACGGCCAGCCGGTCGATCAGAACACCGAAAAGGGCCAGTTCGGGGAGGTCAAAACGGGCCAGACGCTCACCGTCAAGGATGGGCAGGCCGAGATCCTCCTGACGCCGGGAGTTTTCCTGCGCGTGGCGGAAAACAGCTCGATTACGATGCTGTCCGACAGGCTGACCGACACGCGGGTGCAGGTCCAGTCGGGAACGGTGATGGTGGAAGTCGGCGCCCTGCTGCAAGACAACGCGATTACGCTGAAGTTCCACGACTCGGAAATCGCGCTCAGCAAGAAGGGCCTGTATCGCGTGGACAGCGACCCGGCGCGGCTGCGCGTTTATGACGGCGAGGCTCGCGTGCAAGTGGCTTCCGATGCGAACCCGGTCATGGTTCACAAGGGTCATGAGCTTGAGTTCGGTGAAAAGCTGGAAGCCAAGGCGTTCGATACTAAGCAGACCGACGCGTTCTACAACTGGTGCGCGCGGCGCGATGAGTACATCGCGGAAGCCAACATTTATGCCGCGAAAACGGCGCGCGACTCGGGCTACGGCGGCGGCTACAGCGGCTACGGCTATGGCGCCTCCGGCTACGGCGCTTCCTCTCTGGGTTACGCCTATCCGGGTCTCGGCTTCGGCTATCCGGGGTACGGCATGGGGATGGGGTACGCGGGACTGGGCAGTTGGATGTTCAACCCCTATTTCGGAATGTTCACGTACATGCCGTTCAGCGGGATGTATTACAGCCCGTTCGGTTTCCCGTATTACAGCCCGGGCTTGGTGGGATATCTTTACATGCCCGGGTCGCCGTATTATTATTCCGGCACCGGCACCGGCACCCGCGCCGCCAGCGGTATTCTTCCCACGCGGACGCTCGCGCGCAACGGCGCGGGACTCAGTCCGAGGTCGAGTGCTTCTCGTAGCGGGCTGGTGAGCCGCAGCGGATTTGGGACCGGCGCATCTACGCGCGCCGGATTCGGCGGCGGATTTGGCGGCAGCCGTGGCGGATTCGCTGGCGGTGGCGCCGGCGGCGGTATGTCACGCGGCGGCGGTGGCGGCATGAGCGGCGGCGGCGGGCACGCCGGCAGTAGCGGCGGAGGTCACCGGTAACTCCTGAAGCAGGCGTAGTAAGATCCGGCGATTCATTCTTTCACTGATTTTTTTCGGAATCGCTTTCGGCTATGTCGAAGGCTCGGTGGTGGTCTACCTGCGCGCGATTAGCGAACCGATCCGAGCGGCTACGGGCCTTCGCGGCACGGACCTGTTTCCCCTGCTGACCGTCGGCCAACTCGGTTCGCAGCTTTCGATCGTCAAAATCGAGGTGGTGCGCGAAGCGGCGACGATCATCATGCTCGCCGCGGCCGCGGCGGCCGGTACGCGGACTTTCCCTGGATGGCTCGCCGCCTTCTCCATCGCGTTCGGCGCATGGGACCTGGCGTTTTATGCGACCTTGCGAATCCTGCTCGGCTGGCCGACGTCGCTGATGAGCTGGGACCTTCTATTTCTGATTCCCGTGCCGTGGGTGGGACCGGTGCTGGCGCCGGTGATCGTCTCGTTCACGCTGGTGGCAGGCGGGATCATTGGATTGATCCGCGAGCCGCGGCGCGTGGACTGGATCACCTGGGCGCTGTTGGTGGCAGGCGGCGCGGCAATTTACGCGTCGTTCGTTTGGGATTGGCGCTACATTGCGGCCGGCGGATATCCGCGGATGTTTCCCTGGCCGATCTTTGCCGCGGGCGAGCTTGCGGGCATCGCGGGCGTGTGGAGAGCGCAATGGGCGGGCGGCTGGCGAATCGCGCGCGCGGACGTTGCGGAAAGCTCTGCCGCGGATTGATTTTGAACACGAGCGATGGATGGATTCGCGGAGAAATGGCATTCCATCCAAGGGAGGCTATTCAATGGCAATGGGGACACGCATCGCGCTGACGGCTCTTCTGTTTTCCACCTGGGGGTTCGCGCAATCCGCGGGCGACCCGATCGAGCGCGCGCTG
>Ga0335077_10010664_pt1 | contig 11467 bp, 11 predicted proteins | sample Lox_Sample_31_FD_207151 | JGI IMG/M metagenome (GOLD analysis project Ga0335077, IMG submission 207151) | Soil microbial communities from Loxahatchee National Wildlife Refuge, Florida, United States - Lox_Sample_3.1 | ecosystem: Environmental > Terrestrial > Soil > Wetlands | place: USA...
TAATGGCGCGGGCAGTGTACCTGAATCTGTTCAGAAAGCCGCCGGAATCGACCGAATTTTTTCCGAGTGGACTGTGCCAGGAAACTCTCGAGCACGGGATCGCGGAGGCGCAGTCGAGCGGCCTGGTGGATCGGGAAATGCTTCAGCGTGCTCACCGGGAGTATGTGGCGGGGCACAGCCAGTGGATGGACGTCCTGTGGGCGTTCGCCACCCTGGGACAATGGGCGGAGTTGCTCCGGCAGGGCCGGCGGTTTACCAATCCGGCCGTCGTCAACGCTTCGGAAACGGAGAGAGCGGTGGAGACAGCGTAGCTGCTTCGACAGGCGTGCGTTGGTTGGACAGCATACTGCTGGCCGGCGCCTGTCTGGTTGCAATTGGGGGTCGGATGCGCGCCCGTTGCGAAGCGGCTTCGCGTCATGCGACGAGGGATTGTAGCCGATGCATATCGTCCAACTGGGACCCTATCCGCCTCCCCACGGCGGGGTGCAATCGAACCTGGTCGCGATCCATCAATATCTGCGCGCGCACGGCGTGCGTTCGAGCGTCATCAATCTGACGCGCCATCGCCAGGGCGATGCGGATGGAATTTATTTTCCCCAAAGCGCGGGCGCGGTGCTCGCAAGGATCGCGGCGCTCCATCCGACTATTCTGCATTTGCACATCGGGGGCGATATTACGCCGCGCCTGGTGCTGCTCGGGCTGGTGTGCTCGCAATGGCCTGGCGCAAAGTCGGTGTTGACGTTCCATTCGGGAGGCTATGCGCAGACGCCGCCGGGGCGGAGCGCATCGCCGGCGACCCTCCGGGGATTCATGCTGCGGCGCTTTTCGAGACTCATCGCGGTGAATCGCGAACTGGGCGATCTGTTCCAGCGATTCGGCGCCGCGCGCGAACGGATTCGCGTGATTGCACCGCACGCGCTGCCCGGAGCGAGTCCGCCGATCGAACTGCCGGCCGCGATCGAAGATTTTTTGAGAGTGCACCATCCGGTGCTCATCAGCATGGGGTGGCTGGAGCCGGAATACGATTATCCTCTCCAGATCCGGGCCCTCGACTTCATCCGCGCGCGCCATCCTGACGCCGGGCTGCTGATTTTAGGAGCGGGGCGCCTCGAACCGGAACTGCGGAAACAGATCGCGGCGACGCAATACCACGACGCCGTTCTGCTCGCGGGAGATCAGCCGCACGATATCGCCCTCGCCGCGCTCGATCGTTCGCAGGCATTCCTCCGGACAACCGCCTACGACGGCGACTCGGTCTCGGTTCGCGAGGCGCTGCACTTTGGTGTTCCCGTGGTTGCGACCGATAACGGAATGCGGCCGGAGGGCGTGATTCTGATGCGTGATGGCGGAATCGAATCGCTCCGTGCGGGAGTTGAGGAGGCGCTCGAACGCGAAAGACCGGCGCGCGCGAGGGAAGAAAACTGGAGCAACATCGCCGAAGTGTTCGACGTGTACCGCGAGCTCGTCACGACATAAAGAACGCGTGGCCTTCATAGAGTATCGCACTCGAACTCAAAGTGAGATCTGCGGTCAATCGGGGTTTAGCGCTTACTGAACAGTGATGAGCGCCAGGTTGCTGCTCACGCTTCCGTCGGCTGACGTGATCACCAATGGAACGGTCCCAGTGGGCGCGTTCTGCGGAATCACGATATTCACTTGAAAAACTCCCGGAAATCCCGGAGCCTGGCCGGCGAACTTAACGTCTGCCGATGCGCCGCCGACGGTCACCGTGGGCATCGCGTTAGCGTAGCAGTAGCTGTCCGACGCCGGGCACGCGCCGCTGCCGTCGGGAACTCCGGGTGTCATCGCTCCCAAGCCCGTCACGTAGAAAAATCCCAGCGTTCCGCGAGGGATCGGCGCCGTCGGATAGGACAACCCGGCGTCGAGAGGCGCTGCGATCGCGGGCTGGTTGGTCATCGGGTTGATGAATACCAGAATCGCGTTTCCCTTGCCGTTCGGCGGAATCGTAAAGATACCGGGCGAGCTTGGCACGATCTGCTCGTAAAGAATGGGAGCCGGGACGTTGTTCACCGTAAGCTGCACCGCCACGGTCGCCGAAGTTTGCCCTGGCGCGAGCACCTCGAAGGGCACCTGCGCGCTGACGTAAGGAATAGGGCTGAGTGCGTTTCCGGGCCATACCTGGACGATCGGAGCCGGGACGCTGTTGAAGGTGACGGTCACGCCTCCGAGCGAGTCCGGAAGCGAGGTTCCGCTGAAGGCAGCCGCGGGGACGCCCAGTGGCGCGGTGAAGATCGCCACCAGCGAACCGGGCGCGACCGGCGTTCCCGCCCCGTTCAGGACCGCATAGCTGGCGGCGTTCAGAATTCCGCCGGTCATGATACTGGGCGTGCCATTCAGCGTCATCCGCCGCACGACTCCGTTCTGATAATCGGCGAAATAGATTGAGTCGCCGTATATTGCCATCCCCATCGGCTGGCACAGCTCGGCGGTGAGGCTCAATCCTCCGTCGCCCGTGTAGCCGCAAGTGGTTGTTCCGGCGGCGGTCTCGATGACCCCGTTCGGATCGACCACACGAATCAGGTTGTTGTAGGTGTCGGCGATGTATATGTCGCCCGCGAACGCGATCACGCCGTCAACTCCCGCGCCGAGCTGCGCGCTGGTCGCGAGTCCGCCATTACCCGAGTATCCCGCGATTCCGGTTCCGGCGAGCCGCGAAAGAATTCCTCCGGAAACTTTGTGCACCCAGGCGTTGCTCTCCGCAATCAACAGATCTCCCGAGCTATCGAAGGAAATCTGCTCGGGCGCGCTGATGGATGCCATGACCGCCGGTCCGCCTTCGCCGGAACAACACGCGAGGCCGGTGCCGGCGACCGTCGTAATCGTACCGCCGCTCACCTCGCGAACGCGACGGACGTTGGTATCCGCGATGTAGAGGTCGCCCGAGCTATCGAGGGCCACGCTGGTGGGGCCGGAGAGTTCGGCGCTGGTCGGGGGGCCATGGTCGCCCGTCCCGCCCGGCGACGATTCCACCTGACCATTTCCGGCAAAGGTGCTGATGCTCCCGTCGGGTGCAACCTTGCGGACCACCGAGTTGCCGTAATCGGCGATATAAACATTTCCCGCGGCATCGACGGCGACCGACTTGGGCTGGTTCAACTGAGCCTCGGTCGCCGCCTTTCCGTCGCCCGAATAGCCAGGCTTCTGGCTCATGCCGGCGAAGGTGGTGATGATGCCGGTGGTGTCTACTTTGTAGACCACGTCGGCGCCTGCGTCGGCGATGAACAGGTTGCCCAACACATCCAGCGCGACGCCCGTAGGCTCGGCGAGATGGCGGCCCGTAGCGGGTCCTCCATCAATGATGCTGGAGCCGCCGCCGGCGACGGTTGTGATGGTGAAGGTCTGGGCTGGTGCGAGAAAAATCGCGAAGCCGAAGAAGCACACGAATCGCGCGTCCGGAATCCTCATCCTCGAAACGATGCTTACCGAATTCGACGCGTTACAAGCTCAGTGAATTTACCAGCGCTGTCCGCGCGCGTTTCCACCGCGGCCTCGGCCGCCGAAACCGCCGCCTCCCTGAGGCTTGGGACGAGCTTCGTTCACGTTCATAGCCCGGCCGTTCAGTTGCTGCCCATTGAGGCTGGCGATAGCGTTTTCCGCCTCGCGGCGGTCCGTCATTTCGACGAACGCGAAGCCTCGCGGCTGACCGGTTTCACGGTCCGTAATGATGCTGACCCGCTCGACGGCGCCGAACTGCGAAAATGCCTGCATCAACTCTTCCTGCGTGGTCTGGTAATTCAAGTTCCCGACAAAGATGTTGGTCATATGGGACTTAACTCCTTGGAGTGAGATCGTCTTTGTCAGACATCGTTTGGATTGAACCTTGAATTGGGCACGGAAAACGGCGAAGTGCGGCAGCCGGAGGGCATTCTCGGATCAGACGGAAGCGGCAAAGACACTTTGAGTGTAGCATGAACTACGGAAAAAGTACCCCTACGCCGGACGCGTAGCCGTTTCAGAATGGGCCGGCCCCGGCTCGGGCAGGCGCAGCGGATCGTTGGGCATCACGGCCCACGCGATGATATAGCCGATCAGACCCACTCCGGGCGGCCAGACCGCCAGAATTACAGTAATAATCCGAACCAATGTCACGTCAATTCCCAGATAACGCGCGAATCCGGCGCACACTCCGGCGATTTTCCGGTCTTCGCGCGGCCGGCTGAGCTTGGGGTAGGGCGCGGGCGCCGAATAGACGTTACGCGCCGTCGGATTTCCGCATTCCGAGCAGAATTTCGCGGATTCGTTCAGTTGCACGCCACATTTGGTGCAGTACATTTTGGAAGCCTCAACTTCAAGATACGAGTTTTTTACGCCGCCGGTTCCAGGCCCGTTCGATCGCCGCGCTGTACCATCCCAACATCTGCCAGGTCCACGGTGTCGGGCTGAATTACCTGGTGATGGAACTGCCGCGCTCCAAGCGGCGCACTCCAAAGGAATTGTCCATCGCGATCTCAAGGCGGCGGACATCAAGACCACAACGAATATGAAGGACAGGGTCCTGGCTCCGGGACCCTGATTCCTGCGCGACCCCAGGTGCATCGAAACACGTGTGACCGCGCTCGACTCCGACGCCCTCCTTAAGGACGGTACGCCTGTGCACATTCGGCCGATCCGCCCCGAGGACGACAGCCGGCTCATCGAAATTTTCAACCGCCTGAGCCCGCAGAGCGTCTATCAGCGCTTCTTCAACGCCGCCGCCGAACTCTCGCCGGGCATGGCGCGCTATCTCGCCAACGTCGATTACTCCCGGCGTCTCGCCTTGGTCGCCGAGGTTGCCGACGAGCCCGTCGCCGTGGGACGCTGGGAACCCTCCGGGGAACCAGGACTGGTGGAGCTGGCGCTGGTGGTACTCGATGACTGGCAGAATCGCGGAATCGGCCGCATTCTGTTGCGCGAGACTCTCCGCGTCGCGCAGGCCAACGGAATCCGCCGCTTCCGCGCCGACGTGCTCGCTGAAAACCGGCGCATGCTGCGGCTGCTCGCCACCGAAACCGAAATCGTCGAGCGCAAAACCGAAGGCGCCGTCACCACTTTGATCCTCGAACCCAAAGCCTGAATTCCGCGCGGTACCATTACTGTCTGTGCTCCGGGTACCTTGTTAGGATCTAGCCTGCGTCACACACTGAAGACCGGGGAAATCCGTCTGTAATGGAGCGCACCGATTTCGAGCAGTGGAAATCCAAAGAAGTCGCGCGCCTGCTGGCGTTGGTGGAGACCGAACGGCGCTATTACCAGGAGATGGTCGCGTCGCTTCCGGTCGCGCTGGTGGTGCTTTCCGCCGACCGCTCCATCGTTTCCGCCAATCGCGCCTTCCGCCAGGCCTTCGGGGTGCGCGCCGAGGACCTGCGCCGCAAAACCATAGAGCAGATTCTGCCCTCGCCGCAGCTTATTGAGCGCATCCGTCAGGTGCATGCGAGCCCGACGGCGGATCGCAGCCTCGCCGTCGAATTCGCCGATCGCCCGCTCAAGGTGAGCATCGTACCCATGCGCAATTGGGACGATGAAAGCGAAGAGGAAACATTGCTGCTGCTGGAGGAAGCCGGCGCGATCGCTCCCGCGCCCGCCGCCGCGGCAAAACCACCCGCGCCCGCGCTTCCCGACGTGCCCGCCATTGTGTGGCAGGCCGACGCCGCCACGCTCGCCTTCACTTCCGTGACCGGACCAGCCGAGGCGATGCTCGGCTATCCGCTCTCGCAGTGGCTGGCTTCTCCCAAATTTTTTCTCGAGCGCATCCATCCGGAGGATCGCGCGGCGACGATCGATTTCTACGAATCGGCCATCGAGCGGCGCAGCGACGCCAGCGCGGAGTTTCGCGCCGTGACCGCTTCGGGCGGCGTCGTGTGGTGCCGCGAGACCATTCGCCCCGCGGGCAAGACGATCGCGGGAGTCATGACCGATATCACCGCGCGCAGGCAGATCGCAGAACAGGTCCTCACCGCCGGACGCAGCGCGGCGCTCCACTCGCTCGCCAGCCGCCTGGCTCACGACCTCAACAATCCGCTGATGATCATCACCGGCTACGGCGAGGAGATGCTCAGTGCGCTCCCGCCCGGCGATGCGATGCGCGCCGATATCGCGCAGGTTCTCGAAGCGACGGGGCGCATCTCCGCCATTACCGCTCAGCTGCTGGGATACACTCGCAAGCTGGCGCCGGTCCCCGCTCCCGCCGATATCGCCGCGATGATTTCCGGCATGCACGAAAAAATCACGCACGCGGCCGGACAAGGCGTCGCGGTGGAGATCACCTCCCGGGCGCCGGTGTGGGCCATGGCCGACGCGCCGCAGCTCGAGGAAATGATCCTGGCGCTGGTTTCCCCGCTGCGCGAGGACGCGCGCGAGCGCTCCCGGCTTTCCATTTCGTGCGAAGCCAGTATGCTCTCCGAGCGGCTCCCCGGAGCCACATTGCGCCCGGGCGTCTACGCCTGCGTCACCATTCGCGACAACGGCCGCGGATGCGATCCCTCGCGCCGCGCCGAAATCTTCGAAGCGGTGCTGGCGAAAGATCCCGCCGCCACGGCCATCTCCCGCGCCTATGCGACCGCGCGCGAATGGGGCGGCGACATCGCCTTTTCAAGCGAGCCTCTCCACGGCTCGGTTTTCCAGATCTATCTGCCCGCCGCCGAGCCGGCGCCCGCCGAAAAGCCCGCGCCCGTGGAGATTCCGGCGGCCGCCGCGCCCTCGCCCGCGCCCGAACCGCTGCGCGAGACCATTCTGCTGGTGGAGGACGAAGCCGGCATTCGCGCGCTGGTCCGAAAGATTCTGCGGCGCGAAAAATACAACGTGCTAGACGCCGGAAGCGCGGAAGAGGCCCTGAACGTCGCCGCCGCGCATGAAGGCCCCATCCACCTGCTGCTCACCGATGTGATCCTGCCCGGCATAGGCGGCCGCCAGCTCGCCGAAGGCTTGCACGAAAACCTTCCCAACCTGCACGTGCTGTACGTCTCCGGGTTCACCGACGATGAAGCCATCCGCACCGGAGATTTCCCGCCCGGCTCGAAATTCTTACAAAAGCCGTTCACGCTGAGTGCTCTGGTGGGGAAGGTTCGCGAGGCGCTTCAGGGCTAGCCGGTCCGAATCCGCAGCGCGCGCGGACATCTTCGCGGAGGCCTCCGCGGAATCGCTCGCGCTCCTCCGGCGTCATTCGCGACCAGCGCTCGAAAAACATCCGGTCCGACATCTGATCCTTCATGTGCTCCATCATGCTGCGGCGCACGCGTGGGCCGCGAAAATTGTGGCTCCCGAACAAAATCCGCGCCAGCACCAGAATCCCCAGCGCCTGCCAGAACGTGACCGTCGGCCATCCGAACAGCGGCGGCAGCAGCGCGTTCCACAGCCCCATCACGATCGCGCCGCCGATCGCGATCAGCGCCGCGATCCCCACAATCGCGAACGGAGCAAACTTAAACAGTTTTCGTCGTGTCATAGTCCAGTCCTCATATCTTTCTGAAATTCGTCGTAAATGTCCTGCAAGCGCCGGCGCAGATGCAGCACTGCGTAGCGCTTGCGCGAGAGCAGCGTGTTCACGCCCACCCCGGTTTCCTCCGCGATCTCCTTGAAACTGCGGCCTTCCAGTTCATGCGCGATAAAAACCTCGCGCTGTTCTTCCGGCAGCTCATCGATCGCCGCGTCGATCTCGTCGAGAAGCACGCCGCGTGCGTACAGCGCCTCCGGCCCGGCATCCGGCGACGGCAGCAGATCCTCGAACGAGACGGGCTCGTTGTCTTCCTGCCCGCGCGCGATACTGCTGAAGGTCTCCGGTCTTTTCTTTCGGAAAAAATCGATGATGCGATTGCGCGCGACGCGAAACAGCCAGCCCGTGACGTGTTCGATGGGCATCAGCAGGCGATTGGCTTCCACCAGTGAATAAAACACGTCCTGAAGGATGTCCTCGGCATCGTCGGCGTCGGCGACGCGGCGGCGGATGAAGCTGCGCAGGCGCGCCTGCTCGCGTTTCACCACCTCCGAGATCCGCCCGTCGCGTTGGAGTGCCATCCGCCCGATGCTCGCCGCGTCCTCCATCACTGGTTAAGACGAACAGGAGCCGCGAATATTGTATCCGGGGCGGTTTACGTGTCTGAGCCAGCCGTCAAACGACGGACGAGCTCATCGAAAACCGCCTCAGCCTTGGCCTCGATCTCCGCCCGGGTCTGATCCTGAATGGGATGCGCCACATACACCGCGTCGAATCCGGGACGTCCCAGCGCGGCGGCCTGCGCGCGCGCCGCGGTCATGAACTCGTGCGTGGCTACCGGAACCGCGGGAATGCCCATATTTTCCAAACGAGCCGTGTCGTGCAAACTGCACGTGGTGCACGACCCTCAATCGGCCAGCGCTTCGATCACCGCATCGGCCGAGCGAATCGATTCGATCACCGCCGCCGGCGCGGGCTTGGCGAAAGTCGGCTTCAGCGCGCGGACGGTTTTGGCTCCGCGCCGGGCGAGCAGGCTTTCGATGCGGTCGAGAAACACGCTCCCGCCGGGTTTGCTGATATCGAGCAGCGCGATGGTGTGCCCCTCAAGCGTCGTCAACCGGGCAGGTCGCCGCGCGGGTTCCGGAGTGATTTCATTCAGCGGATTTACAAGCGTGATCGGCACATCGTCCTCCCATCGTGGCTGGAATCGCTCCGGACAGCCCTGCCCGTCAGGGCGGGGGTTCGGCGTGCGCCACGTCTCATACAGGATACGTGACCATCTGGCTGCCGCGCGGGCCCGCTGCCCAACTTCCCACCACCGCCGAGAATTTTCCGGCCGTTCCGCCCGCGACCACGATCTTGATCGACTCCGGCGCGCGGAATTTCTGATAGCATGGCTCGCCGTCGATGCTGATCTCTTTGTACGAACCGCGCTGCGCGACGCCCTCGCCCGGATCGCCTTCGTAGCAGCGCAGCGGGATGCCGGTGTTCTCGAACAGAAAATCGCGCACATTGTGCTTGCTGAACCCGTCGCGATGAATGGTGCGGACATGCTCGGGTCCGAGCACCACCAGCGCCTCCGAGTTCATGCACATCCGATAGCTCCACACCGTGGCGAGCGCGTAGGAGATCGCCTTCAGCACTCCCCGCGCCGTGCGGGCATTGTGCTCGCTGACGCCGTGCGGAGCTTCGCCGGCGAACAACGTGACGGCGCTTTGCTCACGCGCGAGTCCGGTATCGACGTGCAGCGGCTGCCAGGGATTTTCTTCTTCGTTTTCGGCGATGCAGTAGGAAAATTTGCCGGGATTGCCCAGCGCGGACATGTCGATCCCGTCGGGACGCGCGCCGCCCAGGTTCAGCAGGATCAGTTGCAGCGCCCGCCCCAGCGTGCTGTTGGCGCGCGCGACGTTGCTGAAAACGTTTTGGCGCGAGTGAAACTTCAGCTCCCGGCGAACCGGCCCGTTCATGATGATCAGCGGCGCGGCGAAATGCGTGGTCGCCTGGACCCCGTGCGCGTTGAAGCGCTCGTCGGCGACGGCGCGCGCAAGCGGAACCAGCACCCGCATCATCTCCGGAACGCAGCCTGCCATCACCGCGTTGGCTGCGATTTTTTCGACCGTCGCCGCGCCGTAGCACGGCGGAATGCGCGCAATGATCTCGGCTGGATCGCGCTCGCAGGCGCCGAGCATTTTCTCCACGCGCTCCCGCGTGGGCGGAATCACCGGCAGCGCGTCTTTGAAGACGCGGAAACAATATTCGTACGCGTCCTCCCCGTCTTCGATGGTCAGCATCGACGCGCGCTCGCCCACGGCGGAGTACAGATCGAGCGCAGGCGCCGCGGGCGTATCCGATGGCGCCTCCAGATGCCGCGACATGCAGCCCGGTTTGCTCGCCGGCGCGCCGTCGTGCGCCGTGGCGACCGCCGGAACCTCCAGCATCGCGGCGATTTGATTGAGGGCGTTCTTGTCGAACCCTGCTTCGCGCCGCAGCACGGCGCCGTTTTCATCCAGCACACATAGCGTGGGAACAATTTCCACGCCCAGGCGTCTGGTGACGGCGAAATCCGGATCGCGCTCCACCGGAAAAGGAATCTGCATGCGGCGCGCGAACTCCGCGGTGACTTCCTCGGAATCTTGCGAAATCGCGGTCACATCGGCGCGCGATGCGGCCAGCGCGTTCAGATAGGGAGCCATCAGCGCGCAGGTGGGACAATCGGTCTGCACTACCGCGAGCAGTCGAAGGCGCGGCATGAAGGTGTCATTGTATCGCGCTGCTAGCCGGAGCCGCGCGGCGCAAGCGGGTGCGTCATCTCCTCGGGCCGCACCCACTGGTCGAACTGCTCCGCCGTCACGTAGCCCAGCTTCAGCGCGGCCTCGCGCAGCGAGAGATTCTCGCGATGAGCCTTGAGAGCTATCTGCGCCGATTTTTCGTAACCGATATGCGGGCTGAGCGCGGTCGCGAGCATCAGCGAGTTCTTGAGATGCTCGCCGATTTTTTCGCGATCCGGCTCGATGCCGATGGCGCAATGATCGTTGAACGAACGCACCGCCTCCGCCAACAGTTGAACCGACTGCAAGACGTTGTCGAGGATCACCGGCTTATACACGTTGAGCTGAAAATTTCCCTGCGACCCCGCGAATGCGACCGCGTGATCGTTCCCGAACACCTGGACAACGACCATGGTCAGCGCCTCACATTGTGTCGGGTTGATTTTTCCCGGCATGATCGACGATCCCGGCTCGTTTTCCGGAATCTTCAGCTCGCCGATGCCGGCGCGCGGACCCGAGGCGTACCAGCGCACGTCGTTGGCGATTTTCATCAGCGCGCCGGCGAGCGTGCGCAGAGCGGCGCTTGCGTTCACCATCGCGTCATGCGCCGAAAGCGCGGCGAACTTGTTGGGCGCGGAGACGAACGCCTTGCCGGTTTCCTCAGCGATCGTGCGCGCGGCCAGTTCCCCGAACCGCGCATCGGCATTCATCCCCGTCCCCACCGCGGTTCCCCCGATGGCCAGCTCTAGTACGCCCGGCATCGCGCGGCGGATCGCGTCGCCCGCCTGATCGAGCTGCGCGACCCATCCCGAGATCACCTGCCCCAGCGTGACCGGCGTCGCATCCTGAAGGTGCGTGCGGCCGACCATCACCACTTCCGAAAATTCCCGCGATTTCGCCTCCAGCGTCGCGCGCAGCGCCGCGATCGCCGGGAGCAGAGCGTCTTCGATCTGCTCCACCGTGGCGATGTGCATCACGGTGGGAAACGCGTCGTTTGAGGACTGGCTGCGATTGACATCGTCATTCGGGTGAATCTTTTCGCCCGCGCCGAGCTGCATGGCGCGGTTGGCGATCACCTCGTTGGCGTTCATGTTGGTCTGCGTGCCCGAGCCGGTCTGGAAAACCACCAGCGGAAATTCGCTTTCGAGGCGGCCGTCGATCACCTCCTGCGCCGCGCGGACGATGAGGCTGGCTTTTCCGGAAGGCAGCGCGCCCAGCTCGCGATTGGCCAGCGCCGCGCATTTTTTCAGGATTCCCAGAGCGCGAATCA
>Ga0335077_10010665_pt1 | contig 11467 bp, 9 predicted proteins | sample Lox_Sample_31_FD_207151 | JGI IMG/M metagenome (GOLD analysis project Ga0335077, IMG submission 207151) | Soil microbial communities from Loxahatchee National Wildlife Refuge, Florida, United States - Lox_Sample_3.1 | ecosystem: Environmental > Terrestrial > Soil > Wetlands | place: USA: Florida...
GTTTCGGCGAACTTGAAGCCTTCGCCGCGCGGCAGCGGCTTGATGTCGAGCACGACATCGCCGAACTGGCCGTGGCCGCCGGACTGCTTCTTGTGGCGCCCGCGCTGGGTGATCGGCTTGCGGATGGTCTCCTGATAGCCGATCGCGGGCGGATGCGATTTGACGTTGACGCCAAAGCGCTCGCGCAGCCGTTCCTGTGCCACGCGCAGATGCATCTCGCCCTGCCCCCACAGCACGGTGTCGTGCGTGCGCGGGTTCTGCACCATCGACAGCGAGGCGTCCTCGTCGTTGAGGCGGAGCAACGCCTGGCCAAGCTTGACGTCGTCCTTGCGATCGGCTGCAGCGATCGAGATCGCAAGCACCGGTGCCGCCGGCGCAACATCGACCAACGCCTTCGGCGCGGTCTTGCCGCTTGCGACCGTATCGCCGGTCTTGATGCTGTCGAGCTTGCCGAGCGCAACGGCATCGCCGGCCTCCGCCGCGGCACGCTTGGTATCGTGCAGGCCGCTGACGCTGAGGATGCCGGACACGCGCCCGCTTTCGCCCGAGGCGGATTGCAGCGTGGCGCCGTCTTCGAGACGGCCGCTGAGCACGCGCGTCAGCGACAGCTTGCCGCCGTGCTGCAAATGCACGGTCTTGAACACATAGCCGAGCGCATCCTTGGTCGCGGGCACGCCGAGACGCTTTGCGGTCTCGCTCACGTCGGGTGCTTCGTGGCGGAGCGCCTTCATCAGGCGCAGCACGCCGTTCTCGCGGATCGCCGAGCCCAGCAGCACCGGGCAGATCAGCCCCTCGCGCAATTCGCGTGCGAGATCGTCGAACACGGCATCGCGCGGCGGCTGGATGTCCTCCAGCAATTGCTCCATCAAGGCGTCGTCGTGATCGGCAAGCTTTTCCAGCATCGAGAAGCGCGCTTCCTTCTCGCGGTCGAGATTGCCGCCCTCAAGCGCGATGACTTCGGACGCCTTGTGCTCGCGATAGACGAAGGCGCGCTCCAGCGCGAGGTCGACGAAACCTTCGATCAAGTCGCCGTTCCAGACCGGGATCTGCCTCAGCACCAACGGCACGCGCGAAGCCGGCTGCAACGTCGCCAGCGTCTCGCGGATGCGCTTGTTGGCGCGATCGATCTTGTTGAGGAACAGGAAACGCGGAATTTTCAGTTCTTCCAGCTCGCGCAGGATGATCTGCAGCTGGGGCAGCTTCTTCTCATCCGCCTCGCAGACCACCACCGCGGCGTCGACCGCGGGCAGCGCCGCGCGCATGTCATGCGCGAACTCCACCGAACCCGGACAATCGATGAACGTGTAGCTTTCGCCCATGAAACTGGTCGTGGCCGCGGTGAGAGTTACGCTCATCCTGTGATGGCGGGCCTCCGCGCTGGCGTCGCCGACGGAGTTTCCGGCATCGACGCTGCCGGCACGCGGGATCGCACCCGTGCGTGCCAGAATCGCTTCAAGAAGTGTGGTTTTACCGCTTTGGAAAGGGCCCACCAGTGCGATGCACCGTGGACCGCGGGGACTTCTGACGTTTTGTCCCATTCGCCGCCTCCTTCATTTGGAGCTCGGCCCTTGATTGGGTCGGCAAAGGATTATGCTCTGCCTGACGCCCAGCTTTGGCAAGCGGGAAAAATTCGCTGCGCTGCATCCTGAGATTTTGGCGCCAACCCGCTCCCCGAACCTCACGGGAAGAGAACGAATGAGAACATCATCGTCCCGGACGGAGTTCCAGGCTTTCGAGTCCTGCAGCGACGTTGACGCCGACCTGGCCCTGCAGGCTGAGCGGCTGCAAGGCAATCGTGTTGTTGGAGCCGCCGACCAGTACATTGCCGCCGGCGCCGACACCAAACGATGCGCTGCCCTGGGCGCCTGCGTAATTGCCGGAGAGGTCGCCCGGTCCGAGACGGTTGACCGGCGCATAGACGGCCCACGCCAACGCAGTTTCCTGAGTGATACCGAGGTCAAGACCGACCTTGCGGATGGTGGCAACGTAACGGTCCTCCGGCACGCCCTCGATGCGCAGCACGCAACCGAGATTGGTCACGGAGCCGACGATGAAGCCGACGCTGGCGCCGCCGCGACATTCAAGCACGCCGACCTGAACTCTGTCCTGGGCGTGGGCAGTGCCGGCCAGCGCGGCCAGCATGGAAGCGGCGAAGATGAATGAACGGCGCATGCAGAAAAACTCCGATGGATTGCGATGCAGGCGGAGGACGGACGTCCTCGGCGCGTCTCCTATGCCACAGGAGGTTCCGTCGCGCCAAATGGAAAGAGGCCCGTTTTCGCGGGCCTCCTTCTGTTCGTCTTCAGTGAATGAACGCAATCAGCGCAAATTGCCGCAGAAGCGCTGGATGCGCTTGCAGGCATCCTCGAGGTCGGACGTCTTGGTCGCGTAGGAAATCCGGAACGCCGGCCCAAGCCCGAACGCCGATCCCTGCACGACGGCGACGCCTTCGGCTTCGAGAAGCTCGGTGACGAAGCCTTCGTCATCCCTGATCATGTTGCCCGATGGCGCCGTCTTGCCGATGGTGCCGGCGCAGGACGGATAGACGTAGAACGCGCCGTCGGGCCGCGGGCAGTCGATGCCCCTGGCCTGATTGAGCATGGAGACCACGAGGTCGCGCCGTTCCTTGAACACCTTGTTGTTCAGGGGAATGAAATCCTGCGGACCATTGAGCGCTTCGACAGCGGCCCATTGCGAGATCGACGACGGGTTCGAGGTCGATTGCGACTGGATGGTCGCCATCGCCTTGATCAGCTCGGCCGGGCCTCCGGCATAGCCGATGCGCCAGCCCGTCATGCAATAGGCCTTCGACACGCCGTTCACCGTCAGCGTGCGGTCGTAGAGCTTTGGCTCGATTTGCGCCGGCGTCGCGAATTCGAAGTCGTCATAGACGAGGTGCTCATACATGTCGTCGCTCATCACCCAGACGTGCGGATGCTTCACCAGCACGTCAGTGATCGCCTTCAGCTCGGCGCGCGAATAGGCGGCCCCCGTCGGGTTCGACGGCGAGTTGAGGATGATCCATTTGGTCTTCGGCGTGATCGCCTTTTCCAGGTCGGCCGGCTGCAGCTTGAAGCCGTGCTCGGCGGTGCAGACGATCGGCACGGACTCGCCGCCGGCGAGCGCAACCATTTCCGGATAGCTCACCCAATAGGGCGCCGGGATGATCACCTCGTCGCCCGGGTTGATTGTCGACATCAGCGCATTGTACAGCACCTGCTTGCCGCCGGTGCCGACGATGACCTGGTTCGGCTTGTAGGCCAGGCCGTTCTCGCGCTTGAATTTTCCGATAATTGCGTCCTTCAGCTCGGGGATGCCGCCGACGTCGGTGTATTTGGTCTTGCCGGCCTCGATGGCATGGATCGCCGCCAGCTTGATGTTGGCAGGCGTGTCGAAATCGGGTTCTCCCGCGCCCAGGCCGATGACGTTGCGGCCCGCCGCTTTCAGCGCGCGTGCTTTGTCCGTGACCGCGATCGTCGCGGACGGCTTCACACGTTCGAGCGCAGCGGACAGGAAAGGCATCATCATCTCCAATTTTGGGCTTAAAAAAACGCGCCTCGGGCGCGTGCTTGTTTTTAGGACTGTTGACGTGCAGCGGCAAGCGAAAAGCACCGGTTTTGCCGATACTTTTATCGCGCGTCACGGCTTCCGATCAACGTTCCGCAAAGGCCTGAGTTGCTGGAGCAACATGTGGAATGCGAAAGCCGGTGTTTTCGAAAGATCGTGCGCCAATGGGCAGCAGGCCGGTCATGGACAACCCCCGTCTATGGCAGCCGCTACTTGTCGATGTCTTCGCAGGTGTTGCGATCGCGGCAGCTTGTTGGATCGTTGCGGCACGCATCGTGATGGCGCGGACCCCATCGAACGCCGCTGTCTCTCCTTCGCCTTCGATTGTGCCAGAGATCGAACAACAAGAGATTGCGGCCGGCAGGAATGGAACAATCCGCCGCGCTCTGTCGCGCAAGCGTGACCTGATTTGTTGAGGCGTGTTGGAAGAACCTTCTGCGCCGCTGCAGTGCAGTAGAGGTTTTAGACTTTTTCGAGCTCGCGCCACTTGCGGCCCAAGCGCATCGGCATCATTGTCTTGCCGCCTTGCGCGACCACAATGAACCCGTCAGCACATCTGTCCCGATCATCGGCACACACGCGAATGTACAAGCTCTATTCGATGCAGCGTTCCGGCAACAGCTACAAGGTCCGCCTTGCGCTGGCATTGCTGAGCGCGCCCTATGAAGCGATCGAGATCGACATCTTGCGCGGCGAGAGCCGCACGCCGGATTTCCTTGCCAAGAATCCGAGCGGACAGGTGCCGCTGCTCGAGGTCGGGGAAGGCCGCTATCTCGCCGAGTCCAACGCCATTCTCTGGTATGTCTGCGGCGGCACGCCGCTCGCACCGGAATCGCGCATCGAACGCGCGGAGGCGCTGCAATGGATGTTCTTCGAGCAGCACGCGCTGGAGCCGAATATCGGCGCGGCCTATTTCTGGCTGGCGCTGGTCAAGGGCGGCCGCGACCTGCAGACACATGCGCTGGAAGACTGGATGGAGCGCGGCTATGGCGCGCTGCAGGTGATGGAAAATCACCTGAAGACCCACGACTATTTTGCCGCGAACCAGCTCACCGTCGCCGACATCGCGCTCTACGGCTATACCCATGTCGCCGATCGTTGCGATTTCGACCTGTCGACATTCCCGGCGATCCGCACCTGGCTCCGCCGCGTCGAGCAGACGCCGGGCTTTGTGTCGATGGACTGGCGGCCAGTCGATGATTCCGCGAGCGTTGCCGCGGGAGCCTGATCGTTAACAAATCTTAACGCCTGTGGCAGGGCCTGCGAAAAGTCGCCGCAATGTTGCCGACGGGCCTTGCGAGGTTCTGCCGCCGCGGGTGATTCGCCCGCTTCCGGCAAGGACTCTGAGGCCATGACACCGCCCTCCGGCGCCGCTGGCTTTCACGGCCACAGCGCACCCGTTGCTTCGACCCGATTGATCGATGCCGTCGCAGCATCGCTTGCCTTTGCTGCGCTATCGGTCTGCGTCGTTACCGCCTGCACGCTATTGCTGGCGATCAAGGCCGCCATCGCCTAACGCGCGTTGGCTTCAAGTCGCATCGCCGTCGCGCTTTGGTTTATTGATGGCCGGCGATCCCAGGTCGTGGAATGAATACGAAGAAAGCGCCGGCAGCGATCAGCCCAAAGCCAGAACGGGGTTCCAGGCTCGCGCGACTGCAATCCCTAACATTTGATCCAAGAAAACCGAAAGTCACCAAATCCCGATCAACGGCTTCTTAGGCAAGACGTTCGGACCTTTCTGCCCCGCAACGATCTGTCAAACTTCGTCGGCTTAATCGCTGGGAGGGCAACGAGGAAAGTAATGCGGCTCGACTGGCGTGTATCTGCGGGTCCGGCGCTCTCGGCGGCGACGGCGCTCGGCGCTTTCCTGGTCGATCGCAATCTCGCCGGCGTGCCCAATCCCGCTCCGCTGTTCGTCTGCCTCGTCGCGTTCACGGGCCTGCTCTCCGGCCTGGGCTCGGCTGCAGCGAGCGCTGCGATCGCGATTGTCGGCTCGGCGGTCTTCTTCCTCGATCACCGCTCGACGCCCGGATATGACGAAGCCGACCTCTTACGGCTCGCCATGCTGTCGGCCACGGTGGGTGCGACCGCCGCGATTGCCGGACTGCTGCGACAGCGTCTGATCGACGCCTTTGCGCTGGAGCGCCTGCATCATGCGACCGCGGTGCGGCTGTCGGCCGCGCTCGATCAGGTCGACATCGGCATCGTGCTGCTCGATGCCGATACCCGCGCCGAGTTCATCAACCGCGCTTTCCGCAATTATTTTTCCCTACCCGACGAAAAGGCCGAGTCCCGGCCGCCCTTCATTGCGCTGATGTATCACGGCCGCGATATGGGCGCTTTCGAACTTCCCGCCGACGAGCTGAATGCCTTTATCGCGCGGCGCATGGAGATGATGCGTTCGGGCGATTCCACGCCGATCAACATCAACCTCGCCAACGGCCAGGTGCTGCGCTTTTCCTGCACCGCCCTGCCTGACGGGGGGCGCATGCTGAGCTACACGCCGGTGACCGACCTCGTTCGTCACGGCGACGATCCCGCCAACGCCGAAGACTTCCGTTCGCTGCCGCGCTCCGAGCACAGCCTCATCGGCGCCCTGCGCGCGGCCGAATAGCGGCCCGCTGCGGCATTGATCATTTGGCGCGGAGGCCCTAACGAGAGGCGTCCGGCTCCAACCTGCGAAACATTTCAGATGTCTGATCACCTGTCCGTCCGCTTCGTGACGCGAGGCGATTTCGAAAAATGGCTGCCGCTCTGGGACGGCTACAATGCGTTCTACGGACGCGCGGGCGCAACTGCGCTTCCGCCCGCGATCACCGAGCGAACCTGGTCGCGCTTCTTCGACGGCTATGAGCCGGTGCACGGCCTCGTCGCCGAAAGCGGCGACGAATTGCTCGGGCTTGCGCATTATCTGTTCCATCGCTCGACGACCATGATCGAGCCCATCTGCTATTTGCAGGATCTGTTCACGGCCCATGGCGCTCGCGGCAAGGGCGTCGGCCGGGCACTGATCGAAGCCGTTTATCGCGAGGCCCAGCGCGCAAGCTCTCCGCGCGTCTACTGGCAAACCCACGAGACCAACCGCACCGCACGGACACTTTACGACAAGATCGCCGAACACCAGGGATTCATCGTCTATCGCAAGCAGTTCTGAGGCCGATCGCGGCCTGTGGAAAACGCCGCCCCCGCCCAACGGCAGAGCGAAATGAGCCCCATTTTTCAGGCCGAACCCGCCTGTGGATAAATAAACCTGTCACCGGCGCGTAACAAAGCAGGGCTAGGTTGTCCCTGCGTCTGATCAGGCCCCCCGTCACAGATCAAGCGCCCAGCGGTCCCCGTCAGTCGCCGCGTCTGACCGGGGCCGCACTTTTTTTGGCCCTCCTTTTCGGGCGCGTGTTCTTTCCCGCGCCATCCCCCTCCCGCAGAGCAGCACGGCGTTGTCCTGGGTGGACCGCATCTTGCGAGCGGCGGATGGGCGCGCAACACTGCGGCGCCTACCCCTTCTGCGACAAGGACTTTTGATCCATGCAAATTCGCAATCTCGGCGGCTCGGGCCTGCGCGTTTCCGCAGTCGGCCTCGGCTGCAACAATTTCGGCCAGCGCACCGACCTCGAAGGTTCGCGCAAGGTGATCCACAGGGCGCTCGACCTCGGCATTACCCTGTTCGACACCGCCGATATCTATGCCGGCATGGGTGGATCGGAGACGGTGCTGGGCACGGTGCTCGGCGACCGCCGCAAGGACATTGTGCTGGCGACAAAATATTCCAAGCCGATGGCGACCGACGGCACCAGGCAGGGCGCCTCGCGCCGCTACATCATGAACGCGGTGGAGGCGAGCCTGAGGCGGCTGAAGACCGATTACATCGACCTCTATCAGCAGCACGACTACGATCCCCTGACGCCGATCGAGGAAAGCCTGCGCGCGCTCGACGACCTGATCCGGCAGGGCAAGGTGCGCTACATCGGCAATTCGAATTTTCCGGCCTGGCGCATCGCCGAGGCCGAGCATGTTGCGCGCGCGATCAACGCCAGCCGCTTCATCTCCTGTCAGGACGAATACAGCCTGCTGGTGCGCGATATCGAGAAGGACCTGCTGCCCTGCGCGCAGGAATACGGACTCGGGCTGTTGCCATTCTTTCCGCTGGCGAGCGGACTCTTGACGGGCAAGTACAAGCGCGGCGAAGCGGCACCCGCGGACACGCGTTTCGGCAAGGCGCCTGCCTTGCGCGACCGTTATGTCACGCCGCGGAACGAAGCGATCGTCGAGAAGCTGATGGCGTTCGCGCAGGCGCGCGGGCATTCGATGCTGGAGCTCGCCTTCTCCTGGCTTGCGGCCAGACCCCAGGTCGCGAGCGTGATCGCCGGCGCCACCCGCGTCGAGCAGGTCGAGGAGAACGTCAAGGCGATCGCCTGGACGCTCTCGCCCGAGGACATGGCGGAGATCGATGGGATCACGAAGTAAGAGATGTCGTCCCGGCCAACGCCGGGGACCCATGCCGCGGAATCCATCGGCAGCCCTCGCTGGCTGACGCTCTTCGCAACAACCCAGGGCTGTGGTTATGGTCCCGGCTCGCGCTCGCAAGTGCTCGCTTGGCCGGGACGACGGTAACTCCTTACGCAATCAACCCCTTCATCGGCCGAGTCGCGGCGCTGTCGGGGAAGACGGTCGATGCCAGCACGCTCTCGCCGATACCGAGATGATCGGCCAGCACGCCCTTGACGACGGCACGCAGATCGGTGGTCGGCGCGAGGTCTCGGCCCTGGTAAAGGCTCGCAGGCTTGAGCGTCGGCCAGTTCGCGATCACGCGACCGCCTTTGACGGCGCCGCCGGCGAGCAGCGCGATCGTGCCGGTGCCGTGATCGGTGCCGTCGGTTCCGTTGATGCGCGCGGTGCGGCCGAACTCCGTTGCTGCCACCACGACGGTGTCGCGCCAGCGCGGTCCCAGGCCGGTTTCGAATTCCAGCAGTGCGCCGTCGAGCCCCGACAACAATTGCGCAAGACGGCCGACCGAGCCGCCTTCATTGGCGTGCGTGTCCCAGCCGTCGAAGGCGAGTGCTGCGATCCGCGGGCCATCGTCGGCCGCCATCAGCTTGGCGGCGCCGCGCGCCACCTGCTGCATGGCGTTGATGCCGGTCTTTGGTCGCATGTCGTCGCTCTGCGCGACCTTCTCGAGCTGCAGTCCCTGCGACAACGCACTCGCCAGCGCGGGGTCGCGATGCCGATACAGAGCGACAAGCCGCGCCGCGGTATCGTCATCGGCCTGTGGCAGCGCCACCGGTGCCCAGCCGACGGTCGGAGCTCCACCGCGCAGCACCAGCGGCGCGGTCGGCCCTACCGCAAGCGCGCTCATCACGCGCTCGCCCCTTGGCAATCCTTCCAAAGCGCGGTTGAGCCAGCCGGATTGCACCCGGCCCGGCCCCGCATAGCCGCTCTCCAGCACATCCTGACCGTCGAAATGCGAGCGGTCGCGATAGGGTGTCGACACCGCGTGAACCACTGCCGCATGCTTCTCCCGATACATCCGCGCGAACTCGGGCATCGAGGGATGCAGCGCAAAGAAGGAATCCAGCATGATCGCGGGATGCGGCCCGTCGGCCGCGAGCGCAATCGAGCCGTGCAGGCCCGCATAGTCAGGGTCGCCGACAGGCGCAACGGTCGCAAGCCCGTCCAGCGCGCCGCGCAGGATCACAACGACGAGCCGCGGGTCGCGTCCGTCGGCGGCGCGGGCGAATTTCGGCAAATACGCCCAGGCGGCAAAGGCGGCGCCGCCGAGCAGCAGGCCGCGTCGCGTTGTCGACAGCGATGAGCGCCCTTCACAACATTCCATCGTCATCTCCTCTGGAATTCCGGCGACATCAGAAGCAGCGCGAGCGCCTGCTGGCGCGACTCCGCGTGATCGATGGTCTGCCGCGTCTCAGGCGAGGCGGCATCGGCAAATGCGAGTTCGAGCAGATCGCGCGGATCGATGTTGTTGCCGACGCGTGAGCCGGCCTGCGCTGCGATGTCGAGGCGGAGCTTCAAACCCTCGGGCGCGGCCCAGGCCGCATTGGTATCGGGAAAGCCGTTCGGCCCCGCCGGGGACCACAGCGGCTGGCCCAGCACGTTGAGGCCGTTGAGATAAAGGCTGGGATCTTCGGGCACGCGCGCAAGCAGCCGCCCGATTGCGACCAGATATTCGTAAGGCGAGCGCACCTTGGTGAGCGGCGCGCGCCAGGCGTCGTCGGAATCCAACAGTGCGGTGGCGAGCGCCTTGAGGTCGCCGTCGGTTCGCGTGAAAACATCCTGCAGCCTGGCGACTAGCGCCGGAGGCGGATCGTCGGCCACGAAATGGCGCACGAATTTGCTGGCGATGAATTTCGCCGTCGAGGGGTGGCGCGCGATATCGGACAGCACCGCCTCGCCCTGCGCGACGCCGTTCGCCTCATAGACCCTGCCGAGGACGCGCTGCGCGCCGGGCTGATGCGCGTTGGCATTGAACACAAAGCTGCCGGGCGGGCCGAGCACGCCTTGACGGCCGACAAAGGTCCATCCGGTGATGACGCGCGCGAGCGAGGTGACGTCGTCCTGCGTGTAGCCGCCGCCGACGCCGAGCGTATGCAGCTCCAGAATTTCGCGCGCAAGATTTTCATTGAGCCCGCGATTGCGATTGATTCCGGCGCGCGAGTCGGGTCCGAGCGATTGCTGGTTGTCGAGGAAGAACAGCATTGCGGGATGCTGCTCGACCGCTTTCAGCATGTCGGCAAAGCGGCCGAACACATGAGGGCGGATCGCTTCGCGCTCGAACGAGCCGGCCCACATCCGCGCCAGCGCACCCTTGTTGGCGGAGATGCAGAAATGGTTCGACCAGAACACGACGAGCCGCTCGGCGAAGCCGCAATCGGACAGCACCGCGCGTTGCAGGCGCGCAAGCGCCTCGGCCCGAAAGGTTTTCTGGATGACGTTGAGGGGCTGCGGAGGTTGCTGCGGCGGCTTCGGCGCGTTCGGCGACGCCACGACGTTCGGCTGCATCGCCTCGCCTGCAACCATCGCCGCAGCAGCGCCTGCACTCTCGCCCGGCTTCATCGCGGGCGACGTTTGCCCGGCGATGTCCTTGGCTGCAACATCGAGCGAGAGCCCGCGGCGCTGCGGTTGCTTCTGCTCCGCCGGCGGCGGAGCCTCCGGCGCAGGCGCGGCCGATTTGGCGGCCTGCTCGCGCGCCAGGCGCTGTTGTTCCTGATATTCGAACACCGTGACCGCCAGCGCGGGCGTCGACTGCAACCCCGGCACTTCCAGCAGCACGCCGTTCGGGCGGGCAAGTTCCGCCTTGACGAAGCCGCGCGGGTCGGAGGCCGCATTGAGGAAATCGCCGGAGGCGCCGCCACGCGCGCCGAAGCCGAACCGATTGAGCGCAACCAGCGCGGTCAGCGAATCGCGGGCCATCCGGTCTTCCTCTTGCGGCTTTCCCTATCGCACGGCGTTGCGATAATCTTTGCCTTGAGCGCGCGACTATACTGCCGTTGACGATGAACCCGACATGAAAAAGACGGTTCAACTTTCGTGTCCAACATGAAAAATCATTCATGAAAAATCGCACGGACGATGGCGGCGCGAGGCGCCTGACCTGTTGGCGCTGCGGGACCGAATTCGGCTGCGATCCGCTGGGTGACTGCTGGTGCAAGGAGGAGAGTGTGCGCCTGCCGATACCGGTTGCGGCCGAAGACTGCCTGTGCCCGGAGTGCCTTCGCAAGGCCGCGGAGCTTCAGACATCCGCACGCCGATGAGCCGCGCCTACACGGCGAAACCCGGCGATTTCCGGGCGAGGCCGTCGAAGGCATCGAGCAATTTCTCGCGCCAGGCATGGATCGGATCGCTGGCTTCGAGCAGGTGGAACGGACTGACCACGCGCGCCCACTGGAAT
>Ga0335077_10010666_pt1 | contig 11466 bp, 10 predicted proteins | sample Lox_Sample_31_FD_207151 | JGI IMG/M metagenome (GOLD analysis project Ga0335077, IMG submission 207151) | Soil microbial communities from Loxahatchee National Wildlife Refuge, Florida, United States - Lox_Sample_3.1 | ecosystem: Environmental > Terrestrial > Soil > Wetlands | place: USA...
GGGCGGCGCTGTTCGGCAGGCACAGGCCAACATGGCTCCCGCGCCCTGCGTCCCGGTCACGCAGGCCGGCCGCGACCCCCCGCACTGCGCCCCAGAGCGCCTCGTACGTCAGCGCCCGTCGCTCGGCGAGCGTCTCGTGATCGAGTTCGAGCACCGCGAGCCGCGCGCCGAACTTCGGGACCTGCTGCTCCAGCAGCCACCAGCCGGGCACATCGGGATAGGCGATGGAACGCGGCACGTGGGCGGGCCACACCGCGTGCCAGGGGCGAGAAGAGGCGGGGGCGGTCACGCGTGGGCGAGGCGCTCGACGACGGGCAGATGATAGCCGCGATCGAGCGCCGCCTGGTTCTGCTCGTGAAAGCGCGGGATCACCTCCAGCATGGTGGACCTCATCGCCACGTAGTCCATGCCGGCGACCCGCGTGACGGCGCCCAGCATGATCATGTTGGCGAAGAGCACGTTGTTGAAATGCTCCTTGGCCAGCTGGGTGGCCGGTACGGCGACATGCCGTTCCGGCTCGTCGGGACGTGTCTCCTCGACCAGCTCGGGATCGTACAGGATCTTGCCGCGGCAGAGATCGTAGAACCGCTTGTAGGCGGGCGCCGAGAACGCGACGAAGACGTCGGCGGCCTCCACCACGGGGCTGTCCACGTAGGTCGGGGAAATCACCAGCTGGGCGCGCACGTAGCCGCCGCGGGTCTCGGTGCCATGGCTCTTCAGCATGGTGACCCGATGCCCCTGCTTGATCGCGCAGAGGCCCAGGATCTGGCCCATCCGGATGACGCCCTGCCCGCCGAACCCGGAGATCAGGATCTCCGTTCGAATCTTCGCTGCTGTCATCGCTTCACGCCGCGCTTTTTGTCCGAGGGCGCCGGTGTTCTCGGGCTGCGCCTAGCCGCGCTTCGCCGCCATCTCCGCCTGCACCCGCGCGTTCACGTCCCGCATGATCTTCGAGAACTCCGGGCGGCTGTTGGAGGCATCGTGCTTGATGCCCGTCTCCCACGTGAAGTCGCTCTCGCTCCCGTCCGCCTTGCGCCCCTGGGTATGCTCGTAGATCCATTCGAGGTTCTTGAGCGTGTCCCGGGTGCCCAGCGCATACGCGCCGAAGTTCTCGTTGCACGGGAAGCGCACGTGAACGAACGAGAAGCCGTCGTTGCCGAGGGCCTTCTTGACGATCTTCACCGTCTGGTGCCATTGCGTGGCGGTCGTCTCCGCGACGAAGGTCGCGCCGGCGGCCTTGACCACATCGCACGGATCGAAGGACGGCTCTGCCATGCCGTACGGGCTCGAGTTCGTCACGTATCCTGCCGGGGTGGTCGGGGAGAACTGTCCCCCGGTGGACTCGTAACCCATGTTGTCCTCGCAGATCACGGTCACGCCCAGGTTACGCCGGGCGGCGTGGATGAGATGCGAGGTACCGATCGATGCCGCGTCGCCGTCGCCGACAACGATCAGGTACTTCTTGTCGGGCTGGGCCAGCTTGAGTCCGGTCGCCACGGCGAGCGCACGTCCGTGCGTGGCGCCGAAGTTGTCGCCGCCCCACGTGGCGAAGGTCTGGCGTCCGACGCAGCCGATGCCGGTGCCGAAGATCACGTCCTCCTGCTTCAACCCCAGCTCGTCGATCGCCTGGAGGAGCCAGTTCTCGATCATCCCGATGCCGCAGCCGTGGCAGGCCTTGGTGGGAATCTGACTCGGGCGCAGATATTTCGCGGCGAGCTTGTTCATGATCACCTGACCTCCGTCCAGATGTAGGGCAGCTCGGGGACCCGTCCCGTCCGGATCACGCCCTCGAGTCCGGCGACCACCTCGGCCACCGTGTGGAGCTCCGCGCTCTTGCCCATGAAGTGCACCTTCGCCTTGTCGGGAGCGGCGCGCATCACCTCGCGCACGAGCTGCCCGTCGTAGTTGAGCTCGCAGACCACGTAGTGCCGGTCCGCCGCGTACAGCTCGTCGAGGAATGGCCAGAGCGTGATGGGACGCACGAAGCCGGCACGCACGCCCCGCCGCCGCGCCTCGACCACTCCGGTCTTGACGGTCCGCGCATTCGCGCCGTAGGCCACGGCGATCACCTCCGCGTCCTCGAGCCCCAGGGTCTCGTAGCGCGTACACTCGGCGCGGTGGTGGCGAATCTTGTTCACGAGGCGGTAGGTCTGGGCCCACTGCGCCTCCATCTCCTCGATGTCGTAGCCTTCTTCCGTGTGGGTGTACGCGGACACGCAGACGCCGGTGCCGCGGCCGATCACGTTGGGCGCGACGTCGAGGTCCGCGCTGCCGACCGGGAAGAACGGCATCATGAGGTTCGACGTGCGCGGGACGACGAAATCGAGCGCGTCGCTATCCGCGGGGACGAACAGGTCCTCCCACATGTCCGAGACCACCTGGTCGGTGAGGATCGTGACCGGCGTACGGAAACGCTCGGCCAGGTTGAACGCGTCGATGGTGAGCCAGAAGGCCTCCTGGACGGAACATGGCGAGAGCACGATCGTCTCGAAGTTGCCGCCGTGGGTACAGTACCGCGCCACGTAGAATTCCCCCTGCCCCGGCGCGCCGGTGATGCCGCTGATCGGGCCCACACGCATCGCGTCCACGACCACCAGTGGAATCTCGTTGGTGACCGCCCAGCCATACGCATCGTGCATGAGCGTGTAGCCCGGTCCGGACGTGGCCGTCATGGCCTTGAGGCCACCCAGGCTCGCGCCGGCGCAGGCGTGCATGCCAGCGAGCTCGTCCTCGCACTGAACGTAGTAGCCGCCGACCTGGGGGAGACGCTTGGACATGTACTCGGCGATGTCCGTGGCGGGCGTGATCGGGTAGCCGGCAAACACGCGGCATCCGGCCGCGATGGCGCCCTCGGTCAAGGCGTACGTCCCCGCCTCGAGGAGCCGGCGGCCCGAGGTTGTCTGCCGCGCCCAGTCGGTCCAGGGTGCGACGAGGGTGCCGCTGCCGACTTCCAGGGTTGACGTCACAGGGATCCTCCCGCCGTGGTCAGTGCGGTCTTCAGCGACACGTCGATGCAGAAGTCCGGACAGATCTGGTAGCAGAGCATGCACCCGACGCAGTTGCCCTCGTGGGCCGTGTACATCGCGAACCAGCCGAGCCGGTTCGGGACCTTGCGCCACGCGAAGACGTCCACCGGACAGACCGCCAGGCAGAACCCGCATGCCTTGCACATGTCCTCGGCGAGGACGACGTCCCACTTGCCGGCGGGACCACGCGACGCCTTCTTGTCAGCCTTGAACAGCGGCATGCGCTACTCCGTCACTCCTCATCGAGCCGGCCATCTGCGGATCGCGTTCTCTTCGCCACTCCGGAGCACCGTCATCGGAGCGGTCATCGTGCGCCGGCCGGTCACACGATCTTAGTATAGACGCCGGGCGGGATCACGCGATAAACGGTCAGCGGCTGGGAAACGTTCTTGAAGGTCTTCTCGCCGAGGCTCTCCAGCACGAACCGGCTCTGGATCCGCTGAGCGGTCACGGGCCCCACGACGACATCGCCGCCCTCCGCGGATGCTGCCAGGCGCGCTGCCACATTCGTGGTCGGGCCGGTGGCGGTGAAGGTCCAGCGCTGGGAGCCCGCGGCCCCGAGCTTGGTCGCGCCCAGCAACGCCTCGCCGGTGTTGATGCCCATGTGGAGCTGGATGGCCGGGAACACGCCCGCGTACTCCTCGTTCAAGTCGATGGTCCGCTGGCGGATGGCCAGCGCGGCGCGCACGGCATTCCAGGGGTGATCCTCATCGGCTCTTTCCGGCTGTCCGCGGCTCGACCGCTGGAAGATCACCATGAGCCCGTCGCCGGCCGTCTCGTTCACGTCGCCGCGGTGCGCCTGGATGATCTGGAGGAAGCTCGAGAAGTACGTCTGCACCAGCTGGTTGAGTCGCTTGGGCTCGAGTTGTTCCGAGAGGCGCGTGTAGCCCGTGATGTCCAGGAAGAGGACGGACACCTCCTCGGTGCGCTTTTCCAGCGTGGTCGCCATCGGATCGCGCTCCAGCAGGTCCTTCACGGCGTCGGGGACGAACTTCGACAGCTCGCCCTTGAGCTGTTCGAGCAGCTCGAGCCTTTGGCGCGAGGCCTGCAAGTTCTCGAGCGCGGTGGCGAGCTCGGTGTTGCGCGTGGCCAGCTCCTGCTGGGCGCGGGAGAGGTGCGCGGTCATGTCGTTGAGCGCGCCGCCCAGCTCCCCCAGCTCGTCGCCCGATGTGGCCGGCGCCCGCGTCTGGAAATCGCCCTCACCGATACGTCGCGCCAGCCGGACGAGCTCATAAACCGGACGGACGACGACGTGTCGCATGGCGACGGCGAGCACACCTGCCGCCGCCACGATCGTGAGGACGCCGACCAGGATCTGCCGGTTGCGTTGCGCGCGCACCTCGGCGAAGACGGGTTCCATCGAGGTGGCCACACGCACCACCGCGCGCACGCGGCTCTCGGTGCCGTGACACCCCTGACACCTCTCCTGGTTCAGGATGGGCTGGGTCATGATGAAGAGCGGGACCCCGTTCACGGTCTCGAGGGATTCCTGGGGCTGCATCGTCTCGACGGCGCGGGTCAAAAGCGGGCCCGTCATCAGCCGGCCCGGAGCCCGACGCATCTTCTCGATGGAAGCGATCACGTCCTTCGGCAGCTCGGCCTCCTTGCTGACCTGGCGCAACGTCTCGAGGTCGGTGAACGCTTCGACGCCGTTCCTTCGGTAGACCGTGAGTCCCTCCACAGGCGAGCTGCTCTTCAAGTCCTGGATCAGGCCGCGCGTGATGTCGGGCCGCTCCTGGAGCATGGCCGTCTCGATGCTGGCCACGACCGCCGCGATGAGACGGCGGGTGGCCCGCTTGTTCTGCTCGACGAGCAGATCGCTTTCGCGCTGGATGGTCAGGAGGGTGGACGCTCCGAACCCGATGATCAGCACGAGGACGATGACGATCGCGATCTTGGCGGTGAGGCGGAGCCGCGGCATCCTGAGTCCGGTGAGAAGGTTGGCCTATCGTCCCGTGGGGGAATGACGGTCTAGCCGGACGGCACATGTCGTTGACGTCATGGGACCGAAGCTACCGCCTGCCCGAGGAATGCGCCAATGCTTTTTTCCATCCGACACGTTAACCTCGATCTTCGTCCCTCCGGGACCGTGACATGCCGGGGTAGGCCTCGCGTTGAGCATCGTCATGCCCTACCCACGCCGTCGGCGCGTTGACACGTCGAAGCCCGGTTCGTATCCTGCTACCGTCATGTCGTGGTCGCCGGCCTCGCTGGCCGATTCGCCGCCGCGCCCTCGGTGTCACTTCGCTCCGGAGCCTGCGCCCTGATCGGCGGGGTGCTGTTCGACTTCGGCGGCACCCTCGACGCCGACGGGATTCCCTGGAAGACACGCTTCTTCCAACTCTGCCACGCGGAAGGCCTCGTGGCGGACGCGGAGCGCTTCGATCGGGTGTTCTACGCGGCGGACGATGCGCTCGTCGGAACCATTCCCGCGACGCTTCCCTTTCGTGACACGGTGGATCGGCTCGCCGCGGGCGTGACGCGCGCGCTCGGGGGCAACGAGGCGGTGCACGCGCGCATCGCGGGCCGCTTCGTCGACGAGGCGCTCGAGCGCCTGCGACGCAACCGCCCGCTCCTGGCGCGCCTGAGCCGCCGGTATCGCCTGGGGATCGTCTCCAACTTCTATGGCAATCTCGTCACCGTGTGCCATAATGTGGAAATTCATGCGTTCTTCAGCGTGATCGTCGATTCAGAGCGGGTCGGATGCTCGAAGCCGGACCCGCGCATCTTTCAGAACGCCCTCGACGAGCTGGGGTTGGCGCCGACCGATGCCGTGTTCGTGGGGGATTCCTTGCCGCGCGACATGGCAGGGGCTCGGGCCGTCGGGATGCGCCACATCTGGCTGGTCGGCGAGGCGGCCCCCGGCGTGCCGTGCTGCCCGGACGATCGCGTGCTTCATTCGCTCGCAGAACTGGAGGGAGCGCTGACGTGAAAGAGGCGGTCGAGCTCGGAGGTGGCATCATCGCCGCCGGAGAAGGCAGCCGGCTTCGCGGCGCGGGCTTCGCAGCGCCGAAGCCGCTGGTCTCCGTCGCGGGCGTGCCACTCATCGCGTCCGTGATCGGAAACTTCGTGGCCGCCGGGATCACGTCGCTCCGGATCATCGTGAACGAGCGCGAGCAGGACTGCGCGGACTTCGTGCGGTCGCGCTTTCCCGCCATCGACGCGGAGATCATCGTGAAGACGACCGCCTCGTCGCTGGAGAGCTTCCGTGAGGTCGCCGGGGCCGAGGCTGGCGGCCGCATGCTGGTCTCGACGGTCGACGCCTGGTGCCGGGAAGCGGACTTCGTGCGCTTCGTGCGGTCCGCGTGCCGGCGTCCATTCGAGGCCACGGTGCTCGCCGTCACTCCGCTGGTCGCGGACGAAAAGCCGCTGTGGGTCGACGTGAACGACGACGGGCGAGTCACGGCGCTTGGTGGCTCCTCCGGACGACTGGTCACGGCCGGGATGTACCTGGTATCGAGCCGGGTCCGCCGCACCCCACCGCCCCCGGGATTGGGACGTCTCCGCGACTACCTCGGGTGGCTCCATCGATCGGGTGAGCCGATCTACGCCGAAGTCGTGGACACCGTCGTCGATGTGGACCGCGCGGAAGACGTGGCGCTCGCCGAAGCGCTGGCCGCGGAGCGAACATCATGACCTGTGGGGATACGGGAGGTATCGACGCGTGAAGGATCTGTCCTGCTGGGGCATCTTTCGAGAGCAGACCCATTCGCCAGGCCGCGAAACCGACGACACGGAGATCCTGCGGCTGACCGCCAAGCATTTGGAGGCGGTGGGATTCCCGGTGGATCTCAAGGCGGCCGAGGAACTGGGGCACCTCACCGAATCCCGGCCGCGATGCGTGTTCCTGATGTGCGAGGACGTTCCGGTGCTGCGACAGCTGCGGGACTGGCAGGCCGAGGGCGTGTGCACGGTCAACGACCCGCTGGCGGTGCTGAACACGTACCGCGATCGGATGATCCAGCACTTCGCCGAAGCCGCCGTACCGTTCATCGAGAGCCGGATCGTCTCGACCGCGGAACCTCACCCGGCACTGGCCGCGCCCGTCTGGGTCAAGCGCGGCGACGTCCACAACACCCAGGAAGGCGACGTGGTGTTCGCGACCAGCGAGGACACGGTCCGCTCGGCGCTCGGGAAGCTCGCCGAGCGAGGAATCCCGCGCGCGGTGCTGCAACCCCACGTCGAGGGTGACCTCATCAAGTTCTACGGCATCGGCCTCGGGGAGCCCGACGGAGAGCCGCCCTGGTTCCGCTGGTTCTATCACAAGGGACAGCGCGTGGCGGGCCATCCGTTCGATCCACGCGAGCTCGCGCGGCTCGTGCGGCGCGCCGCCGCCACCCTAGGGCTCGAGATCTATGGGGGCGACGTCATCGTCACCGGGAGCGGCAACGTGGTGCTCCTCGATCTCAACGCATGGCCGAGCTTCGCGCTCTACCGTGATGAGGCCGCGGTCGCGATCGCCCAGTACCTGACGCTCCGTTTCCGCGGGGGCTCGTGATGTCACTACGCGAGCCCGGTCCGCGGTCGCGGCAGATCGTCGAGCAGGAGCGGCGCCACATGGCGCCGGGGCTTCAGTCCTTCGCCCAGTACGCGGGGCTGGCCATGGCGCGAGGCGCCGGCGCCATGCTCTACGACGAGGACGGCAACGAGTACATCGATTTCATCGCCGGCATCGGGGTCGGCAGCGTCGGTCACTGTCACCCGCACTATGTCGAGACGCTGAAGCGTCAGGTGGAGCAGCTCACGTTCGGCAGCTTCACCACGGAGACGCGCGCGCGCTTTCTGGATCTGCTCAGCACGCTGACGCCCGAAGGGCTGACGCGTATCCAGATGTTCTCGGGTGGCGCCGAGGCGGTGGAGGCAGCGCTCAGGCTGGCCAAGGCCGCGACGGGAAAGCACGAGGTCATCGGCTTCTGGGGCGGATTTCACGGAAAGACCGGGGGCGTGCTGGGCCTGCTCGGCAGCGACTTCAAGCATCACCTGGGACCGTTCATGCCGGGCCAGTACCTCTCGCCCTACGCGGATTGCTACCGCTGTCCCCTCCGACTCCGCTACCCCGAGTGCGGCATCGCATGCGCCGATTACCTGCGCGACGTGATCCGCCACCAGACGGGCGGGGAGATCGCCGCGATCATCGTCGAGCCCATCCAGGGCACCGCGGGCAACGTGGTCCCGCCCGAGGGCTTCCTGCGCCGCGTGCAGGCCATCGCGCGCGAGCACGGGGCTCTGCTGATCGTCGATGAGATGCTGAGCGGCTTCGGGCGGACCGGAACCATGTGGGGCGCCGAGCACGACGGCGTCGTCCCCGATGTGATGACGGTCGGCAAGGGCATGGGCGGCGGGTTCCCGCTGAGCGGTGTCGTCTCCACCGACGAGCTGACGAGCCGGAAGCCGTGGTCCAATCCGAGCGCCAGCTCGTCCTCGTACGGCGGCAATCCCCTGGCGTCCGCCGCTGGCCTCGCGGCGCTCCAGATCATCGTCAAGGAAGACCTCGTCAAGAATGCCGACCGGGTCGGGCGCGCCATGCTGGCCGCGCTCGAAGCGATGCAGGAAAAGCACCGGGCGATCGGACTCGTGCGTGGCAAGGGCCTGATGCTCGGCATCGAGCTGGTCCGCGACCGGAAGAGCAAGGAGCCCATCCAAAAGGAGTTCACGCGGACTTTGTATCAGGAATGCCTGCGGCGCGGACTGGTCGCCATGACCTATTCGCCCGCCGTTCGCATCAATCCGCCGTTGCTGATCCGCGAAGAGACCGCGCTCGCCGGCCTGGCGATTCTGGACGAGGCTCTGACCGCCGCGAGCCGCGCTCACGGTCTCTCCTAGCGCATGCTTCGGGGGGGCATCATCGGCCTTGGCAACGTGGCGCTGCGCGCGCACCTGCCGGGGTGGCACTCCCGGCGCGACGTCGAGGTCGTGGCGGCGACCGATGTCGACCCGGCCCGCGAGTCGCTCTGTGCTCGGCACCTGCCCGGAAGCCGCTGGTACGCGACCGTCGAACGGTTGCTGGACGACGCCGACCTCGACTTCGTCGACATCTGCACACCGCCATCGAGCCATGCCACGCTGATCCGCGGAGCGCTCGCCCGAGGACTCCACGTCCTCTGCGAGAAGCCGCTGGTTCGATCGCCCGCGGAGCTGCACGCCCTGGTGGAGCTGGCGGCCAGCAATGATCTCGTGTTGCATGCGGTGCACAACTGGCATCACGCGCCCATCGTCCGCCAGACGCGAGAGCTCGTGGCCGGTGGCGCCATCGGGCCCATGGCCGAGATGACGTGGCAGACGCTCCGGACGCGGCCGGCGGCGGTGGCCCAGGAGGGCGGCGACAACTGGCGCGTCGATCCGGACATCGCCGGGGGCGGCGTCCTCACGGATCACGGGTGGCACGTGACGTACATCCTGCATCGCTGGATCGGCGCCATGCCCGTTGCGGTCAGCGCTCGCCTGGAAACGAGACGGCACACGGGCTTCAACGTGGAGGACACGGCGAGCCTCCGACTCCGGTTCCCCGACGCGACCGCGGAGGTGCTGCTGACCTGGGCCTCCGACCAGAGAAACAACTGGGCGCGACTCACCGGCACGGAGGGCACGATCGAGATCCTGGACGACACGCTGTTCCTCCGGAACGCGCAGGGAGAGCGTCGCTGGTCGTTCGCGGCCGGGCTCTCCGACGGCTCGCAGCACCCCGAATGGTTTCATGCCGTCGCCGATCAGTTCATCGACCTGGCGACGGGCGAATCGACCGACGAGACCAACCTCAACGAGGCCTCACTCTGCGTCGCCGTCGAGGCCCTGGCCCGCGAATCTCATCGTCGAGACGGCGAGGAGCTGCCGCTGTCCCTGGTCGCCTCGTTCGGACGGCGGCGCCAGAGCTATCCGTCTGACCGGGGCACCGTCCTTGCCGAAGAGGCTCCCGGGGCCGCGCTCATGATCGAACGCGATCGTGGCAACGAGGGCAATTAGCTCGTCATCGCCTCCTGAATCGCCATGATCGGCTTCTTGGACGTCGTCCTCCGCGGTCTCGCCTTGAGCGGTCAGGCCATCGTCATTGGTGGCATGTTCTTCGCCGTGCTGGTGCTCCTGCCGGCATCCCGGCAGGAGGCGACATGGGCCGGCCGCGAGCGTCGGACGCTCCTGCTCGTCGCGATCGGCGCCGCCATCGTGATCCTGGCTCAGGCCACCTCCGTGGCCTTGCAGCTCGGGACGCTGGTGCACGAGCTGGGCTCACCCGTGGAAGCGGCGCTGGTCACCGGGTACTTTCGCGCGAGCATCGCGAAGATCGTGATCGCTGCGCTCGTGGTGGCGGTCAGTCTCGCCATACGTCGGCGGCGCGATCCACGCCAAGGATGGCCCATCGTCATCGGTCTCGGTGTGCTCCTGGCCCTGGGGGCAGCCTGGACAAGCCACGCCGCCGCCAGGCTGGAGCACCGCGCGCCGTTGCTTGCGCTCGACGCGCTTCATCAACTGGCGGCCGGTGTCTGGATCGGGGGACTGTTGCATCTGATCGTCGCGGCGTCCCCGGATCGGGGTCATCCCTGGCCGGGCGTCTTGCTCCGCCGCTTCTCCGCCACCTCCTTTGCGGCCGTCCTGATCCTGTGCGCGTCGGGTGCCGGCCTCGCGTTCTACTACATCGACGGCTGGCGGGCCGTACTCGGCACCGGTTACGGTCTCATGGTGCTGACAAAGGTGGTGATGCTCGGCGGTCTCGCGCTCCTCGGCGCCACGAACTTCTTCGCCGTGCGGCGCCTGGCGGCGTCGCCCGACATGTCCCTCGTCCGGCTCAGACGCTTCGTCGAGGTGGAGCTCGGCGTGGGGCTCACCGTCTTCTTTGCCGCGGCGTCCCTGACGTCGCTCCCGCCAGCTATCGACGTCGTGACCGATCGGGCGACGCCGGCGGAGGTCGGGACGCGGTTCACGCCCCGGTGGCCCAGCTTCAAGTCGCCGTCCATCGATGCTCTCCCAGTGGCAGACCGCGAGGCGCCGCGAACCGACGAGGATCGCGCGTGGTCCGAGTACAACCACCACGTCGCCGGCCTATTCGTGCTCGCCATGGGCGTCCTGGCCATTCTCAACCGCCTCGGCGTCCGCGGGGCGCGCCACTGGCCTCTCGTCTTCCTCGCCATGGCGGTCTTTCTCCTGGTGCGCGACGATCCCGGCTCGTGGCCGCTCGGACCGCAGGGATTCTGGGAGGGCTTCACGTACGCCGAGGTGCTCCAGCACCGGCTCTTCGTCCTGCTCGTGGTGGGCTTCGGAGTCTTCGAGTGGATGGTGCGCACCGACCGGCTTCTGTCACCGAGGTGCGCCCTCGTGTTTCCCGTCCTCTGCGTCGTGGGCGGGGGCCTGCTCCTCACCCACTCGCACGCCTCCCTCAATCTCAAGGCGGAGTACCTGATCGAGGTGACCCACGCCCCGCTGGGCGTGGTGGCGCTGATGGTCGGATGCG
>Ga0335077_10010669_pt1 | contig 11465 bp, 9 predicted proteins | sample Lox_Sample_31_FD_207151 | JGI IMG/M metagenome (GOLD analysis project Ga0335077, IMG submission 207151) | Soil microbial communities from Loxahatchee National Wildlife Refuge, Florida, United States - Lox_Sample_3.1 | ecosystem: Environmental > Terrestrial > Soil > Wetlands | place: USA: Florida...
GCCTACCGACTTGCCGGGCGCCAGCACGACGAATCCGGACTTCATCGTGACTGTTTCCGGCGGACCGCTGAGAACAGGCGTTACATCTCTCCCATCCGATCGCAATGCGATCACCTTGGCCTGAGGCTCCCAATTTAGCGGCTGCGAAGCGAGGGCGGTATCACCATCTACCGTCGCGATGAAACAAAACAGCAACATGGCTAACCGAGAACTGTTCATTAGCACCTCATTTGGAACGGACCGTACTCACTCAATGCTAAGATTATCCGTCTTATCGCCCCCACCATGCTCCAGGAAAAAAATTACTGGCTTGATACCGTGAATATTCCCGCCGGCGAGAGCGGGGACTTGCCGGAGACGGTCGACGTGGCGATTGTCGGCAGCGGCGTGACTGGACTTTCCGCCGCGAGGGTGCTCGCGAAGCGTGGCGTCAGGGTTGCCGCTTTGGAAGCTCAAACCCTGGGTTGGGGAGCAAGTTCGCGCAATGGCGGCATGGTGCTTACGGGAATGAAGTTGCCAGTGTCCACCCTAATCTCACGCTACGGCCGCGAAAAAGTTCAGCGCATGTACGCCGCTTCCATAGCCTCTATCGATTGCGTGGAGCAGATCGTTCAACAAGAGCAGATCGATTGCAACTTCTCCCGTTGCGGCCATCTCGAAGTGGCATGCAAGCAGGCGCATTTTGACGGCTACGCGAAATCAGCGGAGTTGATTGAAAAAGAATTCAACCACAAGCTGCGCGTGATCAATCGGGGCGATCTGCGCAACGAGATCGGTTCAGATATTTACTATGGCGGTCTGGTCGATGAACTCAGCGCTGGTTTGAATCCGGCGCGTTACGTTGCGGGGCTGGCGACAGCAGCAAAGCGCGCCGGGGCCGCACTATTTGACCACACTCGAGTAGAAACCATGCAGCGCGAGAGTGACAATGGCGGGCAGAGATTTCGCCTGCGTACATCCAAGGGCAGCCTTCTTGCGCGAGATGTGCTTCTTGGTAGCGGGGCTTACACCACCAACGCCAGTCCTGCATTACGCAAGAAAATTATCCCGATCGGTTCCTACATCATTGCTACAGAAGCGCTAACCGAAGACCTGGCCCGGGGCTTAAGCCCGAAAAACCGCATGATCTACGACTCCAAACACTTTCTTTATTATTACCGGCTCACTCCGGATCGCCGCATGCTGTTTGGCGGGCGTGCCGCATTTTTCCCCGAAACCGAAAACACGGTGCGCAAGAGCGCGGACATCCTGCGCCAGGGAATGATCAGCGTCTATCCGCAACTGCGCGACGCCAAAGTCGAATTTGTCTGGGGCGGAACTCTCGACTTCGCTTTTGACGTTATGCCTCACACCGGACGAATTGACGGTATGTACTATTCCGTCGGATATGCCGGGCACGGTGTTGCCATCGGCACCTACTTGGGAACGAAGCTCGCAGCTATAATCTGCGGCGAGCCCAACGACATCCCTTTTGACGCGATTCCTTTTCCCAATCCCCCAATGGGTCTTCGCAGCGGTCACACCTGGGCCCTGCCCTTAGCCGGCGCTTACTACAAGTTTCTCGATTGGGTCAGCTGATCGAGTCTCGTACTCACAGCCGCTCCTTCAGTTTCCTTTCGTATCTCGCCCTCATTTCCCTCATGAACAAATACGCAACCGGTCCAAGCAATATCGCCACCGGCCCCCACCGCAAAGCAAAGCGATCGCTGCCCAGCAACGCGACACCAGCCATGACCACTGGCGCGCCGACAACATAAAGCAGTCCTGCCCGACCCCACGGAATGCGGAACGGTCGCGGCAGATCGGGCAAAGACCTCCGCAACTTCCATGCAGCAAGCACCGTCATCACCGTCGTTGCAATCCGCAACCACATGTAGACGGTGATGAGCTGAACCAGAGTATGGAACGCCAGCAGCCCATAAACCGCACACGAAAGTAGAATCGCGATCCAGGGTGTGCCGAACCGCGCATGTTTCGCGCTCAGCACCGGTGGCAAATACCCATCTTCAGCCATGGCGAATGGCATGCGCGTGCTGGTAAGCACGGTTGCGTTAAGGATCGATGCGTTCATGACCGTCGCTGCCAACGTCATCCAGAATGCCAGCCAGCCTCCGCCGATCAGCTGCGCCGCATCGGAAAAATACCGTGTGTGCCACTCCTGCCAATTCCCCAGCGCGGCCAGCGATAGCATCGTTGGCAAAAAGTACGTCGCAATTGATAGTGGCACCACAATCGCCAGCGCCATCGGATAACTGCGCTGCGGATTGTCCACTTCTTCGGCCACGGTCGAGAGCTGTTCGTAACCGGAATAAAGCCAAAGCCCAAGTGCGAGTCCCACGCCAAAAACCTGGAACAGCGGAACATGCGGCGGGATTAGCGGCGTGAACGGATTGTGTCGCCACTTGGTCGCGGCGATGGCGCACAGAACCGCGACTGGCGATAGCGCGAAAATCTCCAGCGCTGTTGCCACGACTCCCACCATTTGAATGCCGCGCACATTCACATACGCAATCAGGGCAACCAGGCCCAGAGAGACGACGTAATGTCTCCAACCGAAGATTTGCGGAAAGAAAAAGCTTAGATAGTCACTGAAGAGCACCGCATAGGCGCTACCGAGGATGAAGGACGCACTCCAGTTCCACCAGCCTGCGAGGAATCCCCAAAAGTCTCCGTACCCGGCCCGAACCCAGCGATAGAAGCCGCCCTCAACCGGAAAAGTAGTGGTAAGTTCCGCTGCCACCAACGAAACTGGAATACACCAGAAGAATGGCAGAATCAGGTGATACAGCAGCGTCAGCCCCGGGCCGCTGTTGGTGACCTGATCCTCCAAGCCAAACGGCCCTGCAGTCGTGTACGAGTACATCACAAACACGAATGCCAGGAGCCCTGCTTTTCGTCCTTGCGAGCGCTGGGTTGAACTGGGCTGCGTTGGGGCGGCCATTCAAAGACCGCATCAGTTGTAAAGGAAACTCCCTCATCCCGCAAACGAAGCAGCCTGAGTCGGGAAGTACGGCCCGGTTTCTTATCTCACGCCATTGTGGATCTTGGCTATGTGCTGCGCGAGTACCCGCCGAATCTTATCGGACCGCCGCATCCCGTTCGCTACCAGGCTCACGTATGACGGACTCACTCCGAGGTCGTCAGCAACACGCGCATACAGCCCAAGGTGCAGTTTATGAATGTGCAGGAGATGCTCTTCATTCAGTTTGCTTTTCGGTTTTTTCCCATTCGTCCCCACCATCCGTCCCCCCAAAAAAGGCAGCTATATCAGAGATACAAGATCCCAATTTACTTTACCGATGCTGCACGTCTCTTGGCTGTGATTTATGTCACAAATTGTTGTAACTGGCGGGCACAGTCCGGACAATCATCGCATCCACATGTTGTTCGCTTATGCTTACGCTGCGCGCAGCCCACAGCTTGAATTCGCATCTAAAACGGGCCACACTGAATGTGAGTTGCTACGCAATATTTAAGGAGATGTTATGGCTTCCCAGGTAGAAGAGACGGTTCGTCAGCGCATGAACTTCGCCCCTGCCGATTTCAATCCTGAAAGAGATCTCCCCAAAGGCTTTCTTGAGTTTCTTTTGCCCTTGCACAAACAATTTACCCCGTCGCAAAAAAAGCTGGCGGCGAAACGTGCCGAGGTCCTGCAAGCGTCTCATCGTGGCAAGCATCCCAATTATTTGCCTCCTTCGGAAGCGACCACGACCGATTGGCGCATTGAAGTGCCCGATTGGTGTGCAGATCAGCGCAACCAGATGACCGGTCCTGCCGACGATGGTGAGTTAACCGTGAAGCTGCTGAATTCAGGCTCACCCGCCGTCATGATCGATCTTGAAGACTCAACCGCCAACACCTGGCAGAACATCATGCTGGCGGTGAGAAATACGATCGCCTCCTACAAATACGAACTTGGCTACTACGATCAGAAACGCAAAAAACAAGTTGCCGTCCAGCGTTCCAAAACCGTGACCTGGGTGCGTCCGCGCGGATTGCATCTTTCTCAAGGCGGTGTCCTGAAACACGAACTCATCTCAGCTTCGCTCTTTGATCTCGCCTTGATTTGGTATCAGATCGATCCCGCATGGCTTCCGCACAATTTCTCCGTCTACATTCCCAAGAGTGAATCCGCAGAAGAGGCCTTCTGGTGGCGCGATCTGTTCCAGACCCTCGCTAAAACCAAGGGCCTGCCCAAGGACTACATCAAATGCATGGCATTGGTTGAGGCACATCCGCTGGCCTATCAGATGGAGGAATTTCTTTTCAACTTGCGTGACCATTGCCTCGGCCTGAACCTTGGCCGCTGGGATTACATGGCATCGCTGATCGATTTCATGTTCGAAGAGCCCAACTGGATTCTCCCCGACCGCAACACGATCCCGCACGATGTGCCCTTCTTTCAGAATTTTCGCGTGCTGATGCCTGAGATCTGCCACAAACACGGTGCCCACGCGATCGGAGGCATGACCGCGCTTTATCCCAGCCGCACCGACGCTGAGCTCAACGCGCGCGCACTTAAAGTTCTAAAAGAAGACAAGAAGAACGAGGCGGACTGTCTCATGGATGGTGCCTGGACCGGGCACCCCGATCAAAACGAAATTGCCGTGGCGCAGTTTCCGCATCCAAATCAAATTTCAAAACGGCTGAAGCTTGCTAGCGCACATCTGGATCTCCGTCCAGTACCCAAGGGAGTAGGAAAGACGACCCTAGCAGGTACGCGTGCGGCCGCGCGGACCGTCATTCGCTATCGTAACGGAGTGTTGAATGGCAAAGGCGCCAGCCTGCTCGATGGCTACATGGAAGACTTGGCGACTGACCGCATTTACCGGCTGATGATCGCGCAACGCGTGCGCCACAAGGTGCGAGTTTCTGGCGACGACGGCAAGGCGATTGACCATACACCCGAACTGGTGACTCGCGTGTTCGATGAAGAGCTGGCGAGGATCCAGCGCGATCTTCCGTCCGAGATCGACCGCAAGGCGGCCGCCACATTACCCGAAGCACGCCGGATCGCACAAGAGATGATCGTCCAGGGTCACCACTCGCCCGTGTAAAGCCCTCGTAATTGGGTTCGGAAGGGCTCCGCGGCAGCCTCGCCACTAACCTCGTAGTGAGCAAGCACAGTTTCAGTTGTCATCCTGAGTCGAAGGATCCCGGCATCGTTGGTATATTCGTCTTGGGTAGGGCACGGCTTTAGCCGTGCCAACCAGTCCATGTGATTGAGGGAGGCACCGGTCAGGCGCAATGGCACCAGAGCAAAACGCGCTGTGCGAACAGCGCTCCGCCAGGATATAGCACCCGGTAATCGGCAGGCGCTTTGAAGAATCCGCCTGATCGTTTTTTTTAGACATCGATAGTGACAACTTGCTGTGCCCGAGAGCACAATAAGCAGGATCATTTTTCGGGCCCTTGGGTTCTGCCGTTTCATCTCAAATCGAAGGAGCGCTTGCACATGAGGTTTAGCAAATTGCAAATTTCACTGATCGCATTCGCAATGTTTCCGTGCTTTTCTGTTCCACAGCGTGCGCTGGCCGAAGACGGCGCCGCAACCTACAAAGCCAAATGTGCTGCCTGCCATGGCGCTGAGGGTCAGGGCAAGGTTGGTCCCGCTTTGAAAGGTACAAGCCTCAGCGCTGACCAGATTACCGATGTGCTCACAAAGGGCAACGACGCTAAAAAGGCACCGCATAAAAAACCGCTGAACGGCCTCAGCGCCGACGACGCCAAAGCGGTAGCCGAATACGTAAAGGGCCTCAAGTGATATCAGGAGGAGCGGCGGCATCGTCACCACGATGATATGCCGCTCCATCCCTAGCCTGCATGGCCCAAACCTCATTCGTGACTACTATCACTGCTAGACGAGCCCAAGCATGCTTATGCTAGAAGGGTGTCCGCTTTTCCCGTCATGGCGGCTGAGTTCTCCCAGTTTTCGCCAGATCAGTTGCGCGGCGCCGTGCGATCTTTCCTGCCTCCAAATGCGTCTCCCGCTGAGCAAGTCAGCGCTATTGAAGCTGCCCTGAACAGTCCAACTGGGCAATCGTTACGTGATGCGATGGCGCACTGGATCGTTGACGAAATCGTTCCCGTCCAATACCTGGTCCCACAGTCCTATTCAAGATGGCGTGCCCCAGTTCGCGATTGCATGATCTTTGTAGTCTCGCGTATCTCGACTGCACGGCTCGCTCCGAAACTTCTCGAGCAACTCGAACTGCCTCTCAGCACCTCGCCCGAAACTCGGCTTTTGCGGCTGATTGCGAAAGTCCCCGGCCTTCAAAAGCTGGGACAAGTCATCGCGCGAAACCAGCACCTCCGTCCGGCCCTGCGTAACGCCCTTGCTCGCCTCGAAAATGGAATCCGCGACGTTCAGCCAAAAGAAATACGTGACATTATCGAGCGACAGCTAGGTGATCGACTCCAGAACTATGAAGTTAAGATCGCCTCCACTATCCTTTCGGAAGCAAGCGTCAGTGCGGTGGTTCGCTTTATTTGGCGTAATCCCGACAGCCACAAACGTGAACGCGGCGTCTTCAAAGTTTTGAAGCCTCATATTCCGCAATATTTTGCGGAAGATATGGATTTTTTGCAGGCCTTAGCGCAACACTTTGGAGACCGCCATCACAGCTACGGTTTTCCGCGACATCTCATTCCTGATACCTTTAACAAAGTTCGACGCTTGCTGCAACACGAGGTGAATTTCGCCCGCGAGCAGAGGACGTTAGTTGAGGCCGCAAATTTGTACCGCTCCATGCCCGGCGTCCGCATACCAGGCTTCCTCAAGCCGCTTTCAACGCCAACAATCACGGCCCTGACCGAAGAGCGCGGTATCAAGGTCACAAATGCCGCGGCTCGCCTACCCGCAGCATGGCGGCGACGCATCGCGGAGCACCTTGTGCAGGCCCTCATCGCCGTGCCGCTTCTGTCTGCGCAGGAGGACGCCATCTTTCATGGCGATCCCCACTCCGGCAACCTGCTTTATGACCGGCACACCGGCACCTTAACCATCCTCGACTGGGCATTGCGAGAGCACCTCAGCCGCGATCAGCGAAGACACCTTGCGTTGTTATTCCTGATGTTGAGCCTGAGAGATACAACTGGCGTGAGCAATGAAATCCTGGCTCTTAGTCAGGAACGTGTTCCTGAGCGTTCAAGCCGCGCCTCGGCAGTTCGTGAACTCGTCAAACGCTTCATTGACGAACTGCCTGTAAACAGATTTCCCAGTGGTGCCGACACGATGAAGCTGTTGGAACGCGTTGCGCTGAAAGGGATCAAATTTCCTGGGCCGCTCGTCATGCTCTCGAAAGTTATGTTCACCCTCGATGGGATTTTGAACGACATTTCCGGGTCCAACACTGGGATGGGTTTCACCCTGGCGCGTCACATCGCACAGCGTTGGATCACCGATCGCACCGCGTTTCGTTCACCGCTGAAAACACGCGACTGGATCACTCTGCAGTGCAGCGCACTACTCTACACCGGTCGTTTGTGGCTGCAGTGCGAGCAGGGCATCCTTGACCGTTTGCTGCCGAGCGCCGCATCCCCGGAACGGTGATTGTCCCTGGTCAAGCAAATCATTCCGCGCTTAATCACATTATCAAATCACGACTATGAATATTTTGATCTTCCGCTAGGTGCGATGTGCAGTTAGGCTGTTCAAGAGCGGGTGAGCCATGAAGCGATCTAAGCATACGACGATCAGGTGCGGTGAACGAACCGTGGGGCGCCGTAGTGGCGAGATGCGGGAGTCGGTTCATCAATTTCGAGCGGCATTGAAGTCGCTGTATCAATTCCAGGCGAGCCGTTCCCACGCGGATAAAGATCTTCCCATCTCCTTAGAGCTCATCCTGCTCGGTCTTGGCTATGAACGGAAACTGGTCGAAATGCTAAGAAACCAGCAAAGCCGCTGAGGTCGCGGCCATCCCGGTATCCAGACGATTTGGACTCTGCAACGCAATTGGTTCAGATGGAGCTGGATCACCAGCCAGAGTTCGTACCAACCCTGCTCGGCGTTGCCACCATCCTTTGAATGTCTGGCCTGAGATGTGCCGGATTTCCAGCCAACCCCATGTGCCGCACCCAAAAGGTGGCCGCTCGAACTGCACCTCCACGCATCGGGTGTCCACCCGCAACCCTGTTGCGAATGCCTTGAGAGCGCTTTCCTTCGCGCTCCACAGCAAGGACGAAAACAGATCGCGTTCACCAGCTTCAGATATGATCGATTGCTCTCTAGCTGTGAAATAGTCGGCAATAAAGGCAGGGCTGTGCCTCTCAACGATCTCAAGATCACAGCCAAGCGCTACAGAACTTTCCGCAATCGCGCACATCGCCGTCCCGCCTCGATGGCTCAGCGAAATGGAAACCCGCGCACGTTGGTAGTCAATGAATACTTCCGGCGCTCCAGACGGGGCAGATCGTATCTCAATTTCTCTGAGCGAGTGACGCTCGACTGCAAGGCCAAGGTACCTTGCCACAACTTGCTTCCCCGTCCAGCGTCCCAGACGCCAGTCATTATGGCGCTTTGGAATCCGCATGCTTGTGAGACGAATCGCTTCGTGCTCATTGAGCCAATCATCACTTGCTGGCGGATCGGCTAGCGTTTGCTCCATCCAATAAACATCCATAAACCTGACCAGCCTACGCGGCCTCGGCGACTGCCGCATCCCTGCCTTCTCGATCTTTGACCAGGCGCGATTCCTCCGTCTTCCTGATCCCGCGTTCCACTGCGTCAATGAGATAAGCACGCAATTCTGATCCTGGAATAATGCGATGCAGGGCTCCCACTTCCAGCGCGCGCTGCACACTATGCACTCGATCGAACTCCGTAGCCATTTCGCCCAGCTTCTCCGAATGCACTACCTTGAAAAGCTCCTCCCACTCGGCGCGCAGTCGGCCTTTATCAACGCCTTCTGCTTTTACAAGCGCATCATTCAGCGTTTTGAGCCGGTCATCCTTGCGGGCTCGAGCCTCGACCTCGCTCGCGAATACAACCGCTGCAGCCGGCGCGCCGCCGATCACCGACGCATATGTTCCCTCCAAAGCCGCAATTTCCAGGTTTTCGTTCAGCGTATGGGAGAAGACAACATAAGCTCCTCCGTGATACCGCGAAATCACGCAGAATACGATCGGCCCTTGGAAGTTGACCACGGCTCTGCCAATCTCTGCCCCGTATTCGAGTTGTAATCGCCGCATCGATTCGGGAGATCCATCAAACCCGGACAGATTCGCCAACATCACCACCGGCCGGTTGTTACTCGCCGCATTGATGGCTCGGGCAGCCTTCTTGCTTGACTGCGGAAACAGCGTGCCTGCGCACCATTGATCCGGACCATCGGCCGGCACGAAACCGAGCCGAGGCACTGGTTTCGATTCAATCCCGATCAGGCAAACGGGATAGCCGCCAAGGTGCGCATCCCACACGACCACGGTTTCTGCCGCTCGCATGCCAGCCCAGCGTTCCATTGGTTCGTGGTCCTGGTCTGCTACCGCCGTCATAACTTTGCGAATTTGGAATGAGCGTTTTCGCCCGGAATTTGCGTCCTCGGAGAAGATCTCTCCCACACGCCGGAATCCTTCGCCACCATTCTCGTCATGCGGGTAGTCGCGCACGTCCCGATCAATCGGATCGTCGCTCACAGCTCTTCTCGGGAATCGCTCGCCCGGAGCCACATACGTGTGCTCGTAGTGGCGGAATAGAATCTCGCACGCCTCATTGATGTCCTTGGCCCAGTATTGTGCCTGGCCATTGACCCCCATGATTCGATCGTACCCGCCGATCCCTTGATTGTCCTCCGCCGAAATGCCTCCCGAGTAGTCGAGCGCGCGTTTTCCCGTCAGAACCATCGCAGCCTTGGGCGTCATCACGAGAATGCCCCGCGTGTGCATCAGCATCGTCGCTTCCGCATTCCAGTACGGCTGTGCCCCGACGTTAATCCCATCGATCAGAAGATTCACTTCGCCGCCCGCTTGCGTGAATTCGACCAAGCTCCGCAGAACGCGAGCGATCCAGTCCATGTTCTCGACCCCGCTGTTCATGGAGATCTTCGCGCCCGCCGAAATCGGAAACCATTCCAGCGGAACTCCCTTGGCCTGCGCCAGATCCAGGCCAGCAATGATGCGCCTGCACTCCGGTTCTGCGAGTGCCCCTAAATCCTTGCTCGGATCTCCCAGCAGCATCACCCTCGTCATGCCTTCCGGATATCGGTTCGTGAAATTGCGGATTACGCCAACGATGATGTTCGCTTTATTCTGACCGTAAGGCCTATCAACAGGAACCAATTCGCCGTTCGCATCAAGATCATGTTCCACAAAGTCGCCAGGCGGAAATTCGGAATGCGAGTCTTGTGACCCGGGTGTGATCATCTTGATAATTTCGTAGGGATAGACCAACCCTCGCTGCCGCATCCGAACCACCTTCTGTTCATACTCGCTGAGCGGCGCAAGCGCTTGTTGTTGTGTGGCAGGCCGAAACGTCACCAGCATCCCACTTCCGGCTGGGTTCGAAACCCGCACCACCATGTCCCGCAATTCGCCGGTCGCCGGATTAGGAATACGCACCCGCACCACAACCTGTTCCAGACCCAGTCCCAGAGTCGCTGGTGTCAGTCGGCGAACGATGTTCGTGAGTTCGTGCCGCGTGAGCCTCAGCGGTTGCCACACATATAAGAGAATGCGGTTCCATTGCAGTCGCCGCTGAGTTGGCCGTTGCGACTGATACACGTGCATTCCTGCGACCACCTCCATGAACATGCGCTCCAAATGCGGCAGAGCGACAATATGGCCGGCCTCGTCGCGGACCGCGGTCACATCGCGCACTTCCGCCACCCCGAATAATCGCTCGTCTTTTGAATTTTCTTTAGCCACCGCGTGAATCAAGTACACATCTTCCGCCGATGGCAGTCGATCGATATTAAAGTTTGTGAGTCGCCACAGATGCAGCCGCTTGCCCATCATCGGATGCAAACCCCGGAAAACCTTATCCTCCTGATAACCGTCTTCCCCGGGCCGATAAGTGAAGTACAGCATCCTGTTCAGTGGCGGGTCTTGAGTCCTGCTGCCTAACGCAACCGCAATCCGGCGTATCGAACGTGAGAACTCCCCGTTATTGAGAATCTGCTGGATTTCTTGTTGCGCCGTTTCTGGATCACCTGGTTCATTGTCCAGCCACGTATAGAAATCAAGCACGATGTCATCCGTCGCGGGCACCTCCGCTAACAGAGGCAGCATCGCCTTTACCGCTTCAGACAGCCGCGCATAATGGGCGCAGGTGGCAAACACGCGGATGCGCTTGCCTTCATGGTCATATTGGGTGATCGCACAGCTGTATCCATCCGCCTCTAAGCGACGAAACTCCCCTAAAATCCGAATCCTGTAAAACCGCCTTGTAATTGCCTCCAGCATCAACTGGCGCATTCCGGAATCCGCTTCCGCAAAACGTCGACAGAAAACGCGGGCTAGCGGTTGCGGAC
>Ga0335077_10010670_pt1 | contig 11465 bp, 10 predicted proteins | sample Lox_Sample_31_FD_207151 | JGI IMG/M metagenome (GOLD analysis project Ga0335077, IMG submission 207151) | Soil microbial communities from Loxahatchee National Wildlife Refuge, Florida, United States - Lox_Sample_3.1 | ecosystem: Environmental > Terrestrial > Soil > Wetlands | place: USA...
CGGGCAAGCGTCATATCTGGACCGGCCGCGTAAACGTCGACATGGGCGCGCTGAACGCGCCACTTGCTTGGAGTAAGCCGCAGCGCATTTTCGTCAATTCCATGTCAGATCTGTTCCAGGACAGGGCGGACGAGGCCGTCATCCGTCAGGTATGGCGAGTCATGGGACTCGCCCACTGGCACTCTTTCCAGGTTCTAACCAAGCGACCGCAACGCATGCTGGATGTTCTATCCAAGCCGGATTTTCCGATTCTACCCAACGTGTGGCTCGGAACATCGGTCGAGAGCGAGGATTATTTGGGTCGGATCGACATTTTGCGCCGAGTGCCAGCGCGCATCCGCTTTGTATCATTTGAGCCGCTACTGGGACCAATCACTGAGCCGGATTTGAGTGGCATACATTGGGCAATTGTGGGTGGAGAATCGGGCCCGCGCGCGCGAGATATGGAGGAATGGTGGGTAGAGAAATTGCATGACGCCTGTCGGCAGCAGAGCGTCGTATTTTTCTTTAAGCAGTGGGGAGGAAAGAGAAAGAGTCGGTCAGGGCGCATCTTTAAGGATCGTACTTGGGATGACTACCCGAACCATGGGGCGCTTGCGAGCTGAGCGTGAAAGCGGGGCATTTGCATTTGCAGTGAGTTTCCGACGACTATCGCTCTTGCCGCGCTACGGTTATTGGCTACGTGTGCCTCGCTACCGATTGCCCCCTTGCCGGATAGCTGCTGTCCCCGCAGACCTCTCGGCGAAAACTCGCTATCCTTGCAATCCTGCGGTGTCCGTGGGGGAGCATGCAGTTTGATCGGCTGAAACGTCGCGAGTTCATCGCGCTCCTCGGCGGCGCAACAGCTTGGCCACTCCGGGCACGGGCGCAGCAATCAGCGCTGCCGGTGGCTGGCATTCTGGGCAGCGGGTCGCCGCAGTCCGATGACTTTCGGTTGGCTGCAGTTCGGCAAGGCCTGACGGAAGTCGGCTACGTCGAGGGACGTAACGTCGCGTTCGAGTACCGCTGGGCGGAGAGTCATTATGAGCGACTGCCGGCGTTGGCAGCGGACCTCGTTCGTCGCGAGGTCGCCGTCATCATCTCGATCGGCGGCGTTACTTCGGCCGTTGCGGCGAAGTCAGCAACGGCGACCATTCCGATCGTCTTCGCCACGGGTGGCGATCCGGTCAGTTTGGGACTTGTCGCCAGTCTCAATCGGCCCGGCGGCAACGTCACCGGCGTCAGTTTCCTGACCGGGACGTTAGTCGCCAAACAATTTGAAATCTTGCGCGCGACAGTTCCGAAGACGGCTTTGATTGGTCTCCTCGTCAATCCCGGCAGCGCGGACACCGAGCCCGACACGAAAATCGCGGTCGCGGCAGCCGAGGCCGTCGGACAGAAAACATTGATTGTGCCGGCCCACACCGACAGCGATCTTGATGCCGCCTTTGTCACGCTCGGCCAGCAGCGTCCAGGGGCTCTCCTGGTCGAAGGCGACGCTTTCTTTCTCAGCCGGCGGAACAGGCTCGTTGAACTGGCAGCGCGTCAAGCCATGCCGACGATGTACAATCTTCGTGAGTATGTCGATGCCGGCGGCCTGATGAGCTATGGCACCAGCATCACCGAAGCGCATCGCATCGCCGGCCTTTATGCAGGGCGGATCCTCAAGGGCGAAAAAGCGGCCAATCTGCCGGTGCAGCAGTCGACGAAGGTCGAGTTGGCGATCAATCTAAAGACCGCAAAAACGCTGGGCATCGCCATCCCGCTGCCTCTCTTGGGTCGCGCCGACGAGGTGATCGAATAGCTCTATTTCATCCGCACCCGCGCAGCGGAGCGCGGCGGGGGAGGGGGACCGCGCGTAAGCGCGGTGGAGGGGGCGCCGGTCATTCCGCGCCATTATCCTGAAAGCACGCGCCTGCTTTGACGCCGTCGTCCCTTCCACCACGCTGCTGCGCAGCGCGGGTTCTCCTTCCCCGCTTCGCGGGGCAACAGAAGTCGTCGGCGCGCGTGCTGTGCGCCTTTCTCTTCCCCGCTGCTGCGGGCGGGACCGCTCAATCCCTGCCGCGGTGAAAATCCGGCAGCGGCAGCGGGCCCCAAATGCTGGTTTTGCCGGGCTCCCAGGTCTTCGGCCGCTGCGGCATATCCTGATGCCAGGGCCGCGGCTCGAAATAGCCGAGCTCCTCGTCGACCATCTTGTCGAGCTCGCAGAACAGCTCGATCACCTGATCATCCGGATTGCGGTGATAGGTGGCGATGTTGTGGCCGGGGCCGTGGCGCAGCGGTCCCCAGATGATCGGGATCTGCTGCTGGCCGAACAGGTCGCAGGAGTTCTGCAGATGGATGAAATCCTTCAGCTCGAACGCCATGTGGTGCATTTTGATGTTCTGGCCGCGGATGAAGTTCACCGTGTGGTGATCGGTGTTGCAGCGCATGAAGACGAAGAAATCGCCGATCCAGTCGGACACCCGGAAGCCCATCACCTTCTGGTAGAACTCCGCGGTCTTCTGCGGATTGTCCACCACCCAGGCGATGTGGCCGAGCTTGAGCGGGCCGACGCCGTGGTGCTGCAGGTGCTTGCCGAGATAACTCCACTCCTTGAACAGCGCGATGGTGGTGCCTTTGTTGTCCTTGAAGGTGAGCACCGGACCGATGCCCGGCACCGAGTCGTTGCGCAGCTCGCTCTTGATGCCGTCCTTCTCCAGCTCGCGGGCGATCGCGCCGAAGTCGCAATCGGGCGCAACCTCGAAGGATAGCGTGGTGCAGCGTTCGGTTTCGCCCTTGTTGAGCTGAATGGCGAGCAGCCCGACTTTGCTGGCGAGGAAGGCGCGATCCTTGTCGCGATCGGTCAACACCAGTCCGACCACCTCCGTGTAGTAGTCGATCATCTTCTCGAGATCGGGCGTCTCGAAAGTGGCGTGCCCGATGCGTCTCGGCTTGATCATTGGCTCTCTCCAAGCGCGTGCGCTGCTGCGTTCGCCGCAGAATCAATCACCACGACCGTGCGAACTCAAGTCCGTGTGCGCCGGTGCAGGGCGGCCTTGCCAATCGCGCGGGATCGCGGTTTTGTCGGCAGCGAGGATTTTGATCAGGGAGTAGGCGCAAATGGCTGGGGCAAAGCAGGCCGGCTACAAGCTGGCGACGTGTCGCACGAGCGAGGGGCCGCGGGCCTGTCTGGTGATCGGCGAAGAGGTATTCGACGCCGCCAAGCTCACCGGCAAGCCGGCCTACGCGACCGTGATGGGCATTCTGGCGGATTGGAAGAGCGCCGAAGGGGCATTGAAAAAGGCCGCCGCCGGCGCCGCCAAGAGCCGCGTCAAGCGGGCCTCGCTCGCCAAGACTAAGCTGCTGGCGCCGGTCCAGTACCCCTCCGCGATCTATTGCGCCGGCGCCAATTACGCCGATCACGCCGCCGAAATGGCGGCCCGGGAGGGCAACCCGCCGCCGCCCGACCCGCACACACTCGGTCACAAGGCCTGGCACTTCCTCAAGGCGTCGCGTGCCGTCACCGACCCCGGCGCAACCGTTAAAATCTCGAACTATGCCAAGAACGTCGACTGGGAGATCGAGCTTGCGGCCGTGATCGGCCGTACCGCCAAGGACGTGCCGCAAAGCAAGGCTCTGAGCTACGTCGCCGGCTACACCATCGCCAACGATCTGTCGGCGCGCGATCGCGGCCGGCGCGCCGGCGTGCCGGACGCATCGCCTTTCAAGTGGGATTGGACCAAGCACAAGACCTTCGAAGGCTCCTGCCCGCTCGGACCATGGATCGTGCCGGCAAGCGACATCGGCGACCCGCAGAAACTCGCCCTGAGGCTGTGGGTTAACGGCGTGGTGAAGCAGGATTCCAACACGAGCGACATGATCTTCAACCTCGCCGAGCAGATCGAGCAGCTTTCGGCCGGCATGACGCTCTATCCCGGCGACTTGATCCTGACCGGCACGCCGGCGGGCGTCGGCGCCGGACGCGGCGAATTCCTTAAGGCTGGCGACGTGGTGAAGCTCTGGATCGAGAAGATCGGCGAACTGAGCAACCGCATGGCCTAGCCGCCGACCGAGTGGCTCAGCCGGGGCATGGCTCGTTCTCCGGCTATGCCGGAGCCGCTTAACTCCGGCAGGCTCTGCCACATTTTGCTTGTCGGGTTTTGGGGCGCGGGACTACTACTCCCCGAGTGCCGAACTGCGGTCGCGCAGCGCCCCGGTTTGTGCTAGGAGCATGGCTTACCTGGCTGGCGGCCGCGCCTCTCTGTGGGCGGACCTGCCGAGTCGACAAGGAAGCAATAAAACCCCGAAAGGGTAACACCCAGGGCGAGACGCAGAGGTTAGCGCAGATGGCGGAAAAGTTTGTCGCAAAGCTTGCGGAATTCAACGATGGCGACCGCAGAATTGTATTCGTTGGCGACAATGAGATCGGCGTGTTCAGGCACGAGGGCGAGTTCTACGCCTACAGCAATTTCTGTCTGCACCAGGGCGGCCCGGCCTGTGAGGGGCTGACCATCGCCAAGGTCGAAGAGCGGCTGCGCCCGGACAAGACGTCGATGGGCCTGTTCTTCTCCGAAGACGAGATGCACTTCGTCTGCCCCTGGCATGGCATGGAATACGACATGAAGACGGGCGAGTGCGTCAGCGATCGCAAGCTCAAGCTCAAGAGATACAAGACGGTGCAGAAGGGCGAGGACCTTTATGTCGTCGCCTAAGCGCGCGGCAAAATCGGTCGCCAAGATCGCGACCAAGAGTGCACCCAAGGGCGCGCTGAAGAGCGCGCTCAAGAACACCGGCAAGACGGCGCGCCGCGCCAGTGACAGTCGCCCCGCCACAAAGCCGGCGGTCGCGGTCGTCGAAGGCGCGTCGGCCGAGGCCAAGCGCCTTGCCGCGGTGCTCGAGCGCAGCGTCGCCGACGGCAAGCTTGGTCTGGTTTCGGCCGAGGCGCTGCAGAAGCTCCTTGCCGCGGCGTGCCGCGTCTACACCGCGCGCAGTGAAGCTGGTGAGCAGTTCATGCCGGTCCCAAGAAATTCGCTTACCGCAACGGACGTCATGGTGACGGCGAGCGGATTGTTACGAGCTGTCGATCTCGCCGTTTTTGAGCTCGGCATGTGGCAGAGTTGGACGGGTCGATAGTCCCGTCGTCAGAGGATTAGGAACGCCAGGAGAAAGACTATGGATCTCATCGCTGATCGCGGTCGCCGCGTGACGATCGAGGAACTGAACACCACCCGGCTGCTGTCGCACGCGCGCAAGCAGGCCCACCAGCGCAACCTCGACGACCTCGTCATCGTCGATGTCGACGCGCACCACTACGAGAACGAGAGCTACGAAGAATTCCTGCCCTACATGGAGAACGACGTTCTGCGCCAGCTCGCTCTCTCGGCCGGCAGCAAACGCAACCGCACCGGCATTTCGCCGTCCCAGGTCGGTTATCAGGACATGGGCGGTCGCGTCACGCGCTATCCAATGCGCGGTTCGGAGAAGACCGATCATCCCAAAGGCGCGCAGCGCGACATCCAGCTCGGCCACCGCTGGATGGACGCGATGAGCGTCGACTATTCCTGTCTGTTTCCCACCGGCATGCTCAATATCGGCCTGCATCCGCAGAAGGAGATGGAGGTCGAGCTGTGCTGGTCCTACAACCGCTGGCTCACCGAAAAGGTGATGCCGGAAGCCGGCGGCCGCTTCTTCTCGATGCTCTGCCTGCCGTTCAACACGCCGGAAGCGGCGCTGCGTCAGGTCGAGGTGTTCGGCGACCGGCCGCATGTCGGCGGCTTCATGGTCACCACGGTGCGCTCCGACATGGCGGTCTATGACAACGCCTATATGAAGCTCTACCGGGCCATGGAAGAGCGCGGCCTGGTGCTGTCGTTCCACTCCGGCCCGAACTGGGGCGAGCCGATCTACAAGAGCTGCAACCGCTTCCTCGCGGCGCATGCGCTCGGCTTCTCCTGGTATAATGTGCTGCACTGCACGAACTGGGTGATCAACGGCATGGGCGAGCGCTTCCCCAAACTGCCGGTGATCTGGATCGAGGCGGGTCTTGCCTGGGTGCCGTTCCTGATGCAGCGGCTCGACCATGAATTCATGCTGCGGCCATCGGAAGCGCCGCTGCTCAAGAAGAAGCCGTCGGACTATATGCGCGACATGTACTATTCGTCGCAGCCGATGGAAATTCAGGACTATGGCGCGATGGAGACGACGTTCCGCATGATGAATGCGGAGACGCAGCTCCTCTACTCCTCCGACTATCCGCACTGGGATTTCGATCTGCCGTCGACGATCTGGGATCTGCCGTTCCTGTCGGAGAAGGCCAAGCACAACATCCTCGGCGGCACGGCGGCGCGCCTGTTCAAGCTGTCGCCGCGCAACGAGAAGCAGAAAGACAATCTCAAGAAGTTCGGCAACTACACCGCCCTGGCGGCTTGAGCTGAGCTTCTCGCGGCGGCGTCAATGCCGCAGCAGCGCGACCTTGTGGCCTCGCCGATAGTTTGAAATCCTGATGCCCGGCCTCGTGCCGGGCATCTTCGTTTGGGGCACCATTTCCTTCGGGGCACCATTTCGTTCGGGCACCATGATGAGACGCGATCGCACACGAAGGCTCCTCACCGTCATTGCGCTGCTGGCGCTCGGCGCTGCGGTGCCGAACCCGGCGCGCGCGCAGGATGCGGTCGCCGATTATTTCCGCGGCAAGCAGGTCGCGATCATCGTCGGCTCGTCGGCGGGCGGCGGCTACGATACTTATGCGCGGCTGATCTCGCGCTATTTCGGCAATCATATCCCCGGCAATCCAACCGTCGTGGTGCAGAACATGCCTGGCGCCGGTAGCGCCAAGTCGGTCGGCTATATCAATTCGGTTGCGCCCAAGGACGGCACTGCGATCGCGGCGTTCTATCCGCCAGTGATTCTCGCGCCGATGCTTGAAGATGCCGGCGCGCAATTCGACCCGATCAAGCTCAACTATCTCGGCAGCGCCAACAGCGACACCTATCTCTGCTTCGTACGCAGCGACGCGCCGGCGAAGAGCTTTGCCGACACCTTCAGCAAGGAAGTGATCCTCGGTGCCAGCGCCGAAGGTGGCACGACGCGCGATCTGCCGGCTGCGCTGAACAACCTGATCGGTACCAAGTTCCGCATCGTCACCGGCTATGCGGGCAGCAAGGAGATCACGCTCGCGATCGAGCGCAACGAGGTGCACGGCGCCTGCGGCATCGGCTGGACCGGCTTGCCGACGTTGCACCCGGACTGGTTCGCCAAGAAACTGATCATAATCATCGTACAGCTCAGCATGACCGGTCATCCCGATCTCAACAAACAGGGCGTGCCGCTGGCCGCGTCCTTTGCCAAGACCGAGGACGAGCGCAAGGTCATGGAGCTGATCTTCAGCCAGGGGACCTATGGGCGGCCTTACGTCATGCCGCCGGGCGTGCCCGCCGAACGGGTCGTGGCCTTGCGCAAGGCGTTCGCGGAAACGTTGAGCGATCCGGCGCTGCGTGCCGAGGCGCAGAAGCTGCAGCTCGATCTCGACGCCATGTCGGGCGAGGATCTGCAGGCGCTGGTCGGCAAGCTTTACGGGCTGCCGCAATCGATCGTGACGCGCGCCAAGCAGGCGCTGGTCTATACGCCGCCGAAGTGACGGCTCGCCGAACGGCCGACGAGCAACAGCGCCCGATCCCACGCAGAGCAAGCCCGCGTCCGCGCCGACTACTTCCGCCACAACGCCTGCGTCGCTAGCTTGGCGCCTTCGGCGAGCGCACCGAGCTTTGCCCAGGCGATCTGCGGATGGACGCGCCCACCCAATCCGCAGTCGGTGCAGGCGATGACGTTCTCGCGGCCGACGACGCTCGCAAAGCGCGTGATGCGATCAGCGATAAGTTCGGGATGTTCGAGCACATTGGTCGCATGACTGACGACGCCCGGCAGCAGCAGCTTGCCGTCCGGCAGTCTGGTCTCTTGCCAGACCTTCCATTCATGTTCGTGGCGCACGTTGCCGGCCTCAACCGAATAGGCCTGCGCCTTCACCTTCAGCAGCAGATCGACCATGTCCTTGAGTGGAACGTCGCCCTTGTGCGGGCCGTGCCAGCTGCCCCAGCAGATGTGAAAGCGGACGCGATCCGCCGGAATATCGGCCAATGCGTGGTTCACCGCTTCGACCTGGACTTCCGCCCACTTGCGGTAACCAGCGAGATCGTCGTTGCCGGAAAACCACCAGTCGTAGATGTCGACCAGCGCCGGGTCGTCGATCTGTAGAATGAAGCCGGCGTCGACAATGGCCTTGTACTCATCGCGAATCGCTTCAGCCAAGGCAAACGTATAGTCCTCGGGGCGCTTGTAGTATGCATTGGGCAGAATTTGCAGCGTCGCGGGCGACACCGCAGTCATGAATGTCTCTTCGACGGGTGTGCTGCCGATCGCGGCGGTCAAATTCTCGATGTCGCGCGCGATGGCGGCGTGGCCGACATATTTCACCGGGGCGGTGCAGGTGAGGCCGTAGAGCCGGGCCGTGCTGGTGCCGGCCTGCCTCGCGGTCGTCGAGGACGTGCCGCCCTGGCCGGCGCTCGCTTCCTCGGCATAGAAGGCGGCAAATTCCTTGCGCTCCTTGCTGCCGTAGGTCCAGGCGGCGCGGCCCTTCTTGGCCTGCTCTTCGCGCAGCTCAAAGCCCGCCAGCCGGTCGTAGACGTAGGACCACCAGGCGCCAAAATCGACGGCGCGGCGCATCGCCTTGCCGAACTCCCCGTCGTTGACCACGTCGATTCCGCACGCGGACTGCTGGCGTACGACGTCGGCGATGGCTGATCGCAGACGCGGCTGCAGCTTGCTGTCGGGCGCGTCGTCCCGATAAAGTTCGACGAGATCGTTGGGTCGCGGCAAGCTGCCGACGTGGGTGGTCAAAATGCGATCCGTGCTGCGTTTCATGTCAGTCCTCCCCAGGCGCGCTGCGGCTTTGCGTCGTCCCGGCCGCACAACCGGAGATCTGCCGCTGCGCCGTATAGCGAATAGTCTTGCCTATCGTAACAGCCTGGGCAACAAAACGAATTGACCCAGCCGGCACATCGCATAACCTCGCCCGCGACGCCATTCCGGAGCACGTAATGAAACTTGGCTTCTTCATCATGCCGGTCCATCCTCCGGCGAAGAATTATGCGCAGACGCTGCGCGAGGACCGCGAGGCCTTCGTCCTCGCTGACCGCCTCGGCTTCAGCGAAGGCTATTGCGGCGAGCACCTCACCGACCTCGCCGAGAATATCCCGTCGAGCCTGATGTTCTGCGCCTCGCTCGCGGGGTTCACCTCGCAAATCAGGTTGGGCACTGGAGTCGTCAACCTGCCGTTCAGTCATCCGCTGCTGGTGGCCACGCAAGCGGCTCTCGTCGACAATCTGCTGGAAGGCCGCCTGATGCTCGGTATCGGTGCCGGCGTTCTGCGCACCGATGCGGAAGCGCTCGAGCTGCTTGACGCCGATCGCAATGCCATGTTCGCCGAGGCGATCGACCACATCCTGGCGCTATGGGCCGGCGAGGCGCCGTTCAACCTGATCGGCAAGTACTGGAACATCACAACGGCGAATACGCTGTGGCCGGAAATCGGGCTCGGTAACATCGTCAAGCCCTATCAGAAGCCGCATCCGCCGATCCTGGGCACAGCCACCGATCCGCAGTCGAAAGGCCTGATCGCGCTCGGACGCCGCGGTTGGTGGCCAATCTCCTCGCACTTCCTGCATCGCAATCATCTGCTCAGCCAGTGGAACAATTACGCGCAGGGCTGCGGCGAGGGCGGCCATCGCGCCGATCGCGCCAATTGGCGCGTCGCGCGCTCGATATTCGTCGCTGATGACGACAACACCGCGCTCGCCTACGGCGGCGACGATCCGAAGAGCCCGTATCGCTTCTATATGAGCCAGTTGCGGGCGAAGCTCGCCAAGTCGAAACGGCTCATCGGCTTCAAGGACCGGCCGGAGATGGCCGACGACGATGTCACCTTCGACTATATCTTCAACAATCTCGTCATCCGCGGCACCGTCAATCGCGTTGTCGACGGTATCCTCGCCTTGCACGAGCAGATCGGCGACTTCGGCACCCTGCTTTATTGCGGCAAGGACTGGGCCGACCCGACACTGTCGCGGCGATCGATGGAGCTGATGGCGGAGAAGGTGATGCCAGCCGTCAATGCCGCGATCGGCAAGCGCGTCGCGGCGGAATAGCCGCAGGCGGTGACGCCGCCGGTTGATTCAGTTGCCGCGGGCGGCAAATGTGGCAAAGCGCGGGCGGGTTGTATGGCGGCGTTTGAATCGGCGCCAGAACTTCAATCATTTCAGTAGTTTGCGGGCCGCTTTTGCGTTGCACAAAACGCTGGCGTTTTGGCTAAAAAAGCGTTACCCAAGGCGCTTCCCATCAACAATGACGGACGGACTGAGTGATGAAGATACTCATCGGCGTGTGCCTTGTGCTGGGCCTTTCGGCAACGACCGCGAGTGCGATCGATCTCGCCGAGCTCGCGCCTTGCAAACCGGCAGCCGCCAGGTTGTGCGATCGCTCCGGCGGCATGACTTGGAGCAATTTATTGGCCTGCGGTGCAACACTCGCCGCGCATAGCTGGCGCGTCAGCAGCGAGTGCCGGGCCGTTTTGAAGAAGTACGGACAGCTGTAATCGTCCACCCGTTGATTTGAGGCAACAGACAAAGCCCCGGCCAGTCCGGGGCTTTGTTTTTCGGTTCGTGCTTTGCGCTCAGAAAATCCGCGTGAAGCTGAAGTAGAGCATGCCGGACAGCACCATCGCGGCCGGCAGTGTCAGTACCCAGGCCAGCGCAATGTTGCGGATCGTCGACCATTGCAGGCCGGACCCGTTCGCCGCCATGGTGCCGGCGACACCCGACGACAAGACGTGCGTGGTCGAGACCGGCAGGCCGTAGCCGTCGGCGGCAGCGATGGTCGCCGCAGCGGTGATCTCGGCGCAGGCGCCTTGGGCATAGGTCAGGTGAGTCTTGCCGATCTTGGAGCCGACCGTCACCACGATGCGTTTCCAGCCGACCATGGTGCCGAGCCCAAGTGCAATCGCCACCACGATCTTGACCCAGCTGGGAATGAATTTGGTGGCGCTATCGAGCGAGCCCTTATAGGCGTTGAGCGTCGCCACGTCCTGGGCGCTGAGATCGCTCTCCTTGTCCTTCATCAGGAAGCGGATCGCTTCGGAGGCGAGGTACATGTCGTTGCGGGTGTTGCCGACCTGATCGGTCGGCATTTTGGCGAGCGAGCCATATTCATCGACTTGCTTGGCGATGTCGCTGACCAGCACCGCAAGCGAAGGATAGGTGCCCTCGTTGATGCGATGTTCGGCGACATAGAGGGTCACCGCCGGCCGCGGATTGCCGAGCACGTTGTAACCGGCAGCCTTGCCACCGATCACTGCGCTCGCTGCCGCAGAATTCACCTGGAACTGGGCGAGCTGACTCGCCGGCATGGCGCGGTTGAGCGCATAGGCGGTCGGCACCGTGCCGATCAGGATCAAC
>Ga0335077_10010671_pt1 | contig 11464 bp, 10 predicted proteins | sample Lox_Sample_31_FD_207151 | JGI IMG/M metagenome (GOLD analysis project Ga0335077, IMG submission 207151) | Soil microbial communities from Loxahatchee National Wildlife Refuge, Florida, United States - Lox_Sample_3.1 | ecosystem: Environmental > Terrestrial > Soil > Wetlands | place: USA...
GCGAACATGGTCGCGACCGCCTCCTTTTCGGCCATGGACAGAAGATGCGAGGCCGATGCCACGACGCCTGCGAGCGCGAGCGCCGCCTGGCCGGTGACCGAGCCGGCCTGTGCGCTCGCGCTTCCCGGGAACATGAGCGCAGTTGCGAGAGCCACTGATGTTGGGCGATTCATTCCGGCCTCCGTAAAGCGAGCCTGTCGGTTCGGATAGCAGAATGCGGGCTTTGGGGAGTATGAAATCGCGAACGCTTCCACAGGGCAGCTTTGCACCACCGGCAGACGGGGGCGGCCCGAAACGCTTGCACTTCCCGATTCCCGGGAGCACTGTTGCCCTGCGGTGCAGCACGCCGCCAAGAAGCAATTCGTGTCGAGGAAACCTGATGGCGGTCACGCGGATCGACTGCGACATCCATCCCGCAGTGGGGGGAACGCGCACCACGCTGCTTCCCTATCTCGACGATCACTGGAAGGAGCAGGTGGTGAGCCGGGCAATCGACGGGCTCGATCTCACGAGCTATCCGCCGAACATGCCGCTGTCCGGCCGGCCCGATTGGCGGCCCAAGGGCGGCAAGCCGGGAAGCGATCTCGGTATGGTGCAGAAGGGCGCGTTCGACCAGCTCGGCGCAAGCCACGCCATCTGCAACGTGCTCTATGGCGCGCAGGCGGTGTACGACCCCTATATGGCGTCCGCCTTCTGCAAGGCGATCAACGACTGGATCGCGGCCGAATGGTTGTCCGCCGATTCCCGTCTGCGTGCGTCGATCGTGGTGCCCATGCAGGCGCCCGACCTGGCGGTGGAAGAAATCGAGCGCCGCGCCGGCGACAGCCGCTTCGTCTCTATCCTTGTTCTGGCGCAGGGCGAGACGCTTCTGGGCCGCCGGCACTTCTGGCCGGTCTACCAGGCGGCGGAGAAATACCAGCTGCCGCTCGCGATCCATGCCGGTAGCGCCTACCGCTTCGCGCCGAGCTCGATCGGCTGGCCGTCGCATCGCTATGAATATTATTTCGTGGAGGCGCAGGCGTTTCAGGCGCAAATCCTCAGTCTCATTTACGAGGGCGTGTTCGGCAAATTCCCGAACCTGAAGGTCGTGCTGATGGAATCCGGCGTCACCTGGCTGCCCGCCTTCATGTGGCGGGCGAACAAGACCTGGCGCGGGGTGCGCGTCGAGGTGCCCTGGGTCGAGCGCGAGCCGGCGTTGATCATCCGCGACCACATCCGCGTTACCATGCAGCCGTTCGACGCTCCGCCCGATCGGACCGGCGTTGAGGACGTCGTCGACCAGATCGGTTCGGACAAGATGTTCCTGTTTGCATCCGACTATCCGCACTGGCAGTTCGACGGCGACGACGCCATTCCGCCGCATCTGCCGCAACACATCGTGTCGCGCATGTGCGTCGACAACCCGCTTGAAACCTTTCCGCGGCTGAAGCTGGCGGCTTGAGCAGCGCATGATCCGAAAAGTGAGAACCGGTTTCTCGAAAAAGATCATGCGCCAGACAAAACTTAGGAGGATCGCATGAGCGATGTCATCGACCGCCCGATTCTGGAGAAGGAAGCAACTGCCGCGACGCGGCTGCGCATCGTCGATTGCGACATTCATCCGAGCCTGCATTCTCGCGCCGACCTCAACGAATTCCTGCCAAAGCGCTGGCAGGAGCATTTGAAGACCTATGGCGACCATCTGCGCACGCCCTATATCGGCACCACGCCGTATCCGCGCTCCTCGCCCATCATCTGCCGTCGCGACGCCTGGCCGCCGACCGGCGGGCCGCCCGGCTCCGACCTCGCTTTCATGCGCAAGCAGCATCTCGACCCCTATGACGTCGAGTTCGGGATCCTGCAGGTGCTCGATCTCTTCATTTTCTCGCAGCAGAATCTCGAGTTTGGCGCGGCGATCCAGCGCGCGATCAACGAGTGGCAGCTCGCGTTCTGGGCGCATCGCGATCCGCGCCTGAGGGCCTCGATCCTGGTCGGCCAGGACGACACGGTCGCAGCCCTCGCCGAGATCGACCGCTGCGCCAGGACCGGCGAGTACATCCAGATCAACATCTCGCCGCGCGCCAACGAGCCGCTCGGCCGGCGTCGCTACTGGCCGATCTACGAGCGCGCGCAGGAGCTGGGCTTGCCGCTCGGCATCCATGTCGGCGGCTATGGCGGGCACGCGCCGACCGGCGGCGGCTGGCCGTCCTATTATTGCGAGGAGCACCAGTCGAACGCGCACACCATGGCGGCGCAGCTTGCAAGCCTCGTGATCGAGGGCGTTCCGGAGCGCTTCCCGGCATTGAAGATCGTCTTCATCGAAGGCGGCTTCGGCTGGATCGCGTCGGCGATGTGGCGGATGGACCAGCATTTTGCGCGCTTCCGCAGCGAGGTGCCGCATCTCAAGCGCCGCCCGTCCGAATATGTGAAGGAGCATTTCTGGTTCACCACCCAGCCGATCGACGAGCCGGACGAGGCAAAGCATCTGCGGCAATTGATCGAATGGGTCGGCATCGAACGGCTGTTGTTCTCGTCGGACTATCCGCATTGGGACTATGACGATGCGCGCTTTGCCTTCAAGACGCCGCTGACCGAGGTCGAGCGGAAGAAGATCTTCTCCACCAACGCGCGCGCGGTGTACAAGCTCTGATGGCCCGTCACGTCGTCGCGCGCACATCCGAGATTCCGCCGGGCGGCAACAAGGTCGTCGACATCGAGGGCCGCGACATCGTCGTGTTCCATGTCAATGGCGCGTTCTTTGCTCTGCTCAACCGCTGTCCGCATGAGGGCGCGCCGCCCGACAAGGCCGCGTGCGTGGCGCGGCTGACCTCGCCCGAGCCCGGCGTCTACAATCGCTCGCGGGTCGGCGAGATGCTGCGTTGCCCCTGGCACGGCTGGGAGTTCGACATGCGCGACGGGCAATCCTGGTTCGATCCGAAGCGGTTCAAGGTCCGCTCCTATCCGGTTGTGGTGGAGAGCGGCGAGGAGCTCGTCGAAGGCATGGCCAAGGGGCCATATGTGGCCGAGACGTTTCCGGTCGTTGTCGAGGACAGCTACGTCATCGTCGAGACCTGAGGCAAAAAGCTCCTGCCCAAACTGTCACATCCGTGCGATAGACTCGCGCAGGATTCACGGGGCGCAGGTACAAATGTCGAAACAGTCGATGCGGGAAGAGGCCGAGCGGCTGATCCGCGAAGCAACTGAAAAGCGGACCCTCGTGGTCAAGGAGGGCAATACGCGGATCGAGGCCGTCTGCGGCAAATGCGGCACGGCCAACCGCGTCTCCGCCGAGCGCGGCGCGCACCGCGTCAAATTCACCTGCAAGAGCTGCGGCCACAGCCAGGCGACACTTTGAGAGGCTGGCTCAACGAATTTGGATGAGGGCCATTCAGGCGTGACGGCTACCCTGCCGCCACTCCGTCTCTTATGTTGGACGCCGGGTCAATCCCTGGTCCACCACGTCACTTGGGGCAGTCATGAAATTTCCGCATCTCTTTTCGCCGCTCAAGGTCGGTCCCTATCAACTCGCCCACCGCGTGGTGATGGCGCCGCTGACGCGGATGCGGGCGGAAAGGCCAAGTCTCGCGCCGCGGCCGCTGAATGCGGAATATTATGCCCAGCGCGCCACCGAGGGCGGCCTGATCATCGCCGAGGCGTCTCCGGTGACAGCAACCGGTTTCGGCAATCCCGGCGTGCCCGGCATCTATACGGAGCAGCAGCTCGAAGGCTGGCGCAAGGTTGTCGACGCGGTCCACGCCAAGGGCGCATTCATCTTCCTGCAGCTGTGGCATGTCGGGCGCGTCTCGCATTCGTCGTTCCAGCCCGGCGGCGCGCTCCCCGTCGCGCCCTCGGCGGTTGCGATTCCCGAAGAGTTCAAGGCGATGACGGCCGACGGCAAGGTCGTGCCCTATGAGACGCCGCGCGCGCTCGAGACCGCCGAAGTGCACGGCGTCGTTGCCGCCTTCAGGCAGGCCGCGCGCAATGCGATGGCGGCCGGTTTTGACGGCGTCGAGATTCACGGCGCCAATGGCTATCTGATCGAGCAATTCCTGCAGTCGCGCACCAATCTGCGCACCGACCAATATGGCGGATCGATCGAGAATCGTGTGCGCCTGCTGCTCGAGATCGTGCAAGGCGCGGTCGAGGTCTGGGGGGCCAACCGCGTAGGCGTGCGTCTGTCGCCCTATGGCATCGCCAACGGCAGCGGCGAGCCGGATCCGATGCCGCTTTACACCCACGCGATCAATTCGCTCAATCCGATGGGGCTCGCTTACCTGCATTTCATCGAGCCGCGATCGAGCGGCGCAGGGCGGGCGGAGGTCAACTGGCAGAACGTGCCGTCGGCCATGGTGCTGTATCGTCCGATCTGGAAGGGCATCCTGATCTCCGCGGGCGGTTTCACCGGCGAGATGGCGGAGGCTGCGATTGCCGCGGGCCACGCCGACGCCATCGCCTTTGGCCGCATCTTCATTTCCAATCCCGATCTGCCGCGCCGGCTCAGGCACGGTTACCCGCTGACGCCCTACAACCGCGCGACCTTCTATGGCGGGGAGGAAGCCGGCTATACGGACTATCCGGTTTACGACGAGCTGGCGCCGGCTTGACGTTGCCGCCTCCTGTGCGAACCATGATCTGTCGTTCCGGGGCGCGCTGAAAGCGCGAACCCGGAACCTCGAGATTCCGGGTTTGATGCTGGCGCATCGCCCCGGAATGACGGTGATTGGAGACGACGAATGGCAAGACCAGCGGCAGCAGGTGGCATCGCCAGGGGCCAATGCCTGTGCGGCAAGGTGACATTCGAAATCGACGTGCCGGCGCGCTGGGCCTGGCACGATCATTCCTCCGCAAGCCGCCGCGCGCATGGCGCGGCCTATGCCACCTATGTCGGCAGCTGGCGCAAGCGTTTCCGCGTCACAAGCGGCAAGGCGGCGATTGCGCGCTACGAGGACAAGCAGACCAGCACCTCGCGCAGCTTCTGCTCGGCCTGCGGCACGCCGCTCGCCTACGAGCGCGCCCGCTCTCCGCATATGGTGAACATCCCGCGCGCGCTGTTCTCGGGGCGAACGGGGCGGGCGCCGCTCTATCATATCGCGATCGAGGAGTTGCAGGATTGGGCCTACACCGGCGAGCCTCTGGTGCCGCTGAAGGGTTTTCCCGGCGTGGTCTGGCAACGCTCGAAGAAGAAGCGACGGGCGGCGGGGGACGACCCATTCGAGCTCGCGCGCGAAGAGATTTGATCGCGTTGGCGCAAGGCAGCCATGAGCCTCCTCCATTGATCTCGCCGGAGAGGATCAGCATGATGCCTCCGCGTCCCGCGGCCGGAGGCCGGCGGGGCAGGGAGGCAATATGAAGAACCGCATCACCGGTCGCTCGGCATTTCTCGCGCTGCTCAAGGACGAGGGCATCACTCATCTGTTCGGCAATCCCGGCACCACCGAATTGCCGATCATGCATGCGCTGAAGGACCATCCCGATCTCACCTATGTGATGGCGATGCAGGAAAGCCTCGTGGTTGCGATTGCCGACGGGTTCAGCCGCGCGTCCGGCAAGCTTGTGGCCTGCAACGTTCATGTCGCCCCGGGGCTCGGCAACGCGCTCGGCTCGCTCTTCAACGCAAAATTCACGGGAACGCCGATGATTCTGACGGCCGGCCAGCAGGAGCAGGGCCACGGCCTGATGGAGCCCGTGCTCTATGGCCCGCTGGTGCAGATGGCCGAGCCGTTGGTGAAATGGGCGGTCGAGGTGACGCGGCTCGAGGATTTGCCGCGCATCGTGCGCCGCGCGGCCAAGATCGCGACCACGCCGCCGACGGGGCCGGTGTTCATCTCGCTGCCCGGCGACATCCTCAATTCGGAGGCCGGCATCGACCTCGGCCACTCGACCCGCGTCGATGCCCGCGTGAAGCCATCGGACGAAGCGTTGCAGGCGCTGACGGATCGCATCCTGAAAGCACGCCGGCCGCTGATCATCACCGGCGACGAGATCGTCAAGAGCGATGCGCTGAACGAAGCCGCCGCACTTGCGGAAACGCTGGGTGCGCCCGCCTATCAATGCTCGACGCCCTATGGCGCGCACTTCCTTTCCGAGCACCCGTGCTTCATGGGCGCGCTCTCGCGGTTGCAGAAGCAGGTGCGCGAGGTGTTGTCGCCTTACGACCTCATGATCGTGCTCGGCGCCGATCCCTTGCGCATGTCCGTCTACAGCGAGGTCGACCCGTTGCCGGAGGGGCTGTCGATCGTGCAGATCGGCCTCGTCGACTGGGATCTTGCGAAAAACTATGGCGCGGAGATCGCGTTGAAAGCGGACGTGAGGGAGACATTGCGCGCGCTGGTGCCGGCGCTGAAGGCGGCCGGCGGTCATGCGCTCGAGACGCGCGCGAAGCAGGGTGTGGCCGAACTCGCAGGCAGGAACTGGACAGCGAAGCGCAAGGCGCTGGTCGCGCAGATTGCAAAGGCAAGCGACAAATCGCCAATCGATCCGGATTTCTTGACGCTGCAGCTCGTCGAGGCGATGCCCGACAACGCGATCATGGTCGACGAGGGGCTGACCTCAGGGCGGCAGCTTCTCGGGCTTCGGCCGCACCGCGACCGCTACGGCTATCATGCGCTGGCCTCGGGCGGCATTGGGTGGGGCGTACCGGCTTCGGTCGGCGTCAGCCTCGCCAATCCGCAGCGGCCGGTGGTGTGCTTTTCCGGCGACGGCAGTGCGATGTATTCGATCCAGGCCCTGTGGACCGCCGCGCACCACAAGCTGCCGCTCTCGGTCGTGATCTGCAACAATGGCGGCTATCGCATCATCAAGCAGCGCTTGCTCGCCTTCCATGGCGACGACCACTATGTCGGCATGGACTTTGTCGATCCGCCGGTGGATTTTTCCGGCCTCGCCAGATCGCTCGGGCTGGAGGCGATCCGCATCAGCGAGCCTTCCGAGCTCAAGCCGAAGTTGTCGGACGCGTTCAGGCGCCCCGGCGCCAAGCTGATCGAGGTGATGCTGGGTAATTCGGTAAATTAAGCTTCCGTCGCAATGACGGCGGGAGCGACGGAGGAGTAGGCTGGGCAAAGCGAAGCGTGCCCACCATTGACGATGAAAGTTGGAGAGACGGCGGGCACGGCGCCGACGCGCTTTCGGACGACTTCGGAGAGAGGCCTCATCACTCCGCGGCCTTCTCTCTCGCATGCACCCTGTGCCGCACGGCGGGATGCGGTGCTGCGAGCCGTGCGCGGCCGGCGCCGAACAGCTTTTCGCGCAAGGTGCCGGGCGCGTATTCCGTCTTGTAACGCCCACGCCTTGTCAATTCCGGCACCAGCATGTCGGCAATGTCCTCGAAATCGCCGGGCGACACCGCAAAGGGCATGTTGAGGCCGTCGACGTCGGTCGCCTCGAACCAGGCCTCGATTTCATCGGCCACCTGCTCCGGCGTGCCGACGATCACCGGCCCGATGCCGCCGATGCCCACATGCTGGGCGACCTCGCGCACGGTCCAGACGCGATCCGGATCGGCGCGGGTGATGTTGTCCATCGCGCTGCGCCCGGCATCGTTGGTGACATGACGCACCTCCTGGTCGAGCGCGTAAGTCGAAAAGTCGACGCCGGTCCACCCTGACATCAATGTCAGTGCGCCCTCGGGGCTGATGTGGCGGCGATAGTCCTCGAGTTTTGCCTTCGCCTCCGCCTCGGTGCGGCCGAGGACCACGGTGAACATCGAGAACATCAGGATCTCGGCCGGGTTGCGGCCGCATTTTGCGGCAAGTTCGCGGATTGCGGCGACGCGCGGCGCGATCACCTTGGCTGACGGCCCCGACATGAACACGCATTCGGCATGCTGGGCCGCGAACTGCCGTCCGCGCGGCGAGGTGCCGGCCTGATAGAGCACGGGCGTGCGCTGTGGCGAGGGTTCGGCGAGATGAATCGCGTTCAGCCGATAGTTCGCTCCCTCATGCTGCACGCGATGCACCCTGGAAGGATCGGTGAAAACGCTGCGCGCGCGATCGCGGATTGCTGCGTCGTCCTCCCAGCTTCCTTCCCAGAGCTTGTAGACCACATCCATATACTCGTCCGCGATGTCGTAGCGGTCGTCATGCGCGGTCTGCTTGTCGCGGCCGGCCCCGCGGGCGGCGCTGTCGAGATAGCCGGTCACCACGTTCCACCCGATCCGCCCCTCGGTCAGATGATCGAGCGTCGACATGCGCCGCGCAAATGGATAGGGCGGCTCGAAGGAGAGATTGCTGGTGACGCCGAATCCAAGATGCTTTGTCACCGCGGCCATCGCCGAGATCAACAGCAGCGGTTCGTTCGCGGGCGTCTGTGTTGCGTTGCGCAGCGCCGCATCGGGGCTGTTACCATAGACATCATAGACCCCGAGCACGTCGGCGAGGAACAAGCCATCGAATCGGCCGCGCTCCAGGACCTTCGCGAGATCGAGCCAATAGGGCAGGCGATTATATTCGGCCGTGCGGTCGCGCGGATGCGTCCAAAGCCCCGGCGATTGATGCGCCACGCAGTTCATGGCGAAGGCGTTGAGCCGGATTTCCTTTGTCATGGAAAACGCATCTCCCGGATCGGGCCGGTCTGAACGCCAGGCTCTTGGGCTGCAATTGTTCCACGCCGGCAAGGCTTCGCAAAGAAGAAAGTCGCCTCGTCGGATGCCCACTTCCAGCCGGCTCTCCCTCCCGCTACGCTGATCGTACAAAGGCACCAGAAGGACAACATGAGCAGGACTGACGCCATCGCCCGCGCGCACGAGCAGTTTCGTTCAGGTGCGTTCCTGGAGGAACTCGCGCGCAGGGTCGCCTACAAGACCGAAAGCCAGAATGCCGAGCGCAGCGAAGAGCTGCGCGCCTACCTGGAACAGGAGATGCAGCCTGCCTTTGCCGAGCTCGATTTTGACACCTCTCGTCGAATCCCCAAGCGGCAAGGCACCGTTCCTGATCGCCGAGCATCACGAGGACGCATCGGCGCCGACCGTCCTGATGTACGGCCATGGCGATGTCGTCGACGGCATGGTCGGCGAGTGGCGCGGCGGGCTCGATCCCTGGCGGACCACGCAGATCGACGGTCGCGTCTATGGCCGGGGCACGGCGGACAACAAGGGCCAGCACTCGATCAATCTCGCTGCACTCCGCGCGGTGCGCGCGGCGCGGGGCGGCAAGCTCGGCTTCAACGCCAAGTTCATCGTCGAGATGGGCGAGGAGATCGGTTCGCCCGATCTGAACAAGGTGTGCGCAGCGTTGCGCGACGAGTTGAAGGCCGATGTCTTTGTCGGCTCCGACGGGCCGCGGCTCGCCGCAGATCGTCCCACCGTATTCCTGGGCTGCCGCGGCGGCATCCGCATCCATCTCGATGTGAATTTGCGGGAGGGCGGACATCATTCCGGCAATTGGGGCGGTGTGCTCGCCAACCCCGCCACCATCCTGTGTAACGCGATCGCGGCTCTGGTCGATGGGCACGGGCGTCTCAGGCTCGACGCGCTGAAACCGCCGCGGCTCACCAACCAGATCAAGAGTTTTCTTGCCGATGTCGAGATCAAGCCGCTGCCGGAGGAGCCGTCGCTGTCGGAGAATTGGGGCGAGGAGGGACTGTCCGCCGCAGAGCGGCTCTATGCCTGGAACACGCTCGAGGTGCTGGCGATGTCCTCAGGCAATATCGAGAAACCGGCGAACGCCATCCCCGGCCACGCCCGCGCCGTGCTGCAGCTTCGTTTTGTCGTCGGCACCAGATACGACCAGGTCGTCGATGCCGTGCGGGCGCATCTTCACGCCAACGGCTTTCCGATGGTCGAGGTCAGCGCGACGCAGAGTTTTATCGCCTCCCGCACGGATTTCGACAGCCCCTGGATTGCATGGGCGGCGGACTCGATTGCCCAGACCACCGGAAAGGCGCCGGCGGTGTTGCCGAATTTCGGCGGCTCGCTGCCGAACGACGTGTTTTCGGAAACGCTGGGACTACCGACGATCTGGGTGCCGCACTCCTATGCAGGCTGCTCTCAGCACGCGCCCGACGAGCACATTTTGCTTGGCGTGACCGAGGAGGCGCTCGGCATCATGGCGGGGCTGTTCTGGGACCTCGGCGAGATGGCGCGGCCCTTGCAGGGCGCAGGTCGGTAAAAGGGACCTCAAGATGGCGATTTCTGCGGAAACGGAGTTGACGCGGATCGTCCCGCCGGCGGCGAAGAAAAACCTCACCCGACTGATCGTTGCGACCTCGCTCGGCAATGCGTTGGAATGGTTCGACATCTCCGTCTACGCCTATTTCGCCGTCTACCTCTCGAAGGCGTTCTTCCCGGCGAACGACCAGACCACATCGCTGCTTCTGACCTTTGGCACCTTCGGGCTGACATTCCTGGCGCGGCCGATCGGCGGCGTGTTGCTCGGCACCTACGCCGATCGTTACGGGCGCAAGGCATCGCTGCTTGTGTCCATCGTCATGATGACTTTTGGCACGCTCGCAGTTGCCCTGATGCCGACTTTTGCGCAAATCGGCGTGCTTGCGCCGCTGCTCGTCATCATCGCACGCCTGGTGCAGGGATTTTCAGCCGGCGGCGAGTTCGGCAGCTCCACCGCCTTCCTGGTCGAGCATATGCCGGGACGGCGCGGCTTTGTCGCGAGTTGGCAGTTCGCGAGCCAGGGCCTGAGCTCGTTTTTCGGAGCCGGCTTCGGGGCGCTATTGTCCTCGACCTTGAGCGAGGCCGATCTGCAGAGCTGGGGCTGGCGCATCCCGTTCCTGTTCGGCGTCCTGATCGGGCCGATCGGCCTCTATATCCGCAATCACATCGAGGACGCAACGACGCCTCCGGCAGCCAAGCACGACACGCCGGCTCGCACCGTTTTCATGGAGCAGAAGCTCCGCGTCATCCTCGGCATCGGCGCGCTCGCGATCTCGACCGCGGTCAACTATCTCATCATCTACATGCCGACCTATGTGGTCAAAACATTGAACCTGCCGCCGGTCATCGGCTATGTCGCGGCCTTTGCGGCCGCGATCGCAGCCATGCTGCTCAATCCCGTCGCGGGCCATATCTCCGACCGGGTCGGGCGCACAATTTACCTGATCACCATCGGCGTGCTGCTGCTGTTCTCGATCTTTCCCCTGTTCCTGCTGCTCACGAGCAGGCCGACGCCGGCCACCATCGTGATCGCCGTGCTGGCGCTCGGCACGCTTAAGGCGCTTTATCTCGGTGCGCTTGCGGCGCTGATGTCGGAATTATTCCCGCCAGCGACCCGCGCCACGGGATTAGGCTTGAGCTACAATATCGGCGTCACCGCCTTTGGCGGCATGGGGCCCGCAATCATGACGTGGCTCGGCAGCTTTGCCCTGATCGGCGAGCTTGCGCCCGGCTACTATTTGACGACGGTCTGCATCCTGAGCCTTTTGGCGCTTGTCACAATCCGGCGGACCGCGGCGGACTCCCATCGGTAAGCGCTCAACCGCCCAAAAGTCACATTCAATTCCGGCCCGGTTTATGCAAGCATTTCCAGGCAGGCCATCC
>Ga0335077_10010675_pt1 | contig 11462 bp, 12 predicted proteins | sample Lox_Sample_31_FD_207151 | JGI IMG/M metagenome (GOLD analysis project Ga0335077, IMG submission 207151) | Soil microbial communities from Loxahatchee National Wildlife Refuge, Florida, United States - Lox_Sample_3.1 | ecosystem: Environmental > Terrestrial > Soil > Wetlands | place: USA...
CCACCGCCCGGCTCGATCCCGGCAAGATCCCGCCGGGGCAATTCCAGGTGATCCCCACCTACAACGTCGCGGGCACGGTCCACGTCGACAAGGCCCACCTGATGCAGGGCCAGGCGCCCGCCTGCTTCAGCACGGTTGTGGCACCCCCGTGCGAGGTCCGGCCCATGACCGTGCTCCGCAATGGCCACCTGACCCAGCTCACCCCCGCCGAGGCCAGGAAGCGGGCCGAGCAGGCGCTGGCGACCTTCCGCGCCGCGGTCGGCCGTCAGCACACCACGAGCACCGGCTCCGGCAACTCGGGCAACAGCGGCAACAGCGGCAATAGCGGCGCGTCGACCGGCATCCAGGTACCGGCGCCCGCCGCCACGTGGACCGTCGGCTGCTACGTGCATGGCAACCACCCGCCTGTCACTCCTAACAGCGGCGACTCCGGTAACTCGGGGACCAGCGGCAACAGCTGACTCCCGGTCTCCCCGCAGCCACGGGTCGCGATCGCGCGGCCCGTGGCTGTTCGTCGTAGCGGCCGTCGCCTGGAACCTGCTGAGCCTGAGGGCGGAGACGGTCGCGGTCCCCTACCTCGACGACAGCTCCGTCCACGAGCAGATGGTCCGGTTCGCGACCGAGCAGTTGCGCGCCGGCCACCTTCCGCTCGACGGCTGGTTCCCGTTCCTGGGACTGGGCTCGCCGCAGTTTCTGCATTACCAGAGCCTGCCGGCGATGCTCACCGGGTTGGCCGGCCTCGTGGTCGGTCCCGACACGGCGTTCCGGTGGTCTCTGTACCTGCTGCTCTCGCTGTGGCCGGTGAGCGTCTACCTCGGCGCGCGGCTCCTGGGCGCCGAACGACCCGCCGCCGGCATGGCCGCAGCGATGTCCCCGTTCCTCGTGAGCGCGACGGGGATCGGCTACGAGCCACACGCCTACGTGTGGGCCGGGTTCGGCGTCTGGACCCAGCTATGGGCCTCGATGACGCTCCCGCTCGCCTGGGGATTCAGCTGGCGGGCGATCCGTCACGGGCGCGATCTCCTACTCGCCGTCGTGTTCGTGGCGCTGACGATCGCGCTGCACTTCGAGACCGGATACCTGGCGCTCCTGCCGCTGCCCCTCTGGCCGCTGGTCTCGGGTAGGACGCTCGTGACGGGCGCGCGCCGGGCGGCGACCGTCGGCCTCGGCGCGCTGCTCGCAGCCGCGTGGGTGATCGTCCCGCTGGTCGACCAGCGCCCATGGGCCGCGACCAACGAGGCGCTACGCGGCACCTCTCTCACGAATGGCTACGGCGCCGGTCGGGTCCTCGGCTGGCTGGCCTCGGGTCAGCTCCTCGATCACGGGCGAATCCCGGTGATCACGGCGTTCGCGGGGATCGGGCTCGCGCTCGCCCTCGTGCGGTGGCGGGACGATCCCGCCGGCCGCGCACTCGTGGTCGCACTCGCCGGGTGCCTGCTCTTGTCGTTCGGGCGGACCACATTCGGCCCGCTGGTCAACATCATCCCCGGAAGCGGCGACGTCTTCTTCCGCCGGTTCATGATGGGAGCCCAGCTCGCCGCGCTGCTCCTCGCCGGCCGCGGCGCCGCGGCAGTCCCGATCCCGAAGAGGCTCCGTACGCCGGCCGCAGTCGCCGCGCTGACGGTCGTCGTGCTCGCGCCGGCGTGGCTCGAGCTCCGCTCGTATGACCGCCTCAACGCGCGCCATATCGCCGCGCAACGCCGGGCCGACGCGACCCCGGGCGCCGACGTCGACGAGCTGATCAGCCTGATCCAGTCGGACGGCGGCGGGCGCACTTACGCCGGCACGCCGTCTAACTGGGGCGCGGACTTCACCGTCGGCGCGGTGCCGGTGTTCAAGTACCTCGAGAGCGCGGATGTCGACGAGGTCGGCTACACGCTCCGGACCGCCTCGCTCATGACCGGCCCCGAGGATCACTTCGACGAGCTCGACCCCTCGGACTTCGCCCTGTTCGGGATCCGCTACCTGGTCCTCCCCGCCGGATTTTCACCCCCCGTGCCCGCCCAGCTCGTGGCAACGGCCGGTCCATACGCCCTTTGGACCACTGAGACCGGCGGCTACGTGCACGCCGGCACGATCGTTGGCTCGCTCGCCGCCGACCGTACGAACCTGGGCGCGCGCACCGCCGCGCTCCTCCGCTCCCGGCTCGCCGAATCCGGCGATTACTTGAAGATTGATTTCGGTCGGCGCGGGCGGGCGCACCCGCCATTGCCACGCCCGTCCCGCGGGGCGACTGCCGGAGAGGTGACAGCCGAGAACGACGACCTCGAACAGGGCGCGGTCACCGCCACCGTCACCATGCGCCACCCGGGCGTCGTCGTCCTCAGCGCGTCGTTCGACGACGGCTGGACCGCCACCGTCGACGGCCGCGCAAGCCCGACGATCATGGTGGCGCCGGCGCTCGTGGGGACCGACGTCCCCGCCGGCACCCACACGATCGCGTTCCGCTACCGGGGCTACTCGGGCTACCCCTGGCTGTTCGCCCTGTGCGTGCTGACGCTGGCGGCGCTCGCCTTTACGACCCGCCTTGCGTCGTGTCGAGGTGCCAGGTCTTGCCGCCGTCCTTGGAGACGTACTGCCAGGTCGTGGCCGATCCGTCGACGAACGCCGCCAGGTGTCCGCGCAGATCCTTGACCACGGCCACCGGAATCCCCTGCGTGAACAGCGCGCGGTACCAGTGCTTGCCGCCGTCGCTGGTGGTGTCAATCACCTGACCGCCGCCCCACGCGAACACGGTGTTGCGCCCGGCGGCGCCGATGTCGACGACCACGAGCGGCGCCTGCGCGGCGTCGAGGTGAAGCGCGGGTCCGTCGGTCTTCCAGGTCTTGCCGCCGTCCGCCGTAGCCGCGGGATACTGCGCGCCCCCGGTGTCCACGAGCGCAAACCCGTGCGTGGCGTCGACGAATACGCGCTGACCGACCACCTTCGATCCGCTGACCTTGGTTCCCGGCGCCAGCGTGTGCGCCGGACGGGTTATCAGCGAGGCGGTGACGGTCTGCTGCGGTCCGGCGGCAGCGGCGACGGACGCGCCCGGGAACGCCGCGCCAAGGGCGACAGCACTGACGACAAGTAGTTTGCGCATGAAACCTCCGGTTCGACGATGCCCCGCTGAGTCCACTGGTGGTCGCCCCGTTTGCGGGGGAGGCCACCTAGTGAAGCACGAGCCTGAGCGCGATTATCAGCAAACCGAGGAGGGCGCCGAAGAGCGTCTGGAAGAGAAGCTCGAGACCTGATTGCTTGGCCCGCAGCCCGGCCGCGAGCTCGAGCAGCATGATGATCACAGCTGCGGTGATCAGCGCGGTGATCACGGCGGTGTCGAGCGACACGCCGAGCGCCCAATCGACCAGCAGCGCCAACAGCGGGATCGCCGCCCCGAACAGAATCCACACCTGCTCCCCGATGATCCGCCACAGCGCAGCGAACCGGGCCGGTTCGCGCTCCTTCAGGCGTTCGGAGGTGAATTCGGCGTACGAGTGGGCGAGCAGATAGACAAGCATCGTGATGACGACCGCACCGACGGTCTCGCCATAGGTCTCGCTGGCCGCCGACTCCGCAGCCAGCAGCGCTCCAACGGTCATCAGGCCGTAGATCGCTGCGCTCAGGTCGGAGAGCATCGCTACGCGATCCGCGGCCGGCGCTCGGTCCAGGGGCGCTCGGCCTCCAGTTCGCCCGCCAGAGACAGGAGCGTGCGCTCGTCGTCCGCCCGCCCGACGAGCTGGACAGCCACCGGTAGCCCATTCGTCGTCAGGCCCGCGGGCACGGAGGCGGCCGGCTGACCGGTGATGTTCCACAGGATCGTGAACGGGACCCAGCTGGTTTCCCAGAAGTAGGTCGCGACCGCCCCGCGGCCTTCCATGACGCCCGCCGGGGCCGCCGGCGCCGAGCTGACCGGCGTCAGCAGCACGTCGTGATCGGCGAATACCGAGCCGATCCGCTCCGCCATTGCGCCCTCGGCATCGCGCAGGCGGTCGGTCATGCGGTCGGACACGAGCGCCCCGGGCCGGGCGAACGCGCGCGTGCGCCGCTCGAGGCGCTGCGGGCGCTCGACCTCGTCCACCCAATCGTGGATCGCCCGGAACATCAGCCCGAGAATCACCGGCGCGTCGCGAAGCCGCATGTCGATTTTCGCCGGGGTGACGGTGTGCCCAAGCGAGCGGAGGAGCTCGGCGGTCGAGTCGAGCGCGCCGTTCACGTCGTCGGACAGCCGTCCCCGCGTCCCCACCGGGAAGTCCTTCACCACCCCGATCCGAAGCCGTCCCGGACGTGCCCGGGCGGCCTGCTCGAACCCGTCCTCGCCGGCGAGCACGTCGAGCATCCGCCCGGTGTCCGGAACGGAACGGGTCAACGAGCCGAACGCGATCCAGTGCAAACCGTCGCTGTCGTGAGGGGCACGCGGCACCCGGTCCCGCTGCGGCTTGAGCCCGAACAAGCCGCAGCATGCGGCCGGGATGCGAATCGAGCCTGCTCCGTCGGCACCGAGTGCGGCCGGCACCATCCCGGCCGCGACCGCGGCCGCCGACCCGCCGCTCGAGCCGCCGGGCGTGCGCTCGGGATCCCACGGATTGCGAGTCACTCCCCAGGTCACCGACTCGGTGAACGGCCACAGCCCGAGCTCCGGCATCTTGGTCTTGCCCACGACAATCGCTCCCGCGGCGCGGACCCGGCGCACAACCTCGGCGTCGGCCGGCGCACTCGTCACGATCGCTCCCGTCCCCCGACTCGTGATCTCGCCGCCGATGTCGATCTCGTCCTTGACCGCTAGCGGCACGCCGAGCAGCGGCCGCCTCTCCCCCGCCCGCACCCGGGCATCGGCTTGCTGCGCCTCCAGCAGTGCCCGTTCGGCGTAGACCGCGCCGAACGCGTTCAGCTCGCGGTCGAGGCGTTCGATCCGGCCCAGCGCGAGTTCGACCAGCTCACGAGCCGACACGTCGCCACGGCGTACCAGCTCGGCCTGGCCGGCAACACCCGCGAACGCGACGTCGTCACCGATCACCAGCCGATCCTACGGACCTGGCCGGGCGCTATGGAGTCGATCCGCCCGGTCCCATGCTGGGGATCGACGCCTCGAGCCACCGGCTCAAGGCGCGGCGGCCGACGAGCGTGATCTCGCCGCTCGCGCTCAGCCAGTCGCGAACCCGGAGCTCGCGGACGATCCCGAGCGCGTCGCTCGGTCCGGGACCATCGCCCCTCGACGTCAGCGCGTCGGTGCCCGGCTCGACCATCCAGCGCCCGGATTCGAGCGCGGCCAGGGCGATGCCCTGTTCGTCGGTCGGCATGTCGAGAGGGTGCGGTGCCGCACTGCGCAACGCGTCGTCGCTGCCCTCGCTCCGGAACGGACGCTCCCGGGCGGGCGGACGCGGCGGCGTGGGCATCGTGAACGGGAACTCGTCCTCGAACCGCTCGGCGTGCGAACGCAGCCAGCTTCCGGCGCTCTCGACCCACTCTCGCGCGGCGCTGGCGTCGACGCCGAACATCTGCGCGAACTCGTCCACGTCGATGTTGTCCACCGCGCGCTCGACCGAGCGCCCAAGCTCGCGCGCGATCTCGCGCAACGTGTCTTCGAAGTTGTTGCCGCTGGGTTCCTCTTCGGACATGAGCACATGATGACACGCCCGGCATCGATTCAATGGACGCACCGTGAGTTGCAATTGGCTACTGGTCGACGGATCGAGCATGATCTTCCGCGCCTACTACGGCGTTCCCGCCGGCGACCCGGGGCCCGACGGCTTTCACGTCAACGCGATCCGCGGGTTCATGGAGCGGCTCGCCCGCCTGATCGCGCAGCGCCGGCCGCGCCACCTCGCGGTCGCCGATGACGAGGACTGGCGACCGGACTGGCGCGTCGAGCTGGTCCCGACGTACAAATCCCACCGCGTCGCCGAGCCGGTCCCGCCGGGGCTCGAGCCGCAGTTGCCGGTCATCGTGGCCCTGATGGCAGCGATCGGCGTCGACATGGTCGGCGTGGCCGGCCACGAAGCCGAAGACGTAATCGCGACCTGGTGTCGGCTGGCGCCGGGGACAATCGAGATCGCCAGCGGCGACCGCGATCTGTTCGCCTTGGTCGAGAACCCTCGCGTCTGCGTCCTGTATCCGGAGAAGGCCGGGCTCGCGGTCATCGACGAGGACGAGGTGGCGCGGCGCTACGACATACCGGGTCGCCGATACGGCGACTTCGCGATCCTCCGCGGCGATCCCTCCGACGGACTTCCCGGACTGAAAGGGGTCGGCGCGGTGACAGCGGCCGGAATGATCCGCCGGCACGGCGACATCGCGGGCGTGCTCCGAGAGCGTCAGCTCGGGGACGCCGACCGCGAGTACCTGGAGGCCGCGATGCGGGTCGTGCCGCCGGTCGACGATCTGCCGATCGAGCTTCCCGCCGGCCGGCGAGACTCCTATCCGGCAGATGAAGCGACGATGCGGGCGCTCGCGGAGCGGTACGGCGTACGCGACGCGTGCGGACGGCTGGCGAGCGCCCTGCGCCGTCTCGGCTCACCCCGCTGACGCCGGCATCACGGTCAGCACCAGTCGCGATGGACGGTCCGAATCGTGGTGCAGCACATTGCGAGCGATGACGCCTTCGGTCGCGGTGGTGTCATCTCCGCCGGTGCCCAGGTTCGCTGCGAACTTCGGATGTGCCGAGCCGGCGATCTCGACCCGGATGCGATGACCGGGGAGGAAGCGCTGCGAGGTATCCCACATCGGTATCTCGACCTCGTAGACGCTGCCGGGCTCGACAGGGAGGGCGCGCTCAGGACCGTCGCGGTAGCGCAGCCTCACCAGGCCGTCGCACAGGCGCTGCGCGAACCCGTTCGGGTGCACGTCGAGCAGCTTCGCGGCGATGTCGGCATCGGCCGCCGAGGTCGAGACATGCGCGATCAGCCGGACCGCTCCGATCACGTCGAGCGGCTCGGTCAGCGCCTCGCTCGTGAACACGAGCACGTCGCCTCGCGTCTCCACGCCCGCATAGTCGTCGGGCCCGCCGATCTGCGCCGAGGAAGCCCCGGTGATGAACGGCACCGGCCGGTCGGGATCGTGCAGCCACTCGTCGGGCGGGGAGCCGGCGGGCGGCGCCGCATCCACGAGCCGGCCGTTCCCGAACCGCGAGGTTGCGCCCCCGTCGCTGTCGAGGTACCAGATTCGCTCGGCGCTCCCGGGGGCCGGCCAGCCGGACAGGTCAAGCCATTCGTTCGCGCCCATCAGGAACACCCGCGCGGGCGGGATGGATTCGGCCGGCGGCCGGCCGCGGACCATCTCGTCGAGGAAACCGGTCATGAACGCGTGGAGGTCGATGACCGACTCGTGTCCGAAGTCGACCTCGCCGATTCGCCGGTCGGCGTTGACCTGGTGGCCCCACGGGCCCATGAGCAGGCGCTGCCCGGGCCGGCCCGCCGCCGTCATCGCGGCGAAGTTCGCCGGCGTTCCGATCTCCTCGTCGTCGTACCAGCCGGAGATGTGCAGGACAGGGACGTCGACTTCCGCGATCCGGTGCTGGTAGCGCAGGGGCTCCCACCAGGCATCGAGCGTCGGATGGCGACATTCCTCGCGCCACAACGCGGAGTGAAAGCCGGCGACCTCATCGAGCTCGACGAGCGGCCGGTGCCCGTAAACCTCCATCCAGTCGACGGCTTCGGTGTACTGCAGCGCCCTGCCGTCGGTCATCCGGTACCAGTGCACGTGCATGGGGCCGGGAACGCCGCTCGGGTTTTCGACGAACGGATCGGACGGGGTGACGAGCACGATCATCGCCCGCAGCGCCGGCGGCTGGTGGAGCGCCGTCAGCCACTGGATCCGCCCGGGATAGCTGCCACCGTACGTCGCGACCGCGCCGTCGCACCAATCCTGCGCCGCCGCCCAGGCGATGACGTCGACGCCGTCGAGGCCGTCGTTGCGGTAGGGGTCGAACTCCCCGTCCGAGTCGCCGCGACCGCGCACATCCACCCAAACCGCGGCGTATCCGGCCGTGGCGAAGGCGTCTGCGCGCTCGGTCGCCCGATCGCCCCCGCGCCCATAGGGGGTGCGCATCACGACCGCCGGCGCCGGCCGCTCCGCCGGCAGCACGAGGTCGGCGGCCAGCGTGACTCCGTCGCGCAGCGGAACGCGGACGTTGAAGCGGCGGGTGAGCGTTGGCGTCGGCGCTGGCGTCACGTCTAGAACGCGTGGTTCATCGCGGCCACAAGGCTGACGTCGTCGGCTTCCCCGAGGTACGCGGCGTGGGTGCAGGCACTGGTGAGGTCGGCCTCGGTCGTGTCCTGGTCACGGGCAGCGCCACTCGGGTACTCGGCGATGTACAGGCGAGCGTAGGCGGACCGCTGGTTCTGGCTGGCCGAGCCCCACGCCGGGCACGTCGACGAGTCGCTGAGCGACACCTCCCTCGCGCTCGGGAGCGCGGCGGCAACATCACCCCGACCAGCACGTCCACGACGGCGATCACCCCCGCGGTGGCGCGCTTATGCGCCAGGATGAGCTTCTTTAGGCTCGGCCCGTCCGGACCCATCGCACTTCAGGATGCCATGGCTCCGCCTGTCGATGTCGACCGGCCGCGCGATATCACTCAGCCGCAGCCGGTGATGCCGCCGTCGAGCGGAATCACGGTGCCGGTCAGATAGGACCCGGCTCTCGAAGCAAGGAACACGGTCAGCCCCGCGACGTCGTCCGGCCGCCCGATCCGACCGAGCGGAACCTGTCGCTCGACCTCGGCACGGCTCTCGGGGGCATCGAGTAGGAACGCCATCATCTTGCTCTCGAACGGCCCGGGCGCGATCGCGTTGACCGTGACGTGCTCGGAAGCGAGCCGCTTCGCGAGATGGCGGGTAAGCATGTGCACGGCGGCCTTGCTCGCGCTGTAGCTGTAGTTCTCGGCGAGCGGGACACGGAGGCCGTCGATCGAGCCGATGTTGATGACCCTCGCCGGATCGTCGGCGCCGGCGGCCGCTCTGAGCGCCGGGAGCAGCCCGACGGTCAGGTGAAAGATGCCCTCGAGGTTCGTGTGGAGGACCCGGTCCCAGCCCGACGGCGGGAACTCTTCGAGCGGCGCCCCCCAGGTGGCCCCCGAGTTGTTGACGAGGATGTGGAGCGCGTCGACGCGCCTTGTGACCTCCTCGGCGAGCGCCCGCGCGCCGTCCGGCGTCGACAGGTCCGCGGTGATCGCCTCGCACTCGCCGTCGCGCCGCAGCTCGGCCGCGGCCGCCTCCAGGTCGGCCGCCTTGCGCGATGCGATCATCACCCTCACGCCGGCGCGCACGAGGCCGCCAGCGATCATCAATCCGATCCCGCGCCCGCCGCCGGTCACGAGCGCGGTCTTGCCCGACACGTCGAACAGGCCGTTGGTCGATGGCGCTTGCTCTGACACCGGCCCCATCCTATGCGCGTGCGCGATCGGCGTGCCTCCGCCGGGACTAAAGAACCTGGCGCCGGAGGCCGATCACGTGCCCAGCGCCTTGCGACGACTGAAGCCCCATCAACGAGTAGAGATCCACATCGACAGCGACGATCACGTTGTCGCCTGCCGTGTCGCCGCGGTTCAAGGGAGCGTCGCCACCCTCAGGCGGATCACCGAGCTCCCGGCCGAAGTGCTCGATAAGTTCACACCGGGAGCGCTCGGATATCTCCTGTTCGAGCACCGCGGCGCGAAGACCGCGCTGAAGGGAATCGCCACCGCCGGCCAGGACGAGCAGGCATCGCTCGCGTTCGTAGTGATCGACGGCGTCCAGCTTCCCGAGCGCCGCGCCGCCGAGCGCGTCAGGCTCGAGGCGCTCGCTCGGATCTCGGCGGACGGCGAAAGCGGCGAGGGCGTCGAGGCCACCGCCGCGAACGTCAGCGTCGGCGGCGTCCTCATCGAGCGTCCCGCCGGGCTCGCTGACGGCCCCGGCTTCCGGCTCGAGCTCTCGCTCGAACAGGATCCAGAGCCGATCCGTTGCCGCGCGACCGTTGTCCGCGCGACGCCCACGCACGTCGCGCTGAAGTTCACCGATATCGCGGACTCAGACCGCATCCGGCTCGCCGGCCTGATCCAGCGGCGGACGCTCAGCGTCGCCTAGCGGGCGCGGGCGTCGCCTCCTCTGTCACCTCTTCGGAAGAGGCATCGACGAGCGGCTCGATGTCCGCAGGCGCCGCGGGTCGCCTCGTGCGCTCGTACGGAAGGCGCCCGGCACGGCGCGCCTGCTCCGTGAGCAGGTATTCGATCTGAGCGTTGATGCTCCGCAGGTCGTCCGCGGCCCACCGCCGGAGCGCATCGAACAGCTTTGGGTCGAGTCGGAGGAGGAAGCGCTTGCTCTCAGGCATGTGGTCCCGCGATCACGTGTAGAGGGTCCCGGTGTTGATCACCGGCGTCGGAGAGTGGTCGCCCGATAGGACGACCATCAGGTTGGACACCATCGTCGCCTTGCGCTCGGAGTCGAGCTCGACGAGATCTGAATCCGCCAGTTGTGCCAGTGCCATCTGAACCAGACCAACGGCGCCGCTGACCATCGTCTTGCGGGCGGCCAGGATCGCCTCGGCCTGCTGGCGGCGCAACATCACCTCGGCGATCTCGGGCGCGTACGCGAGGTGCGTCAGCCGCGTCTCGAGCACCTCGATGCCGGCGGTCTGCAACCGCGTCTGAAGCTCGGTTTGCAGGCTCTCGCGAACCTCCTCCGCGTTGCCCCGCAGCGAGATCGTGTCGCGACCGGCGTAGTCGTCGTAGGGATACTGGTTGGCGAGATGACGGAGCGCGGTTTCGCTCTGCACGGTGACGAACTGGACGAAGTCCTCGACGTCGAACACCGCCTTGGCCGTGTCGGTGACTCGCCATACCACGACGGCCGCGATCTCGATCGGATTGCCGCTCGCGTCGTTGACCTTGATCCGCTCGCTCTGGAAGTTTCGGACGCGCAGAGAGATCGTCTCCCGCCAGATCACCGTGAACGGGTTGACCCACCACAGCCGAGCCTCGGTGAGCGTGCCGACGTACTGGCCGAACAGGATCAACACACGCGATTCGTTGGGCTGGATGACGACAAGCCCGGGGCCGAGGAGCACGAGTGCCACCGCGATCACCCCGGCGACGACCCTGACCCACGTGGCAGTGCCGCCTAGCCCGATGGCCACCAGCGCGGCGATCAACGCGATCACGCCGGCTGCGACGGCGAGGCCCGGCGGGCAGGCGAACGCCTTCGCCGAGCGCTGCTCGTGGGGCTCCCGCGGCGAGAATGCTCCGGGCCGGAGCGCCGCGCTTTCGTCACGCTCTGGTGATATCACGCCTATATTGTTACACGCCGGTCGGATGTGATATCACTTCGCTATTGTGAAGATGGGCGAGCTCCAGATATCTGACCTCCATCACCGCTTCGGCGAGCTGGTCGCGCTGGACGGCGTCACCTTCGCGGTCGGCGGCGGTGAGATCGTCGGTCTCGTCGGGCGCAACGGCGCCGGCAAGACGACGACGATGCGATCGGTGATGGGGATCGTGCATCCCGATCGCGGAG